>ENA-OQNO01000452-OQNO01000452.1-human-gut-metagenome-genome-assembly--contig:-NODE-452-length-40118-cov-4.781851_pt1 | contig 40118 bp, 35 predicted proteins | sample MGYA00242629_ERZ504880 | MGnify/ENA primary metagenome ERZ504880 (study PRJEB26092, sample SAMD00036377) | human gut metagenome | host: Homo sapiens | study: EMG produced TPA metagenomics assembly of... | reverse complement strand
ACGATCATTCGAGAAAACGTCAATCAAATACTTAGTGATTTGAATAGTGCTGTTCAGGCACTGACAATTACAGGTACCGGAGCCGGACTTCTGAATCAAACGCTAAATCTGACGCTAAAACCCATTTTCAATGGAACCTTTGCCACTGCCCAAGCTTTAGTAAATACAGGCTCAACATTAATTGGTGAGCTTGCAGATGCGAGTATTTTAGGAGAAACGAATGTTACGATTCCAACAACTATCATTGATCCGATCCCTCAAGAGTTAATTGATCGAGGAATAGACTTGACTAGACCTTATGAAGCAGGATTTTTAGCTACAATTGTGAAAACGAATCTTCTTTCAATTGATATTGCCACAGAAAATGATGGCTATACACCAATCTTTTACAAGGTAGCACAAGTAACTGCACCATATGATGTAGTAGTTACAGGGAATTCATCAACGGATTATAAAGTTACAGGGTATGCGGACCCTAATACGATTGTTAGAATTTATAAAGACGGCACAGAAATTGCTGAAGGAGAGACGGATGAGAATGGTCGATTTTCAATTCCTGTCTCTGCAGAAGATGTCGATGCATTGGATCAAATTGAATTAATTGCCTATGATCAAAACAACGTGCCAAGTTTACCGACACCTGCAATTATTCCAGATGATGATGAAACGGACGCTGACGCCGATGCAGACGCCGATGCAGACGCTGATGCAGACGCTGATGCTGATGCGGACGCTGATGCCGATGCAGACGCTGATTCTGACGCTGATTCTGACGCTGATGCCGATGCTGACGCCGATGCCGATTCTGACGCCGATGCGGATAGCGACGACAACAGAGGAGTACCTGTAATGGCGAATAACCAAGGTACACCACCGACATCTTCTCTAGGAAGATATAGTGCAAGTGGGTCAGGAAGTGTTGGAAGCGGAAGAACTAGTTACCTTGGAAGCGCGAAACAATATCCAGCAACCGGTGAGGACACTGACACATCGATCACAGCGTTAGGAGCATTAGCCGCATTCTTTTCTGGTATTGGTATATGGAAACTTAGAAAGACAAAAAAAGAAGACTAAAAAACGGGATTGATGAAGGGAATGTTCCCTTCATTGATCTTTTATGGGGTGATAAAATGTCGATTCAATTAATTGAAAATAAATTCCAAGTGGTGGAAGAGCTGCTTAGTAAGATGCGGACAAAGCAGGTGAGTCCTCTCTTAATTATCAGTATCGGTAAATTCGCAGAACGCAGTCAGGTCGTTGAGCTGTACGGCGATAATTATCAAACAATTTGGAATGATTTTTTATCATACTATAAAAGAAAGAACCTTGAACAAGCCCCGTATTTTCGACTAGATGTTGTAACAGAGGAAAAGAAGATTACTTTCCAAGAACTTCAGGAATTGATTGGCAGTGTCAAAAGGAACAACTACGGCGATTTCAATTTTCGGGTAAATGGAAGAAAGAAGCAGAGCTTTTTAATGGAAGAACTGGTGGGAAATGCGATCTTAAAGCCTAGCAAAGAGCACAAGGTCGGGCGAAATCTACCGGAACTTTCAATTGATGATCAAAATTATCGTGGCTATATGAAGAGAAAATATGGCATAAGAAACGCGAAGACAGCTCAGTTATCAACTGCTCCACTGTATCTATTTAAAACCGAAGCTTTTTACTTTGAAAATGATCAGGTTTTTCCTTTGATTGATTATGGAAATGGCAATCGGGTGCGGTCCGTTTCGGTTTTAAATTTGAATCAAATGACTGATCTAGTGATTGAAAAAGGCAGTGACTATCTAAAGCGCCAATTAACAGAGACAGGACAATTTATTTATGGTTATTTCCCCTGTTATGACCAACGAATAAAAGGCTATAATTCTGTCCGACATTTTTCTTCCTTATATGCGTTAGCCGAAGCTGCCGGATACACGAATGATCAACAAATAAAGCCTTTACTTGAAAAAAGTCTTCAATGGGGCATCCAGCATTTACTCTCAGAAGTCTCGGGCTATCTTTTGGTAAAGGAACCGTTAAGCTCCAGTGTAGAATACAAGCTGGGAGCACAAGCAACAGCGATTTTAGCGATTGCTAAATATAGCGAAGTCACAGGAGATTCGCAATTTCAACCGATTTTAAGGCGATTGATTGTTTCTGTAAAGGATAAATTTATAACAAAGGACAATCGAACCATCCATGTGTTGGATTCGCAATTACAAATCAAGGAAACATTTAGAATCGTTTATTATGATGGTGAAATCCTTTTTGCCCTGCTTCGGGCTTATGGTATTTTCAAAGAAGCAAACATCATGCAGATTTGTGAGGATCTCATGAATCAATTTATCGCCGATGACTACCAAAAATATCATGATCATTGGCTTAGTTACGCAACCAATGAACTGCTGATTTATCAAGAAAAGAAAGAGTATTATCAATTTGGCTTGGACAATGCACTTGGGAATATTAACTTCATTGATAAACGAGATACGGCTTATCCCACAATGTTGGAGTTGCTAGTCGCAGCGTCTAAAATGATTGAAAAATTATCAAGTAGCGAACTGAAAACGCAAATATTCCAAAGCTCAAAAGAGTTCAATGTTGTGAAGGACAGGATCAATTCAGTCATGAGAAAAAGAGTTCAGCATGAAATCACGACTGGCGTCATGTTTCCAGAATTTGCCCAATTTTTCAAACAACCAAATACGATCAGCTATGGCTTTTTTGCTAGACATGACCGTTTTAGAATGAGAATCGATGATGCTGAACATTTCCTGTCAGGATTAATTAACTATCGACTACATGAAATGAGGAGGTAAGGATCATGGTAGGGACGATTCGTTTTATCGCATTAATACTCATCGCACTGTCTTATTTCCTTATGCGTTTGCGGAAGAAGAACGAACGGAGCGAGGACTCACAAAAAGACGACTTGCAAAATTTCCAAAAAAACGAAGAGGGACTCTATCCTTGGGAAGCTGATACGGACGACTCGCCAGATCGGATTCCAGCAAATGCGAAACGCTATGTAAACAAGGCTCGATTAAAACGAGGAAGATGGTAGAAACAAGAAAAACGAGGAGAATTGGAAAGCATTCTCCTTTTTTTTGTTCAAATGTTTGAATATCAATGCTATAGTAGTGGAATAAAAGAGCAAGAAACAAAAGTTTACATAATATAATTATTTGTTTATTAGATCGTTTGGGTTGAAATGAATCTGGTTCATGGAAAAGAGGGTGTCTTTTTGAACAAACAGAAGATTGTTGGTGTATTACTGATATTGTTGGTTATTCTAATAAGTGTTTTTTCCTTCAAAGTAACCGAAGCCTGGATGTTTAAAATAATGATCTGCGCTGTCGCACCATTTTGTGTTTTGATCTACGATAGGTTTATCAATCTGAATAGAAGAGCAGCCAATTATTTCTTTGCGCTGCCATCGTTGATTTATCTATTAATGTGTTTTGAAAATGGCGCCATTCATATTATTCCATTCTTTGTTTTGATATTTATTTTCTTCGTTGTCTTTGTAACAGGGATTGCAGGATCAATGAAATCACGAGGGAAAATATAATATTAGCACAGCACTTCAGACACGATATACCAAAAATAAAAACGAGCGAACATTTGCTTTCAATCCAAAGAAAGCTGTTCGCTCGTTTTTTATTATGAAAACAGCTGCATTAAAAATCCTGAGATAATTAACACGATCGCGCCGCCTAAACGATTTCCCATTTGGGCAAAGGCGATTAATTCCATGCGGTTAGCAGCAGATAAAACAGCTACGTTACCGGTTCCGCCCATTGAGTTATTGCATAGACCGGCAGTAATCGTTGATTCGACTGGGTATAATCCGAATAGACGACCAACGAAACCAGAAACGACAGAAATAACAATAACACTTGTCAAGCATAGGACAACAAATTGCCACGTTAATGCGGAAGCTAGAACGTTCAAGTTCAATAACGCAATACCGATACCAGCTAGTACAGCAGCAGTCAGGTTTTTAACAATCAAGTTGTTAAACATGATTGCGGCATCTTCATAATATTCTGGCAAGATATTGGTAATTTTACAAATAACTACGATGATGATCATGAAGGCATAGGCATGGATCTTTGGAACAAAGAAGTTACAGATTTGACCTAAAATGTAGAAGGTCAATGCCACCATCAGCCCAACACCTAGTTGAGCAATATCAGGTTTAACTTCACGAGGTTTGCCATCGCCAAGATCGCCTTTTTCCATCAGCTTCCCATTACCATTTAATTTTGGCAATGATTGTCCCGCACGAGCAACTAACGCAGCACCAATAATTGCTAAAACATTTGTCATGGCAGTTGCCGGGATCAAACGAGAAATAATTGAGGACGCATCCGTTCCTAAAACGTGAGCATAAATCGTTGATAAAGGAACAGCGCCAGCACCGACACCACCAGCCATCGCAGGCAACGAGATATATAAAACAGAATTCGCAAAGCCGTTACCGATCAGCATACCAACCAATCCGACAGCGAAGAAAGAAACGACCATAGAAATAAGTGCTACGGGAATAAAACGAACAGAGGCTTTCATTAATAACTTACGATTCATTCCAAGAATACTACCGGTAATTAAAGCCGCGATATAAAAGTCTAAAAAGCCCATATTGCTGACAAAGTTTTGCGTTGATTTTACGACTTCAGCAGGTAAGATACCAAAGGTTGCGATTGCTGCAGAAGCGAAGATCGCAAAGACTGAGCCGCCGCCTAAATAGCTTTTGACGATCGGAATTTTATTGCCGATAAAATGAAATAAATTCCCAAAAATTACTAGAATAGCGATTGGTCCAATCATATTTGTAGGCAATTTGCCTAAAGCCATCGCTACGATCAGGACAACGACCATGATCAAATAAATTGGAAGGCTAACACCAGTGATTTTGGTTGACCAGAAGCTGGTCTTTTTTTCTTCAACTGGCATCGCAGTTGTTGATTCTTTTTGTGCCATTTTTAAAAGATCCTTTCTTTAGTAAAGCATTGTTGAATCCATAAAAATGGGGAGTAGCATTGCATCTACTCCCTCATTTTAGAGAGTGGTTTTTAGTTAGTGGAAATCGAGGAATTAGTCTGTGTATTCAGGGACCCATTTAGCTGCTTCAACCGCTGCTTTGACATCTGTGATTTCTTCGCGGTTCAATTTTTGATCAACGACTGATTTCACTACCGTTTCAGCGATGATTTGAGAGAATTCCGTCAATTTAGCAACAGGAGGCAAGATAGACGCACCTGGTTTTGTCACATCCACGATTCCGCCTAACGCGCGACTTGCTTGAGAAATTATTTCATCATTTACGCGAGTTGAAGTCGAAGCGATCAAGCCTAAACCAAGTCCTGGGTACATTAGGGCATTGTTGGCTTGGCCGATTTGGTAAGTCACGCCTTTGTATTCCACATCAGCAGCAGGGATACCTGTACCGATCAAAGCTTTTCCGTTAGTCCATTCGATCAAATCTTTCGCTGTAGCTTCTGCCAATTTTGTTGGATTTGATAACGGCATAATGATTGGACGAGCAGTGTGTGCCGCCATTTCCTTGACGATGGTTTCGCTGAAAGCACCTGGTTGTGTAGAAGTGCCGATCATGATTGTTGGATGAATTTCTTTTACAACGGCTTCTAAGTTTGTTAATTCTTCGCTGTTAGTAAATTCAGCACGTTTTCTTGCAAATGGAATTTGACCAGGTGTTAAGCCTTCTGTATCTTCAAACAACAAACCTTGTTTGTCGACTTGGTAGAAGTGTTTGCGTGCTTCTTCTTCAGGTGTTCCTTGACGAACCATTTCTTTTAATAAAATGTTGGCAATACCAACGCCGGCAGTCCCAGCACCGAATGTCAGGATGGTTTGATCTTTCAAGGCTTCACCAGAAATGTTCAATCCGCCTAATACACCAGCAAGAACAACGATTCCGGTTCCTTGGATATCATCATTGAAGGTCGTGATTTTATCTTGATATTTTTCTAAAATGTTTGCGGCATTGCCACGGCCGAAGTCTTCCCAGTGTAATAGTAATTCAGGGAAAAGATCTGTCGCTGCTTCAACGAATTGATCAATGAAATCGTAGTAAGTGTCGCCAGTCACACGTTCATGACGGTTTCCCAAGTAAAGTGGGTTATTCAACAATTCTTCGTTGTTCGTACCAGCATCGATGGAAACAGGTAAAACTTGTGCAGGGTTGATTCCAGCTGCAGCAGTGTAAACCATTAATTTACCGATGGCGATATCCACACCGTTGACACCCCAGTCGCCCATGCCTAGAATTCCTTCTGCGTCAGTCGCAACGATCAAACGAATGTCACGGCCGTCAGCGGCGTTTTTCAAGCTGTCTTTGATACTTTCTGGATCATCAATGGATAAGAAAGCCGCATCTTGTGGTTCAACGAAAATTTCGTTGTATTGTTCGATTGAATCAGCCACAACTGGATCATAAACGATTGGCATGAATTCAACTAAATGTTGGCCCATCAATTTGTAAAATAATGTCCGGTTGGTGTTAAACACGTTCATTAAGAAAATGCGTTTTTCCAAATCTGATGGTTTGCTTAAGTATTGTCCGTAAGCTTGAACGGCTTGTTGCTCTAATGTTTGAACGGTACTAGGCAGCATCCCAGTAATACCATATTTTGCTCGTTCTTCTTTGGTAAAGGCTGTTCCTTTATTTAAAAAGGGGTTGTTTAATAAATTTAAACCTGTAAGCATAATTAAATCCTCCTAAAATTTGATTGCAACGGAAGTATAAAAGGTGGAGGAAAGTATAGTCAAAACGTTGGGTAACGATAAGTTTTGTTTATATGAGGGATATGATTAAAAAAGTAAGGGAGCTGAGGAAAATTGGCGTGCAAAACGTAGCTGGTCCTTTTTTTCTCTTTAACACAACGGAAATAAATTGGGTTATACTTAATATAATAAGAATAAAGATCGTTTAAGTTGCAGAGATTGAGAGTAATATCTGGAAGGAGGAGATGCTATGTTAATCGGTGGAATTATTTGTTTGCTAGTATTCGTAGTGTTGTTGATCGCTCTTTCATTGTCAGGTTTACAGCGCTTCGATGAGCTGGTGACGCTCAAAGTGATTGCTTTACGGCGTCCGTTTATCACTAAGATCATGCTCTTTTTTACAAAACTTGGTCGAGCTACAGGTGTGATCATTATCATCGGTGCGCTGGCTTTAGTCCCGCCGTTTCGTTCAGCAATTCTGAAACCGGCTGGCTTATCTTTGGCTCTTAGTTGGGGCTTAGCCTATATTATCAAGCGTTTGATAAAGCGTCCCCGTCCAGTGGGTCAACGGTTGGTCGAAGAAGTCGACGCCAGTTTTCCTAGCTTTCACGCGACCTGTTCCAGTGCTCTTTATTGCTGTATCGCGCTTGGTGGTGGGGAAGTCTATCCGCAATTCCTACCATTATTGGTAATCATCTGTCTAGTGATTGCTGGAATGATTGGTTTTTCTCGGGTGTATTTAGGGATTCATTATTTGTCTGATGTAGTAGGCGGCTGGCTATTCGGTGCGGGGATTACGCTGATTTTGCAGTGGGGACTGCTTGTTTATAGTTGATTATTCTGAATTAAATCAAGAGAGTCAAAGCTATCTCATCAAAGAGAAGCTTTTGACTCCTTTTTTATTCAATAATATCAAACCCATAGCCGCGAATGTGTTCTTTTAACAGCTCTAGATAGGACTGAGCTAAGGGACTGAGCTCAAGCTGCTGCTGTTTGATCCAGCCGAGGGTGATGACATCCTCATACTCTAGAGGAATCGCGACAATCTTATCATCGTTTAGTTCGCTGCTGATGATTCCTGAACTGATCGTATAGCCGTTTAAGCCTACCATCAGGTTAAAGATTGTTGCGCGGTCGCTGACTTTGATGTTCTTTTTTCGATCCCAGGTGCTTAGAATTTCTTCGGAAAAATAGAAGGAATTGTTTTCTCCTTGCTCGTAGGATAAATAGGGATAGTCCTCGAGATCTGCTAATTTCAGCGATTTTTTAGCGACTAAGGGATTGGTGCGGCTGACAAAGACATGCGGCTTGGCATTGAAAAGCGGTGTGAACTCTAAGCCTTTTTCTTTGAACAGCTTGGTCATGACTTGACGGTTAAAGGAATTCAAATAAAGAATACCTAGTTCGCTTTTAAAGCTGGCGAGATCATCGAAAATATTTTCTGTTTCGGTCTCGCGCAGGGTGAAATTATATTCCTCGGCATTGACGGTGCGCAGTAGCTCCACAAAAGCATGGACCACAAAGGCATAATGCTGAGCGGATACTGAAAAATTCTGGCGTCGCAGCGGCTCATTCTTAAATTTCTCCTCCAGCAGATTGACCTGATCCAATATTTGCCGAACATAGATCAGAAATTCACGACCTTCAGCGGTAGGGATGATCCCTTGCTTGTTGCGAACTAGCAGCTGTACCTTCATTTCATTCTCGAGCTCCTTCAACGCATTGGAAAGACTGGGCTGAGTCAGATACAGAGATTTTGCAGCCTCATTTATTGAGCCTTTTTCAATAATTTTTTCGAAATAGATCAATTGTTGTAAACGCATCACTTCACCTCTTTTTCTATAATTATAACGGAGGTTATAGTTATTAGCTATAACCAGTTATTACTTTTATCAGTTATTCAAGGCGAAAAAAGCGTGGTATTGTGTAACGTATCACAACAAACGAAGGAATTTAGACAAATTCTGATAGAAGGGAAGTGCAGCCAATGTCCAGCACGCTATCATTTGAGGTGTTTCCGCCGAATACACAGGTTGGAACGGAGAAGCTCATAACAACATTGGAGGAGCTGCAGCAATTAGCGCCTGATTTTATCAGTGTGACCTGCAGCAACAATCGTCAAACCATCGAAGAGACGACGTTGAGGGTAGCCGATTATATCCATACGGAGCTTCAGGTACCAACGATCGCGCATTTGCCCGCGGCTTACTTGGATCAAGCGCAGGTTCAGCGACTAGTAACGCGATTAGATCAAATCGGCATTCATCAGATATTGGCGTTGCGAGGGGATATCATTCCAGAGCTGCCGCCTAAACAGGATTTTACTTATGCCAGCGATTTGATTGACTACGTGAAGCAGCAGGCACCGCATTTTCATATCAGCGGCGCTTGTTATCCTGAGACGCATCCAGAGTCGCAAAATCGCATTGAGGATGTTAAAAATCTGAGGCGGAAGGTTGCTGGCGGCTGCGATCAATTGATCACCCAGCTGTTTTTCGACAATGAGCTTTTCTATCAATTTCAAGAATCCTGTGACTTGGCGGATATCAAGGTTCCGATCTTAGCGGGGATCATGCCGATTGTAAATCGGAAGCAGGCCTTGCGTTTGATTAAGACTACCAATACTAAGCTTCCGCGCAAGTTTTTAGCCATTTTAGAAAAATACGAGCATGATCCGATCGCTCTTAAAGAAGCTGGCTTGGCGTATGCTATCGATCAGATTATTGACTTGGCGACACAGGATGTGGCGGGGATTCATCTGTACACGATGAATAACGCTGAGGTAGCGAAGCATATCTATTACAACACCAAAAACGTATTGAAGGGTCAGATCGAGGTACGCTAGTTTTTCAAGAATAAAATAAATTAACGTTGAAGAGAAGAGTAGTTGACGCTGCTAAATACAGAGACCTCGGCTGGTGAGAAAGAGGACATGGCAAACTCAATGAAGATGAGCTCTGAGTGTTCTGGCGGGTTCACGCTCGCTAGACGGTTGCGACCGTTATTTCGCCGAGCTTCTTATGGAGCTGTCGAGGTATTTTTGTAATACGAATTTGGGTGGTAACACGGTATAATCCGTCCCTTTGTCAATTGACAAAGGGACTTTTTTTTTCAAAAAAAGGAGTGAGCAGATGGAAATTGCAGATTTTGTCCAGACATTTTATCAAAACAGAAAACAAACAGACTCTTTGAAGTGGGATGGTTTGAAGGAACGGTACGGTGCTGAAGGCTTGCTGCCGCTTTGGATAGCGGACATGGATTTTTCTATGCCGACAACTGTTCAAGCAGCATTAACGGAACGGATCGAGCATGGCATCTTTGGCTATTCCTTGCTTCCAGAAGATTATTTTTCTGCTTATGCAAGCTGGCAGGAGCGCCATGAACAAACTAGATTTCGTAAGGAATGGCTGCATTTTACGACGGGTGTTGTACAGGGGCTTCACGATTTGATCGAATGCTTTACCGAAAAAGGCGATCAGATCCTCATTCAGCCGCCTGTTTATTACCCCTTCTTTAATGTGATTGAAGACCAGCAGCGGGAATTGCTCACATCGAATTTATTAGAAACAGAGGACGGCTATCGAATGGATCTGGTTCATTTCCAGCGGCAGCTAATGGAAAATGAGGTGAAGCTGTTTCTTCTTTGCTCCCCGCATAATCCAGTTGGACGCGTCTGGCGCAGAGAAGAACTAAAGGAAGTTCTTTCCCTGTGTCAAAAATATGATGTATTGGTCATTTCCGATGAAATTCATTCAGATTTGATTTTGTCTGGTCATTCGTTTGTTTCTGCACTAACGATCGCTGAGGAATTAGATTGTTTTGAGCAGCTGATTGTCTGCAACGCGCCGTCGAAAACTTTTAATTTGGCATCACTACTGAATGCGCATATCTGGCTGCCGGATCCGAAGCTACGAAAAAAATATCAACAATGGGAAAAGCAGCATCGCCATACCGGTCTTAGTGCCTTAGGTCAGACAGCTGCAATGACTGCCTATGCTACAGGCGATGAGTGGCTACGAGACTTACTGGCTGTGGTGGAGAAAAACTATCAACTGTTAAGGGGACGATTAGCAGAAAATATTCCTGAGATTAAGATCAGCGAGCTGCAAGGTACTTATTTAGCTTGGCTAGACATAAGAAATTGGCTGCCAAAATTATACGAGATAAAGCATTACATCCAAGATCAAGCCGGTTTAGCCATTGATTATGGTGCTTGGTTTTCGTCGGAGACTAAAGGATTCATCCGTATAAATTTAGCAACAAAACCAGAAAATATTGAAGCTGCAGTGAAAAGATTAATCGAAGTGGATCACAGCATTAAAGGAGGTATCACAGATGAATTATCAAACAGCAACAGAATTAGCGCAGATCGGCAATCGCAGTGACATACAGACAGGAGCAGTCTCAGCACCGATTTATTTATCGACGACTTTTTCTCATCCAGCGTTGGGACAAAGCACCGGATATGACTATACTCGGACTAAAAATCCTACGCGAACAATTTTAGAAGAAGCACTGGCAAATTTAGAAGCTGGCAGTCAAGCAATCGTTACCAGTTCAGGAATGAGCGCGATTCAGCTAGTCTTTAATTATTTTCCGGCTAAGAGTGAATTTCTAGTATCGAGAGATCTCTATGGCGGCAGTTATCGTTATTTTCAAGAGCTAGAGCGGCAAAATGCGTCAGTCTTTCATTATTTTGAGGATTTTGACAGCTTAAAAAGTCAAATCAATGAAGAAATCACAGCCGTCTTTTTAGAAACACCGACGAATCCTTTAATGCAGGAGGTCTCAATCACTGAAGCAGCAAAGCTGGCGCATCAATATCATGCACTGTTAATTGTAGATAATACATTTTCAACTCCCTTGCGTCAGCAACCTTTGAAAGAAGGGGCGGATATTGTGGTTCATTCAGGAACCAAATTTTTAAGCGGTCACAATGATTTATTGGCAGGCGTCGTTGTGGCGAAAGAACCAGAGGTTGGTCAAAGATTGGCATGGCTCAGTAATACTACGGGTCCAACCTTATCCAGCTTTGACAGCTGGCTGTTCATTCGTAGTCTCAAGACGCTAAAGGTCCGTTTTGAGCAGCAGGAGCGCAATGCGCAGAAAATTGCAGCAGCTTTAGAGAATATTTCACCAATTGAGAAGGTCCTTTATCCAGGAATTGGCGCGATGATCAGCTTTTGTGTTCGTGATGCAGCCAAGATACCAGAATTTTTAAACCGACTGAATTTGATCACCTTCGCTGAAAGCTTAGGCGGGGTGGAGACGCTGATCACCTATCCAATAACGCAAACGCATGGGGATATCCCCAAAGAATTACGGGAATCTTACGGGCTAACGGATCATTTATTGCGTCTTTCGATTGGGATTGAAGACAGTCAGGATTTATTGAAGGATCTGATTTGCGGCTTCCAGGTATTTGACGAATAAGCACTATGGAAAGGAGAAATTCATGAATTTACAGCAATATCGTTACGTCCTGACGATCGCTAAGGTCGGAAGCTTTAGTCAAGCAGCTAAAGAGTTGTACGTCACGCAGCCCAGTCTTTCTAGCGCCATTAAGGAGGTAGAAAAGGAGCTGGACATTCAGCTGTTCCATCGCTCCAAATCCGGTGTTTGCTTGACAGAAGCGGGCAGCGACTTTTTGATCTATGCCAAACGAATCTTGGCTCAGGTAGAAGAGATGGAAAACCATTTTTCGTTGGGAACAAAGAAGAGCTTCACCGTGGTTTCCCAGCATTATGACTTTCTTTATGAGCCTTTTGCGAAAGTTACGAAGAAATTTCAAGCGGATTGTCGGAATTTCTATTTAATTGAGACGACTACCAAACGAATTCTTGAAAGCATTCGAGATTTTGAAAGCGAGCTAGGAATTTTGTATCTAAATCCGCAAAATAAGCGATTGCTTGAGCGTTATTTCAGCCAAGAAAGTTTGAAATTTGAGGTGCTGGGGAATTTTTCTACGCATATTTATTTGGGTGCGGACCATCCGCTTAGTGGGAAGTCAGTCATAACGAAGGAGGATCTTTTGGTTTATCCTCAAGTCCGTTTTTTTCAAGAGGACAGCGGTTCAGTCCATTTAGATGAGGACCCGATTGACATATCCAAAGAGCAATCCAATTTCTACACCAGTGACCGTGGAACTCTGATGAATTTACTAGGTGCATCTGATGCGTATGCTTCTGGCTTAGGCATCATCAACGGCTTAACTAAGGAGCAAATCGTGCTTCGTCCATTGAAGGATGCCGAGGTTCATTCTTTAGTGGTGATCTCTAATAAAATGCGCAAGCCGACAGAATTTGGAGAATACTTTCTCAAGCATTTGAAGAAAACATTACAGAAAAGCGCTAGAGATCCTAAATAAAAGCACCGAATTTCCATAAAAAAAGGCTCATTGGTGCGGCACAGTTGCTTGAGCGAGGCGCGCACACCTGTGACTTTAGTCGTGGGTAAGCGGCTGTCGGAACGTTAATTACTAGAAAAGCAGGGTCACAAAAATTGCTCCAAAATGCTGGATAATGATATGATGGCAACGAAGGAAAGGAACGATCACAGTGAAGAAATGGAAAAAGCTCCTTCTGACTGTTCTTATCGGAATCGTTGTCGTGATAATCGGCGGAATTGCGTATGTAAAAACGCAAACTTATGCTCCGACAGAGGCCGCACAGCAGGTGACGGAACAGGCAAAAGAAGGCAAGGATTGGCTGTATTTTCCTTCTGAGGACAAATCGAAGCCGATAATCATTTTTTATCCCGGGGCCTTAGTCGATCCAGGAAGCTATAGTCTCTGGGCTCAAATGCTGGCAAAAGCTGGCTATCCAGTTTATCTATTGAAAATGCCGCTGGACTTGGCGATCTTAGCACCAAATCGTGGGGAGCAGGTACTTTCTCAGCAACCTAAGCGAGACTTTGTGTTGGGAGGTCACTCATTAGGCGGTGTGATGGCAAGCCGTTTTGCCAAGGAGCATTCTGATAGATTAGTAGGAGTGTTTTTCTTAGCCAGTTATCCAGATGAAAAGGGAAGTCTAGCTGATAAGAAGCTGCCCGTACTCTCCTTGACTGGAGAGAAGGATGAGGTATTGAATCGTGACGCTTATCAAAAAGCCAAAGAGGATTTGCCTAAAGACACAGATTATCAAGAAATCATCGGTGGAAATCATGGCGGCTTTGGTGCGTATGGCGCTCAAAAGGGCGATGGAAAATCAGAGATCAGCGATCAAAATGAGCAGGTAGCTCAAAGGCTGATTACTTGGCTAAATAAGGAAGTTTAATCAAAGGATCGATCGGGAAAACTGATCGGTCTTTTTGGTGATCTAGTGAATCAAGAGGCATGATTTTGACAGATTTTATTTAGCTGCGTCTCATTGGCTAATTATTGTGAACTTGATACAACAGTAGAACAATCTATATGTCTTGGCAGACAAATCTAATAAACATCAAAAGTGAAAGGCATCTTAAAGTAAAAAAAATTACACTGTTTTAATGATGCCTCTCAATCAGCTCTTTCAGTGTTTAAACGGGCTATTTTTATTCAAAATACAATCATTTCGTAGGCTTTTTCATATTTTTAGATAAAAATATGGGTATTTATTTTTGAATTAAGTTATTTTATGAAGGTGTTTGGTGCGTGTTTGTCGTATTCCTTAGATTAGGATTTTTATATTTTAGTTGCAATCAAATTTTTGGTGTGTAAATTCCGTAGAAATAGGCGTATGTTAGTGGTGTAGATATCTCAACAAAGAACTATTCTAAACGAAAGGGGGAGAATGAATGCACGAGTATGGCATTTACCGATAAAAAACTATTTACGTTGTCACGGCAGACAATCGAAAAACGCATTCGCAAGTTTTACCATGAGACAAAAGATGGCACGGCCACCATCGAACTATTGATTGCGCTGCAAGTTAGAGCAGAACTCTGCGAATCAGAATTCAAGAGTGTGTTACGCGGATTAGCGAACTACATTTTTTTAAAAACCCGCTCGACTGCCGCGATGCGTCGCTATTATATTTATTTTACCGATTATTTTGGAAAGAAAGAATGGCAATTATTATCCGCAAAATTATTCCCAGCGCAAACCTATGTCGCTGAAGAAACTGAACAATTATTGAATCAAATTACCGAAGAACCATTAACAGGATTCGCGGAATCATGACGAATATTTCCATTCCCAATGTAAAAAAAACGAAAAACGAAAGGAAGAAAACCAAAAAATGAAAACGATTACGTTAGATGCGGAATTTGCCGACGGAATTGGCAAATCCCATCATTTAAAATTTAAACATTTTGATCCCACCAAAACCGCGGATCAAGTCAAAGCAGCATTAACCAAATTAACTAAGATCGGCCTGTTTGAAAAAGATGGGGTCGCGCTATTCAAAGAAGTTTTGCACGCCAAAGTAATCGTGCGAGAAGTCCGCACGATCTTTGATGATCGAGAAAAAACCGAGCAACCCGCCAACGATCCAATGAGTATCATGCTGGAGACAGCTGGTGCACAGCCAGTTGTAGAAGCGACTGTTGCAAAAGAAAACCCGTAGCCGCAGTCTGTCAAAAATAGCAAAAATACAGGACAAATCCGCTTTCCCGAGGATTTCACCATTACCGAAGAGCAGCCAAAACCAGGCTGGTTGATCAAAACCATCCAGCTGCCATTAGGTGTTGAACCGCAGGATATTAGTGAAAGTCAGGCATTGATGATGATTACATCCAGTCTGCCAGCAGGCGTCTCCGTGGAGGATCTGGCGGTAGATGAGCAAGCATCGCCTGTGAAGCTGATCATCACGGCGAAATATGAAGAAGAATCAGCGGAAGAAGCCGTCCTGTCGGCAAACAAAGAATCCCCGCCAGCAAAACCTAAGAAGAAACGCAAACGTCTGCTTAATCGTATGCGCAAACGAGAATAAGTACCGATTTCCGCCTTATCAAAAAAATCCAACGTTGGGATGAGGCGGAAGTGTGTACGATTTAAAAAGGTGAGCGCAAATTTTAAGCCCGCAAAAGCTGCGGGCTATTCGTCGTGGGAGAATTTGCTGAACAATGTGCGAGGATTAATCCTTTCCTCAATTATGGTATTTTTCATAGACCAGACGTGTCAGTCAAAACGAAGAGATTTTTTAAGTATGAAAAGCTCTTCGAAGCCTTCATCTAGCTGATATTAAGCTGAATCAATTTGAATGTTCATTTCTGAAAAAATTGGGTGTTTGGCCTGTTTCCTTTTTGAATAATTTGAATATCGAAGGGACACTTTTATAGCCAATTTTCATAGCAATCGTGCTTAAGCTGTCTTCGGTTTCACTCATCAGTCGTTTTGCTTCGGAAACGCGTTTTTGATCAATCAGTTCTTGAAAGCTGCTGCCGGTCTTATCCTTAAGCAGATTGCTTAGATAATTTTTGTTGTATCCAAATTTTTTTCCTAAAGATTTCAATGTGATAGTTGTGTAATGATCATTAATATATTTTAAAATTTGAATCAGCGGATCATTAATGGTCAATTTCTTGTTTGTACTGATAATCGGGATCGACGAGATTTCAACCATTAAAGCACAATAAAGCAAGTTGATCAGAAGCCTTTTATCTCCGTTGGTTCGGTTATACCCAGCCAGTAAAAGGGCAAAAAAAAGCTTCTTGGAAAGTTCACTTTTGGATGCATCCAAAAGAATGTAATTATTGTGCTCATTTTCAGCGTTGGCAGCCTGAAAGAAGAAATCCGTAACTAAATTTCTCGAAGCGGGGAGGTTCGGTATGATTTCATTTTGGATAGATTCTTTGTCCAGTAAAATATTGATCAGAATATCCTCTGAGTCGACATGATCAATTTGCTGGATTACTTTGCGATCTAAAATAACCAATTGATCCTTTTTTAAAAGAAATTTTTCACCATTTAATCGTTGCGTGCATTGACCGTTCAGCACGTAGTTAATTTCAATAAAGCTGTGTGTATGTGCGGGTGTATATGAAAACCGCGCATGTTTGTTTATAGCGATATTTCCGTATTTAAAAAAATCAGCCTGAGGTATCTCAGGGACGATCGAACGATGATATTTCAAATTCATTGTATTAATGTTTTTTCCAGTCTTCTTTTGCAAATCTTCTACAGTTGTCTCATCATACAGCTGCTTCAATAATTCTTCCATTGGCGTACTCCTCCTATCAGTCTTAAGTATACTCATTGACCGTTAAAAAGTTCCAAAATATCACAGGACCTGTATTTTGGCTATAACTATTCTATCTTTTTGAAATTGAAGCCCTCTAGTGAAAGCGGTTAATATATGGATGTAAAAAGAAAGGAGATTTAAAACAAATGAATAGTAGTACACAAAGCAAGTCCTTAGTTAAGGAATATAGCCCATTAGCAACGGCTGCGGGGATTGGTTCTATGTTAGGTTCTGGCTGTATTGTCGGACTTTCCGCCACCATTCCTGTTTGGCAGCAAGGGCTGGGGTTGACGACTTCACAGGTTGGATTTATTTCAGGAGGCTTAACTTTCGCTATTGCCTTTGGATCATTATTTGCGGGGAAGATTACAAGTTTATTCGGATTATTCAAGTCCTTTAACTGGATTAATTTATTTTATGCGATTGGGTCGATGATTTGTGTTTTTTCAGGAAATTTTGCTGCATTGCTTGCGGGGGTCTTAGTGATGGGAGTGGCGTCAGGAGCTGATCTGCCGATTAGTTTAACGGTGGTTTCACATGATGCACCAGATGAAAAGACCTCTGCGGAATTAGTATCTTCTACCCAGATTTTTTGGCAGGTAGGGATTTTTATTTCTTATATCTGTTCGTTTTTACTATCTGGTGTAAGCGGAGTATTGGGTGCTCGGATAGTGTTCGCAATATTATTTGCCTTCTCCTTATTCACTTGGATTTGGCGCAGCGTTTCTAAAAAATTCAAGAGATTTCATGAGGAAGGGCTCCAACGGCAAAAATTACTTAAAGACGGCTCTCAGGAAAAACAGGAAGTCTCAATAAAGTCTGTGCTATTTGGAGAAAACAAAAACAAGTTCTTAGGGTACTTTTTAGCTATTTTGATTTTCTATGTATGCTGGAATTTATTAGCTAATACGTGGGGACAATTCCAAACCTACGCATTAACAAATGCAGGTGCTTCTCAAGCACAGGCAACTGGACTGGGTATCGTCTTGAATATTGTATCGCTGGTAACCACGATTTTATTTGCTTCTGTTTCTGGTAGTAAGTATCGAAATAAGGCCTTTTTCGTCGGTGCGTTTGTCCAATTTATGGCGATGCTTAGTATGGCGGTTATTGGGGGCGGAACAGGTTTTATCATGCTGGCTGTCACCATTGGATTTTATAACTTTGGAAATCCGATGGCCGGAGAAGCAATCTATAAAGTTTGGACACAGGAATCATTTCCGACAGAAGTACGAGCTACAATCCAAGGATTTATTAATGGCTTTTCTAGAGTATGCTGCGGTTTATTCGCATTTATAACACCCTTTTTAGTTACTCCAGGAAAAATTCAAACGTCAATGTACGGATTTGCCGGTATCGTCTTGTGCGCTACTTTTGCTGGAATCATGATGATGCGTCTTCAAAAGAAAAATAAGGTCGTAGCAATCGAGGATTCGATTGATGATAACAAGCTTAATACTGACAATGTTTAGGTGGGATAACGATGGAAAAAACAGAAAATGCAAGATGGATATGGTATCCGGGAGATTTTGAGATTCGACAAGGATTATTGCAGAATTTTTCAAGAGAAGAGCGCAGCTATGATTGGCCTGCCTACTGGAATATGGATGATTGTCATAAGAATGTAAAGTTTAAACGTTATTACACCTTGGAAAAGGCAACGAGTTTTGTGGTTCATGCAATCGGTATCGGCTATGTTGAAGTCAATGGAGAAAAATTTCCTTTTGGTAAAAAAATTCTTTGTGAACCAGGGAAAAATAAAATCCGGGTGTTTGTCGGCAACACAGCTGGCCTGCCGGCTGCTTATATCGAAGGTGAAATAATTAAGAGTGATGGTGGCTGGTCAGCAAGTAATTTTGTTGAAGAATTGCCTGCTGGCAGTAGCACATTGTATACAGATAAAGAACAGGACCCAAATAACGTCTATTTCAATACGGAAAGGGTGCAAGCAGCGACTGTTTCGTCAATCAATGGTGGTGTTTTGATCGACTACGGACGAGCAGTTTTCGGTACATTAGACATTAAGAAATTAGCATTAGATAAACCGATAACGATTTGCTATGGCGAGTCCGATGCGGAAGCATTGGACATTGACATGTGCTACTACAAAGAAGAAAATGCCGACGCAAATAGTACGCCGCGGAAACGAGCATTCCGTTACCTGTTTATCCCGGAGACTACTCCAGAACAAGTTGAAATAGAGGCGATCCATGAGTTTATTCCTTTAAAAAATCAAGCTTCCTTTGATTCCGACAATGAGTTAATGAATCGTATTTGGAATATTTCAGTGGAAACCTTTACCTTATGCAGCGGAATGTTTTTCTTAGATGGAATCAAACGAGATCGTTGGATTTGGTCAGGAGATGCTTATCAAAGTTACTTTATCAATCAATACTTATTCTTTGATGAGGACATTAACACTAGGACTATGCTTGCGCTGCGTGGGCAAAATGAGATTAAGCAGCATATGAATACCATTGTGGATTACTCGATATTGTGGGTTATCGCAGTAGAAAACTATTACATGATGACCGGTAACAAAGAATTCTTGAAACAGATTTATCCAAAAATGAAATCCATGATGGATTATCTACTAGCTCAAACTAACGAGTTGGGCTTTATCTATGGAAGAGAAAAAGACTGGATCTTTATTGATTGGTCAGAAATGGATAAGGAAGGTACGTTAGCTGCTGAGCAGATATTGCTGCTGAAGGCTTATAACGCAATGATCGTTTGCGGATCAGTTGTTGGTGAAGACACGAGTGAGTATTCAGCTAAGTATAAGCAGCTAGAAAGAAACCTGATGACTTATTTTTGGGATGAGGAAAAGGGCGCCTTTATTGATTCCTATGAATCGGGTAAACGACATGTTACAAGACACGCCAATATTTTTGCTGTTCTATTTGATTTTGTGGATAAGTTAAAAGCGGAAAAAATCTTACAAAACGTCCTGTTAAACGAGGAGATTACTCAAATCACCACTCCTTATTTCAAATTTTTTGAACAAGACGCATTATGTAAGCTAGGTCAAACCGATCGAGTCTTTAACATTATTTGTGATTACTGGGGCGGCATGGTCCAGCAGGATGCCGTTACCTTTTGGGAAGAATATATCCCTGATGAAAAGGGGAATGCTGTTTACGAAATGTACGGAGATCCATTTGGCAAAAGTTTGTGTCACGCTTGGGGAGCTAGTCCAATCTATTTGTTAGGCAGATATTTTGCAGGTATCCGACCAACCTCGCCAGGGTATCAAACCTTTTCTGTCGAACCAAAGCTTGAATGTTTTTCTGCGATCGATTGTACATTTCCAATAAAAGGAGGGTCGATACGAATTAAAAAAGAAGCAAATACGCTAGTTGTTTGTTCGACGAAAGAAGGGGGCACAATGTTGCTAAATGGTACGGATGTCGTCCTTAAAGCGAATATGGAATATGCCTTCGATTTACCAAAAGAATTGGTCGGGAATAGTTATTGATACTGTTGCTTTTGAAGAAGAGAGGTGGAAAATACAAGTGACGAAAATCGGGATAATTGAAAAAATCGGTTTTGCTTTAACGAATTTAGGAAACATACCAATCATGACGTTGTTGAATACCTATCTCTTAATCTTTTATACGGATGTCGTGGGAATTGATCCCGCCATTGTCGGTACCTTGTTCTTGATTTCAAGATTGTTGGATGGGGTAAGTGATCCCTTGCTTGGTTTTCTGATTGATCGCTTTCCCCGGACGAAAATCGGAAAGTACAAACCAATTCTAATCGCAGGTTCACTTATCTGTTGTCTCAATTACTTATTAGTATGGTTTTCTCCATTGCTTTTTGAAGGACAGAAAATTTTAGCGATCAGTTTTTCCTATATTCTGCTAGGCATCACCTTCGATTTGATGGATATTCCGTTAAACAGCTTGATTCCCGTATTGACAACTCAAGAATCTGAGCGCAATATATTGTCTTCGATTAAAGGGATTTCCTACACCGTAGGGCCAACATTGTTAAATATCGCCGCTCCTTTAATTCTGGCAAATAATAGCAGTAAAATTTCCGGCTATCTGATCTTAATCGTTGGAACTGTCATCGTAGTGGCCTTCTTTACCATTGTGGGAACCTTAACGCTTAAGGAACGAGTGATTGAACACATGGAGCCTTCAAAATCGAAAAAGAAACACTACTCAATCAAAGATGCACTAAAGATTTTGAAGATTAAAGAAGTTGCGACTCTCTTTATCAGTATGCTCTTTATTACCGCCGCTACAAATATTTTTAACGGCTCTCTGTTGTATTATTTAAGCTATATTATAAAGGAACCGCGCTTATTAAGTTTAGCGAGTTTCATTGGTTTGTTCGGGGCTTTAGGTGCTGGGATTCTTGTACCAAGCATTTCTAAAAGAATTGGAAAAATCAACTTATATACTGCCGCTCTGGTAATAATTAGCATTTCTATGCTCTTTCTAATGGCGTTTAAGAATTTAAAGCTTGCCTTTTTGATAGGCTATGTCTTGGTGCAATTCGGATTAGGCTTTACGAACACTTTGCAGTACAGCATCTCTGCTGATAATGTTGATATCGTTCGCAAAAAACTGGGCTTTGAACCAGCAGGATTAATCGCGTCACTGAACTCACTTATCATGAAATTTGCGATGGCTTTAGGTGGTGCTGTCCCTGGATTTGTCTTATCTTATACAGGTTATGTTGCAAATAAGGAACAGCTGAACAGCGCGTCTGTTGGAATCATTGTTTCAACCTTTGCCATTCCTTTTGTTTTGTATATTTTGACCATTCTAGTCTTTAACTACGGCTTTGTTTTCTCTAAGAAAAAGTCACTTTTGAAAGAAAAAAGCAACTCTCCGATGGCATAATTAGATTGAAAAGGCATGAACATAAAACAACCAACATTCGTTTGATATGGCTAGAACGAATGTTGGTTGTTATAAGTAAATTTTTTTGTACTTTTGAGGAATCATCACTAATCATTGGCATACCAAAGAATATTTGATAAAGTCCATTAAATTTAGAATTGACTTTATTTCGCTTTGAACTTTATTATTTTGCGGAATAAAATTCAAATATATGGCTGACAGCTGTCTATTTTGTTAAAAAATAAAGTACAAAATCGGTATAAAAAAATTAACTTGTTTGACAAAAATACATCTTTCTTTTCAAGGTGAACTAAAAGAAAGAGATATATTCTTTGACAAATCTTACCGAGCATTTTCTTTTTAGGTTTCTAATTTATAATTGATAGTAATAGTTATTCGAACATTGGTATAATCAAGAGGAGAATATTTTCCTTAGAAAGAGGTTTTGAAATGTCCAAGCAAACATATTTACCCGAATTTAGGAAAATTCGAGAAGCTCTTGAAAATAATAATTTGGTTATATTTGTGGGTGCTGGTGTATCCGCTAACTCGGGATTACCATCATGGTCTGAATTAGTTAAAGTATTTGCTGAAGAAATCAATTATGGTCCATATTGTCGATCTTCTGAAAAAGGCAATTATAAGTTCTCTTCAGACGAACTGCTCAAAATTCCGCAATATGTTTACGATACGGACACCAAAAAGTATTTTGAGATCATTGGGCATGAGCTTAAGAACGAGAACTTTTTCTCAAATCCACTGCATAAACTAATTGTCAATATGCTACCCAATCACATTATAACGACTAATTATGACAAACTGTTAGAATCCTCAGGTGATATGAACGATTCTCAATATAGAGTAGTTTCTTCTGATGGAATGCTATTATCAAACCAAGGGGAACATTACATCATAAAAATGCACGGAGATATAGACGACTTAGAAAACATTGTTTTGAGAGAAGATGACTACTTAAACTATTCAAATAAGCACATACTGATTGAAACGTTCATTAAATCTCTATTAGTAAATCACGTTTTTCTATTCGTGGGTTATTCTCTAAATGATTACAACTTGAAACAGATTATGAGCTGGATTGATTACTTATCTTCAAAAGAATCTGTTCAAAATTTAAGACATAAAAATTATATTATTCAAAATCAGAAACCAGAAGAATTTGAGCTAAAATACTGGCGACACAAAAATCTTTCAATAATTGACAGCTCATTTTTAGATGAATCATTGATTGAGAGGTTTGAGCACGCTGACTTAGAGCATGATGTAGGAAAACGATTATATACTTGTTTACAGATTATAAAAGATGATGATCTAGATATGAGCCTTACGGATTATGCAGCTTTCTTAAAAGGCAGATATTCTGTTTTTGATTCAATGAGTTGGATTAATATTGATGACTTGAAAGTAGTTAGTGGGATTAAGGATGATAATTATGAAAGTGGTAGTATTGGTTTTTATGATGAAAGAATGTTCAGAAATTGGGTGAGTCTGAGTAATGACCCAACGATTTGTGATTATTGGAACAGAGCAGGAATTTATTCTGTGTATTATTTTAAGGATAGGATTTCTGAACCGATCGAAATTTACAGGGTGAATGATAATGAATCTATTCTTTATGATTTAGCCTGTACTTTTCAATATGAAGAGCTTGAAAAACAATTAGTTAATTCTGACGAAAGTGAATTAGTTAAAAATTACTATCGCTCGATTATTAATATTTCAGATGGAGAACTAAAAAAATATTATCAAATGGAAAAAAATGAGATTAATCAACTAACGAGATGGGAAACTCTACTTTACAAATTTAACGAGATTCTTTTCAAAAAAAGGGTGATGAGAGAAGGATATTCAAAGCATGAAGTAATTAGATACTATGAAATGTTATCAAAAAAGGAAAAGCTGGCCTATGATTACTTATATAAAATAGTTCAAAGTGGTTATGACATTCAGAAATTCAAGAAAATGGAAGATTTATTACTTAAAACAGAAAATTATTATGAAAACCCATACGCACATACTAATAAAGAGTTTGGGGATTTGCCTGAAATCCAAACAATTGCTTATCACCACTTTCTGTTCATTCGGAAAAATGGAGTTCTAATAGACTCATACCTTGAAACAAAAGTTTTTTTTACTGTCTATTTGAAAGCTTTGTTAATATCACAAAAGCAAATCGAAAAGAAAAAAGATATTTTATTTGGATTTGGAACCCCATTAAAAAAATATGAGTGGTGTGCTGATGATGTTAATATTTTTATTTCTTATTCCGATTATTCAGAAATAAAAAAATATATTATAGATCATAAAATCCCAAATATTACCTTTGATGAAGAAACAAGTGTTACGAATATTTTTAAGAATTTTTGTGAATCTACTATTTTTTGTTTGGAAAAAGGGAGTAAAAAGTTATTTGAGCAACTTCCTATTTTTTTCTTTCTTTTAATGCATTGTGAAGTAGATGAAAACGATAAAAAACAAATTCTTACATCGATTTTTGAAATGTTGGCCCATCCAACATTTAATGATTTTCGTGGGGTTGATCCTAAAATATCAATTAGTTTAATTAAGGTAATCAACTATTTTATATCTCAAGGATCGAAAATATCTGTTGACTATTTTGTTCTTTTATTAGAGAGATTAGGAAAAGAGGCTCGAGAAGGACATGATTTTCTTAAGCTGATATCTAAGCTGAAAGAAAACGAATCTTTTTATAGAAATGAAAAAATACAGACCACTATTAGACAACTTGAGTTAGAAATGATCCATACTCGGGAGAGAGTTAATTTTTTAGGCTTAATGTACCCAATGATGTCTGAGAAGCAGAAACGAGAATATTCTGTTCTGATTAATAAGAATGTGATTATTCTGGATTCTGGAGTTCTTTTGAATCTAATACGCCTTGATGTTATACACATCGATGAGTCTGTTAAAAGAGAATTTGTACAGTTAATTGATCAAACAATTGAAAAAAGGAAGTCAGGATACAGTAGTTTTCCTGATCCAGAAAAGGAAACAATTGAGAAATCCATAGTTTTCTATTTGTTAGGTACAGTGGATAATATTGAATTTTTAAAGCCTTTTACCACAAGTTCTGTTTTTCTTGATTTCATTTTCAATTATGAGTCATTTGATTATTCAAAAATTGATTTTAAGGAATATATGTGGGTAAACCTATTTAAGAATGATTTCTACAGAGAGAAAATTTTAATTCACGGAAAAGAAAAAATCAAAAAAAATTTGATCAAAGACATTAACAATGGTGATGCAAAAGAAGAGCAGAAGAAAATATTCTTCAAATATATAGCCTCAGAAGAAGAATTTTGGAACTACTCATAAGTAGTAGTGTTAGTAAGTAACCTTTGCTACCTTTTCATTGGGAAAGAAAAGATAAAGTTTTTAAATCTGATTAATAACTAGTAAAAAAAGTAGTAACATTTTCTAAAATAACTGCTCGTTACACAAATACAAGACTAAACGTTTAATATTTGAGTAACGATTTTTTGTGGACACATTTACTAAGACAGAACATATGAATAGATTAAACCATGATATACTTTATGCAAGAATTTATTTGAGAGGGGTTCCCACTTTGACGTCAATTAAATCTTTATTAGAGAATAAGCAAAAAACATTAATTACAAAACTAGAAGCTGATATTAATCATCCCACTTCTAAAGGTGATAATTGTGAAAATGCTTGGATCAATTTTTTTAAAAGCTTTTTACCCAGTAAATATGCTGTAGATAAAGGGTTTATATTTGATTCTAAAGGAAACTTGAGTGAACAAATAGATGTAATAATATATGATTCACTTTATACTCCATTAATTTTCGAGACAGAAGTTGGAGAAAAATTTATTACTTCTGAAAGTGTTTATGCAGTATTTGAAGTTAAACAGGAAATTAATAAAGGGTATTTGGAATATGCTCAAAAAAAAATACAGTCGGTAAGAAAGCTATATAGAAGTTCTAGACCTATGATTGTAGCCGGAAAAACCGTACCAGCAAGAGCTTTGACAAAAATACTCGGTGGTATTTTAGCTTCAAATTCTATTTCTTTTGAAAATCTTCGCCGATATTTAGCTGAATATCCAGCAATTGATTTAGGTTGTGCAATTAACAATTTTTCATTTATAACTATTAAGGATAAAAATGACAATACTGTTAATGTAGTGAATTCTAATTCTGATGAAGTCATTTTATCTTTCTTTTTTATTATACTTGATGAGCTTTATAAACTTGGCACCAGCCCAGCTATCGATATAAGAGAGTACGCTGACTTTTCATTAGATAGTATCCAATTGAAAAGAGAGGATTGAATTTATGGGAAACTCCAGTTATTTTACTAATTTACTTACGAACATCGAACTAAGCAAAACAACAAAGTCATATGTCAGTAGTTTACAGTCTAATCTAAGAGATTATCTTAAGAACCACATTGAGTATAAGACTAAGCACATTGATACATTTTTATCTGGTTCATATGCGAAAAATACTTCGATACGACCAAGCTTAAATGAAGAAAATCAAGATGTAGATATTGTGGTTCTAACAAATTATACAAGAGATACGCCTCCAGTTCAGGTATTGAATGAATTGAAAAGTGTGTTAAAAAACAACAGTAAATACAAAGAAGTCAAACTACAATCTAAATCTATTGGAATTGAGATGGCCAATTATCATATTGATGTTGTGCCAATCGTTAAAGAGGCTGATCATTTTTATATTGGAAACCATGAAAAGGATGAGTGGAATTTAACTGATCCTAAGAAACATATTTCTTGGTCTACAGAAATTAACATGAAAAACGAAGGAAAATACAAACCTATTGTTAAAATTTTTAAGTGGTGGAGAAAACGAAAAGTCGTTGGCGATTTAAAACTACCAAAAGGAATTCTTTTAGAAAAAATAATTGCTGATAATTTTGGTGAATCAAAATACGATATCGAAAACTTATTAGTAATGACGATGGAGAACATAGTAGATAATTATAAAACAGTCTATATAGATAAAAAAGTAGTTCCATCAGTTTACGATCCAGTTTTACCAAAAAACAATTTATTTGATAAGTATACATTTGATGATTTTTCTAAATTTATAGAATTACTTCAACAAGATCTATTGTTTTTGAGAGAGAATCATTGCACTGTCGAGGCTTGGGAAAAAATATTAGGTAATAGCGGTGGTAAAAGTATAGAAGATGTTCGAGAAGAGTATTCTTTCTCTCTAAAAAGACAAATGGATCAGCTATTAAATCAAGTTATTGAAAAGTCAAAACAGTTAAGTGTAGAAATCAAGGATTATGAAAATAAAAAAAAGGAAATTGAAAATAGAGAAAAAAGTATGCAAAAAAAAGAGGACGAAATAAAGTATGATGTTTATTTGGACTTCTTACAAGAAGCAAAATACAATCTCTCTGACGAGTTAATAAAAGGGATGGGCAGAGAATATTGGATGGATATGATTAAGATTTTGGAATCAATTAAAAAAAAGAAAAATAGTAGTTTTAGAGGATATGAATATAGCTATTTTGCTTCGTTGTATAAAGCGCTAGAATTAAAAGAAGAATACTATAATTCTATATGTCTTATGGTCGAAGACGGGTTTTATCTGTCAAATTATGACGTAAAATATATTATTGATAATACTTACTTTAGAAAAAGGTTAATTGATATATTAAGAGCAAAAATAATTAAAGGTGATTACTCTGATACTGTTGAGTCATATAGAATTGCGCTAAAACTACTGGAAGAAAATTATTTCCAAAAGAGTGAAAACAATTGAACACAAAAAGGCTGTAAATTTCCTAAGAATCTAGAAAATTTACAGCCTAATTTGGTGCATTCTTTTAGGTATATCCTAGGCATCTTCTAAGCCATCTTACAAAATGTATCTCAAACAACTTGATATAAATTCTTCATTACGACTACCGTCAGCAATGAAATAAGAAGTAGAAATTGGAAGTCATGCACCGTGACTTTGAAAGTAAGTTTTTTGATAGTCGACCTAACTATCACGCCAGATAATCTGGTTCCCTTCCAGGTAAAGGATAATCCTTCAGAAATTCCACTTAGGTCAAAAGAATTTCTGACTTCTTTCAGTATTATATTAGCTAGAGAAATTAGAAAAGTCAATTTAATAATTGAAAATGATAGTAATCAAATCGTGTCGTATGATAAATGATGATATTTTTTGGTAGTTAAGCATTTTAGATTTGATGATAGGGTGAATAGAGAGAAGTTTGAAATGACGAAAGGGGGGACCGATTCAATCAATTAGTCCCCTCTCATTCTATGGTTTTGCTGATTCTTTTTTTCTACGTTCATTGTAGATTTGTTTTATTACATAAATCCCAATAAACAAAGCGAACATGCTCAACAAGCCAAACATAATCTTTTGGCTATTACCGGTTAAGTTACTTCCTACATAAGAATAAACTATCGTAGCTGGCAATTGTCCTAATCCAGTAGCGACCAAAAAAGGAATCGGTTTGATCGCTGTCAACCCAGCAGCATAACTGATAAAATCAAAAGAAATGAAGGGTAACAACCGACAAATAAGAATCGTGTGTTTCCCATATCGGTCAAAATATTCATCTAATTTCTGTAGGGAAAAATTCTTATTTATTTTCTCTACAACATCTCTGCCAGCGATTCGAGCAATATAGAAACATAGTAACGCTCCCGCCATTGCGCTGCTCCAAGAAAGAATTGCTCCTTGCCACCAGCCGAATACCGCTGCATTTGCAAAAGTAATCAAAAATGCAGGTAACGGAGCGATAACTGATTGAAACATCATTAATAGAAACGAAATCAGAATTGCCCAAGCACCAAATGATTTTATATATCCAATGATACTTTCGACACTCATTGAGCGAAACAGCATCAACACTTGAGTAAGTTTAGATTTGAAAGCAGGGATGTACATGAAACAAATGACACTAACTAATACAATGATTATTAGTATAATTCTGGCTAGTTGTTTCTTATTCAGCTTCTTCATTATTTTTCAACATCTTCTACTTTAGCCCAACGATAGAAAGAACCATCATAGTTTTTAACGTTTTTGAATCCACACATATCCATCACTAATTGAGTGTAGGCTGAACGGATTCCCGCGGTACAGTAAGTCACGATTTTATCATCTTTTGACAAGCCTGCATCTTCAAATAGTTTAGTCAATTTCTCATTGCTCTTTAGAGTACCATTCTTATTGAACATATCAGTATATCGAACTTGGATTGCTCCAGGAAGATGCCCGCCTTTTGCCTCACCATATAACACTTCACCATTGTATTCTTCATCCGCACGAACATCGACAACTTTATACTCATCGTAATCCGCTTTTAGTTCGTCTGTTTTGATCATATGATCTTGGTTCAGAGAATCTATCTCAACGTCTACAGGTTTTAATTCAGTTCCGCCTTTATTCGTTTTTATTCCGGCATCTTTAAGTGCAGAGAAACCGCCATCAACCATTTTTACATCTTTATATCCAGCAGCAAGCAATTCCCACGCAATCCGTCCATCGTCACCCCAGCCATCTTGAGCAGAGGCAAATAGAACGACTTCTTTATCTTTATCAATCCCTTTATCACCAAGACGCTCAGCCAACTTTTTAGGTTCTAAGACTAACCCCCAATTTTCGTCACCAGAAGCACCACTTTCCACATCCGCTAGATATTGCCAAGCCATTGGAACAGCTTTTTTTACCGTCCCTTTCTTGGCAGCATCATCACCGCGAGCGTCGATCAGAATGATATCATCAAGGTTATTCTTCACGTAATCTGCATCAACAGTATATTCTCCCTTAAAAGTCGTTTTAGGACTAGTTGCTTCTTTTGTTGAATCATCTGTAGCATCATTTGAGCTTCCACAACCCGTAATAGTTAAACCAAATGCCAGCACTGCTAATGTTAAAACTTTTTTCATAATGATCCTCCTAATGTATTGATTTGATCATCCAAATCAACCTACAAATTAAAAATACGATAACAAAAAAATAAATGAAAAACTATTCCTTCCAAATCGGAAGACATCCACTCACAGTAATTTAATGCATAAAAAAGAAACATACGTATTCGTATGTTCTCCAGAATAATCCTCTAGTAGTGATTGATTTCACATTTAACAATAGAAGAGATTTGGAGGGAAGGATTCATTTACATTCTTAGAAACTCTAAGTTTGCTTGTTACTCATTGTCATAGATGCAATGCAAACATTGCCTTCACCCCCAATTGTTTTTACGGCAGTCTTCATGTAGAAGTATATAAAAACGTTTTCTTTATTACAATACTAACTTATTATAATCTTTATAAAAGAATAGATTATCAGAAATAGAAAAGACAGAAACTCTTGACAACATATAGATGTACATCTATATTGTAAACATAGATGAGTTTCTATGTAAGGAGGAATAGTATTATGAATTATGAAGATATGTCCAAAACTTTAAAAGCACTTGCTGATCCTAAACGGCTGAAAATCATCGATCTTTTGTCATGCGGCAGTCTGTGTGCTTGTGATATCTTAGATCATTTTGATTTTACACAACCAACACTTTCTCATCATATGAAAGTATTGGAAAAAGCCGGAGTTGTTCTTGTAACGAAGGAAGGTACATGGCATCACTATCAACTAACAGATGTGTTTATCGATCAATTTATGGGTTCAATGATGCAATTATTCTCTGCTAAAGATGATTGCATTTGTAAAAAAATAAACTGTGATTGTAAAGGAGAAAAAAGTGATGAAAAAATTGGAACTATTTGAACCAGCAATGTGCTGTTCAACAGGAGTCTGTGGTCCATCAGTGGATGAAGAATTATTAATGGTGACCTCAGTTTTTGAAACTTTTGAAGGGATCGATTCAGTGGATGCTTCTCGCCATAATTTAACGAGCGATCCAGACGCGTTTGTGAATCAACCAACAATTTTAAAACTACTCCAAGAAAAAGGAAATGATATTTTGCCAGTGACTTTACTAGACGGCGAAATCGTAAAAGAAGGATCATATCCTACACTAGAAGAGTTTGGAAAATATGGTGATGTCCATTTTGTTACTCAACCAGCCGGTAATTCAGGCGGTTGCTGCGGCGGAAATAGTGGGTCCGAAGGCTGTTGCTAACAGCCTTCTTTAAAATAGAATAAGGAGGAGATGGAATGCTTCAATATATTCCCCAAAAGATGGGATTAACAAAATATCTGTTTTTCACAGGCAAAGGTGGCGTTGGTAAAACAACAACTGCTTGTGCCACGGCAACATCTTTGGCACAGGAGGGCAATAAGGTCATGTTGGTTAGTACCGATCCGGCTTCAAACCTGCAAGATGTTTTTCAAACCACTTTGACCAACAAGCCAACTGCGATTGATGGAATTGATAACTTGAAAGTAGCGAACTTTGATCCAATCACTGCTGCGGAAGAGTATAAAGAGAGTATCGTCGGTCCATATCGTGGTATTCTTCCTGATAGTGCCCTAGTCAATATGGAAGAACAATTATCAGGATCTTGTACAGTGGAAATCGCTGCTTTTAACGAGTTCGCGAACTTTTTGACTGATAAAGAAGTAGCAGAACAATATGACTATGTCATCTTTGATACAGCTCCTACGGGTCATACATTAAGAATGCTACAGTTGCCTTCTGCCTGGAATAATTTCCTCGATGAAAATACCACTGGTGTTTCTTGCTTGGGACAATTATCCGGCTTGGGCGACAAAAAAACTATGTATGAAAAAGCGGTTGAAACTTTGAGCAATGCTAGCCAAACGACTTTGATTCTAGTCACCCGTCCGCAAGCCTCTCCCTTGATTGAAGCAGAGCGTGCTTCAGAGGAGTTGCTAAAATTGGGAATCGAAAATCAAAAATTAGTTGTGAATGGTCTATTGATTAATCCTGATGATGCGATTTCTCAAGTAATTTATTCTGAACAACAAAATGATCTAAAAGAAATGCCAGAGCCGTTGAGTAAATTTGATACCTACTACATTCCTCTTCGCCCTTACAATGTTACTGGTGTAGATAAACTCCAAATTTTATTGAGCGATCAACAACCTACTATTTTAGAACAGGCACAAGAACATGCTGAGTTTCCTAATTTGGATGCGATCGTAAATGAGTTTATTCGCACAAATAAAAAGATTATCTTTACGATGGGTAAGGGTGGCGTTGGTAAGACGACTGTTGCAATTCAAATCGCTGAGAAGCTGGCACAATCAGGTAAAAAGGTTCATTTGGCGACAACTGACCCTGCTGATCACCTAAACTTGTTTCTTTCCAATGAGCTGCCAATTTCAATCAGTCATATCGACGAGGAGAAAGAACTAGAGGCTTACAAAGAAGAGGTTCTTTCAAAAGCTCGTGAGACGATGGACGCGGATGATGTTGCTTATGTTGAAGAGGATCTTCGTTCACCATGTACACAAGAAATCGCAGTATTTAGAGCTTTTGCGGAAATCGTAGATAAATCAGAAAATGAGATTGTGGTTATTGACACAGCACCTACAGGACATACTTTACTTCTTTTAGACTCTACTCAAAGCTATGCAAGAGAAGTTGAGAGAAGCTCAGGCGAAGTACCAATGTCGATTCAAAAGCTATTGCCAAGATTACAGAACGGAAATGAAACGGAAGTATTAATGGTCACACTTCCTGAAACAACACCGGTTTACGAATCAATGCGCTTAGATGAAGATTTGGATCGTGCAAAAATTGCACATACATGGTGGTTAGTCAATCAAAGCATGTACACTACTGATACGTCCAACGAGGTGTTAAAGGCACGTGCTGCGAATGAAATCGAATGGATTAACAAAGTAAAACATCTCTCAGATGGACATTTTGCAGTTGCTGAATGGGTCCCAAATTTTGATGCAGAATTAGTTCATTAATTTTTTTGAATTTAATATAGATGAATCTCTATATAGGGGTTCATCTATTAATTTGCGAAAAATTTAGATAAAAAGTGAAAAGCAATCAAGTCGCCTATGGATATTGTTCGATTAGCCATCACAATGCTATTTCATTTTCAAAGAATAGTACAAGCTATCTGATCAAAATATCGTTGTCATTCACTACCGAGATTCAAGTTCAAATTGCTTAAGTGAGTGTTTTTTTAAAGTTTAAAAAAATTTTTCAAAAGAAGGCGCAAGCCAATAGGAGGAAATAGATGAGTTCTAAAAATGATAAAAAGGGTTTAGGTATTTTTGAAAAATATCTGACGTTATGGGTAATTTTATGCATGGCTGTAGGAGTACTAATTGGGAAATTCTTACCGGGTGTTCCTGATACATTAAGCAAGTTTGAGTATTATCAGGTATCAATTCCCACGGCAATTTTAATATGGTTAATGATTTATCCAATGATGTTAAAGATTGATTTTATAAGTATTGTAAGTGCAGCTAAAAAACCAAAAGGATTAGTTGTTACCTGCGTGACGAATTGGTTGATCAAGCCATTTACAATGTATGCTATATCCGCATTTTTCTTCTATGTAGTTTTTAAAAATCTTATTCCTGTTGAATTAGCGAAAGAGTACGTTGCTGGTGCAGTCATTTTAGGAGCAGCGCCTTGTACGGCCATGGTATTTGTATGGAGCTACTTAACAAAAGGGGATGCAGCGTATACTTTGGTACAAGTAGCGATCAATGATCTAATTATTCTTATATTATTTGCACCAATTGTCGCTTTTCTACTTGGTGTGGATAATGTTGTTGTTCCAATGGGAACGCTACTCCTATCAACGATTCTTTTTGTGGTAGTACCATTACTTCTAGGTTTTGTTACTAGAGTATTGATAATCAAAAATAAAGGCAAAGACTATTTCGAAAATGTTTTTCTAAAGAAATTTGATTCTGTGACAATTGTCGGTCTATTGCTAACCTTAATTATCATTTTTTCTTTTCAAGGAGAAAAAATACTGGCAAATCCAACGCATATTTTATTAATTGCAGTCCCACTAACCATTCAAACACTACTGATTTTCACTATTGCTTATGGATGGGCAAGATTTTGGAAGTTACCTCATGAAATTGCTTCACCAGCGGGAATGATCGGAGCAAGTAATTTTTTTGAACTGGCAGTGGCTGTAGCAATCTCTCTTTTCGGACTACAGTCAGGGGCGACTTTAGCAACAGTGGTAGGAGTGCTAGTTGAAGTACCCGTAATGTTGCTACTAGTAAAAATTTCCAATAATACAAAGTCATGGTTTGCAAAGTCAGATGAGATTACCAAAATGGATAATCTGTATAATTGATTGAGAAGAAAGCTTTGATAGGTGTAGGGAAATTAATTAAATAGCAAATCGTTGAGGTAATAAAACTTATGTCTGAAGAAAGGAGAGCAGTCGCTAGATTATTAGGGATGTCAGTGTCCTTTATTCTAGCAAAATTATTACACTATCCAATTAGTCTCGGAATATTTATCAACTTTATTACGCTAATTTTGGTACTCTATTTATTAGCAAAAAGGAAAGAAAGGCAAGAAAAATAGAGTCATGTGGTCGATTGACCACATGACTTTTTACAGTAATCGTATTACAACTATTTTGTTTATAAAGAGGCTTATTATGAAAGGAAATTTTTAATGGCAAATGCACTAGAAATAGAAAATTTAAAAAAAGTATATGCAACTGGCGTTGAGGCGCTACGAGGAATCGATCTACAGGTTAAACAAGGCGATTTCTATGCCCTTTTAGGTCCGAATGGTGCTGGAAAATCGACAACGATTGGAATTATCACCTCTCTGGTCAATAAGACCTCTGGGAAGGCAAAAGTTTTTGACTATGATCTTGATACTGACTTAGAAAAGGCTAAGCAGCAGATTGGTCTTGTTCCGCAAGAATTCAATTTCAATCCTTTTGAGACTGTTCAACAAATTGTAGTGAATCAGGCAGGGTATTATGGCGTTCCGAGAAAAGAAGCATTGAAGCGCAGTGAGAAGTACTTGAAGCAATCAAATTTGTGGGGAAAACGTAATGAACGTGCCCGAATGCTTTCTGGAGGAATGAAGAGACGACTTATGATCGCTCGAGCATTAATGCACGAACCAAGACTGTTAATTTTGGATGAACCAACCGCTGGGGTGGATATTGAACTGAGACGTGAAATGTGGTCATTCTTAAAAGAATTAAATGAAAATGGAACCACCATTATTTTGACTACTCATTATTTGGAAGAAGCTGAAATGCTTTGTAGAAATATCGGGATTATTCAATCAGGAGAACTGATCGAAAATACCAGTATGAAAGAACTGCTATCCAAATTACAGTTTGAAACATTTATTTTAGACCTTGCACCTCATAATACAGCACCTAAGATAGAAGGTTATGAGTATTATTTAGAAGATGATCTGACTTTATCGGTGGAAGTAGAGCGAGATCAAGGAGTAAATGATGTTTTTAAGCAACTCAGCGATCAAGGAATGAAAGTCTTATCTATGCGTAATAAATCTAATCGTTTAGAGGAACTATTTTTGAAAATCACAGAAGAAAAAAGTCTACCGGAGGAAATCAATGTTTAGTCTTTACTTTACCGCTTTAAAAAGTCTTGCCGTCAAGGAAACCAACCGGTATCTGCGAATTTGGGTACAAACTCTGGTACCGCCTGTCATAACTACATCACTGTATTTTATTATTTTTGGGAAAATGATCGGTGGTCGAATTGGAGATATGGGTGGGTTCTCCTATATGGAGTTTATCGTTCCAGGTTTAATTATGATGTCAGCCATTACGAGCTCTTATGCAAATGTTTCTTCGTCGTTTTTCTCTCAGAAGCTGCAAAAAAATATTGAAGAACTATTAGTTGCACCAGTACCAACTCACATTATCATTTGGGGATTCGTCATTGGAGGATTAGGAAGAAGTCTTCTGGTGGGAACACTTGTAACAATTGTTTCTTTATTTTTTGTACCACTAAATGTGCATTCATGGATTATTGTTATTCTCACATTGTTAATGACAGCCATCCTGTTTTCATTAGCAGGTTTGATAAATGGCGTTTTTGCACAATCTTATGACGATGTGTCAATCGTACCAACTTTTATTTTACAACCTCTAACCTATCTAGGTGGTGTTTTTTATGCGATATCCATGCTGCCTCCTTTTTGGCAAGGTGTTTCGAAAATCAATCCGATTGTTTATATGATATCCGCGTTTAGATATGGATTTTTAGGAACGACCGATGTTCCAATAGCCGTCTCGATCACAATACTTGTTCTGTTCATTTCAGTTCTTTATACTGTTTGTTACTATCTAGTTAATACGGGTAGGGGATTAAGAAGTTAAATCATATCATCAATATCACTTGATTGCTTCTTTATAACTTGTAATAATGCACTGAATAAAAAAGTCTATCATAAATAGATTGCGAAACGAAAAATAGAAATTAGCTTTCCATTATTGATTGGAGGAAAATGATAGTGAAAAAAATTTACTTTTTATGTACAGGCAATTCGTGCCGTAGTCAAATGGCTGAAGGATATGGTCACAACTTATTATCTGATTCAGATTTTGAGATCAGAAGTGCAGGTATTGAGACACATGGACTGAATCCAAGAGCTGTGAAAGTAATGTCTGAAGACAGTATAGATATCTCAAAACAAACGTCAGATTTGATTGATTTGGATTATTTTAATCATGCTAATTTAATTATTACTCTTTGTGGTGACGCAAAGGACAAATGCCCAAGGGTTCCAAAGGGCATCGAACATATTCATTGGAACTTAAAAGATCCTGCTCAAGCACAAGGGACAGAAGATGAAATTTTAGCAGAATTCAGAAGTGTTAGGGACGTTATCAAGAATAATATAAAAAGTCTATCTTCAAAATAAGCCAACTTATAATTGTTTGATTGGGATTTTCATTACCAAAAGAAAGTATCATAGTATGATTGTGTGCAAGACATCCGATTTAGGATAGTAGATGGAGAGAAATAACTGTATTTTTTAGCGAAGGAGGAAACCGATGGTTGTAGAGATTAGACAAATGGTAGAAAGCGATTGGCCTGATATCCGAAGAATCTATATTGAAGGGATAAAATCTGGTGAAGCTACCTTTGCAACTATTTCATCTATACCGAATAGTTACATTGATTGGCAAGCTGAGCATTCATCTTTTGGTAATTTTGTAGCTGTAGAAAATGATAATGTAGTTGGCTGGAGTTCGTTTTCTCCTGTATCTTCAAGATGTGTCTATAGTGGTGTCGTAGAAATCAGCATTTACACAGAAGAAGCTCAACGTGGCAAAGGTATTGGCAGTACACTCATGAGTAGTGCAATCAAAGCTAGTGAAGAAAATGGTATTTGGACCATTCAAGCAGGTATATTTCCTGAGAACGAAGCTAGTTTGAAGCTACATGAACGGAATGGTTTTCGAATAGTTGGTAGAAGAGATAAAATTGGAAAACTTGAGGGCACCTGGCGGGATACTTTACTTCTAGAACGAAGAAGTAAAATTACAGGAAAGGATTGAATGATTTCTTTGTGAAGCCTTTGGTCTAACTTATAATCAATGCCAATACGTCATCAAATTCTTCATAAAACGGGTCAATGTATATTATTATGAAACCCAATCATACTAACAAGTGATTGGGTTATTTTTTGCCTAAAAAAAGAGCTCAAACATTGATGAATATCCTAATAGAAATGATATTTCACGATTTACTGAATAAATACCGAAAGGAATACAGATACTTTGTTGATAATTGATTGACGAGAAGATGAATCCACATAGTATTTTATTTGATTATTTGAGTTAAAACGCGACGACTAATCTATAACATTCAATTTAAGTAGCATTTATGCACTCATTTATCTCTACAACAAGTAAATTGATATAATGGCTTTATGGTTATTGATTTATTATTATAGAAAAAGATAAGTGTGGGGGATTGAAAACTATGTTGGATAAAAGGCAATTAGAGATAATGTCAATTAATTTCTTAAAAATTACTCTTACTCAAACTGGATATCTTAATCCATTTTTAAATTCTGGGGACACAGAACCATCCTGGGACGGTTATATATATGTTCTAGAAAAAATGAATAAGTATAATAAAAATAAATTAGGGAAAGTTCCCGTTCAGGTAAAAGGCAAATATAGTGACGATTTAAGTCAAAGCAGAATTTCTTTTTTAGCAGAAATTAGGGACTTAGAGAACTATTTACAGGATGGTGGAGTACTTTACTTTGTCATTTACATTAATGGAAAGAATGACGTAACATTTTATTACGCTCAATTAGAACCAATAAAAATAAAGACAATATTGGAGTCAAGAAAGAACTCGTCAGGAAAGAAAAGTATAGAGCTTAAAAAACTTCCTTCTGATACTATTGATATTGTAAATATATTCAAGAGTTTTTTGTTTCACAGGAAGAAACAGATGAGTTTTATTGATGGTGATCTATACACTTTTGAGAGTCTTAGTAAGGATCATAAGAAGGTGGAGTTAACATTCACTTTAACAGGCTTAGCTCTTCACCAACACAATATGCAAAATTACGTTGATACAAACAATGTTTATCTTTACGCAAAAATTCCTGAATCACCCGTTTTAATACCACTAGCTGGAGAGCTGAAGGAAATAATTGAAATCGAAAAAACTAATCTTGAAATTGGCATAGGAGAAAAGGTTCTATATACTGAACAGATTAGAGAAAAGCAGCGTGGTACTGTCACTTTAAAATTTGGAGATAGTTTTGAGTTCGCTATTAACGAAGAATTTAGCAAGCAGACTTTTAATTATAAAATAAGCGATTTTGCGAGGAAAGCACTTATTGATATAGAATTTCTGATCTCACTTTATCAGAATAAAGGATTTACAGTTAATGGAAAATTCCTTGATTTATCTTCTGCAATTAAATCGGGGCCGCATTTTGATTTTGAAAGATATGAAAAATCACTTCTGCACTGCAAGGAAGTAGTGAATCTATTAGATTATTTAAACATTTCAGATGATATTGATTCTAGTAAACTGTCTGAAGTAGAATGGCGCGATTTAAATATTTTAATTGCAGGATTAATTAAGAAGCAAGAATTGGCATTAAAAGAAACTCTCCACACTATAACTATTTTAAAGCTTCAGAATTTTAGTATTCCATTAATGATTAGTTTACAAAAAAGTGGTAAATACCTTATTGAAGATATATTTAAAGCTAAAAAAAGCTGTCTTTATCTTATTTTCGATGGAGAACATTTTAATTTACCAATGTTTAGAGGACTAACAGCTGAGCAACTTGCTGAGTGTTCAACAATTGATTTCGAAGTACTTTTAAAGGAATATCAAAAGCTACACAGTGAAAAAAATGATATTCTATTCGATGCAAGTCAATACATGTTGGTTTTGATTAACGCTGCAGATTTTTGTACGGATAACCCAGAAAGGAAAGAATCTTTCTTAGACGCAGCTTTAAATTTTAATCACTGGTTGCAAGAAGAAAATCTCAAAATGGAAGAGACAAATAATCAAATACTGATGATGAATGAGCTTCAGATTTTCAAACGTAAACGTGCATTAACTGAATCGGAAAGTGATTGGTTGTATGATATTACTGATTCAAATGATATTGATAAGACTTTTAAATTTGGAGCATATGTCTTATTAGAAGAAAGAAAACGTGCTGAGAGAATCTTTTCAACATTTAGTAAAAAAGAAAAGCAAGACTATAAAAGTTACCCGATTTATAACTTATACGAAAAATTATTATCTAAATAAAAAACAGGGAGATCAATTGTATGCCTAATATAATAGTAACACCATACGAGGCTAAAAAACGCTTACGCAAGTTATTGGAAGAAGTAAACACTACTCATCAAGAAGTAGAAATAATTGGAGATACCACCGAAGAAAGTGCTGTTTTGATTGCACTATCCGATTGGCGGGCTATTCAAGAAACACTAATGCTCATGAAAACTGAAACTTTAGCAATTGTGAAAAAACGAGAAAAAGATGGAACAGGATATACGAGTATAGAAAAAATTAACTGGGATAACTTGTAATAAATAGTCATTAAAATTAAGTGACAAATTTCTGCCAAGGCTGATATTCTCATTAGTTGTAGTAATTATACGAGAAGAAGCAGTAATTGAGATATTACAAAAGGAACTGATAATTAAGCTAAATGAAGTTATCCTTAGTTTATGTAAGAACAAGAAAAAAATTATTTCTAATTGGACTTTAAAAAACAAGCAAAATCTGCGACTATGATAATCGCAGATTTTGCGAGAGTGTAATATAAACCGTGTAAGTAACCATTAATCCTAGGCAGGTGGTTGCTTCGCGGTTTTTCTTTTTCTACAATAAGATCAAGAGGTGAGTACACGATGGCTAGAAAGAAAAGAAATCCTGAT
>ENA-OQNO01000447-OQNO01000447.1-human-gut-metagenome-genome-assembly--contig:-NODE-447-length-40419-cov-3.963789_pt1 | contig 40419 bp, 36 predicted proteins | sample MGYA00242629_ERZ504880 | MGnify/ENA primary metagenome ERZ504880 (study PRJEB26092, sample SAMD00036377) | human gut metagenome | host: Homo sapiens | study: EMG produced TPA metagenomics assembly of... | reverse complement strand
CATTACGAAGACCTGCTCAGCAAGCAGGCGCAGCTACGGCTGATTCGCCAGGCCGATGGCGAACCGCTCACTGCGGAACAAAACCGCATCCTGCAGGCGCAACTGCGCACCCAGAGCGAGCTGCTTAACTCGCTGCTGCGCGGCGGCGATACCTTGCTGCTCGAACTGACGAAACTGAAAGTCGCCAACGGCCAGTTAGAAGACGCGCTGAAAGAGATTAACGAAGCAACCCACCGCTATCTGTTCTGGACCTCGGACGTCAGCCCAATTGGCTTCTCCTGGCCGCTGGAAGTGGTGCAGGATCTGCGTCGTCTGATCTCGCTTGATACCATCAACCAGCTCGGCAAGGCCAGCGTCATGATGCTGACCAGCAAAGAGACGCTGTTCCCGCTGTTTGGCGCGCTGGTGCTGGTGGGCTTCAGTATCTATTCGCGCCGCCACTTTACCCGCTTCCTTGAGCGCTCCAGCGCGCGGATTGGCAAGGTGACTCAGGATCATTTCTGGCTGACGCTGCGTACCGTGTTCTGGTCAATTCTGGTGGCTTCGCCGCTGCCGGTATTGTGGATGACGCTCGGCTACGGATTGCAGGCGGCCTGGCCCTTCCCGCTGGCGGTCGCCATTGGCGACGGCGTGACCGCCACCGTGCCGCTGCTGTGGGTAGTGATGATTTGCGCTACCTTCGCCCGGCCGAATGGATTGTTCATCGCCCACTTCGGTTGGCCGCGTAACCGCGTCGCCAAAGCCATGCGCTACTACCTGATGAGCATTGGCCTGATTGTGCCGCTGATAATGGCGCTGATCATGTTTGATAACCTCAACGACCGCGAATTCTCGGCCTCGCTGGGCCGCTTGTGCTTCATGCTGATATGCGGCGCGCTGGCGCTGGTTACGCTGAGCCTGAAACACGCCGGGATCCCGCTGTATCTTGATAAAGCGGGCGACGGCGAGAACATGGTGAACCGTCTGCTGTGGAACCTGCTGCTCGGCGCGCCGCTAATCGCGATGCTGGCGGCGGCGGTGGGCTATCTTGCCACCTCGCAGGCGCTACTGGCGCGACTGGAAACCTCGGTCGCCATCTGGTTCCTGCTGTTGGTGGTTTACCATATTATTCGCCGTTGGATGTTGATTCAGCGTCGGCGTCTGGCCTTCGATCGCGCCAAACACCGCCGTGCGGAAATCCTCGCCCAGCGCGCCCGCGGCGAAGAAGATACCGCCCACTCCACCAGCACCGAAGGCTCGGTCGAAGCGGAAGTCAGCGAAGTCGACCTCGACGCCATCAGTACCCAGTCCCTGCGCCTGGTCCGCTCGCTGCTGATGCTGATAGCCCTGCTGTCGGTGATTATTCTGTGGTCGGAAATTCACTCGGCATTCGGCTTCCTCGAAAATATCTCGCTATGGGATGTGACCTCCACGGTACAGGGGGTCGAAAGTCTTGAGCCTATTACCCTCGGCGCCGTACTGATTGCCATTCTGGTGCTGATTATCACCACCCAGCTGGTGCGCAATCTCCCGGCGCTGCTGGAGCTGGCGATTCTGCAACATCTGGATTTGACGCCGGGTACCGGCTACGCCATCACCACCATCACCAAATATCTGTTGATGCTAATTGGCGGGCTGGTCGGCTTCTCGATGATTGGTATTGAGTGGTCGAAACTGCAGTGGCTGGTGGCGGCACTCAGCGTCGGTCTTGGTTTTGGTCTACAGGAAATTTTCGCCAACTTTATCTCCGGCCTGATCATCCTGTTTGAGAAACCGATCCGTATCGGCGATACGGTCACTATCCGCAGCCTGACCGGTAGCGTGACGAAAATAAATACCCGCGCCACCACCATCAGCGACTGGGACCGCAAAGAGATCATTGTGCCGAACAAAGCGTTCATCACCGAACAGTTCATCAACTGGTCGCTGTCGGATTCGGTCACTCGTGTGGTGTTGACTATCCCGGCGCCCGCGGAGGCCAATACGGAAGAGGTCACGCAGATTCTGTTGACCGCCGCTCATCGCTGCTCGCTAGTGATTGATACCCCGGCGCCGGAAGCGTTTCTCGTTGACCTGCAGCAGGGGATTCAGATTTTCGAGCTGCGTATTTACGCCGCCGAGATGGGACACCGTATGCCGCTGCGTCATGAGCTACATCAGCTGATTCTGGCGGGTTACCGCGCGCATGGCATCGACATGCCGTTCCCGCCGTTCCAGATGCGTCTGGAAAGCCTGGATGGCCTACGCAGCAGCCAGCCGCTGAACTCAGCGGGTAAAAGCAGCCGTACGCCAGGAAGTTTGTAAGCACTAACTAGCCCGGTGAGCGCTTCACCGGGCATTCTCTTTCTTAACCCTCCGCCAGCGCTACCTGTACCGCCGTTCTCTGACGATAGTTCTCGTAGATCCCTAGCGCCAGTAGCGAGAAGAAAATCGGCCCGCCGACCATCCACAGCGTACTGTTCCAGTCGCCGGAATCCATCACCGGCTGAATAACGGTGAAGATATTGGCGAATGCTACCACCAATACCACTATCGTCGTCGCCAGCAGCGTACTTATGCGGCTTTTGAACATCACAAATGGACGATCGAGATCGGCTTTGGCCTTAAAGAACGGGAAAGCGATCGCCAGGAACAGATACGGCAAGGTCATCGAGACGTTAGCCATCAGCGTCAGCTTGTTATAAAACGCCGAGGCGGTATCGCCGCCGAAGGAGACCAGCAGAATAAACAGACTCACCAGCAGACACTGCAGCCACATGGCGTTAGCCGGCATGCCGTTGGCGTTGACTTTGGTCATCATCGTCGGCCACAGCGCTTTCGGCGTCCCCTGAATAATCGCCTTCAGCGGCGAATAGCTCAGGGTGAAGAATGCGCCGGTATAGGCCAGGAACATCGACAGCCCGGTAATGCGCGCAAACCATACGCCGGTCAGCGCCGCCGCCTGCGGCGACAGATGCAACGCTTGCCCAAGCGTTGCGCCAAGGCTGGTCATCAGCACATAGGTGATATTGCCGAGGTTGGTACTGTGGTTGCTCAATACCTGCTGCCAGTTGGCGCTGACGCCCCACAGCACGATGGCCAGCGAGTAGCCGATCGAAATCACCAGCGCGGCGATAATAATACCTTTGGCAAAGTTCTTTTCCGGCTTCTCGGTTTTATCCACCAGCCCGCCGACCGCTTCAATTCCGCCATAGGCGAAAATGGCGAATACCACGAAAGAGAGCATCGCCAGCCCCGATTGATATCCTGGGTTCGGCGACGCCGTGAAATCCAGCGATTGTGCGAAATGGCCGCCGTTCAGCAGCAGAATCGCCCCACTCACCAGCAGAAGCACCAGGTTCAGGCACATCACCGCGATGCCGCCGACGGCGGTAATTTTGGCAATCTTATTTATCCCTTTCGCCGCCACCAGCGTCACCAGCACCATCCAGCAGGCGGCCAGCACGCCGACGGTTTGCGTCGAGGTTAAGCCGGCAAAAGCCCAGCTCTGGGTTTTATCCGCGCCGAAGAGAAAGGTCGAAAAAGGGACCCAAATTTTCGCCGCGGTGCTGACCATCCACACCACATAAGAGGAAAACCACATAAAGGTGCCGATAAACGCAAAGCGCGGCCCGACGCTGCGGTTCATCCACGAATAGATCCCGCCCTCTTCCTTACGATATGCCGAGCCCATCTCCGCCATCATTAAGGCGAAAGGAATAAAGAAAAACAGCGCCGAGAAAAGATAAAACGGCATCGCGCTATAACCCATCAGATAAAACGCCGAAGGGCTGTTGGCAAAGCCAAACACCGAAGTAAAGATCATTAATATCAGCCCAATCAGGCTCATCTTCTTGATTTGTTGAGGCATAAATCGATCCAAACGTGAGCGTCGCCGAACGGCGTCGCCAGGTAAGCAGAAATTGAACGCGGATCCTAGCAATAATCCAGTTTGAAATTGTGGTTATTAGGGCTAATGCAGCGGGGAGAACTGTAAAAATCTTTGAATGAAGGGGAAAACGCTAACGGCAGGAAACAGCTTCCCTCTCCTCATGAAAGGGAAGCGCAGTTCATCAGGCGCGATCGACGGTGAATGAGATCACTTCGCCGATGGTCTCTACACCTAACGCCAGCATCACCAGGCGATCGACGCCCAGCGCGACGCCGGAACAATCCGGCAGGCCGGCTTCCAGCGCAGCCAGCAGATTATAGTCGATGGGCTGTTCCGGCAGGCCGCGGGCCGCACGTTTGCGGTTGTCCTGCTCAAAACGCTGCTGCTGTTCGCGCGCGTCGGTCAATTCATGGAAACCGTTCGCCAGTTCCATCCCCTTGTAGTAGACCTCGAAGCGCTCGGCGACGCGGTGATCTTCGGTGCTGATCTGCGCCAGCGAAGCCTGGCTTGCCGGGAAGTGATAGACGAACGTCGGACGTTCTTTACCGATGTGCGGCTCTACGCCCATGGCGAACAACAACTGCAGCAGAGTATCGCGATCTTCTTCCGTATCAGCGATATTACTGAGATCGAGCTTTGCTGCCACTTCGCGCAGCTGGTTTTTATCTGCCGAGAGCGGATCGATCTCCAGATAGCGCTGGAAGGCCTGTTGATAAGTGAGGCTTTCCGCGGGTTGGCACTCGAGCACCTGCTGCAGTAAATCGTCAACTTCGTTAATCAGACGATACATGTCGTAGCACGGACGGTACCACTCCAGCATGGTGAACTCTGGATTGTGGTGACGACCCATCTCTTCATTACGGAAGCTTCGGCACAGCTGAAATACCGGCCCGCACCCGGCGGCCAGCAGCCGCTTCATGTGGTATTCCGGGCTGGTCATCAGATACAGATTCAGACCCTGAGAGTGGCCGGGGCCGACGAAACGGGTTTCAAACGGGAACATGTGGATATCCGTCACCGTTGCCTGACTCATACAAGGCGTTTCCACCTCCAGCACGCCGCGGTCGGTAAAGAAACGGCGAATTTCCGCCATTACAGCCGCACGTTTTAACAGATTTGGAATGGATGCGCTCGGCTGCCAGGTTGCCGTCTCGCTCATGGTACTTTTCTCCGATTTCATACAAGGGCACGAAGTCTACTCGCAACCGTCGAGTGAAACAAATTTTGTGCAATCCGGCGGCGATATTACATCCTGATAATTTATTGCTAACTTAATTGCATAAATAAAATTGATAAATTAGCGCACGGATTGATAAAAAAATCGAACGCGTCAATTTTCCCCACCATCCCTATGGCTATACTCATTTACCTATAAAGGAGCAGTGATACTTTTTCGCCAGCCCGGCGGCGAAATACACAAAAACTGGAGGAATGTCGTGCAAACTTTTCAAGCCGATCTTGTCGTCATTGGCGCAGGCGGAGCAGGTCTTCGCTCAGCCATCGCCGCTGCGCAGGCTAATCCAAAAGCCAAAATCGCACTGATTTCAAAAGTCTATCCAATGCGTAGCCATACCGTCGCCGCCGAAGGCGGTTCTGCGGCGGTCGCGCAGGATCACGATAGCTTTGAATACCATTTTCACGACACCGTCGCCGGCGGCGACTGGCTCTGTGAACAGGATGTTGTAGACTATTTCGTACATCACTGCCCCACGGAAATGACCCAGCTTGAGCTGTGGGGTTGCCCGTGGAGCCGCCGCCCGGATGGCAGCGTCAACGTTCGCCGCTTCGGCGGGATGAAAATCGAACGTACTTGGTTCGCCGCCGATAAAACCGGCTTCCATATGCTGCATACCCTCTTCCAGACCTCCCTCCAGTTCCCGCAAATTCAACGTTTCGACGAGCACTTCGTGCTGGATATTCTCGTCGATGACGGCCAGGCCCGCGGCCTGGTGGCAATGAATATGATGGAAGGCACGCTGGTGCAAATTCGCGCCAATGCGGTCGTCATGGCTACCGGCGGCGCTGGCCGCGTCTATCGCTATAACACCAACGGCGGCATCGTCACCGGCGATGGCATGGGCATGGCGCTGGGCCACGGCGTCCCGCTGCGCGACATGGAGTTTGTCCAGTATCACCCAACCGGCCTGCCGGGATCGGGGATCCTGATGACCGAAGGCTGCCGCGGCGAAGGCGGTATTCTGGTGAATAAAAACGGCTATCGCTACCTGCAGGATTACGGTATGGGGCCGGAAACGCCGCTCGGCGAGCCGAAAAACAAATACATGGAACTCGGCCCGCGCGATAAAGTCTCTCAGGCCTTCTGGCACGAGTGGCGCAAAGGCAACACCATTCCGCCGCCGCGCGGCGATGTGGTTTATCTCGACCTGCGCCATCTTGGCGAGAAGAAACTGCTTGAACGCCTACCGTTCATCTGCGAACTGGCGAAAGCCTATGTCGGCGTCGATCCGGTGAAAGAGCCCATTCCGGTGCGCCCGACCGCCCACTACACCATGGGGGGTATCGAGACCGACCAGCAGTGCGAAACCCGCATCAAGGGCCTGTTCGCCGTGGGCGAATGTTCCTCCGTCGGCCTGCACGGCGCCAACCGTCTGGGATCCAACTCGCTCGCCGAGCTGGTGGTCTTTGGCCGCCTTGCCGGTGAGCAAGCTATGCAGCGCGCAATGGCCGCGGGCGAAGCCAACAACGCGGCGCTGGATGCGCAGGTCAACGACGTGGAAAACCGTCTGAAAGACCTCGTCAACCAACAAGGCAATGAAAGCTGGGCCAAAATCCGCGACGAAATGGGTATGTCGATGGAAGAAGGCTGCGGTATTTATCGCACGCCGGAGCTGATGCAAAAAACCATCGATAAGCTGGCCGAGCTGCAGGAGCGCTTTAAGCGCGTGCGTATCACCGACACCTCCAGCGTGTTCAATACTGACCTGCTCTACACCATTGAGCTGGGTCATGGTCTCAACGTCGCCGAATGCATGGCGCACTCCGCTATCGCGCGTAAAGAGTCTCGCGGCGCCCATCAGCGTCTCGATGAAGGCTGCACTGAACGCGACGACGTCAATTTCCTCAAGCATACGCTCGCCTTCCGTGAGGCTGACGGCAGCACGCGCCTGGAGTATGGCGATGTGAAGATCACCACTCTGCCGCCGGCTAAACGCGTATATGGCGCCGAAGCGGAAGCCGCTGAGAAGAAGGAGACGACCCATGGCTGAGATGAAAAAACTGAAAATTGAAGTGGTGCGCTACAACCCGGAAGTCGACACCGCGCCGCACAGCGCCTTCTATGAAGTCCCTTACGACGAACAAACCTCGCTGCTCGACGCGCTGGGCTATATCAAAGATAACCTCGCGCCGGACTTAAGCTACCGCTGGTCGTGCCGCATGGCGATCTGCGGCTCCTGCGGTATGATGGTCAATAAGGTGCCAAAACTTGCCTGTAAAACCTTCCTGCGCGATTACAGCAAGGGTCTGAAGGTTGAAGCGCTGGCTAATTTCCCGATTGAGCGCGATCTGGTGGTCGATATGACCCACTTTATCGAAAGTCTGGAAGCGATTAAGCCGTACATCATCGGTAATGCGCGCACGCCGGATCAGGGGCCGAATAAACAGACCCCGGCGCAGATGGCGAAATACCATCAGTTCTCCGGCTGCATCAACTGCGGTCTGTGCTATGCCGCCTGTCCGCAGTTTGGTCTGAACCCGGAGTTCATTGGCCCGGCGGCGATCACCCTCGCCCATCGCTACAACGAAGACAGCCGCGACCACGGCAAAAAGGAACGTATGGCGCAGCTCAATGCCCAGAACGGCGTGTGGAGCTGTACTTTCGTCGGCTTCTGCTCCGAAGTTTGTCCGAAGCATGTCGACCCGGCGGCCGCCATTCAGCAGGGCAAGGTAGAAAGTTCGAAAGACTTCCTGATCGCCACCCTGAAACCACGCTAAGGAGTGCACTATGACGACTAAACGCAAACCCTACGTGCGGCCCATGACCTCCACCTGGTGGAAGAAGCTGCCGTTTTATCGCTTCTATCTGCTGCGTGAAGGGACAGCGGTACCAACGGTCTGGTTCAGCATCGTGCTGATTTACGGCTTGTTCGCCCTCAAGCACGGCGCCGAAAGTTGGGAGGGCTATGTGGCCTTCCTACAAAACCCGATTGTGGTGATCCTCAACCTGATCACTCTTGCAGCGGCGCTGCTGCACACCAAAACCTGGTTTGAGCTGGCGCCGAAAGCCGCCAACATCATTATTAAAGGCGAGAAAATGGGGCCTGAGCCGCTGATTAAAGGGCTGTGGGCGGTTACGGCGCTGGTTAGCATCGTGATCCTGTTTGTCGCGCTGTTCTGGTAAGGAGGCTGATATGATTAATCCCAATCCAAAACGTTCCGATGAACCGGTGTTCTGGGGGCTGTTTGGCGCAGGCGGTATGTGGGGGGCGATTATCGCGCCGGTGATGGTGCTGCTGGTCGGCATTCTACTGCCGCTGGGGCTCGCGCCTGGCGATGCTTTCAGCTACGAACGCGTTTACGCCTTCGCCCATAGCTTCATCGGTCGCCTCTTTATCTTTCTGATGATTGTTTTGCCGCTGTGGTGCGGCTTGCACCGTATCCACCATGCGATGCACGACCTGAAAATCCACGTGCCGAACGGCAAATGGGTCTTCTATGGCCTGGCGGCGATTTTAACCGTCGTCACCCTGGTCGGCGTGTTATTTATCTGATGCAACATCTCGCCCGGTAGCAATCTGTTACCGGGCTCGCTTATCGACAAAATCCCCCTACTTTTTTCCTGCCGCTATCTACACTTAGAGAAAAAGCGGTAAGGAAGATACCTATGCGTCTGCTGCCAGTTCTCACCGTGGTTATCGCGTCATTGCTGAGCGTTGCGTGCAGCAATCCCGTTCCTCCCGCTGGCGTGACCGTCGTCAGCCCATTTGAAAGCCAACGCTTCCTCGGCACCTGGTATGAAATCGCCCGCTTCGATCATCATTTCGAAAGCGGGCTGGAAAAGGTCACCGCGACTTACAGTCTGCGCGGCGATGGCGGCATAGATGTGGTTAATAAAGGTTATAACCCCGAGCGTGGGATCTGGCAGAAAACAGACGGCGTTGCCTGGTTCACCGGCGATCCCAACCGCGCGGCGCTGAAGATCTCTTTCTTCGGCCCCTTCTATGGCGGCTACAACGTGATTGCGCTGGATAAAGAGTACCGCCATGCGCTGGTTTGCGGCCCGGATCGCGATTACCTGTGGCTACTGGCGCGCACGCCGAAGATTTCGCCACAGGTGAAACAGCAGATGCTGGATATCGCCACCCGGCAGGGCTTCGAAGTAAGCAAACTGATTTGGGTTAACCAGCGCTATTAATGCGCGCTGATTTTCAGCCCGATAATGCCGATCACAATACAGGCGAGGCTCGCGATACGCATCGGGCTTGCGGATTCGCCCAGCAGCACGATGCCGGTTATCGCTGCGCCAACGGCGCCGATCCCGGTCCACACCGCATAGGCGGTACCTACCGGCAGTGATTTCATCGCCCACGATAGCAGCGCCATACTGACGACCATAGCAGCAATGGTAATCACACTTGGCAGCAGACGGCTAAATCCATGGGTATATTTCAGGCCGACGGCCCACACGACTTCCAGCAAACCGGCGATAAAGAGAATGATCCAGGACATAAGGCTCCAGTAATGGGGCCGTCCCCGGATGAGATACGCTCACGGGTCGTCCCGCAAGGTGGTTGAAAACGTCGGGATTATAAACAACGGCGCCTCCAATGTGAAGACCGGTACGGCGCGAGGCCGTACCGGTAATGTTTAATTCTGAGCTTTGGTCGCCGCACCAGAGATAGCGCTGCCGCCGTCAGAAATGTCTTCACCGATACCACGCGTGGTGTTACATGCGGTGAGCACAGAAGAAAGGACCAAAACAGTAAAGAACGCCGCAATCGTTTTTTTCACCATAATATCATCCTTATAAACAGTTTTTGTTTTCTTGCCCTATAAGCATAGCCAAACTGATTCAGAATGAAGGGATAGTCGCGTTTTTTAAGAGAAAAAGAGGTTCAGGCGGAACTTAGCAAGATGAATTCAGAGAATGAGAATGATCTAATGAAATGAGATTAGCTAACGGCGTGAGAAATGGCATGCCCCAACCCCTGGATATCTTCGCCAAAACCGCGAGCGGTATTGCATCCAGTAAGCAACGCGCCGCTGAGCAGCAGCAAGGCAAGAAGTTTGAGCGTCTGGTTCATGTTAGTCCCGGCGTGAAAATGAAGGCGCAGCAACCAGGCTGCGCCCACCGTCTCAAAGCATGAATTACTTCACGCGAGATACGTATTCGCCGGAGCGGGTATCTACTTTGATGACTTCGCCGATCTGAACGAACAGCGGAACTTTAACCACTGCGCCAGTGGACAGAGTCGCCGGCTTGCCGCCAGTACCTGCGGTATCGCCTTTCAGACCTGGATCGGTTTCAACGATTTCCAGTTCAACGAAGTTCGGCGGCGTGACAGCGATAGGCTGACCGTTCCACAGGGTAACGATGCACTCAGCCTGATCCAGCAGCCATTTCGCGTTGTCGCCGATAGCTTTAGCATCAGCAGACAGCTGTTCGAAGGTTTCGTTGTTCATGAAGTGCCAGAACTCACCGTCGTTGTACAGGTAAGTCAGGTTCATATCGACAACGTCCGCGCCTTCTGCAGAGTCGGTGGACTTGAAGGTTTTTTCTACACGGGTGCCGGTCAGCAGGCGGCGCAGCTTAACGCGTGCGAATGCCTGGCCTTTACCTGGTTTAACGAATTCGCTGGCTTCAACCGCATACGGTTCGCCATCCATCATGATTTTAAGACCAGCACGAAAATCGTTGCTATAGTAAGTCGCCATAAGGCCCTCTGAAATTGTTTAACTTGGTAGCTAAGCCACAAAATGGCGCATATTGTAACCCTAAATACCCCATCCAGAGAAGATTGGATCACGCAACTTGCCGATGTTGTGACCAGTCCCGATGAACTATTGCATCTTTTAGATCTGGAAACAGATGCAAACCTATTGGCGGGACGCGATGCGAAGCGTCTCTTCGCGCTGCGCGTACCGCGCGCGTTTATCGCGCGTATGGAAAAAGGTAATCCAAACGATCCTCTTCTTCGTCAGGTACTTACCGCACAAGAAGAGTTTGTTGCCGCCCCAGGTTTCTCCACCGATCCGCTGGAAGAACAACACAGCGTTGTACCTGGCCTGTTGCATAAATATAGCAACCGGGCGCTATTGCTGGTGAAAGGCGGCTGTGCGGTCAACTGCCGCTACTGCTTCCGCCGCCACTTCCCTTATGCCGAGAACCAGGGCAATAAACGCAACTGGCAGGCGGCGCTCGAGTACATAGCCGCCAATCCGCAGCTTGATGAAATTATTTTTTCCGGCGGCGATCCGCTCATGGCCAAAGACCATGAGCTTGACTGGTTGCTGACGGAACTGGAAGCGATCCCGCATATTAAACGGTTACGCATCCATAGCCGCTTGCCGATTGTCATACCGGCGCGGATCACCGAAGGGCTGGCGGCTCGCTTTAACACCTCATCGCTGCAGATACTGTTGGTCAACCATATTAATCATGCCAACGAGATCGGCCCGGAGTTCCGGGCAGCGATGGCGCGGCTGCGGCAAGCGCGCGTAACACTACTCAACCAAAGTGTTCTGTTACGCGGAGTTAACGACAATGCGCAAACCCTGGCGGACCTCAGCAATACATTGTTCGACGCCGGGGTAATGCCCTACTACCTGCACGTGCTCGATAAAGTCCAGGGCGCAGCCCACTTCATGGTAGAAGATGAGGAAGCACGGGCGATCATGCGTGAGCTATTAACGCTGGTATCTGGTTATATGGTGCCAAGACTGGCACGTGAAATCGGCGGCGAACCGAGTAAAACGCCGCTGGATTTAGGTTTGAAACAACAGCCCTAGGCCCCTATCTGCCGGCCCTGTCCGGCAGATACTTTTAAAACTATATTTTCCTGACACATAAATAACATACTATTATCTCGCCAACATTAGTCTGTGGACGGTGTTTTCTTCATATTTATAGTTATATACAATGTGAAAATATTCAAATAATGTAGTAATAATGTTTCTAAAACAGCAATGAAAGTATATTAGTTACCGCCATAAGAAAGAACATGAGGATAAACCACGTGGGTAATTTAAATGTTCCATCTCTTTTGCTTTCAATATGATTTTGACGTTCGTTTGTATTGACCTCTGGTACACTATCTTCTATTGATACAACCTCTTTTATTAAGGGGATTATCGGGGGAGTAGAAATTTCTTCCTCAGCTTTAACAACCGGTACGATCGCGGAACCTGCAGCAAGAATAAACCCACGCTGCCTGACGGTAACAATGATATCCTGTGATAATCCAGCCTTCAGCAGTGATTTTCTGAGCAATGATATATTTTGATAAAAAGTATTTTGCGCGACGACGACTCCCCTTGTTTTCCAGACTGTTTCCAGAAATTCCTCTCGAGAAATGATTCGCCCATTACTTTCAATTAACAATTGTAAACAACGTGCAGTTGGACCATTCAAGTTAACGCTTTCACCATTTTCATTAACAGGTCGTAACTCACTCATATTCACATCGAATATAACTTCATCATTAATAATGAATTCGCTAAATGCCATAATGCTTTTCCTTTTTTCATTAGTCATGTGAACTAAACATGAAATTAATGAGATTCCATCTTTGAAATTGAGCAAATAGCCCTAGGCAGGCCCACCATTAGATAGCTTCACATATCAATCATTGGCTCGCCATTTTCGAGCGGCGATAAGACTATCATGATATTTAAACAAAAAGGAAGCCAGCCATATTGTTCAACATTCATCACGTTAACGCTACCACTATTCCCAAAGATTAAAATGTGAAACGTTTCTCTCATCATTAAAATAGGTTATTCAATTAAAATTCACATGCATTTTACCGGCTTGCCAATTAAATTCCTCTCTGCTCCCGTCTTAAGCTAATTGCGGGCAAGTACCTGCATATTACAAGGGACACCAAAGGAGTAAAGAACGGGATAGTGTTAAGACTCAGCGGCAATTAAGGATTATTCAGTGATTCATTAATTAAAACTGAGGCAACATCTATTTCAGGGATTACGTATTTATACATGGACAAATAAATGAAAAAAACAATCGTAGCTGTAATGGTTGCTGCATCTGCAGTTCTGAGCGCACAGGCAATGGCCGCTAACACTGCTGAAGTGACCGTTCTTGGCGAAGTCAACGACTCTTCCACTTCTTGCGTAGTCACTCCGACTGGTACTCTGAACAATGGCATCGTTCGTCTGACTTCTGTTACCACCAGCGAAGCGAACGCACAGACTGCTAACACTCTGTTCAAAAGCCAGAAGTTTGGTTTTGACGTTTCTGATTGCGCCAAAGGCAGCGACAAACCAGCAACCGGCCTGACCGTTGCAGTTACTGGTAGCACTAGCACCAACGCAACAATTCTGGACAACACCGCTGACGACGGCGCTGCCGGCATCGGCATCGGCATCGCGAAAGTCAGCGACGGTTCTCGTGTAGCCTTCGATGGTTCCCAAACCATGGATGAAACCTACACTGACGGCGAAGTCACTTCTCTGAACTACTACGCTGGTTATGTGAAAGTAAACGACGCGACTACTGTAACCGAAGGTCCGGTTAAAGGCGTAGCGACCTTTACTATCGACTACACCAGCGCCGACGCCTAATTTTACCCCGAAGGGCTCGCTGTCCGGCGAGCCCTTTTTTCGTTTAGAGAACCGCTATGCTCAGGACTTTATTTAAACTTGTCTTCCCCTGCTTTTTACTGATAAGCGGCATTGCACATGCCGGCATTGTCATTGAATCTACCCGTTATCTTTACAAAGAGGGTTCCCGCGAAATAACCGCACAAATAGAAAACAAAGACGGTATTCCCTACTTAATTAAGTCCTGGATCGAGACCCCGAAAGGACAAGCGCCGTCCTTCATGGCCACGCCGCCACTGTTCCGTCTGGAAGCGAAACAGCAAAATACCGTACGCCTGTTTTCAACGGGTAATGTCGCTGTGCCAACCGATCGCGAATCGATGTTTTATTTTAACGTTATGGCTATACCACCCGCAGATGAGGCAAATGCCAAAAACAATACCATTCAACTGGCGGTTCGCCATCGTATGCGTCTGGTGTATCGACCAAAATCGCTATTTGATATGAAACCAAACACCGAAGCGGCAAAACTCGAGTGGCGAAAGTCTGGTAATAAATTATCCATTAAAAATCCTACGCCATTTTTCTACTACTTCAATACGATAAAAATCGGTAATACCGAGATAAAAAATGAAGTGAATGCTATCCCTCCGATGGCTACAAAAGAAGTGACATTAAAAGAAAGTATTAACGCATCAAGTATTACATGGAAGATAGTCAACGATTATGGAGGAGCCGGTTCGCTCTATTCCTCACCGCTGTAATTGGAAGTTCTTGTTAATATTATAGGGATGTGTTTATGCAAAATAAAAATAAAGACCTATTCAAACTATCAGCGCTCGGCATCGCATTATTGCCCGCGCTTTTTTGTGGTTTGGATAAGAATGCGCAAGCACGAGATTTTTTCGATCCCTCATTCATAAATTCATTGAATGGTAGCGATCCTTCAAACGCCCCAGACTTATCTGTATTTGAAGCCAGGAATGCGCAGGCACCCGGTGATTACCGGGTGGATATCGTCTTTAATGGTCAATACCTCGATACCCAAACTATAAAATTTGTGATTGATAATAGCCGTGAAAGTCTTGCGAGTGATGAGATTAAACTAGCACCCTGTTTCAGTCTGAAAGACTTATCGCAATATGGCGTAAGAATCAAAGCATTTCCGGCCTTGAAAGAAGATGCTAATGGCTGCACTAACCTCACGATTATTCCGGATACCAAAGCGGATTTTGATTTTAACGCCCAGCGTTTAAATGTCTCCATTCCTCAGGCGGCATTATCCACTGTCGTGCAGGGATTTATTCCCGAGGATCAATTTGATGACGGTATCAACGCGCTACTGGTAAATTACCAGTTCAGCGGTTCGGATGATTTCGAAACCGAAGATGAATACTACAGTCTTAACCTTCAGTCCGGCTTAAACCTTGGCCCCTGGCGCATACGAAACCTGAGTACTTGGAACAAAAGTAAAGGTGATAGCGGCGACTGGGAGTCGGCATACCTGTACATGCAGCGCAGCATACGCCCTATTAACAGTAACCTGGTAATGGGTGAAAGCTCCTCGCTTTCCGGGATCTTTGACAGCGTACCATTTACTGGGCTCCAACTCGCGACGGATACCTCCATGCTGCCGGAGAGCCTTCGCGGCTATGCGCCAATTATCCGAGGAATTGCAAAAACCAATGCCAGGGTGATCGTTAAGCAGAATGGCTACCAGGTATATCAGACCTACGTAGCCCCCGGCGCCTTTGAAATCACCGATATGTACCCAAGCGGCGGTAGCGGCGACCTGTATGTAACAGTAGAAGAGTCGGATGGCTCAAAACAAGAATTTATCGTGCCGTTCGCCACGCTGCCGGTCATGGTACGTGAAGGCCAGCTGCAATATGAAATCACTTCAGGTAAATATCGCCCATATGATGACGGCGTCCATGAAACGCCATTTACCCAGGCAACGGCCAGCTATGGGGTATCCAGTAGCCTGACGGCCTACGGCGGGATGCAAATGGCCTCACATTATCAGGCATTGTCATCCGGTCTCGGCTATAACCTTGGTGATTTCGGCGCCGCGTCAGCGGATGTCACCCAGGCTTGGTCAAAAATGCAGGATCGGGAAAAGACTTCGGGACAGTCCTGGCGCATCCGCTACGGTAAAAACATCCTTGATACCGGAACCAACATTACCATCGCTGGCTACCGGTACTCTACTGAGGGATTTAACACCTTATCTGAGGTGCTGGATAGCTATGCTAATGACGGTAGCTATACCACCCGTTCATTACGCAATCGAACCAACCTGACACTCAACCAAAGCCTGGGTAAAGGACTCGGTAGCATATCTATTAGCGGGCTGGTTGAGGATTATTGGGATGATAAACGCACCAATAAATCTATCAGCGTCGGTTATAACGGTGGCTTTAGAAATGTGAACTTCTATCTGGGCTATAGCTATAGCCGCTATACCTGGAGTAACAATAGCTCCGACAGCGACGCGCAGGACGATCAGCGCATTACGCTGACCGTCACGCTGCCAATCAGCAACTGGCTTCCTGGTACCTACACCAGCTATCAGCTCACCAATAGTAACCCTGGCTCAACGGATCAGTCCGTCGCCATCGGAGGGGTTGGGCTGGAAAACGATAGCCTCGACTGGAGTATTCAGCAGGGATATAGCAACCGTGAATATTACAGCGGCGACATGCGTGCGACCTATAACAGCTCCCAGGGCAGCCTTAACGCCGGTTACAGCTATGACCGCGATAGCCAGCGTGTCGATTATGGCGCCAGCGGCAGTATCATCGCCCATGCTGATGGCATCACTTTAGGTCAGGATATCACCGATGCCGCCGTGCTGGTTAAAGCTCCGGGGCTGGATGACGTCAAACTGACGACCGATAACACCATCTCGACCGACTATCGCGGCTATGCCATCGTACCTTACGTTACCCCATATCGCCGCACCGATATTACCCTTGATAGCGCCACGCTCGGTGATGATATGGAATTGCCGGAAACCACGCAAAGCGTAGTACCTACCCGCGGCGCCATCGTCCGAGCCAACTACGAAGGCAAGATAGGACAGCGCGCCTTTATTCACCTGAAAACTGCCAGCGGCAATGATGTTCCTTATGGCGCTATGGTCCTACTGGCGGGGGATGCGAAAAGCCAGGCCAGCATCGTGAGTGATGCCGGGATGGTCTATATGTCCGGGTTGCAGCAAACCGGGACGCTCAACGTGCAGTGGGGAAAAAGTACTTCCCAGCAGTGTAATGCCCCCTTCACGTTACCGCCACGGGAAGGCAAAACCGCTGGCTTAAGCCAGGTCGAAACGGTGTGTCGCTAGCCATTATTTAAGGACGAATATTGATGAAGAGAATGTTTATTCTATTAATGCTTTTAGTTACCTGTGGTGAGGCGGCTGCAAAATGTAGTTACTCAGGCAGCATCCAGCGGCAAGCATTTACTATCAGCGCTAAAATTCCAACAGATGATTCTATTCCGGTGGGAAGCATATTGTATTCAACTAAATACGGTACCGGCACATATAAAAACTTCTCATGTAGCCAGAAAACAAACGATCAGTATATTACTACTATTAGTACGCCGGAGGTTTCTGGTGTAACCGGAATTCAGGGAATGCCGGTATATGAAACCGGTATTGATGGTATTGGATTCCAGGTATCCGATCTTCTGGAAAGTAAAAATGGCGCATTGGTCCCAGCCGTGGCGGGTTCAGTACTGATACCGTTTGAGAATACGTCAGATAATTACTATAAATTCATCACCGTGTGGTTTATCAAAACCAAGCAGGTCATTGATACTTCAGGTTCGGACTCAAACCCATCAATCAGCTTTTCTGTCGGTAATCCGACCACTAACCCTGGCACCACCGAAAAACTCTTATACACGACTAGCATTAAGCTCAAAAGCACTAAATATCAGGCAACCTCCTGTGATATCTCACCATCCAGTTCACAGATAACGCTAAACCGGATTAAGAAAAGTACGTTAATGTCGGTCTCTCGCGGCGGCGTCACCCCGGAGCAGAAAAATATTCTATTAACGATTACCTGCCCTGCGGGGTCAATTGGTAATACACTGATGTATTGGTTTAACCCGGTAGGTACAGCAAGTACATCTGGTGATGGTATCATTGATAATATGATAACCGATGATTCTGGTGCCAAAAACGTTGGCATCATTTTCAAGCAAACCGGAACCCCATTAGTCTTTTATGATATGGATAGCTACAGCTTTAATAGCGCCGCCACGTCACAGGTTATCAACCTTACCGCTGATTACTATCGCCAGAGTAATAGCAGTGATAGCATCACAAACGGTAAAGTTAAGGCTATGTTAGAAGTAGTGATCCAGGAACAGTAGAAATACTGAATGTAACAAGAGAGCCAGTAATGGCTCTCTTTCATTCTCTTTGTATACAAAAGGATTGCGGTACTTTTTCATATAAATAAATTCACAAATACAATATGAATGCCAGAATAATTATGAATTATCTAATATGAAAGAACTTCATAAATTATTCACACTTCATTTCGTTGATTACACTCATTTTCACCTCTATTGTTTGCCACCGGGCGATTACATCGACCAGTAGTTTAGTCAACGTTTACTTAAGGGAATTAGAGTAATGAAAGAATTAACAGTTTTTGAAATGGAAGCAATCTCCGGTGGATATACGTGGGATTTTTCCTCCGCTTCAGCAGCGTTCACTTCTCTGGCTAGTAATGCAGTAGAAGCGCTCGGTGCTGGTATCCTCGGCTCTGTCATTACGGCCTGTGTCGGAGCGGGACTTGGCGGCTTTCAGGGTGGTTCTAACGGTGGCGTCCTCGGGCTGGGTCTAATTGGCAATGCCGTTGGCGCTGTCGCAGGCTTTATCTTAGGTGCTATCGGCGGAGCCGTAGGCGCTGTCGCATTAGGTTGGGAAGGTTCCGTTGAGGCTCTGCAATCACTGATTGAGAGCACGCTTAACGGCACTTTCGCTCCGTGGTAAAAATAATGAAATAATAACAAAGGCCTTTTAGGCCTTTGTTGCTCTATATTCAATGTCAGCCAGAACCAGTAAAATACTATTAACATGAATAATAAGCTATATCGCAAGGAAGCGATCGAATACAAAAGGCATCACTGGAAAGGGAAAGCCTTGTTGCTCGCTGGCTTACCCGCCTGGTTAATCGCCTTATTGTCGGCATTATTTCTCATTGCGCTTATCTGCGCATTGATATTTTGCAAGTTTACCCAGCGTGTCGATGTTAAAGGCGAAGTCATTACCATGCCTCACTCAATTAACGTCTTTGCGCCACAGCAGGGGTTTATCGTCAAGCAATTCGTAAAAATTGGTGACGTCGTAAAAAAAAACCAACCGCTATACGAGATTGATGTTTCCCGCAGCACCACCAGTGGCAATGTTAGCGCGGCACAGATAGAAGTTATCAATGAAAAAATCGCCAACTCTGAAGATATTATTAAAAAACTGGAAGATAATAAAAACCAGACGTTAAATGCGCTGAATGCGCAGTTAAAAACTACCACTGCCTCCCTGAAGGAGACCAACCGTATGCTGGTCAACACCCAGGTAGGCCTGAAGAAAATGCATGATAACCTTTCCAGCTACGATAAATACCTTAGCAACGGCCTGATAACAAAAGATCAGTATAACTATCAGCACTCTTTATACTTTCAGCAGCAGAGTGCCTACCAGTCTTTAGTTAGCCAAAAAATGCAACTCGAATCGCAAATTACACAACTTAATAGCGATATAATCACTAAAGCTGCTGATTTTGACAACCAAATTTCCAGTCAATACAACCAGGCCAATGATTATAAAAATCAGTTAGTGGAATCTAATGCTAACGGTAATATTATTATCAAATCGACCAGCGATGGCAGGATTGAGTCACTGTCGGCTACCCAAGGGCAAACCGTTGATAATGGAAGTAGCCTGGCCCAGATAAAACCGACCGGAAACGTTGAGTATTATCTCATTCTGTGGCTACCCAACAATACCATTCCGTATTTAATAACGGGAGATACCATCAATATTCGCTATGATGCCTTCCCATCGGATAAATTTGGTCAATTCCCAGGGAAAATTATATCCATATCATCAATGCCGGCGTCACGGCAAGAAATGTCTGAATACACCAACGTCAGTAACGGTACCAATCAGCAACAAGAACTGGCGCTGTATAAAGCGATTGTCAAAATTAAAGATAAACAGTTCGAATATGACGGGAAAAAGCTAAGCCTCTCCAATGGGCTTAAAGCACAGGCTGTTGTCTTCCTTGAAGAACGCCCTCTCTACATGTGGATGTTTACTCCGGTTTATAAGATTACTCAAAGCGTGAGCGGCCCGATTCATGACTAATGAACTGTTTGAAAAAATTACGGCGAAAGTTAATTTTTCGATATTGAGAAAGACGCCGGTAATACTGCAATCGGAAGCCGCCGAGTGTGGCATTGCCTGTCTGGCAATGGTTTGCGGCCATTATGGTCTCGATATTGATCTGTTCAATTTCCGTCAACGCTTTGGCAGCCCCTCCCAGGGGGTAACGTTGATGTCACTGAGCAAAACGGCAGAACATGCTGGCTTAAAAAGCCGTGCGCTGTCGCTCGATCTTGATGAAATCAGACAATTAAAGCTGCCCTGCGTTATCCACTGGGGAATGAACCACTACGTCGTGCTCACCAAAGTACGCAAATCTAGCTTTGTGGTTCACGACCCGGCGCTGGGTAAACGCATTATCGGCATTCAGGAAATGTCGAACAACTTTACCGGCATCGCGTTAGAGTTATGGCCCGATCAGAACTTCCAGCAGGAAAAAGCCAAATCTCGCCTGCGTTTGTTAGATCTGATGCGTAATATCGTTGGCTTAAAATCAGCGCTGCTGAAAATTTTCGCCTTTTCCGTCGTCGTTGAAGCGATTGGACTACTGTTGCCAATAGGCACGCAGTTGGTCACTGACCACGTGATCATGGCCCACGATCAAAGCCTGCTCTCGGTTATCTGTATTGGTCTGGTCTTCTTTACCCTCTTCCGCACCTTTATCAGTATGCTGCGCGCATGGACTTCACTGACGCTCAACACGCTAACCAATATTCAGTGGAAAACCACTCTATTCGATCATTTGGCTAGCCTGCCGCTGGCATTTTTCGAAAAGCGTCATCTGGGGGATATTCAGTCCCGTTTCTCATCGCTGGATACCATTCGCTCCACGTTCACTAATAGCATCGTCAGCGGCATTATCGACTCGATCATGACAATCGGCCTGCTGATTATGCTCACCCTGTACGGCGGTTGGCTAACATGGGTCGTCGTTGGCTTTACCTTATGTTACGCCCTTATGCGTCTGGGAACTTATCGCTTCTATCGCCGCGTTGCTGAAGAACAGGTAATCAAAGGCTCGCGCTCCAGTTCACACTTTATGGAGTCGCTATACGGTATTTCGACTATCAAAGCGCTGAACCTAAAAGAACGCCGCTCTCAGCACTGGCTGAATATCAACATCGACGCCTGTAATGCGGGGATCAAACAGACCCGTTTCGACATGATGTTTAGTGGTATCAATACCTTTATTACCGCCATCGATCAGGTTGCGGTACTGTGGCTGGGCGCCATTATGGTTATTGATAATGAAATGACCCTCGGTATGTTTATGGCTTTTAACGCCTACCGGGGCCAGTTCTCCCAGCGCGCATCCAGCCTGGTTGATCTTACCATGCAGCTACGCATGCTCTCGCTGCATAACGAGCGTCTTTCAGAGATCGTCTTCAGCGAACCAGAGCAAGAGCTACCGTCACGTGAAGTCTTTTCGAAGGATGCCGGCGCCAGGCTTGAAGTCAGAAATCTCAGCTATCAATACGATCCCTTTTCGCAGCCGATTTTCTCAAATCTGAACATCACCGTTGAGCCGGGGGAATCCGTCGCGCTGGTCGGCCCGTCCGGCGTCGGTAAGACCACGCTATTGAAAGTGATGTGCGGGCTGCTCTCGCCCACCAGCGGCGACGTCTTCGCCGATAATCTCGATATCCAGAAGATAGGTCTAAATAACTATCGCCAGGGAACCGCCTGCGTGCTGCAGGAGGACCGCCTCTTTTCCGGGTCGCTTATCGATAATATCAGCGGTTTTGAAGATAACGCCGATGTGGATTTTGTCGTCGAATGCGCCAAACGCTGCAACATTCACGACGAAATTATGAAAATGCCGATGGGCTATGAAACCATCGTTGGTGAGTTGGGCCTGGGGATTTCCGGGGGCCAAAAGCAACGTATTTTGATTGCCCGCGCGCTTTACCGTAAACCGAGCATTCTGTTTATGGATGAGGCCACCAGCCATCTTGATTTAAGAAATGAGTCGGTTATCAACCAGTCTATTTCAGGCCTCAGTATTACCCGCGTCATCGTCGCCCACCGCCCGTCAACCATCGCCTCTGCGGATCGGGTTATTGATTTATCGCAGTCAAGAATACCAATGCCAGCGTAAGGAGAAGAGTATGCAAGGAACGTTTATTGGTTTTAACACCGCCGGAATTACCTACGAAGACCATTTCATGGCGCTGCTGCTGAAAGTAAAACATCGGAATGGCATGTTTCAGACGTACTATTTGCAGGCGCCGGTGCTGGCTGACCTGCTCATGGTCCTGGCAAACCGAATGTCTATTTTCTTGCAGAGATTACAACAGGATGGCGAGAATGAGGCTCAGAAAGTGGAGCTTCTTGCCTACAATGAAACGCTAATAGCCAACACGCCAGAGATAGATATGTTGGAGGTACAAAACCCCAACCCGGAGCTGCGAATCATGTCGATCACCCTGAAACCAGGGGAAACAGAATCGACGCTGATATTAATGCTGCAGAACGAGCAAATAGCAACTCTACGGATTGATGACCGCCAGGTCGAAGCGCTGATATTGGGGATCCAACAATCTCTCACCATGGCCGCGGACACGAAACTGAATGAATATTTAGCTTTGGCTCTGGACTTCGTACTGCTGTATACCGTCGATTTAACGACCCAACCTAATATCGAGTACCAGCAATACGCTCAGGAAGAGTGGAAGTTAAATCTGTTCAACCATCATCTTGGCGTGCTGTATAGCTACGAGCAGGAAGAGGGTAAAAAAGTACTCTCTGGCGCGGTGATTAAAACCAGCGCCGCGCATCAGTCAGATTTTGAAAAAAGTATCGCGCTACGTCTGATTGAAAAGAGCCAGAAGCTAAAACAAGTTCACAGCCAACATACACCGTATCAAATCTTCAGCAAGGTGATTCCATCCGCACCGGGAAAAATGCTGACTAAGGATGAATGCTTAAAGTCATTGCACGAATTCTACGTGGCTACCAAAGCAGCGCTTGAGGCATAAATTGTTAAGCACTCTCTGCCTGCGCAGAGAGTGCTTAACGCATCAGTTCGGGCACTTATAAACCTGGCCGTTCATCTGGCTATCGGTCGGGACAAAGCTCGACAGCAGATTTTGCGTCGGGCTGCTCACGCCATAAATGACGTTACCGCCCATGGCCGCCGCCTGGTTACGCAGCGCATTCGCCGCGCCGCGCATCGAGCCGCCTTCATCGCCATTCTGCCCGGACAGCCAGTTGCTTTGCGTGCCGGTTGCCGTCCCTAACAGCTGGCATTCCGTTCCCGGTTTATCTTCAACAAAACGCACGCTCTGGCCGCCTGCGGTTAATTCGTTGCTGGAACTGCAACCCGCTAACAATAAAGCTGCGCCGACAATCCCTGCTAAATATTTTACCTGCATGTTATTCCCCAATGAGCTGGACGCACTGGCCCGGATGTAAACCTTATACTAAAAAGCCAGCAAAAAGAAAAACCCCCAGCCATTTCTGACCGGGGGTTTCTGCATTTTTATGCCGTATAGCGCACGATTACATCATGCCGCCCATACCGCCCATGCCGCCCATACCGCCAGCAGCACCTAAGTCAGGCGCGTCACCTTTCGGCAGGTCGGTCACCATGCACTCGGTGGTGATCATCAGACCAGCAACGGATGCCGCGTACTGCAGCGCAGAACGGGTGACTTTAGTCGGATCCAGGATACCGAAGTCGATCATGTTGCCGTACTCTTCGGTAGCCGCGTTGTAACCGTAGTTACCGTCGCCTGCTTTCACGTTGTTGGCAACAACAGACGGCTCTTCACCAGCGTTGGAAACGATCTGACGCAGCGGCGCTTCCATTGCGCGCAGCGCAACTTTGATACCGACGTTCTGATCTTCGTTCTGACCGGTCAGGCCAGCGATTTTCGCCGCCACGCGGACCAGCGCTACGCCGCCGCCAGCTACCACGCCTTCTTCAACCGCAGCACGGGTCGCGTGCAGGGCATCGTCAACGCGCGCTTTTTTCTCTTTCATTTCAACTTCGGTAGCAGCACCGACTTTGATTACCGCAACGCCGCCGGCCAGTTTAGCCACGCGCTCCTGCAGTTTTTCACGGTCGTAATCAGAGGTCGCTTCTTCGATCTGCTTACGGATCTGAGCAACGCGGCCCTGAATCGCAGCTTCTTCGCCAACGCCATCGATGATGGTGGTGGTGTCTTTGTTGATAACAACGCGTTTCGCCTGACCCAGGTCTTCCAGAGTCGCTTTTTCCAGCTCCATACCGATCTCTTCAGAGATAACGGTACCGCCAGTCAGAGTTGCGATGTCCTGCAGCATAGCTTTACGACGGTCGCCGAAGCCCGGCGCTTTAACCGCAGCAACTTTCACGATGCCGCGCATGGTGTTAACCACCAGGGTCGCCAGCGCTTCGCCTTCAACGTCTTCAGCGATGATAACCAGCGGTTTGCCAGCTTTCGCTACGGCTTCCAGAACCGGCAGCATTTCGCGGATGTTGGAGATTTTTTTGTCAGCCAGCAGGATGAACGGGCTTTCCAGTTCAACGGCGCCGGTGTCCGGCTTGTTGATGAAGTATGGGGACAGGTAGCCGCGGTCGAACTGCATACCTTCAACTACGTCCAGTTCGTCTTCCAGACCGGTACCGTCTTCAACGGTGATAACGCCTTCTTTACCGACTTTATCCATCGCTTCAGCGATCAGTTTACCTACGGTTTCGTCGGAGTTAGCGGAGATAGTACCAACCTGAGCAATGGCTTTAGAGTCGGAGCACGGTACGGACAGCGCTTTCAGTTCTTCAACAGCGGCAACGACAGCTTTGTCGATACCACGTTTCAGATCCATCGGGTTCATGCCCGCAGCAACGGCTTTCAGGCCTTCGTTAACGATAGCCTGAGCCAGTACGGTTGCGGTGGTGGTACCGTCGCCTGCAGCGTCGTTCGCTTTAGAGGCAACTTCTTTCACCATCTGCGCGCCCATGTTTTCGAATTTGTCTTCCAGTTCGATTTCACGAGCAACGGATACGCCATCTTTAGTGATGGTCGGCGCGCCGAAGGATTTGTCCAGAACAACGTTACGGCCTTTCGGGCCCAGGGTCACTTTAACTGCATCTGCCAGTACGTTTACGCCGCGCAGCATTTTTACACGAGCGTCGTTACCGAATTTTACGTCTTTTGCTGCCATTTCTTTTATTCCTCAAATTCGTTCAGGGTCGTGCGAATTACGCTTCAACAATTGCCAGGATGTCGCTTTCGGACATGATCAGCACTTCTTCGTTGTCGATCTTCTCAGACTTCACGCCGTAACCATCGTTGAAAATCACGATGTCACCAACTTTAACGTCCAGCGGCTGCACAGTTCCGTTTTCCAGGATGCGGCCTTTACCGACAGCGATGATTTCGCCACGAGTTGATTTAGCTGCCGCAGAACCGGTCAGAACGATGCCGCCTGCAGATTTGGTTTCAACTTCTTTACGTTTGACGATCACACGATCATGTAACGGACGAATACTCATTGATAGCTCTCCTTCGAGAAAGTCATTATCAGTTATGGATGGCGCCGGGCCGTAAACGGTTTCCGACTAGTGCAGAGAGAGATGGGGATGGCCATTTACGGCTTCAAGGGGAAAATTAAAAAAAAATTTCCGCCTGTGCGCTGACGCGCAAAAATATTCCCGCGGCGGCTGCGCTATCTGGCGCAAAGGGTTGTGATAACATCGTTTTTTTGCCGCGCGCAGGGTTGAGTCATGAGTGGGTTAAAACAGGAGCTGGGGTTAGGTCAGGGAGTCGGGTTGCTTTCAACATCACTACTGGGAACCGGCGTGTTCGCCGTACCGGCGCTGGCGGCGCTGGTCGCAGGCGATAATAGCCTGTGGGCGTGGCCGGCGCTGATTCTCCTGGTCTTTCCCATCGCTATCGTGTTTGCCGTGCTTGGGCGCCACTTTCCCAGCGCTGGCGGCGTGGCTCATTTTGTAGATATGGCGTTCGGCCCGCGTCTGGCGCGGGTAACCGGTTGGCTGTTTTTGTCGGTGATCCCGGTGGGCTTACCCGCCGCCCTGCATATCGCCACCGGTTTTGGCCAGGCGCTGTTTGGCTGGCACGATACTCAACTGCTGCTTGCCGAGCTCGGCACGCTGGCGATCGTCTGGTGGGTGGGCTCGCGCGGCGCCAGTTCCAGCGCTAATCTACAGACGCTGGTCGCGGTAATGATTGTCGCGCTGATCGTCGCCATCTGGTGGCGCGGCGGCATAAACCCGGCGCAGATCCCTTTCCCGGAACCTAAAGATGTCGACACGTCGCAGCTGTTTGCTGCCCTATCGGTAATGTTCTGGTGCTTCGTCGGCCTTGAAGCCTTTGCTCATCTGGCATCAGAGTTTAAACGTCCGGAGCGCGACTTCCCCCGAGCGCTGATGATTGGCTTATTGCTGGCAGGAACCGTTTATTGGGGCTGTACCGTGGTGGTACTGCATTTTCGCGCCTTCGGTACAGAAATGGCGGCGGCGGCCTCGCTGCCAAACATCGTAGTACGGCTATTCGGCGTGCAGGCGCTGTGGGTCGCCTGCGTGATCGGCTATCTCGCCTGCTTCGCCAGCCTCAATATCTATATCCAAAGTTTTGCCCGCCTGGTCTGGTCGCAGGCGCAGTTCAAGCCGGAAGGTTATCTGGCCCGCCTGTCGCCGCGTCAGGTACCGCGCAATGCGCTGAATGCGGTCTTAGGCTGCTGCGTACTCAGTACGCTGTGCATTTACGGGCTGAACATTAATCTCGATGCGCTGATCGTCTATGCCAACGGCATTTTCATCATGATTTATCTGCTGTGCATGCTGGCGGGATGCCGACTCCTGCACGGTAAATACCGCGTGCTGGCCATTGTGGGCAGCGTGCTCTGCGTTTTGCTATTGGCAATGGTCGGCTGGAAGAGCTTGTACGCCATTATTATGCTGGCGGTGCTGTGGTTCGCCTTACCTGCACGGTCATCCTCAGCAAGCCGATAACAAAAAACCGGCGCAGGCCGGTTTTGTCGTTTTAGCGGTCGTCTTTGTGATCCAGACGGTCGCGTTCGTCGTCTTTGCGCTGGAACTCCCCTTCGAAGGTGTCTCCGTTGCCGGCGCCAGCGCTAAAACCGCCGCCCGGCATCCGGCTAAAGCGCAGATACGGCATCAGTTTTAAAGTCATCAGCTTTTGCACCGGCGGCAACAGCAGCAGCAGGCCGAGGAAGTCGGTAAAGAAGCCCGGGATCAACAGCAGCAGCCCGGCGATAATCAGCGACACGCTTTTGATCATTTCTGCGGCAGGGCTTTCGCCAGCCGCCATTTTCTGCTGCATCAGCATCAGGTTTTTGAAGCCCTGGTTGCGCACCAGCGACATCCCCACCACCGAGCTAAAGATAACCAGAATCAGCGTCAGCAACACGCCAAGCACGTGTGCGACCTGGATAAAGATCGAGATCTCGACGTAAACGTATAAGAAAAAGGCAATAAATGGGATCCAACGCACCGGCGTCTCCTTCATTCGGCCGTCGTCGCAGACGCCCGTAGTGATAAATTTGCTATTCGCGTCATAGGAATGTGGGGTTGGCGCGCCATTTTTCAATCAACGGTAACGGCATTTTTTTCAAAAATAGTAAAGCGGTGACTCATTTCACAGATTAATAATTCTTATCCGCCGCGCTATATAATAAGTGATCAAGGTTACTGAACTTCGCTATCATCAGCATATGATCGTGGGCACCGGGCCGGTTAAGGAAATAATCTTCGGTCTGAAAATACGCTAAATCCTATAAATTCTGTGTATTTGGTGAATTCATTGGCAGCTTGAAAAAGAAGGTTCACATGTTAAACAACATTCGTATCGAAGAAGATCTGTTGGGCACCAGGGAAGTTCCAGCTGACGCATACTATGGCGTTCATACTCTGAGAGCGATTGAAAACTTCTACATCAGCAACAACAAGATTAGCGACATCCCTGAGTTTGTTCGGGGCATGGTGATGGTGAAGAAGGCCGCCGCGCTGGCTAACAAGGAACTGCAAACCATTCCTAAAAGCGTAGCGAACACCATTGTCGCCGCATGCGATGAAGTGCTGAACAACGGTAAATGCATGGACCAGTTCCCGGTTGATGTGTTCCAGGGCGGCGCGGGCACCTCCGTCAACATGAACACCAACGAAGTGCTGGCGAATATCGGTCTGGAACTGATGGGCCACCAGAAAGGTGAATACCAGTTCCTCAACCCTAATGACCACGTCAATAAATGCCAGTCCACTAACGACGCCTACCCCACCGGTTTCCGCATTGCGGTCTATGCTTCGATTCTCAAATTAATCGATGCCATCAAACAGTTGGGCGAAGGCTTCCAGGCGAAAGCCGTCGAGTTCCAGGACATCCTGAAAATGGGCCGCACGCAGTTACAGGATGCGGTGCCGATGACCCTCGGCCAGGAATTCCACGCTTTTAACGTTCTGCTGAACGAAGAAACCAAAAGCATTCTGCGTACTGCAGAACTGCTGCTGGAAGTGAACCTCGGCGCGACCGCAATCGGGACTCGCCTGAACACCCCTGACGGCTACCAGCAGCTGGCGGTACAGAAACTGGCGGAAGTCAGCAACCTGCCGGTCGTTCCGGCGGAAGACCTGATTGAAGCGACTTCTGACTGCGGCGCATATGTGATGGTTCACAGTTCGCTGAAACGCCTGGCGGTCAAACTGTCCAAGATTTGTAACGACCTGCGCCTGCTCTCTTCCGGGCCGCGCGCTGGCCTCAACGAAATCAACCTGCCAGAGCTGCAGGCCGGTTCCTCTATCATGCCGGCAAAAGTTAACCCGGTGGTGCCGGAAGTGGTTAACCAGGTGTGCTTCAAAGTTATCGGCAACGATACCACCGTAACCATGGCCTCTGAAGCCGGTCAGCTGCAGTTGAACGTTATGGAGCCGGTGATTGGCCAGGCGATGTTTGAATCTATCCATATCCTGACTAACGCCTGCTACAACCTGCTGGAAAAATGCGTGAACGGCATTACCGCCAACAAAGCGGTATGCGAAAGCTACGTCTACAACTCCATCGGTATCGTGACCTACCTCAACCCGTTCATCGGCCACCACAATGGCGATATCGTCGGCAAGATTTGCGCCGAAACCGGTAAGAGCGTACGTGAAGTGGTACTGGAACGCGGGCTGCTGACCGAAGCCGAACTGGATGACATTTTCTCCCCGCAAAACCTGATGCATCCGGCTTATAAAGCAAAACGGTATACCGATGAAAGCGAACAGTAAGCTTTCCGGGTAAACTAACCAAAGGCATGTCAGTGATGACATGCCTTTTTGCTTTTTTGGGTTTACGAAACGACAACAATTCAATATCAACTTGTTAAAAAACAAGGAAGGCATATATGTTTGGTGCAGAGCTCGTGGTTGTCCTGCTGGCAATCTATTTGGGGGCCCGACTCGGGGGCATTGGTATCGGCTTTGCCGGTGGCCTCGGCGTCCTCGTCTTAACCTTAATTTTTCAAATTCCACCCGGCGCAATCCCCTTTGACGTCATTGAAATCATCATGGCGGTTATCGCCGCAATCGCCGCGATGCAGGTCGCCGGAGGGATGGATTATCTGGTCAGCCTCGCCGAACGTATGCTACGCCGCCATCCCAAGTACATTACCTTCCTGGCGCCGCTGGTCACCTGGTTTATGACCGTGCTGGCAGGCACCGGTCATACCGCGTTCTCTACCCTGCCAGTGATTACCGAAGTGGCGAAAGAGCAGGGTATTCGCCCTTCCCGCCCGCTCTCCATCGCCGTTGTCGCTTCGCAGATTGCGATTACCGCCTCGCCGATCTCCGCGGCAGTGGTCTTCTTTGCCGGTATTCTCGAACCGCTTGGCGTCAGCTACCTGACGCTGCTGGCGATCTGCCTGCCGGTTACCCTGATTGCCGTCATGCTGACCGCCGTGGTCTGTAACTTCCTCGGCTGCGAGCTGAAAGACGACCCGGTCTACCAGGAACGGCTGGCAAAAGGGGAAGTGAGCCTGCGCGGCAGTCAGGTCTTCGAACTGAAGCCGCACGCTAAACGCTCCGTCCTGCTGTTCCTCGTCGGCATCGTCGCGGTCATGTTCTACGCTACTGCCATCAGCGACACCGTCGGCCTGATCCAGAACCCGGTACTGCCGCGTAACGAAGCGATCGTAGTCTTCATGCTGACCATCGCCACGCTGATAAGCATCACCTGTAAGATCGATACCGGCGAAGTGCTGAATGCCAGCACCTTTAAGTCCGGGATGAGCGCCTGCGTCTGCGTGCTCGGCGTCGCCTGGCTTGGAGATACCTTCGTCAAAGCGCACATTGCCGATATCCAGACGGTAGCGGGCGATCTGCTGCACAACTATCCGTGGCTGCTGGCGGTAGTGCTGTTCTTCGCCGCTACGCTGCTCTATTCACAGGCCGCCACCACTAAGGCGTTGATGCCCGCCGCGCTGCTGCTCGGCGTCACCCCGCTGACGGCAATTGCCTCATTCGCCGCGGTCTCAGCGCTGTTCGTGCTGCCAACCTATCCGACCCTGCTGGCCGCGGTTGAAATGGACGACACCGGCTCCACGCGTATCGGCAAATATGTCTTTAACCACGCCTTCCTGATCCCGGGCGTCATCGCCATTACGCTTTGCGTGATCCTCGGATTCATCTTCGGCGGCCTCATGCTGTAAGATCGTTAAAAAGGGGCCAGTAAAGTAACTGGCCCCTTTGGTTAATCTCCCCGCATCATGCATGCTATAGTGCCTCTTTTCGCTGATACGAGGTTCACGATGACTACGCCTGATGCTGTTGTTGTACTCTGTACCGCGCCGGATGAAGCGACCGCCCAGGATCTGGCGGCCAAAGCGCTCGGGGAAAAACTCGCCGCCTGCGCCACCATCCTGCCGGGAGCGACGTCGCTCTACTACTGGGAAGGAAAGCTTGAGCAGGAGTATGAAGTCCAGATGCTGCTCAAAACCAACCTGGCCCATCAGCAGGCGTTACTGGACTGTCTGAAGTCCCATCACCCGTATCAAACCCCCGAACTACTGGTCCTGCCGGTTACTCACGGAGACAACGATTACCTCTCATGGCTCAACGCATCATTACGCTGATCCTGCTACTGTGCAGCGCATCCGCCAGCGCCGGGTTGTTTGACGCCCCCGGGCGCTCAAGCTTCGTGCCTGCCGATCGGGCTTTCGCCTTTGACTTTCAGCAGAATCAACACGACCTCAACCTGAGCTGGCACATCAAGGATGGCTACTACCTCTACCGTAAGCAGATTACGCTGACGACAAAGGACGCTGCGATCGTCGACCCTTCTCTACCGCCTGGCGAATGGCATGAAGACGAGTTTTATGGCAAAAGCGAAATTTATCGTCAGCGCCTGACGTTGCCGATTACCCTCACGCAAGCCAGCAAAGCAGCCACGCTGACCGTCACCTATCAGGGCTGTGCCGACGCCGGGTTCTGCTATCCGCCGGAGACCAAAGTCGTGCCGCTCAGCGCGGTGCTCGCCGATTCCGACAAGGCGCAAGCGGCCAAACCATCAGCGCCCGCCACGCTCCCGGCCAGCGGCAGCCAGACCGGCGCGGAACCCGCGTCGCTGCCATTTTCGGCGCTATGGGCGCTGCTGATTGGTATCGGCATCGCCTTTACGCCTTGTGTTTTACCGATGTATCCGCTGATTTCCGGGATTGTCCTCGGCGGTAAACAGCGCTTATCGACGGCGCGCGCCCTGCTGCTGGCATTTATTTATGTCCAGGGGATGGCGGTAACCTATACCGCGCTGGGTCTGGTCGTGGCCGCCGCCGGTCTGCAATTCCAGGCCGCGCTGCAGCACCCTTACGTATTAATTGGGCTGTCAGTGGTATTTATCGCGCTGGCGCTGTCGATGTTCGGTCTGTTTACGCTACAGCTGCCTTCATCGCTGCAAACCCGACTGACGCTAATGAGCAACAAGCGCCAGGGGGGCTCGCCGGGCGGCGTGTTTGCAATGGGCGCTATCGCCGGGCTTATCTGTTCCCCTTGCACTACGGCCCCGCTTAGCGCCATTCTGTTGTATATCGCCCAAAGCGGTAACCTGTGGCTCGGCGGCGGCACGCTGTATCTGTACGCGCTGGGAATGGGGCTGCCGCTGATCCTGGTGACCGTGTTCGGTAACCGTCTGCTACCGAAGAGCGGGCCGTGGATGGCTCATGTCAAGACCGCGTTTGGCTTCGTGATCCTCGCGCTGCCGGTTTTTTTACTGGAGCGCGTTATTGGCGAAGCCTGGGGTTTACGCCTGTGGTCGCTGCTTGGCGTCGCCTTCTTTAGCTGGGCGTTTATTACCTCGCTTGGCACGAGCAAACCGTGGCTACGGCTGGTGCAAATCGTCATGCTGGGCGCTGCGCTGGTTAGCGCGCGTCCGCTGCAGGATTGGGCCTTTGGCGCGCCGGCTGTCCAGCAGCAGGCGCATCTGGAATTTACCCGCGTCAGCACCGTTGATGAACTCAACCAGGCGCTGGCGCAGGCCAAAGGGAAACCGGTCATGCTCGATCTGTATGCCGACTGGTGCGTGGCCTGTAAAGAGTTCGAAAAATATACCTTTAGCGCTCCTGAAGTGCGACAGGCCCTAAAAGAGACCGTTCTGCTACAAGTGGATGTCACCAAGAACAGCGCGCAAGACGCGGCCCTGCTGAAACATTTACAGGTGCTCGGCTTGCCGACGATTCTGTTCTTCAACGCGCAGGGAGAAGAACAGCCCGCGCAGCGCGTCACCGGGTTTATGGATGCCGCGGCATTCAGCGCCCATTTGCGCGATTGGCAACCGTGAACGACACTTGAGGAGGATAAATGGAGGAGACTACCGTGCAACGTGAAGATGTCCTGGGTGAAGCCATACAAATTCTCGAAATCGAGGGTATCGCGAACACCACGCTGGAAATGGTCGCCGACCGCGTCGCATATCCGCTTGATGACCTCAAGCGTTTTTGGCCTGACCGCGAAGCGTTGCTCTATGACGCCCTGCGTTATTTAAGCCAGCAGGTAGACGCCTGGCGTCGCCAGCTATTGCTGGATGAGACGCTGAGCGCAGAACAAAAGCTGCTGGCGCGCTATAGCGCACTGACCAAATGCGTCAGCAACCACCGTTATCCCGGCTGCCTGTTTATCGCCGCCTGTACCTTTTACCCGGATGCCCAACACCCAATTCACCAGTTAGCGGAACAGCAGAAGCAGGCTTCGCTGGCCTACACGCACGAGCTGCTCACTCAGCTTGAGGTGGATGATCCGGAAATGGTCGCCAAGCAGATGGAATTAATCGTCGAAGGCTGCCTGAGCCGCATGCTGATCAAACGTAGCCAGGCCGACGTCGATACCGCCCATCGTCTGGCGGAAGATATCCTGCGCTTTGCCCGCTGCCGGATGGGTGGCGCGCTTACGTAATTCGGATTTCCGAACCCCTGCAAGGCGCATATAATTCCCTGACACTTTCTGTGGTAGGGATTTCTATGCGTCCACTTCTCTGGGCCGCCGTACTGGGGCTCTGTTCGACCTCGCTGATGGCCGCCCCTCCTCGCGGTTTCTCTTTTGCCTACAAAGACTGGGAAGTCGCCTGCGATAATACCGGCACCTGCCGGGCAGCGGGCTATGGCGCGACAATGGGCGAAGTCAGCGTTCTGCTGACCCGTAGCGCCGGCCCCGGGCGGCAGGCAACCGCGCAGGTCACGTTTGCGCAGACCGAGCACGATATTCCGCCAGATGCCAGCGTAAATCTGTTTATCAACGATAACGATCGCGGAGCGCTTGAGGCTATCGACGACAGCCATTTTCATTTTGACAGTACGCAAACCAGCACGCTTATTACCGCCCTGGAGCAAAACGCTAAAATCGAGCTGGCGCTCAATGGCCAGCGCAAACGGCTGTCTAACGCGGGCAGCAGCGCGGTGTTCCTCAAGATCGATGAATTCCAGCAGCGGATCGGTACCGCCGATGCGCTGTTACGTAAAGGCGGCGGTGACGGCAGCACCGTCCTGCGCGCCATTCCCGCACCGGAGATCCTGAGCGCGTCGTTTATTCACAACGCCCAGCCCGTTGCGCTCAATGCGAAACAACAGCAGAAATGGCTGCCGCAATTGGAAAGCACGCTCAACCGCCAGTGTGATGACTGGCAAAACACCGATATTCCGGCCAACGAACGGCAGATCACCGTCGCCCCGCTGGATAAAAATCACTCGCTGCTGCAGACTCTATGCTGGCGCGCCGCCTATAACGACGGCTACGCGATGTGGGTTGTCGATAACACACAGGCCGCCAGGCCACAGCTGATAACCACTGATGCCTCCAGCTATAACGATGGCGTAATGACCTTCTTCAACAAGGGACGCGGCGTCGCCGACTGCGTTAACGGGGAAGAACGTGTGTGGGATGGCAAAACCTTTGTGCAAAGCCTCAAGTACAGTACCGGCATGTGCCGGGAAATCACCCCAGGCGGAACCTGGCAGCTTCCCACCTTTGTTAGCAAAGTTATCCCCCGCCAGCAACGAGAGGCCGACATACTCGCGCTGAAGACGTTGCACGATGCGGTACTAAAAGAGCAAAAACGCAACCCGGAACTCGCATTAGAGAACATTGCGGAACAGTTTCCCCTCAGCGGACACATCAGCCACTTTACCCTCACCTATGCCGACGACGCGCCGGTCTCGACGACCAAGCCAGCGGCGGATATCAGCGACGATGAATGGCAAGCGTTTTTGCATTCCGATATCAGCGCCGATTCGGAAAACGGCAAAGTCAGCTTCACGCTTATCGACCTCGACGGCGACGGCAAACGCGATCTCATCATCGATAGCTATGTTGGCGGCACCGGCCTGTTCAGCTATACCGGCGTGCTGAAACGCGGTGATAGCGCCTTTGAGTCGGTGAACAATGCCGACAGCAATGACGACGATAACTTCGATGCCGGCGTGCCCGGCGCCCTTTACTCTATTAACGATCGCGGAGCGAACCAGTGGGGCCGCTGGATCAGAATCAACGGCCAGGTTTACGCCCTGTGGTTTAACGGCGTGTTTGGGGAAGATAATCTCTATCTGCTGCGTCCGTTCAACCAGAGCGACCTGACGCCGGCCATCACCATCCGCTACCGTTATAACCTCAATATCATTAGCGCTGCGGAAAACGAGCAGGCCCCCACCCCCGCCTTAAACGATAAAGATAGAGCTGGCTTATTGAAGTCATTGGACGTCATGCAAGGTAGCCTGCTAAAGGATAAATCTGCTGACGATAGCGATGAGCCGATTTGCCCGATCCCGCCAGGCACTGCGAAAGACGATGCGGACAGCTACTAGGACGGCGCTGCAGGACACGTAACTGTCGAAACGGTGGCGTGGATCCCGGTATGGCTCAACGATAAATGCTTTATCGGCACGATTTTCAGCCATGAGGGCGCTTACCGCCATGGAGTGGATGCGATCTTAACCATCAGTTCGCCACGGGATGACGAAGAGCTCGTTGGCGATTACGATATCTCCGGAAAACGCCATGCCATCGCCATCACCAGCGGCTGGAAAGTTCGCGAAGGCGATAACGGAGTGATGTGATTTTAAGCAAAACGCCCCTTTTGGCGCAGAATTGCCGCAAAGATAAGCAATCAAACAATAAATAGAGAAATTTCATTGACGCAGTGGGCGGATTACGGTTTAATGCGCCCCGTTGCCCGGATAGCTCAGTCGGTAGAGCAGGGGATTGAAAATCCCCGTGTCCTTGGTTCGATTCCGAGTCCGGGCACCACTATTTAAAGAACCCGCCCAAAAGGCGGGTTTTTGCTTTTCTGCGGGCCGGACTCTTCATCGAACTGCGTTCGATTATTCGCATCGTAACAGTTCACCTCGTCGAAGGCTGCACGCTGTTATAACCAATTGAGGTAGTTATAAAATAACATCGGGTCATGCAAACCAAGCCTCTTTTTGAGTTTAGAGTGATAATATGAAACTTGTTTCCGGTTAAGGTTCAAAGTATTGCATATAGAGCCAACGGTTTTAGTTCCCCTGGTCATCAGTAGTACAGAGCGAGCCTGTCGGGTTAACCCTTCCCCATTGCAAATTGAATAGTAATACGAAATTAATACTTTTATTTTTTTTGAATTATCAACCATCAATATTTTTCGCCACTCATCTATAGATGCACGTTTTGATACAAAGAATAAAGATGCATCCCCCCGAACGACTCTCTCGCTCAGTATGATGATTGAAGCCTCTCTGCGTTCATCAATCAAATGAATCATATACAATAAAGTATATATACTAAGAAAACCTAGTTCTTCAAGTATATATATTTTAGTTTTCTCATCCATTCTTATCTCATCATGCAAAGCATCAAGCCCCAATTTTACATATTGATTCTTGACATAAAAATGATATTCCGTCGTCAAAGCACAATGTATAGTAGATAAATCATTATCAATTTTAATCATTATGAAATTCATTGTTATTGTTGATTCTTTTTTTATTACAAAGCAAACTAATAATGCGTTTCGCTTTCTAATGTGAAGAATAGATAGTTTTTTGACTGGTTTACACTGAAAAGACATTTCTTATTCTTATTCACATTAGTTATACCTTAATTTAGAAATTTTATTTCATATTAAGTTATCTTATCCCACTAAATGCGAAGCCAGTAACCCATTAATATAAAAGGATTTTTTAATGATCACAGAAACAGAAAATGGCTCAAAAAATAATCATAACTTTATAATTAATGGTCGTGTTAAATTTATTCCATTTCGCAGAATAATAGAGGACATGAATACAGGAACGAAAATTAAACTTCATGTTCCGGCAAGCCTGTGTCTTGATAGATTATTAAATAACCAAGGACGGCTTGTATCTCAGGATGAGCTAATCCTGTACGCCTGGGGGTTGAAGAGGGAATCAACCGTAAGCTCTAATACTTTTTATCAGTGCATACTACATCTACGTAGAAAACTGGCACAGCTGGAGTTATGTGATGTTATTGAAACCGTCCCGCGCCATGGGATTATTTTTAATAATAGTGTCAGTGTATTAATTACCCAGGATACCCCCCCGGTATTTCAACTCGACGATGAGGGCTATCAAACACCAGAAGACGCAGCGGAAAAGGATATTGAGCTATTACTGCCTGTTGAAATCGACAGAAAACAGATTACCAATGAAATGCCTTCACCGCTTTCTCCCGAAAAAGGTTCTGATACAAGCCTCACGTCAACGATTCGGATGGTGGAAAAAGATAGATTACGAATAAGACCTCGCTACGTTTTATTCACCAGCGCTATATTATTAATACTAATAGCCGTATTGGGATTCATGTACATAACTTTTACTAACGATAATGTTTTCAAATCTTATAACCAACTCTCATCCACGAATTGCTTCATCTACACCATAGACAAGCAATATTCTGAAAATGAAATTAAAAACATAATGAAAAGTGTTGGATTACCCTGTTTTAATAAAGAAAGTGTTTTTTTTACCGTGTCTTCAATGCAGTCAAAACTGAACATAATCAACTGCGCCACATATAATAAAAAACAACAAAACTGTCGCTCAGTAACCATAGCGAGAGAATTAGAGGAAAAACCATGAAATACAAAGCCATTGCATGCTCAATTGCATGTCTGGGTGCTTTTGCAGGGGCATATTTTTATTTATCTTCCCCATTCAGTACCGGCAGTGCCATTTCATGCCATAGCCGCCATACTCTAATAAACAATGATTTTAAATTAGATGCAAGTTATGGATTTATCTTCGGCGGTAATAAAGGCGAGTTAACAATGTATGGCTATGCGATAGAGGATGGCGTTCGGGTAAATATTAGGAGAGTGATTAGTTTTACCTATACGAAAATGGATAACATTTATACACTTCATAGTAAAAGAGTAGAAAAATTTTACGGAGATAACAGTGAAAAAGGGAATGCTAACATTCATCTCCCCGAATTTTTTTATCAGACAGGGAAAGATATTACCATGCAACTCAATCGGGATAGCTTCAATGTTCCGATAATTTTCGTGCATCGTATGCCTGTTTTTTATTGCAATAAATCTGGTTAATCTTTTATCAACCAGATACGTTATACTGGCCACCGGTCTGCAATAGTGGAAGTCGATTCCGGGAAATCGTAGTGAGATCGTTGATTCGCCTCGCGGGTATTAATGAAAAGCAACCGGATGGTTTCCATCACCTCCGGTTGCTTTTTATCTTCCGATCCAGGGAGACACGTCTGATATGCCCCCCTGGTTGCGGAAAAATATTTTAGTTTTGGCATACGGTGATATCACCAGCGAAGGCCGCACATGGCTATCTTTCCCTAAGCGCTTCACCAACCTTGTTAAATGGTTTAATCAGATACTGAAGAATTGTTTTTTTGCCGGTCTTAATATCTACACTCGCCACCATCCCTGCTGAGATAAAATGCTTTTTATTATCTTTAGTTTGCAGATGGTCCTTCGTTGTTCTGATATAAACACGATAAAAGACGACTTCCGGTTTTTGAGGGTCAGAAATCGTATCAGGTGAAATTGTTACCACCTCACCATCCAGCCCACCATAGATTGAGTAGTCATAAGCGGTGATTTTTACGATCGCACGCTGCCCAGGATGAATAAAAGCGATATCACGCGGCAATATTTTAGCCTCGATAAGTAATCGGTCATCAAGGGGAACGATGTTCATGATAGTTCCATTTGGGGGAATGACGCCGCCGATAGTGTTAACTTCAATATTTTTTACAATTCCCCTGACTGGAGAAGTAATGGTCGATTTTTTCAGTAGATCGCGCTGACCAATGATCTTTTGATATAACGAATCAACTTCTCCGGAAATTCTCGATAGTTCCTCACCAGATTTTACCTGATAGTTGTAGTTTAGCTCTGATTCTTTCATATTCAGATCGACAAGCTGCTTCCTGAGTCTGATAACATCGACTTTACTTGACGCTCCCTGCGCCATAAGTCGAGTGTTAATCGCGAGTTCATTGTTCAATAAAACCTTTGACGCCTGAATATCTTTCATCGATGAAATATAATTATTTTTTCGCGAAGTATAAAGCACCATTTCTCTATCGGTGATTTCTGGAAAATCATGTAGTTCATCAGGAAATACTAAAGGGCGATTGCTAATCTCCGCCAGGAGTCGAATTTTGCTGGCCAATAGCGCCCGATATTTGGATTCAGATTCCATTACTGCAGCCTCGGTTCTTATCGTATCCAGATTAGCAATAACATCTCCCGCCTGAACAATCTGTCCTTCTGTAACGTTGATGCTATCGAGGATCCCGCCATCAAGAGATTGAATGATCTTCTCTTTCGAGCTGGGGATTACCCGGCCATCGCCTTTCGAGACTTCATCAATACTAAACATGGAAGCCCATAGCAAAAATATGCTGAGAAAAAAGATAACGCTGAGCAGAATATACAATGCCCGGCTAGTTTTAACGCCACCATGGGTGTCGGCAAGCGTAAACTCATCAGTTTCTCTTACCCTATGGGTCACATTCTTATCCGTTGCAAAAAAAACATTATTACAAAAGTCCTTTGCAAGTAAAAAATTCTTTTTTATTTTTCCAGGAATATTTTTCATTATAAACCATCATTTAAAATAACTTGGCAAAATATAAAGATATGATTAGTGACAATGTATTAATTACATGTCATCAATAATCTCATCTTTGCGTTTATCTAACACCACTCTACCGCCAGACACCACGATAGTTCGATTGACAAGATCCAATATTTTCTTACGATGGGTTGCAATAATAACTGTTTTACCGGAAATCCAGCTGCTCATTTTTTTGACGAACTCATCCTCCGTAACATCATCAAGTGAGGAGGTTGGCTCATCCATAATGACAATATTAGGATTACGCAATACCAGTCGAGCCAACAGGATCGTTTGCTGCTGACCGCCTGAGAGACCGTGCCCCCCTTCCTGGATAATGTAATCTAATCCCGAAGGTAGCTGGTTAATGAAATTAATGGCACCGGTAATCTTAATAGCTTCAATAATATCTTCATCCTGTGCCAGGGGGGATCCCAATGTAATATTTTCGCGAAGCGAACCGAAAAATAGTCTCGAGTTTTGGCTCAGGTATCCAATATCACGACGCAGATCGGCAGGGTCGATATCATTAATATTGATACCATCCAGAATTACCTCGCCGGACTTCTGATGCATCATCCCTGAAAGCGCGTTTAACAACGATGATTTTCCCGAACCGTTGCGCCCAAGAATGGCAATGCGCTCACCCGCTTTGATCTCCAGCGAATCAATACTTACAGCTACTTTCTGCCCATCGACCTGATGCGTAAAAGCCGCATTGGTAATCGAATATTGACCTTCGATAAATTTCTTGTGAATCAATCGCTGATGTTCCGGTTGATCGATGGGTAATTGCATTATCGAGTCGAGGCCTGTCATCGCGACTTTGGTTTGTTGCCAACGGGTAATGATG
>ENA-OQNO01000438-OQNO01000438.1-human-gut-metagenome-genome-assembly--contig:-NODE-438-length-40857-cov-5.261134_pt1 | contig 40857 bp, 34 predicted proteins | sample MGYA00242629_ERZ504880 | MGnify/ENA primary metagenome ERZ504880 (study PRJEB26092, sample SAMD00036377) | human gut metagenome | host: Homo sapiens | study: EMG produced TPA metagenomics assembly of... | reverse complement strand
CTCGCAGCCCACCATGTAGCCGTCGACGGCGATGCAGGTGGCCAACAGGCCCGCCAGCATGGCCAACAGCTTCTTCGACGTTTCGAAGATGCCGCGCTTGTTGAGCCACACGAGCGCGATGAGCAGCAGCGCCAGGCCGGAGTCCATGGCGGACGCGACGAACAGCGGGCCCATGATGGCGCTGTGCCAGCCCTCGCGGGCGATCTGCAGGGCGAAGATCCACGCCGTCACCGAGTGCACGAGGATGGCGATGGGCAGGGCGAAGCGCGACACGATGGCGATCTTGGACTTGTCGGCCTTCTTCGAGGTCATGAAGTACAGGTAGATCAGGTTGATGACGAGGTACAACGTGATGACGCAGATATCCCAGAACAAAGGCGAGATGAGGTTCGGCGACAGGATGAGGTTGAACAGGCGCGCCACGCCGCCGAGGTCGAGGATGACCAGCAGGCCCGCGCAGCAGATGCACACCGTGGACACGCACACGGCCGGCAGCGCCACCTTCTTGAACTCGGTCACGTGGAAGATCGACGCCGAGGAGGCCACGATGAGGCCGCCGGCGGAGAGTCCCACGAAGAACATGAACGAGGCGATGTACAGGCCCCAGGAGGTGCCGTTGTTCATGCCGGTCACGCCCAGGCCGAACATGGTCTGGTAGATCCAGGCAGCGGCTCCGAAGGCGGCGATGACGGCCAAGACGATCATCACCGGCCGGGAGATTCGTTTCGTTTGCATTCCTACCCCCTAGTCGTTGTAGTAGCGGAGCTGCGGGCGGGTGCCGAACTCCTCGAGCAGCTGATGGGCCTTGTTCTCGCGCACGACCTTCGAGATCTCGGAATCGGGATCGTCCAGGTCGCCGAACACGCGGGCGCGGCCGGGACACACGCGCACGCACATGGGGATGTCGCCGCGGTCGGTGCGCTCCTTGCACAGCGTGCACTTCTCGGCGACGCCCTTCGGGCGCACCGGCACGTCTTTGTCGCCGTAGTTCCAGTTGGGGTCGCGCTCGGGCTCGTTCCAGTTGAACACGCGGGCGTTGTACGGGCACGCGGCCATGCAGATGCGGCAGCCGATGCACTTGTCGTAGTGGATCTCGACGCGGCCCTTATCGTCCTTGTACGTGGCGCCCACCGGGCACACCTTGAGGCACGCGGGGTTCTCGCAGTGCTGGCAGGCCACGGGGATGTACGTGCGGCTGAGGTTCGGGTAGGTTCCCTGCGCGCCGTCCACCGTGTCCACGCCGTCGGTCTCCACGCGGATGTACAGCATGTTCATGGGGATGTTGTTCTGCATCTTGCAGGCGTTGGCGCAGGTGTTGCACCCAACGCAACGCTCGAGGTTGATGGCGATGCCAAGCTTCGTCATGGTTGCTCACCTACGCTTTCTTGATCTCGACGAGGGTGTCGGAGAACGGGATGACCGGGCCGCACATCAGCTCGGCGCCGCGCTCTACGTACCCGTCGTTCGTCACGTTCTGCACGTTGCCCTCGATGAGGTAGTCGGCCGTCTGGCCTTCGAACATGCGCGCGCTGCCGGGGCGGATGGACTCGTTGGCCTTCACGCGGCACTGGTAGGAGCCGCGGTCGTTGAACACCTCGACGGCGTCGCCCGTGGCAAGCCCGCGCGTCTCCATCTCCACCGGGTTGAGCTCGATGCGCGGCTCGGCGAACTGCTGCAGCCACTTCGCGTCGTTGAACTGGTTGTGGATGCGGTAGCGCGTGCGCACGTTGGCCAGCTGCAGGGGGTACTTCCCCGCCAGCTCGCTGTCGGCGTGCGCCTCGAGCGGCGGCTCGTAGGTGGGCAGCGCCTGGTCGTAGGCCACCAGGCCGTCGTAGTACACGTCCATGCGGGTGGAGGTGGTGGCGAACACGCGGTCCATGAACTCGCGGCGCGGCTCCTCGATGCCCTCGAGCGGGTACACGCCCTGCTTTTCGTTGATCTTGTCGATGGTGAGCGACGAGACGTAGGGGTCCTCGGAGGAGGACAGCACCTTCGCCACCCACTCGTCAGAGGTCTTCGGCAGGTACTGGTCCACGCCGAAGCGCTTCGCGATCTCCTTGCCGATCCAGAAGTCGGTGCGGGCCTCGAACAGCGGGTCGATGATCTTGTTCTGCAGCACGATGTTGCTGTAGCCCACCTTGACGTTGCCCACCTCGGTGTCGTTCTCGAAGCGCGTGCAGGCGGGCAGGATGATGTCGGCCCACTTGGCGCCCTCGGTGAAGTACGGGTCGATGGTGACGATGAAGTCGAGGCCGCGCGCGAAATCGGCGGTCTTGTTCATGTTGCCGATATGCTGCTGCAGCACGTCGCCGCAGAACACGCAGGCGCGCACCTTCGCGTTGCCCTCGCGGGCGTCGTACAGCGGCATCTCGAGCGTGCCGGCCGCCATCTCCTCGGGCAGCTCCCACGCGCCGAGCGCGCCGGCATGGCCGTTGTAGCTGCCGCCGACGAACACGCCCACGCCGGCGCCCACCTTGCCCACGTTGCCCGTGAGGGCCACGAGCGTGGCGGCGGCATGGCCGGCGATGTCGGCGTTGCCCATCTTGTCGTTGCCGCCCCACCCGAGCGCCAGGCACGCGGGGCCTTCGGCGTATTCGCGGGCGAGCTCGCGGATGGTGTCGGCGGGAACGCCGGACACGCCTTCGGCCCATTCGGCGGTGTAGGAGGCCTGCTTCTTCTTGAGCAGGGAGAACACGGTAGTGCACTGCGTGCCGTCAACGGTGAAGGTGCCCTCGAGCGCCGGCGTGACCGCGGCGTCGGTGTGCGGTGCCTTCGCGCCTGCGGCCGCGTCCCACACGAAGAAGGGGTTCTGATCGCCCGTCTCGGGCTCTTCGGCCGCCGGGTCTTCGGCATGGTCGCGCAGCAGCTTGCCGGTGGAGGCGTCCACGAGGAACGGCAGCGAGGTGTGGTTCAGCACGAAGTCCTCGTCGTAGAGCTGCTCGTCGAGGATGACGCTGGCCATGCCCAGGAAGAAGGCCGCGTCGGTGCCCGGCGTGATGGGCACCCACTGGTCGGACTTGCCGGCCGTCGTGGAGAAGTGCGGGTCGACCGTCACCATACGGGTGCCGGACTCCTTCGCCTCGAAGAACAGGCGCACGTTGGGCAGGCTCGACTCGAGGAAGTTGCTGCCCACGTTGAGCACGAGGTTGGAGTTCACCCAGTCGCGCGCTTCGCAGGTGGCCATGGCGTAGCCGCCGCCGAAGCCGATGGCGGGGTCCAGGCCGTTGCCGATGCCCACGTCGATGCCCGAGCTGCCGTCGACCTGCGCGCCGAGCGTGGCGGCGAGCCAGGGGAAGTTGGCCTCGGCGCCCGAGGAGATGACCACGCAGTCCTTGCCGTGCTTGGCCTGGAGCTCTTTGAGGGTGTCGCACACCTCGTCGAGTGCTTCGTCCCAGGAGATGGGCGTGAACTCGCCCGCGCCGCGCTCGCCCGTCCGCTTGAGCGGGGTCTGCACGCGGTGGTCGCCGTAGATGTGCTGGACCTCGGAGATGCCCTTCACGCAGATGGTCTCGTACCGGTCGTCGCAGCAGTTGTTCGGCTGCACCGACACCATGCGGCCGTCGCGCACCGTGCACGCGAGCGGGCACATGCCGCCGCAGTGCGACTGGTGGTACGTGTACGCCGTGTACTCCTCGCCCGAATCCGCATGGGCCGGCACCAACCATTCTTCGGATGTCGCCATCGCACCGGCAGCGCCGAACAGCGCCAGGCCGGCTCCCGCGGCCGCGGTTCCCTTGATGAATCCACGTCGCGTTACGTTCGCCTCGTCTATGGCCATTGCATCCCCTTTCTCAGTGACTCGCATGACCGTTTCCTCGACCGTTATTAACTGATTTGCATAGTAATATAGTTAAATAGGAAATTGAATATATACAAACAAAGAATAAACACAAGCTGCGGTAAACGGTAGCAGAAGAGCGACGAAGGCCGCGCACGTCGGATGACGCCGCGGCCTTTCGCTCACGAGAGTCCTGCGTCAAGGGCATCGTATACCCACGTCAGGAACTAAGTATGATCTGTTGACGAATGTGTTCGGAGGGACGTCCCGCACCCCCGATGTTTCACGTGAAACATTTGTTCGGGAACGCTCCCCTTTCGGCCCCTACTTCCCTTTGCGCAGCGCGGAGGCGATGTCGCCGGTGAAGCCTTGCGCGTAGGGGCTCGGCACGACCACCATGTTGCCGCCCTCCTTCACGCTTTCGTTCACGAGGCTCATCATGCGCAGCTGCAGCGCGAGATCGTCCTCGCGGTAGGCGTGGGCGGCCGCGATGAACATGTCGGAGATGTCCTTCTCCACCTCGGCCAGCACCACGCGGGCGTTGCGCTCCTGCTGCGCCTGCGCTTCGGCCGACATGGCCTTCTGCAGCTCCTGGGGCATGCGGATGTCGCGGATCTCCACGTCGATGATGGTGACGCCCCACTGCTCGGTCTTCTCTTCGATGTTCTTCTTCAGCTGCTTGTCGATGTGCGCGCGCTGCATGGACAGCTCGGCGATCTCCACCTGGCCGATGGCATCGCGCAGCGCGGTCTGCGCCACGAGCGATGCGGAGTGCTCGTAGTCCTCCACCGCCAGGCACGCCTTCTTCGGGTCCCACACCATCCAGAACACGACGGCGTCGAGGTCCACCGGCACGAGGTCGGCCGTGAGCACCTGCTCGGCCGAGCACGCGATGGACGAGATGCGCTGGTCGATGACGATGGTCACCGAATCGACCACGGGCACGGTGACGTACAGGCCCGGTCCGGCCAACCGGCGGAAGCGTCCGAAGCGCAGCACGACGGCGCGCTCCCACTCGTAGGCGATGTGCACGCTGCTCGCCAAGCCGAGGCCCGCCAGCACGCCCAACCCCACGGTGAACGCGGAGCGGAAGGGGTAGGTGACGCCCACCACCACGGCGAACCCGATGAGAAACAGCGTGATGGCCAGCACGAACGCACCGCGACGCGACGCTTTTCGCCGTCCGGAGGCGGTCTCTTCCCCACCGGAGAGCACGTCGTTCGATCGATCGTTGCCGCGTTTGCCGAACTTGATCATACCTCGCTCCTATCCCATCTGGGAGATTTTATCCTGGAAGCGCCCCGCGATCTCCTCGCGCGTCATGCCCAGCTCCTCGCATTGGCGAATGAAGTCGCTCATCATAGCATCGACGGTGGATTCGACGGAATCCTCATCGTCGAACGCCGGGTTTTCGGCCACGAACGTGCCGCGTCCGCGCTTCGACATGATGAGGCCGGCGGTTTCCATGCTGCGGTACACCTTGTTCACGGTGTTGTAGTTGATGTTGAGGTTGACGGCCATCTCGTGCACGGTGGGAAGCTGATCGCCCGGCTGGTACTGGCCCGTCTGAATAAGGAAGACGAGGCGATTGCGCAGCTGCACCCAGATGGGCACGCCGCTGCGTTCGTCTATGCTGAAATTCTCCATATGGTTGCTTCCTCGCGCGGGTTCCCATCCCGGCGCTCATTATCTTATATCCGTAGCCAACTACGACCGTATACATTTTAGCGCGCTGCGCGCCGTATCGTGGCGAGAATCGCGCATTCGATCGAGCACGCTCATAGATAGGAGATAAGCTCCATGAACGGGGCCACGCACAGGCAGTAGCGCAGGAAGAAGCCGCCGAGCAGGAGCAGGATGCCGATGCAGGCGCTCGTGCGCGCGTCGGCGTGGTAGAAGGCCAACTCGAGCACGAACGGCGCCGCCAAACCCGCCACCGCGAGCGCACTCCAGAACACGGGCGCCAAGTCCCCCGTCACCAGGCGCGCCGCCGCCGCGCTCGACAGCGGGTCGGTCATCGCCAGCAGAAGCAGCGCCGTCAGCGCCAGGGCCTCGAGCACGAGCAGCACCGCATCGACGCGCGCGACGGCGCGGAACAGCACGCCCGACGGCGCGTCGCACACGAGCGGCAGGATGAGCAGCACGCCGCCCCCGCACGACAGCGACGAGCACACGAACAGCATGGGCACGAGGGGCGACCCCAGAAACGGCAGCGTCCAGATGGTGGACAGGAACAGCCCCGAGTACACCATCACCACGACGGCGCTCGCGCAGCCCGCCGTCTTCACGGCCAGCACGGCGCCGCGTCCGAGGCGCAGCGCCTTCGTGTTGCACGCGATGAGCAGCACGGCCGCGACGACGAACGCCACGAGCGCCCACGCGCCCACCGACAGCACCGACCCCGCCGGGTTCAGCAGCACCTCGAGCGCCAGCTCGGGGCGCCCCAGATCGAGCAGGAGGCACGTCGCCCCCACCGCCACCATGCCGCACGACGCGACGAGCGCCGGCAGCGCGATGCGCCCGAGCGGCTTCGCCAGCCCCGGCACCGTGCGCGCCCGCCACGACAGGTACACGGCCGCGACGAACGCGCCGCAGCCGGCACCGGCGAGGAACAGGTAGATGACGATGAGCGGGCTGAACATGGCTCCTGCTTCTGCCCGGCTACAGCTTCACGTACCAGAGGTTCTTGAGGTCTCCCAGGCCCGCGCGCAGCTTCGCCAGCACGGCGTCGTCAACCGCGCCCTCCACGTTCATGTACACGAGCGCGCACTGCTCGGCCGGCTTCGTGCCGATCTGCATCGTGGTGATGTTGATGCCCGCCTCGCCCAGGATGGTGCCGATGGTGCCCACGCGGCCCGGCGCGTCCACGTACTCGAACACGAGCGACTGGCTGGCCGGCGCGATGTCCAGCTGGTAGCCCAGCAGCGACACGAGGCGCGCGGCCTGCGCCTCGCCCGCCAGCGTGCAGGCCACCTCGGTGCCGTCCGCCACCACCGACACGGTGGACGCGTAGCCGCCGGCGTCCGGCGCCGACAGCGTGTCGACCTTGATGCCGTGGCGCTTCGCCACCGCATCGGCGTTCACCGGCGTCACCGTGGCCGTGTTCTGGTACGACAGCAGGCCCTTGAGCGTGCCCGCCACGAGGATGGACACGTCGGCGTTCGCCAGCGAGCCGGCGGCCGTCAGCTTGAGGAACTGCGGGATCTCGCCGTCGATCTGCGCGAGCATGCTGCCCATCATCTGGCATGCGGGCACGTACGGGCCCACCGCGTCCATCACCTCGGGCGGGACGGGCGCCATGTTGAGGGCCGTCGGCACGATGGAGCCCTCGAGACCGGCGGCCACGTACTCGGCGGTCTGCACGCCGGCGCGCAGCTGCGCCTCCTTCGTCGACGCGCCGAGGTGCGGCGTGAGGATGGCGTTGTCGAACTCGTGCAGCGGGCTCGCCAGGCACGGCTCGCTCTCGTACACGTCGAGGCCCACGGCGCCGATCTTGCCGGCCGCCAGGAAGTCGGCGAGCGAGTCGACGTTGTAGATGCCGCCGCGCGCGGCGTTCACCAGCACCACGCCGTCCTTCATGCGCGCGTACTGGTCGGGGCCGAACATCCCGATGGTTTCCTTCGTCTTGGGCAGGTGCACGGTGATGAAGTCGGCGAGCGGCACGATGGCGTCCACGTCGTCGTACAGCGTGACGCCCAGCTGCTCGGCGCGCTCGGGGCTGCAGTACGGGTCGTAGCCGATGAGCTTCATGCCGAAGGAGCGTGCGCGCTCGGCCACGAGCCCGCCGATGCGGCCGAGGCCGAAGATGGCCAGCGTCTTCTCGTACAGCTCGACGCCCGTGAACTTGCTGCGCTCCCACTTCCCCTCGTGCATGGAGGCGTTCGCCTGCGGCACCTTGCGCGCGCAGGCCAGCATGAGACCCAGCGCGTGCTCGGCGGCCGACACGATGTTCGACGTGGGGGCGTTGCACACGATGACGCCGCATTCGGTGGCGGCTTCCACGTCCACGTTGTCCACGCCCACGCCGGCGCGGCCGATGATGCGCAGGTTCTTCGCCGCTTCGATGACCGCGCGGTCCACCTTCGTCGCCGAACGCACGATGAGCGCGTCGTAGGCGGGAATGGTCGCGATCAGCTCTTCGGGCGACAGCTCCAACACGACGTCAACCTCGTAGCCCTTGTCGCGAAGCACCGCAAGGCCGGCGTCGGCCAGCTTCTCGGTAACGAGCACCTTCTTCGTCATAACGGTAACCACCTTACACCTGTATGTTCCTGTTTGAGATGCCGCGCGAAAAGCCCGGCCCGACCATGATAGTGCAAACGCGCACAATATGCGCGTAACCAGCGAAAATATCAGAAACCCACCTTTGGGGTGTACCCGGTTTTTGCCGCGTTCGGTACGGTTTCGACGCGAACCAGCCCGCAACGACGCGTTTCGGGCGCAAGGGAGAAACGAGAGGAACCCATGGAAAACAACCGGGCCCGCACGGGCATCAGCAGAAGGACGTTTTTGGGAGCGGCCGCGGTGGCGGGCGTGCAGGTGGCCGTGTTCGGCTTGGCCGGGTGCGCGCCGAAGGCCTCCGGCGAGGAGGCGTCGTACAAGGCCGGCACGTACACCGGCGAGGCCGAGGGCAAGTTCGACAAGATCGTCGTGGAGGCCGACTTCTCAGAGCAGGCCATCGAGGGCGTGCGCGTGGTGTACAGCGCCGAAACCGAGCGCATCTCGGCCCCGGCGCTCGAGCAGATGCCCGCGCGCATCGTGAGCGCGCAGGGCCTCGGCGTGGACACCGTCACGGGTGCGACGCTGACCAGCATGGGCATCGTGCAGGCGGTCGCATCGTGCGTCGAGCAGGCGGGCGGCAACGCGAGCGCCCTCAAGCGCGTCGGCGTGACGGAGCCCACCGGAGCCGTCGAGCAGCTCGAAGCCGACGTCGTGGTCATCGGCGCGGGTGCGTCGGGCATGGGCGGCGCCATCGCGGCCGCACAGGGCGGCAAGCGCGTGGTGGTGCTCGAGAAGAACTCGAACATCGGCGGCAACTGCCTCGTGTCGGGCGGCTACCTGGAGTACCTCACGGCCCCCGATGCGGCGCGTCCCGCAATGACGCCCGAATTCGACCGCTACGTGGAAGACGTGCTGGCAAGCGAAACGGCAGCAGCGTCGGACCCCGCCTTCATCGCGCAGGTGCGCGCGCAGTACGACGAGTTCAAGGCCTCGGGCTCCACGAAGCTGTTCGACTCGCTCGACTTCTACACGCTTGACTTCGCCGCCACCTCCGGCGAGGGGCTGCCGCCCGAGGCGTACCGCCCCACGGCGAACAACATCGCCAACCTCAACGACTGGATGACCGACCTGGGCTTCGAGTGGGCCACGCCCCTGCACGCCATCACGGGCTACACCTATCCGCGCTGGTCGAACCCCACGGTGGGCGAAGGCGGCGAGGGCTACTTCGACTTCTTCGACGAGGTGCTGGGCACGCAGGACCTCGGCGTGAACGTGATGCTGGCCTGCGCCGCGCAGGAACTCATCGTGGAGGACGGCGCCGTGGCGGGCGTGAAGGCGCTCGGCGAGGACGGCACCGCCTACACGGTGTCCGCGCCGCAGGTGCTCATCGCCTCGGGCGGCTTCGCCGGCAACTCCGACATGCTGAAGGAGTACAACACCTCGTGGAACTACCCCGACGGGCCGCTGTCCACCACGAACGTCAACGGCCACACCGGCGACGGCATCCGCATGGCCGTCGAGCTGGGCGCGGGCGTGGAGGACATGGGCAACCAGATGCTGTTCCCGTTCAACAGCCCCATCACCCTGTCGGCCGAGGACATTATGGGCGCCTTCGGCGACAGCCCCGTGGTGAACAAGGAAGGGAAGCGCTTCGCGGACGAGACCACCGACCGCTTCACGCTGGCCGACGCGCTCATGCAGCAGACCGACAACTACTGCTTCTTCGTCTGCGACAACAAGTGCAGCGACTACCCCTCGCCCGAGCGTCAGGAGGTGCTGTTGCGCACGAAGCAGCTGTTCAAGGCCGACACCATCGAAGGGCTGGCCGAGCAGATGGGCTGCGATCCCGCAACGCTGAAGGCCACCATCGACGCGTTCAACGCCCACGCGGCCTCGGGCGACGACGACGAGTTCGGCCGCTACATCTATACCGAGCTGAGCGCAGTTGAAGAGCCTCCGTTCTTCGCCTCCCCCGCCACCTGGGCCGCCCACATCACCCTCGGCGGCCTCACCGCCGACGACGAGACGCACGAAGTGCTCGACGAATCCGGCGCCCCCATCCCCGGCCTCTACGCCGCCGGAGAAGCCCGCAACACCATCTGCGGCGTCAGCAGCATAGGCGACGGCGTAGCCGCCGGACAGGCGCTTGCCGGGTAGGGCGCTTGCCCTCCAGCCCCTTCCTCCTTCCCTCCCCTCCTCTTTTTGGCGCGCTCGACGGCTTCTTGGCGCTTCAACGCACCGCGCGCCGACCGAACAACCCGCAGGTTGAACGATCGGCGCGCAGCGGCGACACGACCAAGCGAAACCCCGGGCGCGCCAAGTGATGGGAGACGCGCCAAGCGATGGGGGCTATCGCCTCACGAAGCTGAACATCGAGCGGATGTTGGCTCCCACTTCTTCGATCTGGGCGTTGCCGTGCTCCATGCGCTGTTCCTTGAGCCACGCCTGGTCGTTCTTCGAATCCTCTATGAACTCGTGGGCGAAGCTGCCGTCCTGGATGCGCTCGAGGATGGTCTTCATGGCGGCCTTGGCCTCCTCGGTGATCACCTGCGGGCCGGCGTAGTAGTCGCCGTACTCGGCCGTGTTCGAGATGGAGTAGCGCATGTTCGTCATGCCGCCCTCGTACATGAGGTCCACGATGAGCTTCATCTCGTGGAAGCACTCGAAGTAGGCCATCTCGGGCGGGTAGCCCGCCTCGACGAGCGTCTCGAACCCGGCGTTGATCAGCGCCGTCACGCCGCCGCACAGCACGGCCTGCTCGCCGAACAGGTCGGTTTCCGTCTCGTTCTTGAACGTCGTCTCGATGACGCCGGCACGCGCGCCGCCGATGCCCCACGCGTACGACAGCGCCACGTCCTTGGCCTGGCCCGACGCGTCCTGATGCACGCAGATGAGGCAGGGCACGCCCGCGCCCTCGGTGAACACGCGGCGCACCATGTGGCCGGGGCCCTTCGGCGCGATCATCACCACGTCCACGTCCGCCGGAGGCGTGATGTAGCCGTAGTGGATGTTGAAGCCGTGCGCGAAGGCCAGCGTGTCGCCGGCTTTGAGGTTCGGGGCGATCTCGGCTTCGTACGTGGCGGCCTGGGTCTCGTCGGGCGTGAGGATCATGATGAAGTCGGCTTCCGCGGCGGCGTCGGCGACGCTCATCACCTTGAGGCCCGCCTCCTCGGCCTGACGGCGCGACTTCGAGCCCTCGCGCAGGCCGACGCGCACGTCGCAGCCCGAGTCCTTCAGGTTGAGCGCATGGGCGTGGCCCTGGCTGCCGTAGCCGATGATGGCCACCTTCTTATCCTGGATGAGCTGGGGGTTCGCATCGTTCTCGTGGTAGATCGTGACAGCCATGTTCGTTTTTCCTTTCTATTGGCTGAGGGTACCTGGTTCGCGCACGCGCGCTCACACGTCCTTGCTGTTGCGGGACATGGCGATTTTGCCGGTGCGGGTGATTTCCTTGATGCCGTAGGCGCGGAAGAGGTCTTCCATGCCCTTGAGCTTGCTCTCGTCGCCCGTCGCCTCGATGGTGAGCGAGCTCCTGCCCACGTCGACGATCTTCGCGCGGAACACGTTCGCGATCTCGATGATTTCGTTCCGGCGGTCGGGCTGCGCGTTCACCTTGAACAGCACGAGCTCGCGCTCGATGGCCGCGTCGTTGGTGAGGTCGGTGATCTTATGCACGCTGATCAGCTTGTGCAGCTGCTTCGTGATCTGCTCGTACGCCACCTCGTCGGCCTTCACGATGGCCGTGACGCGCGACATGGTGGGGTCTTCGGTGGGACCCACCGACAGCGATTCGATGTTGAAGCCGCGCCGCGAGATGAGGCCGGTCACGCGCGACAGCACGCCGGGCTTGTTCTCCACCAAAACGGACAGGATGTGCTTCATCGTGCGCCCCCCTTCTCGTCGTCGCCGTCGGGCACGTCGGTGCGCACGGCTCCCACGGCCACGTCGATGGCGCCGATCACCTCGTCGAGCGCGCGGCCCGGCGCCACCATGGGATACACGTTCTGGTCGCGCGAGATCACCACGTCGAGCAGGTAAGGGCCGTCGCTGGCCAGCATGCGCTCGAGCGCCGCGTCCACCTCCGAGGGCAACTCCACGCGCTCGCCCTGCCAGCCGTACGCGTCGGCCAGCTTCACGAAGTCGGGGTTCGCGTCGAGCAGCGTGGACGAGTAGCGCTCGTCGTAGAACAGCTTCTGCCACTGATGCACCATGCCGAGGCAGCGGTTGTCCAGGATGAGCACCTTCACCGGCACGCGGTGGATGCCCGCCGTGGCCATTTCCTGGCTGTTCATCTGGAACGATCCGTCGCCGGCCACGCACACCACAAGCTTCTCCGGGCACCCGATGGCCGCGCCGATGGCGGCCGGGAAGCCGAAGCCCATCGTGCCGAGGCCGCCGGAGGAGATGAAGCTGCGCGGCGCTTCGCGATCGACGCTCTGAGCCGCCCACATCTGATGCTGCCCCACCTCGGTCACCACGACGCTCTTCTGCGGGTCGAGCAGGTCGGACAGCTTCTTCAGCACCACTTCGGGCACGATCTCGTCGGGCTTGTCGCCCACGCCCGGATGGTAGAACGGGTAGCGCGTGCGCCATGCGGATATCTGCGCCACCCAATCGCCGTCGTTCGGACGCGCGCCTTCCTTTTCAAGCGTCGTCACGATGCCGTCGAGCACGCCCTTGAGGTCGCCCACGATGGGCACCTGCACCTCGCGCACCTTGCCGATCTCGGCCGGGTCGATGTCGATGTGGATGACGTCGGCGTGCGGCGCGAACTCGTCGAGCTTGCCGGTCACGCGGTCGGAGAAGCGCGCGCCCGCCGCGATGAGCAGGTCGCTCTCCGTCATGGCGAGGTTGGCGTACTTCGAGCCGTGCATGCCCACGGGCCCCAGGTTGAGGGCGTGCGACGCGGGGAACGCGCCCTTGCCCATGAGGGTGGTGACCACGGGGATCTGCATGAGCTCGGCGAGCGCCTTGAGCTCCTCGGCCGCGCCCGACGACACGATGCCGCCGCCCACGTACAGCACGGGGCGCTCCGCCTGCTTGATGCGGGAGACGGCCTGTTTGATCTGCTTGGCGTTGCCGCGATACGTGGGCTTGTACGAGGGCAGGTTGACGTCGTCGGGATATTCGAACACGAGCGGCTCGCTGGCCAGGTCGGACGGGATGTCGATGAGCACGGGGCCGGGACGGCCCGTCTTGGCGATATGGAACGCCTCGCGGAACGTCTGCGTGAGCTCGTCGGTGGACTGCAGCAGGTAGCTGTGCTTCACCACCGGCATGGTGATGCCCACGATGTCCGACTCCTGGAACGAGTCGGTGCCGATGACGCCGCGCGGCACCTGGCCCGTGATCACCACGAGCGGCACGGAGTCCATGTAGGCCGTCGCGATGCCCGTGACGGTGTTCGTGGCGCCCGGGCCGCTCGTCACGATGGCCACGCCCACGTTGCCCGTGGCGCGCGCGTACCCGTCGGCCTCGTGCACCGCGCCCTGCTCGTGGCGCGCCAGCACGTGGTTGATCTGCTTGGAATCGTACAGCGCGTCGTAGATTTTGATGGCCTGCCCGCCCGGGTAGCCGAACACGAGGTCGACGCCCTCGGCCTCGAGCGAGGCCACCACGGCCTGCGCGCCCGTCATGGTTGCGCCCTGCTTGGGCGTCTTGCTTCCCAGGCCGCGCGAGGCGCCGGCCGCGGTGGCGTTGGCCTGCGTCTGGCGCGGTGCGCTATCGTCGGATGCGGTGCTGCGTGCGTTCGTCATGACACATACGCCCCCTTGTCTGCGGATGAAACGAGCTTCGCGTACTTCGCCAGCACGCCGTGGTCGTGCTTCGGCGCCGGCGGCACCCAGGCCGCGCGACGGCGCTCCAGCTCAGCGTCGTCCACGTCCAGCATGAGCGCGCCGCCTTCGATGTCCACCGTCACGAGGTCGCCCTCTTCGATGAGCGCGATGGGGCCGCCCGCCGCGGCTTCCGGGCTCACATGCCCCACGGCCGGGCCCTTCGTCGCGCCCGAGAAGCGCCCGTCGGTGATGAGCGCCACGCTCGTGGACAGGCCCATCCCCACGATGGACGAGGTGGGCGTCAGCATCTCGCGCATGCCCGGGCCGCCCTTCGGGCCCTCGTAGCGGATGACCACCACGTCGCCGGCCACGATCTGCCCGGCGTTGATGGCGGCGCAGGCCTGCTCCTCGCTGTCGAAGCAGCGGGCGGGGCCGGTGTGCGTGAGCATGGACGGGTCGACGGCCGACTTCTTCACGATGGCGCCGTCGGGCGCGATGTTGCCGTGCAGGACGCGCAGGGCGCCCACCGGGCTGAACGGGTTGTCGTGCGCGCGGCACACCTCGCCGTCGGCCGGCTTCGTGCAGGACTCCAGGTACTCGTCGAGCGTGCCCATGCACGTGAGGGCGCTGCGATCGAGCAGGTCGAGCTCGGCCAGCTCGTGCATGACCGTCGGCACACCTCCCACCTCGTAGAGGTCGGACAGCGGGCGCGGGCCCGAGGGCTGCAGCTTCACGAGGTGCGGCGTGCGAGCGGAAGCGGCGTCCCAATCGTCCATCGTGATGGGATGGCCCGCTTCGCGCGCGATGGCCGTGAGGTGCAGCACCGTGTTCGTGGAGCCGCCGAAGGCCATGTCGCACTCCATGGCGTTGCGGATGGCCGCCGCGCTCACGATGTCGCGCGCGCAGACGCCCTTCTCGAGCAGCTCCATCACCTTCATGCCCGCGTGCTTCGCCAGGCGGATGCGCTCGGAGTACACGGCCGGGATGGTGCCGTTGCCCGGCAGCGCGATGCCGAGGGCCTCGCACAGGCAGTTCATGGAGTTCGCCGTGAACATGCCCGAGCAGCTGCCGCAGGTGGGGCACGCCGTGTCCTCGTAGTACTTCAGCTGCTCTTCGGTCATGTCGCCGTGCTGCACCGAGGCCGCGCCGTCGAACAGCGTGTTGAGGTCGGTGGTGGGACCGCAGCCGCCCGGCTGCTTGCCGGCCAGCATGGGGCCGCCCGACACGAACACCGTGGGGATGTTCACGCGCAGCGCGCCCAGCAGCATGCCCGGCACGATCTTGTCGCAGTTCGGGATGCACACGAGCGCGTCGAAGGCGTGGCCCTGCACGGCGCATTCCAGGCTGTCGGCGATGGTCTCGCGCGACACGAGGGAGTAGTGCATGCCGTCGTGGTTCATGGCAATGCCGTCGCACACGCCGATGGTGGAAATCTCGAAGGGAACGCCGCCCGCCATGTAGATGCCGGCCTTCACGGCCTCGGCGATCTTGTCGAGGTTGTTGTGCCCGGGGATGATGTCGTTCTTCGAATTGAAGACGGCGACGAGCGGCCGCTTCAGCTCCTCGTCGGTGATCCCGTCGGCCTTGAGCAGGCTGCGGTGGGGAGCGCGCGCCGTGCCGCAACGTATAGCATCGCTACGTAGCTGCATGCTGATCCTTCCTTCCTGGTTGTGGCTGTGCCGGATGAGCCCACAAAAAAATCCCGTTGCAGGTAAGCTGCACCAGGACCTCAGAAGGAAGGGAGATACGATGGTTCGCGCGCCCGGCGCGTACGGTCGATCTCGAGTCGGACTGATAACGGAGTCGCCGGTTCAGCCTACTTGCCTCGACTGCACGCGAAGGTCGTCCGCTGCGTGCCGAAACGTTCGAGCCGAACTGCTCGGAGGTGGCGTTCAGGCCGCCCATCACCGGCTCGCAGCACCCGCCGGCTCTCTGAAGATGGGTTCGTCCCTACTGTCCTCGTCAACGCATTTCGTCTATGAACTTGTTGGAGGAAAGTATACCCCCGCGCTCAAGGGATGCAAGAAAAACTTTGAAGATCGAAGCAATCCCCCAGGAAATGCACACGAGCGCCCTAGGATTTGCAGAACGGCTGTCCCTGCGCGCCCGGAGGTGGCCCTTGGGGGCGCGGTCGCTTATAATGGCACGCTTATAGACGAACCGGGCGGCAAGCGCCGCCGCCCTGCAGACGGAAGAGAGCCATGACCCAGAGGACCGCGCAGCACGCCACGCCCGAGCGGCACCGCCGCTCCGTCGCGCGCACGGCCGTGAGCGTGGCGCTGTGGGCGCTCACCGCGTGCCTCGTCGTGCTCATGGCCACGCGCTTCGCGCCGTCCGTCCTGAGCAACGGCCGCCTCATCCCCGAAGCCGCGGCGTTCGTGCCGTGGCTGGCCATCCCGAGCGCCCTCGTCCTCGTCGTGGCCGCCCTCACCCGGCGCAAGGCGCTCGCGGGCTTCACGGCGCTCTGCCTCGTCTGCCAGGTGGTGTGGCACGCGGGGTTCTTCCTGCCCGCGCCCCGCGTCGCCGAGGAGGCGAAGGCGCCCGTGCCCGTTCAGACCACGGAAGACGCCATCATGCGCGTCATGACGCTCAACACGAAGAACGGCCACGCGGATGCCGACCAGATCGTGTCGATGGTGCGCGATCAGCGCGTGGAGGTGCTGGCCCTGCAAGAAGTGAGCACCTCGTTGCTCGAACGTCTCACGGCGGCGGGCCTCGACGAGCTGCTGCCCGCACGCGTCGTCGGGGAGGCGGGCCCGTACGACAACGGCGGCGTGAACGTCCTGTACACGCTCGCGCCCATGAGCGACGTCTCCGAAAGCCTCCTGCCGCTCACCGGCTCGGCCTCCCCCGCCTGCACCATCGTCGCCGGCGGGCGCACGGTGCGCCTCGTCAGCACCCACCCCACCTCGCCCAAGTCGGGGACGAAGGGGTTTTGGAACGAGAGCCTCAAGAACCTCGCCTCGCTGCGCAAGTACGACGACGAGTACCTCATCATGGGAGACTTCAACTCCACGTGGGACCATTCGCGCTTCCGCAGCTTCCTGGGCGATTCCCTCGTGGACGCCTCCGAGCAGGCCGGCGAGGGCTTCCACATGACCTACCCGTCGGAGCCGGGCTACGCCATGCTGCCCGTGCCGCCTATGATCGAGATCGACCACATCGTCTACTCGAAGAACAGCGCCATGTCGGTGGGCGACCTCGAGACGGCGAAGGTGGAAGGCACCGACCACCTCGCCCTGCTCGGAACCTGGACCATCGAATAAGCGCGCCCGCGCCCGCTTCGCTCCTCCCTCATCGCTCCCTCTCCCCATCGTCCCGCTTTGCGACAGCCCGGTTACCGAGGTGTCGGCTTGCTGACCGATCGCCCATGGTGGGGTGACGGTTGCCCCAGCTCGCACGCGTAGATGCGCGCGCCCACTACACTCCTGAACAACGAACGAAACTCAGAGCCCCGCACTCGCTTCGTCATGCGTGAGGGGCTCGACCTATCTGCCCGTCCAATCCGAAAGGAGGCGTTCATGCCGTATCGAGGCCTACTCTACTTCGTCGCCCAAAGCGCCAGCTCCGACTACCGCGCCGACCCGTACGCGACGGAACGCCGCTGCCTCCCCAACCGAACGCACGGCATCCGCTACGCATCCGCGCCGAAGCGCACCACCTGCATCAAAACCTACTCCCCCTCCGAAGCGGTGCGCCCCGTCTGCGCCGGCACGTCCGCTGCGGCCCATCCCGCGCATCAGCGCATCGAGCCGGGACGGGTGGCGAAGGCCGTGCTGCTCATGGTGCTCGTGGCCATCGTGTCGGCGCTGCTCGGCATCTTCGCGGCGCGCGCCATCGTGGGGGCCGTCGACGACACCGTCGTGCCGTTCGCCAACGCCACCGAGAGCGCCAGCGCAACCGGCACGAGCAGCATCAGCACGCCGCAGTCGTCGTGGGAGCTCGGCGTGACGCCCACGCTGTACCAGGACGACCCGCAATGGGCCGACCGCCCCTACGGGTCGGGCACCATCGGCGATGCCGGCGCCGCCCCGTTGTGCCTGGCCATGGTGTACATCGAAACCACGGGCGACGCGACCACCGGGCCCGTCGAGGTGGCCTCGTACGCGCAGCGCAGCGGGTTCGCGGGCGCTTCCGACGCCTCGGGCCTGCTCACCGACGGCGCAGCCGACCTCGGCCTCACCGCGCGCGAGATCGAGCCGAACGAGCTGGCCATGCGCCGCGAGCTCATCGGCGACCGCCCCATCATCGCCGCCATGAAGGCGAACTCGGCGTTCGGCCCCTCCGCCACCTACGTCGTGGTCACCGGCATCGACGAGCACGGCATGCTGGCCGTGAACGACCCCCTCAGCCGCGACCACACGAGCCGCCACTGGACCTTCGACGACATCACCTCGCAGGCCACCGGGTTGTGGTCCTACCTTCCCGCCGAATAGCGCCGCCGCGCGCCACTCTCCCACGACCGGTAATTTGACCGGTCGTGGGAACCTCCTCGGGCCTCTATAGTAAGATGGAACACCGAAAAGGAGGCTCTTCATGGACTATCGTCAGGTTGTTATCCACCCTCAGGCGCACATCGCGCCGAATGCCACCATCGTCGGCAACGTGCGCATCGAGCGCGAGGCCACCATCCTGTTCAACGCCACCCTGCGCGGCGACTACGCCTCGCGCATCGTCATCGGCGCCCGCTCGAGCGTGCAGGAGAACTGCTGCGTGCACCTCGGCGCGTCGAACGACTGTATCGTGGGCGAAGGCGTCACGGTGGGCCACGGCGCCATCATCCACGGCTGCACCATCGGCGACAACACGCTCGTCGGCATGGGCTCCATCATCATGGACGGCGCCGTGATCGGGAAGAACTGCATCGTGGGAGCCGGCGCGCTCGTCACGGGCGGCACGCAGATCCCCGACGGCATGCTCGTGCTGGGCGCGCCCGCGAAGGCGCGCCGGCCGCTCACCGACGAGGAGATCGCCCAGAACCGCGTGGACGCCGACGGCTACGTGGCCATCGGCAAGGACCTCGTGGAAAACGGCATCGCCTTCGACGGCGCGCACCTGCCGAACGACATCGCGACGATCGCCGTCAAGTAGCGGCGCATCCCGCTCCGCTCGCCCGCAAGCCTGCGGGCGCCCTTCCGCATCCGGCCCGTCGAGGCCGACCTTCCGCATCTCACCGCGCGCCTTCGGGCGCGCGGTTCGTTTATGGAAAGCACGCTTTACATTCTCAGGAGCGAAGCGTATACTCCATGGAAAGCTAGCTTTACATTAGTGCCGGAGAGGGAAAGGAGCGCGCATGGAGAACCGGTTGGAGGAGATCCGCAAGGCGCGCGGCATCAAGCAGGAGGATCTCGCGCTCGAGCTGGGCGTGTCGCGCCAAACCATCAGCTCGCTCGAGAAGGGGCGCTACAACCCCTCCATCCTGCTCGCGTTCAAAATCGCCCGCCGCTTCGATCTCAGCATCGAAGACGTGTTCATCTACCAGGAGGAAGACCATGAATAAGAAGCCCGCCGTACTCACGCTGTCCATCGGCATCGCCTGCGCGCTGCTCACCGTCGTGTTCGCCCTCGACCTCGGCGGCATCTCCACCCTGCTGCCCGAGGCGTACAAGGCCGTGTGGGGCTTCGGCGGCTGCGCGGCGGCGCTGCTCGTCTGCGGCGCGTTCGCGCTGGCCCACAAGCCCACGAAAACCGAGCTCATCGAGCAGGACGACGAGCGCAACAAGGCCATCAACGGCAAGGCGGCCCTGCTCGCGTTCGAGGTGTTCTCCATCCTCGTGCCGCTCGCGGGGCTCGTGCTGTACATCGTGGGAGAGGTGAGCGTGGCCGGGCTGCTCGTGCTCATCGGCGTGGAAATCGTGGCCACCGTCGTCTACTTCGCGCAGATCGGGCGCTTCCAGAAGACGATGTAGGTCGACGCGGGTGCGAGCGCTAGCGCACGCTCACGAGCATGGTCTGGTAGGCCACCTGCACCGTCGCCGGGTGATTCGCCCGCGCCACCACGGCGGCCAACGCGTCGCCCGGCAGACGGTACGTATTGTTGTTCTGCGAGATGTGCATGGCCACCACCTGCTCGAGCGCATCGCTCAGCAACGCCTCGAGCTCGTCGGCGGCCTGTTCGTTGGACAGGTGGCCGAAGTCCGAGCCCACGCGTCGCTTCACGGGATACGGGTACGGGCCGTCTTTGAGCATCTGCACGTCGTGGTTGCTCTCGAGCGCGAGCAGGCGCACGCCGCGCAGCGCCTCGTCGGCCTCGCCCGTCACGATGCCCGTGTCGGTCATGAAGCCTACCGCGTCGCCGCCGCCCTCGAGGCGAAACCCGCACGAGGCCGCCGCATCGTGCGACGTGCGAAACGCGTGCACCTGCATGCCGGCCAGCGACAGCGCGTCGCCCGCCGCGAACGGACGCAGGTCGCACGTCCCCTCGAGCACCCCCACCTCCTTGCTCGCGGCGCGCACGGCGTCGTCCACGTACAGCGCCGGCTCGATGCCCAGCTTCGCCAACCCGCGCAGCACCACGCCGAGCCCCTTCGTGTGGTCGGTATGGTCGTGCGTGACCAGGATGGCCGCGAGGTTCGCCGGGTCGAACCCGGCTTCGCCGCACCGCGCGAAGAAGTCGCGCTTGCAGATGCCGCAGTCCACGAGCACGCCCGCTCCCGTGACGGTATCTTCGATGATGGCCGCGTTGCCGCGGCTGCCGCTGGCAAGCACGTGCAGTGCAAGTCGATGGTTCATGAGCTCCTACCCGCTTCGCTTCTCTTGTTCGGCCTCCGATTGTACCCGAAGCGGCGCCGCCAGCGGGCGGCGTCGGAGAAGAGCTTCACGGAACCGCCGTCTTCGCGTACCATACGGCCCCACAGGGAAACGGGAACCGAAGCAAAGGGGCAGCATGACCGCATCGTCCATCGAGGCATTTCTCAAACGCAAGGACATCGAGATCACCTTCCAGCGCTACGCCATCGACGCGCTGTCGGCCATGGCGCAGGGCCTGTTCGCGTCGCTGCTGATCGGCACCATTCTCACCACCATCGGCGACCTGTCGCACCTCGCGGCGTTCAACCAGATCGGCACGTTCGCCAAGAGCGTGGCGGGGCCGGCCATGGCCATCGCCATCGGCTACGCCCTGCGCACGCCGCCGCTCGTGCTGTTCTCGCTGGCCGCCGTGGGCTACGCCGCCAACGACGTGGGCGGGGCCGGCGGGCCCTTGGCGGTGCTCGTCATCGCCATCGTGGCGTCCGAGCTGGGCAAAGCCGTATCGAAGGAAACGAAGGTGGACATCATCGTCACGCCGGCCGTCACCATCCTCGGCGGCTGCGGGCTCGCGCTGGTGGCGGCGCCCTGGATCGGGGCGCTCGCCTCGTCGGTGGGCGGGTTCATCATGTGGGCCACCGAGTTGCAGCCGTTCTTCATGGGCATCATCGTGTCGGTGGTCATCGGCATCGCGCTCACGCTGCCCATCTCGTCGGCCGCCATCTGCGCGGCGCTCGGCCTCACGGGGCTCGCGGGCGGCGCGGCGCTGGCCGGCTGCTGCGCCCAGATGATCGGGTTCGCAACCATGAGCTTCCGCGAGAACCGCTGGGGCGGCCTTCTGTCGCAGGGGCTGGGCACGTCCATGCTGCAGATGGGCAACATCGTGAAGAAGCCGCTCGTCTGGCTGCCGCCCATCATCGCCTCGGCCGTCACCGGGCCGCTTGCCACCTGCGTGTTCCAGCTTGCGCAGAACGGGCCCGCGGTGGCCTCGGGCATGGGAACGTGCGGGCTCGTGGGCCCCATCGGCGTGTACACCGGCTGGGTGGCGGGCATGGAGGCGGGCGCGGCGGCTCCCGGCCTCCTCGACTGGGCGGGCCTCGTGCTCATCTGCCTCGTGCTGCCCGCGCTCATCAGCGGAGGCGTGTGCACCCTCATGCGCAAGGCCGGCCTCATCGCCGAGGGCGACCTCAAGCTGGAGCAGTAACAGGGGCCTCTCGCTCCGCCAGACAGAAAGGGGACAGAAAGGGGACGGTTCTTTTTTGTCTTGCTTGCCGACCGTTGCCGGAAAGGTCCTCCAGGACAAAAAAGAACCGTCCCCTTTCTGTCCTGCTGCCTACAGCTGCTCGATGACGCCCGTCACGAGACGCGCGAAATCGGCCTCGCGCGTCTTCGCCACGTCGAGCACTTCGATACCGGTGGGGCTTGCGCCCTCGATGCCGCAGCCCATGTTCGACACGAGCGAGATGCCCAGCACGCGCATGCCCACGTGCCGCGCGGCGATGACCTCCTCGCACACGCTCATGGCCACCGTGTCGGCGCCCCACGAGCGGAACATGCGGATTTCGGCCGGCGTCTCGAAGCTGGGACCGAGCGCTCCCAGGTAGACGCCCTCCTGCACGCGCACGCCGCGCTCGGCGGCCACATCGTGCGCGATGGCGCGCAGCTCGGGGTCGAACGCGTCGAGCATGCTGAAGAAGCGGTCGGACAGGTTCGCCGGGTCGGGCGCCGCGATGGGGTTGCGCCCCGTGAAGTTGATCTGGTCGGCCATGATGCAGAAATCGCCCACCTCGTAGTTCGGGTTGAGCGCGCCGGCCGCGTTCGTGGTGATGAGCGTGCGCACGCCGAGGCGCTCCATGAGCCACACGGGGTACGCCACCTCCTGCGCGTTGTTGCCCTCGTAGGCGTGCAGGCGGCCCTGCATGGCCAGCACGCATTTGCCGCCGAGGGTGCCGCACACGAAGCGGCCCACGTGTCCCTCGGCCGTGCTCGTCTTCATGCGCGGGACTTCCACGTAGGGGATGCTCACCGCGTCTTCGATCTCGTTCGCCAGCGGGTTGAGGCCCGAGCCCAGCACGAGGCCGATCTTCGGCTCGCGGCCGTCCAACCGCTGACGCAGCACGTAGGACGACAGCGTGAGGTTGTCGTCGAGGATGTTTCTCTCCAGCATGGCGCGGCTCCTTCCGGGTCGTTTTGCCCATTATAGCGGCAACGCGCCGCTACGCGACCGCCTTGCGGCCCGTGAGCACGCGGGGGCGGTTCGTGAGGTCGAAGACGATGCGCACGTCGTGGAAGCCCGCCTGCGCGGCAAGGCGCGCGGCCTCGTCGAGGCAGGTCTCGTGCAGCTCGAAGGCGAAGCCGCCGCCCGGCTTGAGCGCGCCCTTGCACCAGGGCAGCAGGCGGCGCAGCACGTCGAGGCCGTCGTCGCCGCCGTCGAGCGCGAGCGCCGGCTCGAACGCGGCCACCTCGCGCGGGATGTCGTCGAGCACGGCGGTGGGCACGTAGGGCGGGTTCGACACGACGAGGTCGAGCGTGCCCAGCAGCGCCGCATCGATGCCCTCCCCCAGGTCGCAGGCCAGGACCTCGACGCGCTCGGACAGGTCGAGGGCCGCGGCGTTGTCGCGGGCGAGAGACACGGCCTCGGGCGCGATGTCGGTGGCCAGCACGCGCGCGAGCGGGTGCTCGTAGGCGAGCGAGCAGGCGATGCAGCCGGAGCCCGTGCAGAGATCGGCAACGAGGAGAACGGGGGCGGCGGAATCTTCGCGAACAGATGTTTCACGTGAAACATCTTCGGAGGCAGGGTCGTCCGGGGAGGGTTTCTCCCCGGGTTCGCCGTCCGGCCCAGAGGGTTGGGGCTCGGGGGCCGAATCGGCCGCCACCCGCTTCGGGACGGCCGGCAGCAGGGCCAGCGCCTCGCTCACGAGCACTTCGGTCTCGGGGCGCGGGATCAGAACGCCAGGGCGCACCTTCACCGTGATATGGCGGAAGCCCACCTCGCCCGTGATGTACTGCAGCGGCTCGCCCTTGCCGCGACGGGTGACGTAGGCGCGCAGCACGTCGCGCTCTTCAAGCGACAACGGCTGCTCGAAGTTCGCGTACAGCTCGATGCGCGACAAGCCGCACGCCTCGGCGAGCAGCCACTGCGACGACAGGCGCGGATTCTCGTCGCCCTTGCGCTCGAGGTACCCCACGGTCCAATCGAGCGCGGCCTTAATGGTCCAGATATCGTTCTCAGCCACAGAAAACCTCACAGGTTGGCGTAGTAAGTCAGCGAGGGGCGCCCTGGTGCCTGAGATCGTGGGGAGGGCGAGGGCGTGGCGTACTTCGGTACGCGAGCCCTCGGCCTCGCCGCGAGATCGGGCGCCAGGGCGCCCCGCAGCGTCGGCAGGTTCCGGCGGCCGGCAGGCCGACGAAACCCTACACAGCCGCTTCCAGCTTGGCGGCGCGGTCGGCGGCTTGCAGGGCGGTGATGACGTCGCCCAGGCCGTCGCCCAGCAGCACGCCGTTGTACGTGCCGTTGTAGCCGATGCGGTGATCGGTCACGCGGTCCTGCGGGCCGTTGTACGTGCGGATCTTCTCCGAGCGGTCGCCCGAGCCGATCTGCGCGAGGCGCTTGGCGCCTTCGGCGGCCTGCTGCTCAGCCAGCATCTTCTCGTACAGGCGCGCGCGCAGCACGGCCATGGCCGCGATCTTGTTCTGCAGCTGCGACTTCTGGTCCTGCGACTGCACCACGAGACCCGACGGCAGGTGCGTGATGCGCACGGCCGAGTCGGTGGTGTTGACGCACTGGCCGCCCGGGCCGCCGGCGCGGTACACGTCGATGCGCAGGTCGTTCTCGTTGATCTCGACCTCCACCTCGTCGACCTCGGGCAGCACGGCCACCGTGGCCGTGGAGGTGTGGATGCGGCCCTGGCTCTCGGTCTTCGGAACGCGCTGCACGCGGTGCACGCCGCTCTCGAACTTCATGACCGAGTACACGTGGTCGCCCTTCACCTTGAACTGGATCTCCTTGAAGCCGCCGGCCTCGGAAGCCGACACGTCCATCGTCTCGGTCTTCCAACCCTGGGTGCCCGCGAACCGCTCGTACATCTTGTAGAGCTCGCCCGCGAAGATGGCCGCTTCGTCGCCGCCGGCGGCCGCGCGGATCTCCACGATAATGTCCTTGTCGTCGGCCGGGTCGGCCGGGATGAGCATGAACTTGATGTCCTCTTCGAGCGCGGGCAGCTTCGCCTCGATCTCGGCGATCTCCTCGAGCGCGAACTCCTTCATGTCCGCATCGGAGAGCATCTCCCTCGCGGCGGCCAGATCGTCGGCTGCCTGCACGTATTCCTGCGCGCGATGCGCAAGCGGGCCCTGGTTGGAGTATTCCTTGGCCAGGCGGTTGTATTCCTTCTGATCGGCGAGCACCGCCGGATCGCCCATCCTGGCCTGCACATCCTCGTAGGCCTCGATGATCTTCACCAGTTTCTCGCGCATATCGGTATCTTGCATGCTGTGCTGTCCTTCGTGACGTGGCTCTCGTGCTCGCGCGCCCTCTGCACGCGAAAAACGCCCGCTCCAAGCATGGGGAGCGGGCGCTCATGCTGTAACTGGCTTATGATACCAGATTGACCCGCATTTGGCAGCCCGGCCGCTAGATGGCCAGGAACTCCGCGGCCTCCTCGGCGCACACGGCGCCGTCCGATACCGCGGTGACCACCTGATGCAGGAACTTCGTGCGAACGTCGCCCGCCGCGAACACCCCGGGCACCTCGGTCATGCACGACTCGTTGGCCACGATGTAGCCCGTCTCGTCGAGCTGCAGCGACCCGCCCAGAAACTCGGTGTTCGGCTCGGTGCCCACGGCCACGAACAGGCCGTCCACCGTAATGTCGCGCTCCTCGCCCGTCTCGAGCATCTCGAGGCGCACGCCGGCCAGCTTGCCCTCGTCGGCCACGAGCTTGCGGGGCACGGCGTTCCACACGAACTCGAGGTTCGGCAGGTCCTCGAGGCGCTTGTGGTAGATGGCCGTGGCGCGCAGCTTGTCGCGACGGTGCACGAGGTACACCTTCTTGCAGATGCGCGACAGGTAGATGGCGTCGCCCGCGGCCGTGTTGCCGCCGCCCACCACCATGACCTCCTTGTCGCGGAAGAAGTTGCCGTCGCACGTGGCGCAGTACGACACGCCGCGACCCTGCAGGTCGTCCTCAAGCTCAAGGCCGAGCTTGCGCGGGCGCGCGCCCGTGGCGATGATGACGCTCTTGGCGCGGTACTCGTTGAAGGCCGTGGTGAGCACCTTCGGGTTCTGGGTGAAGTCCACCCCCACCACTTCTTCGCCGACGTTGTTCACGCCGAAGCGGTCGGCTTGCTGCTTCATGGAAAATGCCAGCTCGAAGCCGTTGGTGCCCTCGGGAAAGCCCGGGTAGTTCTCCATGTGCTCGGTCTGGGCCAGCTGCCCGCCCGGCGCGATGCGCTCGAACAGCACGGCGTTCAGGCCCGCGCGCGCGGCGTACAGGCCGGCCGTGAGCCCGGCCGGCCCCGCCCCGATCACGGCAACGTCGATGACGCCGTCGTTGGCGCCGGCCACCTTGCACTCGGCGGACGTTTCGTTGGGCACGGTTTCCTCGGTCATATACTGCCTCCTCGATGAGGTTGTTCTCGTTTTCTGAGTGCCAGTATAAGGTACGTCGCGTAAATGTCACAAACTTGGCACCAATATGCGCCAAAACAGCAGGATTGACGGGGAGCGGTCAACGCGTGCGTGACGGTTTCGCGCCATCGGCTGCGCACGCGCGCGCCCGCACTACCATGAAGCCGATCGCAACCGAAAGGACACGCATGCAGTACGCCAACACCATGCCGAACGCGGCGCCCGCGCCCGACGCGGACGCCGTCGACCCTGCCACCCTTCGCACGCTCTACCTGGCGGGAGGATGCTTTTGGGGGCTCGAGGCCTTCCTGAAGCGCTTGCCGGGCGTGCGCGGAACCGTCGTCGGATACGCGAACGGCTCCACCGAGAACCCCAGCTACCACGACGTCTGCCGCTGGAACACGGGTCACGCCGAAACCGTGGCCGTCACCTACGACCCGCGCATCCTGCCCACCGACGTGCTGCTCGACGGCTTCTTCGAGGCCATCGACCCCACCGTGCTCGACCGCCAGGGCAACGACCGCGGCACGCAGTACCGCACGGGCATCTACTGGACCGACGAGGCCGACCTGCCGTCCATCGAGGCGTCGCTGCTGCGCCAGCAGGCGCGCTACACGGCCCCCATCGTCACCGAAGTGGAGCCGCTCGACGGCTTCTACCCCGCCGAGGAGTACCATCAGAACTACCTCGACAAGAACCCGGGCGGCTACTGCCACATCAGCCTGGGCGACGCCGACGCGTTCGTCGAGCGCATGGGGCTGCAGGAAGGCCGGTCGTGCGTGCAGGTGGACGGCCTGTGCGAGCCGCTCGCGCCCTCCGAGACCGCGTCGCCCTCCCCCGTCGAGGCGGCGTCCATGCCCTCCCCGCACGTGTCGAAGCGCGCCGACGACGCGCGCGACGCCGACGGCGGCGGCAGCGACGGCGAAAACCTCGACGCGCGCATCCGCGAGGAGGGCTACGCCGCCCCCGCCGACGACGAGCTGCGCCGCACGCTGTCGGCCGACCAGTACCGCGTGACGCGGATGAACGCCACCGAGCCGCCCTTCCGCAACGCCTATGACCGCACGTTCGAGCCGGGCATCTACGTGGACGTGACGAGCGGCGAGCCCCTGTTCGCCTCGTCGGACAAGTTCGATGCGGGATGCGGCTGGCCCGCGTTCTCGCGCCCGCTCACGCGCGAGGTGGTCACCGAGCACCTCGACCGCAGCCTGGGCACGTACCGCACCGAAGTGCGCAGCCGCGCGGGCGACGCCCACCTCGGCCACGTATTCACCGACGGGCCCGCCGAAACCGGCGGCCTGCGCTACTGCATCAACAGCGCCGCGCTGCGCTTCGTGCCCTACGGCAGCATGGACGCCGAGGGCTACGGCTACCTCAAGCCGCTCGTCGAGCAGGAGCTCACCGGCTCAGCACGCTAGACGGCGTCTCTAGCACGCCTTTCCCACCGGCACCGCGTCGATGGCGGCGCTCGCGCGCCGCGTCCGGTGCCGGTAGCGCAGCAGCGCGCCGGCCACGACGGACAGCAGCATCTGCACGATGGTCACCGACAGCCAGATGCCGTCGAGGCCGAACAGGTACGCCACGCCGAACACCACCACGATGACGAGCAGCGCCTCGCCGTACACGATGGCGCTCGACGCCTTCGCATCGTCCACCGCGTAGAAGTACGAGGTGGAGGCATGGGTGAAGCCGTAGAACACGTAGGCCGTGGAGAACACGGGCAGCGCGTAGGCGATGAGCCCCGCCGTGGATTCCGACGCGCCGAACAGCAGCGGAATCTGATTGCGCAGCAGGTACATGGCCGCAAGCCCGATCACGCCCAAGCTGATGGTGATGAGGTAGTTCGTGTTGCGGAAGCGCCGCACGCCATCGGTGTCGCCCGCGCCGTAATGCTTGGAGATGAGCGGCTGCGACCCGTCGCCGACGCCCTGGATGAGCAGCTGGATGACGCACGCCGTGTACGACACCACCGCGTAGGCCGCAAGCGCCTGCTCGCCGCCGTACATGGCCAGGTTCATGTTGATGGCCACCACCGTGGCCTCGGGCAGGATGGTCAGGCCGAACGGCGCCAGCCCCAACCGCAGCGCATGGAGCGCGATGCGGCCGTCGATGCGCAGATCGCGCCACGCGATGCGGTTCTGCTTCATCATGAAGAAGCCCAGCACGAGCACGAACGACGAAGCCTGCGAGATGACGGTGGCCTCGGCCGCGCCCGCCGTGCCCGCGCCCAGCAGGATGACGAACACGTAGTCGAGCGCCACGTTCATGAGACCGGCGAACACCTGCACCGCCATGGCGTAGGCCACCTTGCCCTGGTTACGGATGAGCGGCGTGCAGCCCGTCACGAGAATCTGGAACGGCACGCCCCAGGCGATGACGCTCGTGTACGCAGTGGCCTGAACGAGCGTTTCGCCTCGGCCGCCCAAGAGCTCGCAGATGGGGCCCGCGAGCGCGAACAGCAGCACCATGATGGGGATGGCGGCCACCACGAGCATGACGAGCGTCGTGCCCATGGCGCGGCGGGCCTTCTCCTCGTTGCCGGACCCCCGCGCGATGGACGAGATGACGCCGCCGCCCATGCCGATGCCCGTGCCCACGGCCATGATGAAGGCGACGAGCGGGAATGCCACGTTGATGCCGGCCAAGCCGGCGTCGCCCACGGCGTGCCCCACGAACACGCCGTCGATGATGCTGTACACGCCGCCCAACGTGAACGTGATCATCGTCGGGATGATGTACTTCAAGTATTCCTTTAGCATGCCTCTGGTAATCATGATCGCTCCGCTGCGTTATTTGCTGAGATTTTTTCCGCATGGTACTCTAAACCTTAAAGCAGCTTGAAGGTAAAGTCTGCAACCCCGATGATTCTCCGAATCTTCAGACCGTCACGAAGGAGGGCGCCCATGAGCTCCTCGCGCCTCTACGATATCAAGGATGCGGCCCGCTACCTGGGCATCGCGTCGTCCACGCTGCGCTACTGGGAAAGCGAGGGGCTCGTGCAATCCGGGCGCAACGATGCGAACGGCTACCGCCAGTATTCGCTGCACGACCTCATCGAAGCGAGCGAGATCGCGTTCTACCGCAAGCTCGGCGTGCCCGTGAAGGAGCTCGAGGGCTACCGCGCGCTGTCGGCGCAGGACCTCGACGCGGCGCTCGCCCGCACCGAGGACGACGTCGAGCGCCGCATCGCCGAGCTCGAGGCCACGCGCTTCCGCCTCGCCCGGCAGCGCGCGCTCAACGCGGAGGCGAACCGCCTGCGGCGGGCGGGCATGCGTCCCGGCGCGCCGGCCATCGACTCGCTGAGCGCCATCGACTACGACGCCGCCGCGCCCTGGAAACTGCTCGTCGAGGAGCCCTGGCGCTACGGGGTGCTCATCCGCGCGCATGAACCGGACGAGGTGCGCGAGTCGGTGGTGGACGCGCAGGCGGGCGACGGCGACGTGCTGTGGCGCCGCGAAGCGCGCGACGACGAGGTGACGTGTCGGGAATGCCTGCTCAAGGTGTCGCCCACCACGAACGAGCACAACGCGGCCGCCCTGTTCGCCGAAGCCGCCCGGCAGGGCATCGAGCCTGCGGCGGTGGTGGGCAGCTACCTGCTCACGGCATCGGACGACACGGGGCGCTGGGACTACCACCGCGCGTGGGTGGTGGGTGCGTAACCATACGTTGACCTGCACCGGCAAGAAAGTCTGTACATTTTTTTGAACCGAAAACAACCCCTGACGATCCGTTTCCTTTCGACTATGATATATACACGCTTGCACCTTTCGATTGGACGATGGCTCACATGGAGCATCCCACAGCACCGCCTGCACCGACGCGCACGCTCTCGCGACGAGCGTTTCTCGCCTTGGGCGGATGCGCCTTCGTTTCAGCGCTCACCGGCTGCTCTGCGAACAAGAACGTCGTCGTGGAGGTGTCCGACGTCGAGCAAGCAGGGGTGCAGCTCACGTTCTTCGGCAACAAGTACGAGCCCCTCAACGTCAACGCCATCGAAGCCATCCTGCGCAGCTACATGGACGAGCACCCCGACGTGTCCATCGTCTACGAGAGCATCAAGGGCTCGACCTACTACGACGCCTTGGCCAAACGGCTGAACACCGACCATGGCGACGACGTGTTCGTGGTCGATCACGACACCGTGCTCGCCTTCGCCGACACGGGCTGCCTCGCCCCGCTCGACAGCCTCTCCACCATCGACTCGTTCAGCGCGCTCGCGCTCGGGCAGATGCGCTCGGAGGGGGCCATCTACTATGTGCCCACCTCCGTCTCGGCGTTCGGCCTGTACTGCAACACCGATCTGCTCAAAGCGCATCACGTGGACGTGCCCGACTCGTTTCCCGCCTTGCTCGACGCCTGTGCGACGTTCCAGAGCGCCGGCATCGCGCCCCTCGTGGCGAACAACGACATCTCGCTCAAGACGCTCGCCCTCGCCCGCGGCCTGGCCGATACGTACGCGCGCGACGATGCCGAAGAGCGCATCGCGGCCCTCACCGACGACCCGCACGCGTTCACCGCTCTCGTGCGCACGGGCTTCGACGCCGTCGAAGAGCTCGTCGCGCACGGTTTCGTCGATGCGAAGCAGGCGCTCGTCACCGAGAAGACCTCCGACGACCTCGAGCTGTTCGCGCAGGGCGCGCACCCGTTCATGCTCACGGGCGCCTGGGCGTCCGCGCGCGTGCACGACATGGCGCCCGACCTCGCGTTCGAGGTGCACCCCCTGCCCGCGCTCGACGACGGCGCATCCCTCGTGGTGAACGTGGACACGCGCGTGAGCATGCACGCGCATAACGACAACCTCGAGACGGTCACGAGCTTCCTCGAGCATCTCACCGCCCCGGAATCCATCGAGCCGTTCGCGAACAGCATGTGCTCGTTCAGCCCGCTCGTGGGGAACGCGCCGCCCGACGACGCCTCGCTGGCGCCGCTTTCCGCCGCCTTCGCCGACGGGCACGTGGTCATCGGGTCGGACGACAACCTGCGCCTGCCCGTGTGGAGCGCCCTGCGCACCTGCGTCACGGGCATGCTCGAAGGCGATACCGCGGCGCAAGCCGAAGCGCAGCTCGCGCGCCTGCTCGCCCCGGAAGCGGGCGATGCGGCATGAAGCGGCGCACGCTCATCACCGCGCTCACCGTCGGCGTCGCGGCGCTCATCATGGCCGGCGGGGTGCTGTTCTCGTCGTTCGTGCACGATTCGCTGTGGGAGAAATCCGTCACCGACGTGCTCGAGGTCACCGCGCAGGGGCAGAACGCGCTCGACACCTACTTCGAGAAGGACCTCGACACCCTCAACCTGTTCGCCAAAGAGCTTTCCGCGCAAAGCTCCGCCGACACCGCGCGCATCGACGAGAAGATCGCCCTGTTCGATCAGAACGATGACGACGCCACGTACGTGTGCATGAACATGGATTCGGGCAGCGTGTTCCGTTCGGGCAGCACAGGCGCCTCCTTCACGCTCACCGACGAGCAGCTCGCTCGCATTGCAGAACAGTCCGAACGCGGCGTGCTCGCACCCTTCATCGACGAGCGCACCGGCGTGAAATCGATCGGCGTGTTCGAGAAGTTCACGTTCGCGGACGGGGCGCAGGGCATCGTGCGCAAGTCGCGGCCGCTGCAGGACGTGGCCGACCGCTACTCGCTGTCGTTCTACGACAACGCCGGGTTCTCCTACGTCGTGGACGACGACGGCACTATCGTGCTGCGCTCCACGCATCGCAACAGCAACCGCACCATCGCGAACATCTACGACCTCGTGGAGGGCGAAGGCAACGACGAGGACGTCATCGCGTCGTTCCACGCCGCGCTCGATCAGGACAAGCGCGGCGTGGCCCTCTTCACCTACCTCGGCACCGACTACGTGTTCTGCTACATGCCGCTCGGCACGGAGAACGGATGGGACCTCGTGTCCGTCATCCCCAACGACGTGATCATGGAGCAGGCGAACACCGTCATCCAGGCCACGTTCGCCCTGTGCGCCGTCATCATCGCCGGGCTGCTCGTCATCCTCGTCACCTACTGGCGCTCGAGCAGCGCGCACCGCAGGCAGATCGAGCACCTGGCGTACTACGACCAGCTCACCGGGCTGTACAGCGCCGTGAAGTTCAACGAGGAAGGCGCGCGCCTGCTGCACGCCAACGTGCCCGGCGTGGCCGTGGCCTACCTCAACATCGACGACTTCAAACTGGTGAACGATATCGACGGTTACCAGCGCGGCGATGACATCCTGCGAGAGGTGAGCCGCATCTTGCGCGAGGAATGCGGCGCGGACGGCATCGCGTGCCGTTCGTCGGCCGACCACTTCCTCCTCATGCTGCCGTTCCGCAGCTCGCTCGAAATCGAGCAGCGCTGCGGGCACATCGTCGAGCGCACCCGCCGCATCGTCGCCGCCGGCAAACCGCTGTCCCTGCGCATCGGCATCTGCTGCTCCACCGACGCGCCCGACGCGAAGACGGTCACCGAGCTCACCGACCGCGCCCGCATCGCCAAGACGCAGGGACGCCGCATGGGCGCCCACCTCTGCCTGTTCAACGCGTCCATGCGCGATGCCATGCTGCAACGCGCCGACATCGAGCGCGCCATGGAAGGCGCGCTTGCGGCTGGCGAGTTCTTCCCGCTCATCCAACCGAAGTTCAGCACCGACGGCACCCGCGTGCTCGGCGGCGAAGCGCTCGTGCGGTGGAACCGTCCCGGTCAGGGCATCGTGAACCCGGGCGACTTCATCCCCCTGTTCGAGGAGAACGGCTTCATCGTGAAGCTGGACGAGTTCATGTTCGAGTGCGTCTGCCGCATGCTGCGCGAGCGCCTCGACGCGGGGCTGCCCGTCGTGCCCATCTCGGTGAACGTCTCGCGCGTGCACCTGCACCGGCCTTCGTTCGTGCCCACGTACGTGCGCATCAAGAACGCCTATCGCATCCCCGACGACCTCGCCGAGCTCGAGCTGACCGAGAACATGGTGCTCGAGGACCTCGACAACGCCGTGACCGTCATCGACGCGCTGCGCGCGGCCGGCTTCCGCAGCTCCATCGACGACTTCGGCTCGGGGCAGTCGTCCCTCAACGCCCTCAAAGACCTGCCGGTGGACGTGCTCAAGCTCGATCGCACCTTCCTGCTCGAGCAGGCGCGCTCGCACAAGGAAGAGGTCATCGTGCGCACCGTCATCGACATGGCGCGCAAGCTGGACATGAAAACGGTCATGGAAGGCGTCGAGACGCAGGAACAGCTCGCGTTCCTGCAATCCACCTCGTGCGACATGATCCAAGGTTTCGTGTTCTCGCGTCCCATCGCCGTCGGGGACTTCCTCGACCTCGTGGACCGCAGCGAGTAGCAAGGCGCAAAAAAGCCCCGGCGATCGCCGGGGCTTTTCGTTGCCGCCTGAGGGGTGGTGACGGACGGGCTAGCCGATCATCTTGAGGATGTTCTGCTTGGGCTGCACGCCCACGGCCTGGTTCTTCACCTGGCCGTTCTCGAACACCATGAGCGTGGGCACGCTCATCACGCCGTAGCGCTGCGCGATGTCGGGGCTCTGGTCGATGTCGAGCTTGTACACGGCGGCCTTGCCGGCCGTCTCGGTGGCAACCTCGTCGAGCGTCGGCGCAAGCATCTTGCACGGACCGCACCACGTGGCGAAGAAGTCCACGAGCACGGGACCCTGCGCGTCGAGCACCTTGGACTGGAATTCAGAAGAAGAAACAACTTCGCTCATGTAAAGCCTCCTTTGGTGGGGCGCACGCCGCGTGAGCGGCGGTGCCGTTTCGATCGATGCAGTCGCGTCGACCTGCCTTTTCTTACCGCGTATTGTACCGAGTGCCACCAGGCCTTGCATCAAATGTTACCAAAAAGGAGATAAATCTAGAAAAAGCCGACATTTGGGCAGGACGCGAGGGGCGCGACAAACCGTTATACTGGAAGGGATCGACAGAAAGGACCCCCATGAGCACCGAACCCCTCGCAGCCGCCGCCTCGAATGCCTCGCCCTCCCCCTCCCGCGCCGCCGACGCCGTGCACGAACCCGCCTGGCGCGGGCACGGCACCGCGCCCGTGAACCTCGTGCTGGAGGGCGGCGCCATGCGCGGGCAGTTCACCGCCGGCGTGCTGGACTTCTTCATGGACCAAAAGCTGTTCTGCGAGCGCGTCATCGGCGTGTCGGCCGGCGCGCTGTGCGGCTACAACTACGTGGCCGGCGAGGACGGGCGCACGTGCTACCTCAACACGAAGTACTGCGACGACTGGCGCTACCTGTCCATGAAGAGCTTCGTGCGCACGGGCAACGCCTGCGGGCGCGAGTTCGCCTTCGACGAGATTCCCAACCGGCTCGAACCGTTCAACTACGCCGCCTTCGACGAGTCGCCCATGCAGCTCGTCGCGGTGTCGAGCGACCTCGTCACCGGCGAGGCCGACTACCACCCCTTCGTCGACTCGATGGCCGACCTGCCCTACCTCATCGCCTCGTCGTCGATGCCCCTCGTCAGCCAAATCGTGGACGTCGACGGCAAACTGCTGCTCGACGGCGGCACGTGCGACAGCGTGCCCATCGTGTACTCCCTGCTGACGGGCGCGCGCAAGCACATCGTGGTGCTCACGCAGGCGGACGACTACGTGAAGGGGCCGAACAAGCTCATGGCCATCCTGCGGCAGCGCTACAGTCTGTACCCGCATTACCTCGAGCGCCTGCAGCACCGCCACTACGAGTACAACCGCACGTACCGCCTGCTGCCCCGCATGCACGACGCCGGCGAGCTGTTCCTCATCAGGCCGCCCGAGCCCGTGACGGTGGGCAGCATGGAGAAGGACGCCGACAAGCTGTTCGCGCTGTACGAGCAGGGCTACGCCGAAGCCGCCCGCCGCTGGCCGGCGCTGCAAGCGTACCTCGAAGCGTAGGGGTTGCCCGCAAGGCCACGCCCCGCAGGCGGGCCTGGCCTTCACTTTTTGTTGAACTAAGCCGCCATCAGGGCATTTGCAGGATACCTCACGGGGGTCCGCGTTCGCTATGCTACACTTGAAGCTCGGGAACATGCAGGATCGCATGAAGGCGAGGCGGTGAGGGCGAAGACGACGATGACGGACAAGCGCATTACCTGGAAAGCGAGCGCGCTCATCTGCGCCGTCATCATGGTGGGGTTCGGCCTGACCTCCTTCATCGGGTACCAGTCGAGCCGCGCTGCGTTCGAGAAGGACGCCGAACGCACGTCGCTGCTCGCCGCCGAGGGAGCCGCGCGCGAGATCGACAACCAGTTCGCGGAACCCATCGACGTGTCGCTTGCCATGGCGCACGACACGCTGCTCGCCGATCTGCTGTCCGCCGAGCCGACGCGCGGCGACGACGAGGCCTACGCCGACGCGGTGTGCGCCTACCTCGAATCCTACCGGGAGGCGTTCGGCTTCGACTCCGTGTTCCTCGTATCGACGGAATCGAACCGCTACTACCACTTCAACGGCGTCGACCGCACGCTCGAGCGCGACAACCCCGAGAACACCTGGTACTTCGACTTCCTCGACCGCGACGAGGCCTACTCCCTCAACGTCGACAACGACGAGGCAACCGCAGACGAGATCACCATGTTCGTGAACGCGCGCATCCTCGACGAGCAGGGGTCCACCCTCGCCATCGTGGGCGTGGGCTTCCGCATGGACGATTTGAAGGAGCTGCTCGCCGGGTTCGAGGCGCGCACCGACACGCGCGTGCGCCTGCTTACAGACGACGGCACGATACGCGCTTCCACCGATCCGGACGAGAACGGGCACGCCCTGTTCGACACCGAGGAAACCACCGTCCTGTCCGAGCAGGCGCGCTCCGATCGCGCCGACGTGCAGGATTTCTGGTACCGCGCCAACGGCGAGAACGGTTTTCTCGTGTCGCGCTACCTGCCCAACCTCGACTGGTTCCTCGTGGTCGACCACGACACGTCCCAGCTCGATGCCCAGATGGCGCGGCAGTTCGCAGCGGAAGCTCTCGTTGTCGTTGGCGTGATGACCCTCGTGGCCATCGCCACCACGAACATTTTCCGCCGCTGCAACAAGCTCGTGTCCGATCGGACGCTGGCCGTCGAGCAGAAGCGCAAATCCATCTTCCAGGAAGCGGCCGAGCAGCTCTACGACAACATCTACGAGGTGGACGTCACGCACAACCGCGCGGCCAACGAGGCCACCGCGCAGTACTTCGAGAGCGCCGGCGCGCCGCCGAACACCCCCTTCGACGAGGCGCTCGCCGTCATCGCCGAACGGCAGATCGTGCCCGAGCACCGCGCAGGCTACCGGGAGACGTTCGCGCCCGCCGCCGTGCTGGCCGCGCATCGCGCCGGAATCGAGAACCTCACCTACGAGTTCAAAACCACGCTCGACGGCGTGTCGTACCATTGGATACGCATCTACGCCCACCTGTTCGTCTGGGACGAGGACGAATCGGTGCGCATGCTCGTGTACCGCCAGAACATCGACGACGAGAAGCGCCGCGAGCAGCGCCTGTTCGAGCAGATGCAGCACGACTCGCTCACCGGCCTGTACAACAAGGCGGCCACGCAAAGCTGCATCAGCAAGCTGCTCGACGACGCGCCCGGAATGGTGTTCGCCTTCTTCATCCTCGACATCGACGACTTCAAGGGGGTGAACGACCGCCTCGGGCATAGCGCAGGCGACGAGGTGCTCGCGCGGTTCAGCGATGCGGTGCGCGCGCAGTTCAGGCCCTACGACATCGTCGGGCGCATCGGCGGCGACGAGTTCGTCGCGTTCGCCCCGCTGCCCGATGCGGCCGCGGCCGACGAGAAGGCGACGGCGCTCGTCGAGGCGCTGCGCTTGACGGTGCCGACGGATGCGGGAACGTGCGTCATCTCGGCTTCGGTGGGCGTCGCCCTCGCGACGGAGGCCGGGCGGGACTTCGAATCGCTGTACCGCCACGCCGACGAGGCGCTCTATCGCGCGAAGAAGGCCGGGAAGAGCCGCTTCGCGCGCTACGAGGACTGAGGCCCGGAACCGTCTTCGTCCTGCCGCGTTTCGTCGTCCTGTGCGTCGTCCCGTTCCTCGTCGAGCGCCGCCTCGCGCTTCTCGCGGCGCTCGTGACGGCGCTCGTGGGCGTCCTGCGCGCGGAACTCCGTCACGAACCCGGCCGAGAAGATGCCCGCGGGGATGGCCACCACGGCGATGGACAGCAGCATCGTGCAGAAGCCCACGAAGCGCCCGGGCGCGGTGATGGGCACGATGTCGCCGTACCCGGTGGACGTGATGGTGGTCATGGCCCAGTACATGCCGGTGAACACGCTGTCGAACTTATCGGGCTGCACCGGATGCTCGATCTCGTACATGAGCACGCTCGCCGTGACGGTGAGCAGCGCCAACACGGTGAACGCGGCGATGATCTCCTGGCGGCGCTTGCGGAACACGCGGCCGATGGAGCGCAGGCCCCGCATGTAGCGCGACAGCTTCACGAGGCGCACGAGGCGCACGATGCGCGCGGCGTTCAGCATGGACGACGACAGGGGCACGAGCAGGACGAGCAGCCCCGGCAGAAAGGCCAAGAGGTCGATGATGCCCATGGGCGACAGCGCGTAGCGCAGCCGGGCGCGGGCGGGCCGCATGCCGGGATGCACGAGGTCGGCAACCCACAGGCGGGCCGCGTACTCCACGCCGAAGCAGACGCTCGAGGCGAGCCCGAAGATGAGGAACACCCGCGACACGCCGCTCGGGAGGGAGTACGTCTCCGCGAACACGAGCACGGCGTTCGCCACGATGAGCACGAACAGCCCGATGCCCACGAACCGTGCGATGCCGTTGCCGCGCCGCACGTCTTCGAGCGCATAGTACGTCTGCCGCTTGCATGCGGAGGGGTCGCGCTGCTCTGCGGTGCGCTTGCTCATGGGCGGATCAGCTCGCCATCCCTTCGTCGTTCTTGAAGCACGCGAGGCCGGACAGGCGCTCGACCAGGTCGTTGAGGTAGTCGATGACGGCCCCTTGATCGCCGTCCATGCAATAGATCGTCCCGCCCGCGATCACGGCCACGCCGTCGCCCGGGAAGGCGGGGTTGTAGCTGATGCAGCCGACGAGGTCGCCGTTGCCGTCGAAGAACGAGACGGAGGCATGGTAGCCGCCTGCCATGCCCTTCCCTTCCTCGTTCCACGACTCGATCGTCTGAGCGGCGGTGAAGGTGCGCCCTTCCACGAGAGGCAGGACGGCGGTGGCCTCGCTCAGGGTTTCGGGCACCCGCGTGCCCTCGGGGCCGAACGCCGGATAGTTGTCCACCCGCGCGCTCTCGATGAGGCCCTCGTCGATGCGCAGCGAAAGCACGTCGCCGTCGACCTCGTACCACACGGGCAGGGGCTGATCGCGGTGACGGTCTTCCACGTACATCGCCGCAGGGCCGTCCGCGGCGGGCGTGCTCGGCCGCACGATATCGGCCGCGGACGCGATCATGACGGCGGCCGCCGCGACGCAAGCGACGGCGAGCACCGCGGCGCCGATGACGAGCGCGCGATACGGGAAGGTGGTGGGCACCTCCCCCGCCGAGTCGCCGCGTTCCGTCCGCCCGCGCAGCACGCCGCTCGCCGCCTACGCTTGCTCGAGCGTGACGGCGGTGCCGGAGGCGGTCACCATGAGCATGTTGCCCTGGCCGAGCACCTCGTAGTCCATGTCCACGCCCACCACGGCGTGCGCGCCCATGGACGCCGCGCGCTGCTCGAGCTCCTGCAGCGCCTCGGTGCGCGCCTGCAGCAGCTCCTGCTCGTAGCCCTCGCTGCGGCCGCCCACGATGTTGCGGATGCCCGCGCCGAAGTCGCGCAGGAAGTTGATGCCGGTGATGACCTCGCCGAACACGACGCCGTAGTAGCCGGAGATGCGGTAACCCTCGACGGAGGGCGTGGTGGTCACGATCATGACGGTTCCTTTCAACGTGAGGTTGAACCTGGCGCGGTTGCGCTCTCGCCTAAGCATACCACGATCATCCCGGGGTCGAAGGTGTACAATACACAACGTTTACCTGCACCGATGTGCACGCGCACGAAAGGCCCTCCATGACCGTCGATCTCATCTCGCTCGCCGTCATCGCGCTCGTCGCGGTGGCGTGCCCCATCGTCGCCAAGCTCATCCCGAACAAGCTCATTCCCGAAACGGTGTTTCTGCTGATCGCCGGTGCGCTGCTCGGGCCGAACATGGCGAACGTCATCGTGCTCACCGACTCGGTGGGACTGCTGTCCGACCTCGGCCTGGCCTTCCTCTTCCTGCTGGCCGGCTACGAGATCAACCCGAAGAGCCTCACGGGCAGCCAGGGCAAGCGCGGGCTTGCCACCTGGTGCGTGTCCATCGTGCTCGCCTTCCTCGTCGTGCGTTTCACGCCGTTCTTCTCGGTGAGCCAGATCGACGGCATCGCGCTCGTCATCGCGCTCACCACCACGGCGCTCGGCACGCTCATGCCCATCCTCAAGGAGCGCGGCCTCACCGGCACGCGCGTGGGCGAGTCCATCCTCGCGTACGGCACCTGGGGCGAGCTGTGCCCGGTGCTGGCCATGGCCCTTTTGCTGTCGACGCGCGCCGAGTGGAAGACCGTGCTCATCCTGCTCGCGTTCGTGGCCATCTCCGTCATCGCGGCCGTGGTGCCGGCGAAGGCGAAGAAGGCCGGTCACGGGCTGTTCCGCTTCCTCACCGAGAACGCCGAGGGCACGTCGCAGACCATGATGCGCACCGTCGTGCTGCTGCTCGTGGGCCTCGTGGCCGTGTCCGCCGTGTTCGACCTCGACATCGTGCTGGGCGCGTTCGCCGCGGGCTTCGTGCTGCGCTACATCATCCCCGAGGGCGATCACGGCCTGGAGAAGAAGCTCGACGGCGTGGCCTACGGCTTCCTCATCCCCATCTTCTTCGTCGTGTCGGGGGCGAAAATCGACCTCATGGCCGTGTTCGCACAGCCGGGGCTGCTCGTCGGCTTCATCCTCATGCTGCTGCTCATCCGCGCGGTGCCCATCTTCGTGGCGCTGACCACCGGCAAGGATACGCGCGACATCTCCACGCACAACCGCCTGACCATCGCCCTGTACTGCACCACGGCGCTGCCCATCATCGTGGCCGTGACCTCGGTGGCTGTGAGCGCGGGCGCCATGTCGCAGGACGTGGCCAGCGTGCTGGTGGCAGCCGGCGCCGTCACCGTGTTCCTCATGCCGCTCTTGGGCACGCTCACCTACCGCGTGGCCGATGCGAAGCCCGTGGAAGCGGTGCGCGAGATCGCGCGTAACCCGCGCGACATCGGCGACATCCTGCGCGAGCACTGGGAGCTGGAGCGCATGCTGGCGCGCAAGGTGCAGAAGATCGACATGGTTGAAGCGCTCAAATCCGTCGAATAAGCGGCCTGAGGCTGCCTCCGCCCAGATTCTGCATCGCGTGGAACTCAGGCGCACGTTCGATTCCATGGACGCATGACGCGTCTTCCCTCTTTATTCAAATAAGAAAGGAACATGATTATGAATAAAATGATGTCTGTCGCGGCTTTTGCCGCCGCGCTCACGCTGACCGCTTCCTGCGCGCTGGCCGCAACCGCCGACGCGAAGATCGTCGCCCCGAATACCGAAAAGATCACCGCGCCGTTTGCCGGCACGCTGCTCCCGTTTGACTATGAAACCGGCGACAGCGTCTCCGCGCACGAAACCCTGTTTACGCTGGATACCACCCCGGTTTATGCAACGCAGGCCGGCACGGTTTCCGCCGTCTTTGCATCCGTCGGCGACGACGCAAGCGGCG
>ENA-OQNO01000432-OQNO01000432.1-human-gut-metagenome-genome-assembly--contig:-NODE-432-length-41113-cov-4.411018_pt1 | contig 41113 bp, 36 predicted proteins | sample MGYA00242629_ERZ504880 | MGnify/ENA primary metagenome ERZ504880 (study PRJEB26092, sample SAMD00036377) | human gut metagenome | host: Homo sapiens | study: EMG produced TPA metagenomics assembly of... | reverse complement strand
GTTTGTGAACTAATTTCCGTCAGATGCGGCAAAATATAATCCAGTTCTTGATTTTCAATTTTACTTAAATGATTTCGTTTCTTTTCTAACAAAGCGATTAATCCCTCAGTCGTCATCCAATCCCTCACTTTAAATCCTTTTTTATAATTATACACCAGAATATTCTGATTATTTCAATAAGAAAGTCCAAAATAACCAACAGCGGCTCCATCATTCGCCAGAGAAAAAAATCAGCCTTCCGATGGAGGTGCTTGTTGCGCGTTCTTGCTATACTCTGTATATAGAAAACAGGAAAAATTTGGAGGTAGTACGTATGAATAATCAACGACCAATGTTTATAAATATTCTTTTAGTGGTCCTTTTATTTTTAGTTGTCGGTTCACTCTTTAGTGCCGTTGTCGGTATCGTGGGAAGCTTATTGTGGCTAGCAGTAAAAATTTTAGTTCCCGTAGCGATTATCGTGTGGCTTGTTCGAACAATTTCGGGAAATAATGGCAACTGCCGCCGTCGTTATTAAAAAAAACCAGGTTTTCCTTTTCGGAAAACCTGTTTTTTTACTTCTTTTATCTAAAAGCATATACAATATTGCTAATACCAAACATCATAAAGTAGAAGCCAACTAAGAAGCTTAGAGTTAATGCTGAAGACAATGGATTAAATAATAACATTACACCTAAGATAATCCCTAAAACGTCAACAATTAATGTGAACCAGAAGTAACCTGTGCTTACTCGTTTAGCAAAATCTAAAGTAAATAAGCCGAAAATTGAGTCGAATAAAAACCAAATTGCAAAAACAAATGGTAACACAGCGACACCAATATTTAAGTTAAACAATAAGTAAACACCAATTAGGATATCAATAATCCCTAAGATGATTGGTGCATAAGCTTTGTAGCCTAGCAATTCTTTCATACGATTACGTACAAAAATTTCGAAAATCCCTTTAATAATAGCAAAAATCGCAAAAACCATCACAATGGCAATTAAATTACCGGCAGGATTTAGGAAAGAAATTAATGCAGTCAGAACAAATAGAATTCCTAATACTAATGAACCCCAGTCCATTCCATGCTGTTGTCGTTGTTCCATGACACTCACTCCTCTATAAAATAATTTATTACACTTATTATGTTACTACTATTTTACAAGGTGTCAAATATTTTCATCGTGATTTCTGAAAACCATTTCAATGATAACTCCATTAAAAACACCGTATCACTTGATTGTCTCTTTTTTGGTGCAAAATTGTGCCTTTTTTGTATAAATAAGTCCCTCGTTTTCCCACAAAAAAACCGCTACTTTTTCATCTAGTTTATAAAAAAGTAACAGTTATAAATTATTTTTTCTTTTTAGATCATCCGTCGATTTGTTCGATGATTTTTTCCGCAGTCAAGCCAAATTCTTCCTGTAGAAAGGCTGGCGTTCCCACCTGTCCAAAACGTTCGTCGACACCGATACGCTTTAACGGAATGGCGAAGCCGTTATCTGCTAAAACTTCTGCTACCGCACTGCCTAGACCGCCAGTGATCGAGTGATTTTCAATAGTAATGACCATTTTCTTACCAATTAATCGCTCCAATAATAATTCCTTGTCTAGCGGCTTAATCGTAAACATATCGATCACATCGACTATTTTGCCCTTTTCTTCAAGATGCTCCGCCACATCCAAAGCCTCAGAAACTAATTGTCCAGCCGCAACGATTAGATAATCTGAACCTTCTTTCAACAGGTTGCCCTTGCCTAATGCAAAGCTCGAGCCTTCTGCATAAACATCGCGAACGCCTTTACGATTGCCCCGAACATAATGCACCCCGGTCAATTGACTAAATTCTTTAATGATCCACTCCATCTGAACAGCGTCAGCTGCATCACAGATGACCACATCAGGTATCGCGCGTAATAATGCCACGTCCTCCCAAGTTGTATGGGTTCCGCCGTTATGCCCAGCCGCAAATCCAGGATCTGAACCAAAAATATTGATCGTATTTTTAGAATAGGCACCTGATAGAAAAACTTGATCCAATACACGTCTTGTTGCGAATGGCCCGAAGGTATGGACGAAAGGAATGTATCCTGTAAGATTTAATCCTGCGGCGACACCTACCATATTGGCTTCAGCGATTCCGACATTGATGAAACGATCAGGATTAGTCTTGATTAGATCCGTCCATTTGCTGGCAGCGCCTAAGTCGGCATCCAGAGCAATCACCTTCTCGTTATTTTCCATCGTTTCTTTCAGAGCATCGACCACTGCAACACGAAGTTCTTTTCCAACTTCTCTAGTATCTGCTAATGTAAACATCTAGCCACACTCCTTTATTCGTTCTCGCAATTCGGCCAGGATACTCTCTGTCTGTGCCAATGTTTTCTCATTGTCAAATTTTACTGAGTGATTAGCCGCCATTTCTTCAAAAAAAGGTACTCCTTGACCTTTGACAGAATCAAGAATGATACAAACCGCTTGATCTTTGATAGCTTTACACTCAGTGATCGCCTGATCAATGGCTGGTATGTCATCTCCTTTGGTCTTCACTGTTTTAAAACCAAATGCCCGCATCTTTTCCTCAATATTAAAAGGATTCAAAATTTCTTTTGTTGTTCCATCCAGCTGCTTTTTATTTTCATCAATGATTACGATGCAATTATTCAGCTTGAAATGAGCCAAATACTGAAAGGCCTCCCAGCATTGTCCTTCATTTAATTCGCCGTCTCCAACAATTAAATAGACGTAACTGTCTTTCTTCTGCAGCTTCAATCCTGTCGCGATTCCTGCCGCGACCGAGGTTCCTTGACCTAAAGAGCCTGTCGTTGCATCTACTCCGGGTGTTTTTGTCCGATCTGGATGAGAAGGCAGTCTTGTGCCGCCTTCATTCAAAGTCATCAGCCATTTTTTTTCAAAGAAACCAACTTCTGCTAACGCACTATACCAAGCAGTTCCTGCATGTCCCTTGGATAAAACAACTCGATCACGTTCCTCCCACTGAGGATTCTTTGGATCATAGTTCAATTGTTTTCCGTAGAGCACTGCTAATAATTCCACAATGGATAGCGAGCCGCCGATATGTCCGGCACCAACCTTCCTGATCGCCTCGATTGTATCAATCCGGATGTTCGTGGCTAAAATTTCTAATTTTTTAAGCGTTACTTCTTCCACACTATCTTCTCCCTTGAATTATTCAGAAACCGCACGTGATTTTTTCCCTTTGGTAACAGCTGTCAAAACGATCAAGATTCCTAATACTGCTAAAATTCCAATAATCGCAGCGATCTGTCCACCAAAATTGGCAAGATTTCCTAAGAAAATTCCGGTTACTCCATAATCTGTGTCAGAGAAGGTTGAACCCTGGAAGCCTAGTTCACCCATAACAGGCATTAAGAGAATCGGCATAAAGCTGATAATAACACCATGAACAAAAGATCCGACTACCGCTCCTCGAAGTCCGCCAGTCGCGTTTCCGTAAACACCGGCAGTTGCTCCACAGAAGAAATGCGGCACAACCCCTGGAATTATTACCGTCGTTCCGGTTAAGACCATGATCACTAAGCTCACAATTCCACCAACAAAGCTGGTTAAAAAGCCGATCAATACGGCATTGGGTGCATAAGGGAAAACGATTGGACAATCCAATGCTGGAATTGAATTTGGAACTAATTTCTCCGAGATTCCTTTAAATGCCGGAACAATTTCTGCTAAGATCAAACGAACACCTGCCAAGATAACGAATACCCCCGCCGCAAATGAGCCAGCCTGCTGCAGCGAATAAATAATATAGTTTGTGCCACCGCTTAAGTTTTCTGCTACAAAAGTATTTCCCGCAAATAAGGCAACAATCACATAAACAACTGCCATTGTAATCGTAATACTAACTGTGGAATCGCGTAGGAAGGACAAACCTTTCGGGAAGTTGATATCTTCAGTCGATTTTTCTTTATTTCCTACAAATTTACCGATCAGACCGCTCAGCGCATACCCAAAATTCCCTGTATGTCCTAAAGCAACCGTATCGTTCTTCGTAATTTGGCGAGTAAATGGCTGTGCGATAGCTGGGAAGATCGTGTTGGCCAAGCCCAAAGCCAAACCTCCAAATAATACCAATGGAACAGTTCCCATATCCGTCACACTCAAAATCACCGCGATCATACACGCCATGTAAAGTGTGGCATGTCCAGTTAAATAAATATATTTAAACCGAGTAATCCGCGCGATCAAAATATTAAAGGCCATTCCGACTAACATAATAAGTGCTGTGTACGTACCAAATTTATTAAGTGCCAAAGCAACAATCGCTTCATTATTCGGAACAACGCCCTGCATATTGAAGGCCGCTTGGAACATTTCTCCGAAAGGTGCCAATGAGCCTTCAATTACACCTGCTCCAGCTGTTACTACTAAGAAGCCCACAAATGTCTTGATTCCGCCTTTAACGATTGAAGCCGTATCTTTCTTTTGTAAGATATTTCCTAAAATAGCAATCAGAGCTACTAATAGCGCTGGCGTACTGGCAATATCAATTAATATACTTAAAATACCGTTCATTTTTTAATCCTCCTACTTTTTCTTTCCTTCCAGACATCGCATCCTATAGCAGTCCTTGTTTCACACATTCTGCTTGAACCTTTTCTTTTAGCTCGTCCATATCAATGATGCTATTTAATACAATTACATTGCCTAAATGCTGTGCGCTATCAGCTAAATCACCGCCGACAAAAAATGTGTCTGCTAATTCTGGTGCTGCACTGCCCATATCATAATGAGCAACCTCTACGCCTTCTACTCCTAAATCTTTAAGTACAGATTGAATATTCATTTCTACCATAAAGCTTGAACCCAAGCCTGATCCACATACCGCCGCAAATTTCATTATTCATCTTCTCCTTCAGTCATAATTTCTAAAATTTCTTCTTTTGTTGAAGCATTTAGTAAAGTATCTAATTTCTCTTTATTCGACAAAATTCTTGTTAAGCTCGCCAGCGCCTTTAAGTGCATTTCATTATCAATGGCTGCTAGACAAATAAAAATTTGAATCGGATGCTTTTCATCATCTGAAAGCAGCACAGGCGTATCCACCTTCAGCAGTGACATTCCTAACTCATTGACCCCATCTTCTGGACGTGCGTGAGGCAGCGCCACACCTTTACCAATATGGATAAATGGTCCGTAATCCTTCACTTTGTTAATCATTGCTTCTATATAGGATTGGTTGATTTTTTCCTTCTTCTTTAACGGGTCAGCAGCTGTATCAATCGCCTCTTCCCAGCCCATCTTACGGTCTGTCAATTGAATCATGTCAGCTGTTAATAATTCTGATAACATCGGTCGATCATCTTCCCTTCTTTTCATTTCCTTGTTCATTTTTTTCTGCACAATGTTGTAGAGCTTTTCTTTTGTAATACCATTCTTTAATTCAATATGAGGGATTAGAATATCTAGAATTTCATTCACCGATGGAATCAACACCTTCGGAAAGAGAAAATCTTCCTGAACTCTTCTCATTAATGCGTTCTTTTCTAGTTGTGTCATGATTGGATTGATCACATAGAGCTTCTTCTCTGTCTTCACTGGAACACTAGAGAAAATAAGATCAAATGCACTATCCAGCCCTTGATGATTGAATTGTTCGAAGGAACTTGTTTCGGAAAAATCAATCTGCGGAAACAATTCCTGCAGCTCAGACTTCATAATCAAAGATGAACTAATACCGCTAGGACAAAGAATCAGCGCCCTTAACTGGGCATTTCTCTTCTTTTGTCGTTGATTGCTGATTTCGCCGCCAAAGAGAATCGTGAAGTAGCCAATCTCTTCGTCAGGAATATCCTTTTGAACGAGCTTCCTTAACGGAAATAACGCTAATTTGGTCAATTCAAAAATCTCATGGTATTGCATTTTTATTTCGTCAATTAATACATTGCTCAATTTAAAATCAAATTTGATTCGAAAATAAGCCGGTACCAAATGATAGAAAAGGTCCAGGAGCAGCTTGCGATAATTTTTGAATTCAATCGCAGAAAGGCGTTCTATTTCATGAATGATCTCACTGGAGCATTCCAACAAAAACTCTAGCGAAGTATCTTGAATTTCCCCTTGAAGAACCGTCATGAAAATAACTGTGAAGTAATAGGATTCCATGCTGCTGTTTTTAATTTTCGAAAAATGCGCTAAGAACTGATTGCTCGCCTTGTGTGCAATCAGTGGCGCTAAAAGCGCTTGATCCTCTTGCGAAAAGTCGATCTCATAGTTTTCCGTTCGGCAAATCAAATAGGAAATGAAATACACCATTTCTTCAAAACGACTAGGGACAAACACTAGATCAAATTCTTCAATCGTCATTGAAAAATTTAAGCGAACATCTGTATACAGGTTTGGGGATTTTAATGATAGACCTTCATACAACAAACGATTGCCATTGGGACTGGCGGCTAAAATACCTAGCAAATAAAAAGCGGCTCCGCGGATCGAAGCTTCAGCTCCATTAAGAAAAAAACCAATTTTTCTAGAATATTCTAGGGTTACTCCACGTTCAGCCAGTGCTGCTCGAAGCTTTTTCAAATCCTTTAAAATCGTATTTTTACTGACGAACAGGAAGTCTTGGAAGTAGTAGACAGATAGTTCCTCAAATTGTGCAAAAGTCAGCAAGAAAATCATTGCCTGCCTTTCTTCTTCAAGAAAAACAACTTCCTCCCGCTTTTGATTAAAAAAGAGATCAATCCAATTCCGCGTAATCATTTTAGGAATTTCAATCCCTGTCTCTGTTATTAAAATTTCTGTTTCAAATAAGTCAGACGCCACTTCATTGACCTTTTCAATTGCCAAAAGCAGGTCCATTTTCCTCATTTTTGTCATTTCAGCTGCTTGATCAAGCAAATATTTTTCTTTTGAATCTTCAATAAGATAACTTAACCGATAATCTATCATATCCCTACCCCCACTTATACTATATATCCAGACCAAAGAAAGCGCTATGATTCTTCGGCACAACCTGTTTTCACTTTTTCTCAAACAGTGTACCGATGTTTTTACCCTGCGATAAAGGAACATAAAACAACGATTTATTTTTCTAAGTCAAAAGCTTTCCAATACAGCCTCTATACTCAGTTACTAGACTTACACATTCTTAATAAAAAACTAAGCGAGCTTTTTATGTAATTGTTCCCTTCGTTATTTTTCCGCCTTTGAACGAAAAAATTATCTTGAAATAAGAGTTGATTCCGTTCGATCCTCTTACAAATCATTATAGCAACATTCCATTCTCCATTGCCGATTGTTCCTAGATACGACTAAATCGAGTCCGCAAAAAATACAAACTCCTTTTTACTAATGCTCTATCAGAAACAAAAAATCCTATAAACAATCGTTAATTATCGCTATTCGACGCAAAAAAAGAATCGAGCATCTAAAAATGCTCGATCCTTCCTTTTTAACTATTACATAATCGTTCCCATTGCTACGTTTTGATCTTCATCATTGATGACCGCAGCAGCAACAGCTGCTTCTAAACCTTTAGCGATTGTTTCAACAGATAAGCTCGGTGTTCCTACAGGTAAATCTATGACTTGCTCAGGCAAGTAAGGCACATGGATGAATCCGCCTTTGAGATTCTTTCCTTCTTTATCTGCTAAATACAGCAAACGATACATAATATCGTTACAAACAAATGTTCCAGCGGTGTAAGAAACGCTGGATGGAATTCCCGCTTCTTTTACTTTGCTGACCATCGCTTTGACTGGAAGTGTTGCAAAATAGGCTGTTTCACCATCTTCATAAATGACTTGGTTCAATGGCTGTTGTTCTTCATTATCTGGAATACGAGCCTCCATCAGATTGATAGCAACTTTTTCAACAGAAATATCTGAACGTCCGCCCGCTTGTCCGACGCAAATGACGATATCAGGATTTTGTTCCTCAATCGCCTTTGCCAGAACTTCGCCATCCTTTTTAAAGACTGTGGGGATTTCCAGTTTATGGATTTTTGCGCCTTCAATTGTATCAGGTAATAATTTTACTGCTTCAAACGCAGGATTAATTGCTGCGCCGCCAAAGGGATCAAAACCGGTAATTAAAACGTTCATTTCTTTCACCATTCCTTTTCTTTCTATTTAAATAAAATCATATAGCAGATTTGGAAAACTAAGAAGATTACTGCTAAGACCGCTTGATTTTTGATTACGCCAAAACGATCCTTCATTTCCAGCATCGCCACAGGAACGATGTTGAAGTTTGCGGCCATTGGTGTACACAAGGTTCCACAGTAGCCACAGGTTAATGCGACCATACCGATTAAGACAGGATCAGCTCCGTAAGCAAGAACAAACGGTGCTCCAATTCCGACAGTCATTACCGTAATAGCAGCAAAGGCATTTCCCATGATCATCGTAAACAACATCATGCCGATCGCAAAGACGATAATTCCCAAGTTGACATTTCCTTTTGGAATCACCTTCGCTACCAGATCAGAGATTACTTCTCCAACTCCAGCGGCCGTAAAAATCGCACCTAAACTAGCTAATAGCATCGGCAGCATACTTAATGGGCCCACCGTAGACAACATACGTTCCGCATCATCCAAGAATACTTTTGGCTTATTTGAATGAGAATAAACCATTAATACAATAATCGCAACCAATACGCCGACTCCGACACCAACTAATGCCCCTAATTGCGTAAATACGGCAAAAATAATTGCAAAAATCCCCATTGATAACGCTGGGATAAAAATTTTCATCCCAATCTTATCAGCCATTTTCTTCGTAACAGCCTCAGTCGGTGCACTTTCTTTGCCTTTGCTGACCTTTTTGAAAATTGGCGGCAATGTCATAATAATAACGATCACCCCATTAGCCATCGGTGGAATCCAGCGACCAAACATCATGACTACACCTAGTGCACACCAGAAAACCGCAGTACCGATCGGTGTTGGATTTGCTTTATCTCGGGCATTTTTAATCCCGGTATAAACAGCAACTGCACCCATAATAATATAAATAATTTCAAGTAGCTTTTCAGATAATAAAACATCTTGACTTAGAAAAAATGACATGTATGTTCCTCCCTATTTATCGTTGCCGTAGTATTTTTTGTATAATTTTCGGTCTTTTAAGAAGTAGTATACGATTGCTACGATGACCGCAAATAACGCCACTGGAATCTCAACCTTCGCTAAATCAAGCAAGTTTGTTTCGTAACCTAAATCCTTCAATGTCGCTTGAACTAGCAAGGCTCCAGGACCACCAACAAATAATACTTGGAAGAAAAACCACGCAATATTTTCCATCCCTGAGGACATTCCCTTAAGCTCTTCGACATAATCTTCTTCTGGTTCTTTTCCTTTTGCTTCAATTGAACCAATCACCATTGGCATAATGATCGGACGGACAAAACCGGCTACCCCGCCAAAGCTAATATTGAACGCCGCAAAGATTGAACGCATGATACCGTAGGCCCCAATAACTGCGCCAGCTGATGCATTCTTGATTTTCCCAATTAATTTTGCCGCAGACTCCTTCAGACCATTTCGTTCCAAAGTTCCTGTAACCAGCATGATCAGGATAAAAATAGCCATCGAACGATTTGAAACAAAGCTTGTTCCTAACGTCGTTAATAAGCCTTCAACACCTAGACCACCAGTGATCGCTGTGACGATTGCCGCCACTAAAATGATCAGAATTGAATCTAGCTTCAATGCAAAACCAATAATAACGATCAAAATTCCTATTAATTTAACTAATTCCATGTAAAACTTTTCCTCCCTTATTCATTTCAAAATGATGTAAAAGTTTGAAACAAATTTTCTTATTATCACCATTGGCCTACGATTCTACTAATATTAACGTATGAGTAGAACGCGCAATTGACATCCTTATGATGATGCAATAATCGGACGAAGCCGAGTATAGCTAATGTTTATTTCCTCTGATGTAAACACCGCAGAGGTTTGGTAAAGCGATGTTGACTCTAGCAATAAATCAATCGTTGCCAGATCATGCACAACGTGAGCTTGAGCGCACAATCTTAAATATTCTCCTTGAGCCGTTTCATCTGCCACTTCACTTGTGTAGGCGACTGAAGTCAACCACGGAAAACGAATTGACGGATAGCGATGCGTTGTATCTGCCGCAAAGCCAATCCAATAATTGATCATTTCCTTATAATACTCTGCTGGAAATAGCTTAGGCAGCCATTTATGTGCATAGGTTTCAAACTGCTGCGCCCACTCTTCATTCCACTTTTTCATTTCTGGAACAGAGCCAATCGCCTCTGCAATCACATCTTCGATTTTTTTATTTAAGACGATGTTCGAACGATATTCTTCATTTGTAGGGACCCAAAAATAGCCATACAATAATGAACGTGGAAGCCAAAAGCCTTTATACGAAGGCGATGTATAACCAGAAAACGGCTGCTCCCATTCATGAGTAGGCACACCATGATTATCCACCATGACATCTGGTACAAATCGTTCATAAAGTCGCGTCATTCCTAGCGCTTCGGTATGCTGTGTTTCCAAATTGAAGTATTCATAATAGAATTCTTTTCCTACTCCGTTAAAACGAGCGACATGGAGCTTCCACTCAGGTGTCTTTTTTTGCAGCTCATAGTGAATGGCTGCACCATCGACATTTTCCAAGGGAACGATGACCAAATTCAGATGCACTGCAACATCCTGATACTTCGGATCGGTTAGCAATTCCTTCAATAGTAGGAAAGCTCCGTTGGTACCTGACACTTCATTCGCGTGATGCCGCGCATTGATTATTTCTGATGGATAATTGGTCAAACGCTTGGTTCTAGACAAATAACCAGAATCGGCAGCTTTTGGTAATAATTCGATTGCATATATTTCTCGCCCTAAATAGGATGTCGCGATCTTGTAGACTGAAATCTGCGGCACGCGTTTTAACTGCTGAATAATCGACAGATATTCTTCGTAACCAATGACTTGCTCAGGATATAAATCAATCTGATCAATCGTTAAATCCTGAACTGCCTCTGGCGCCTTTTGAGGGACATCAACCATAAAACGCTGCCCCTCAGCTTGAAAGATTAATTGTTTGTACAAATGAAAATCATAATCTTGACCAACTAATCCTTTACCAAAGAGACTTGCGTATGCTTCTACTACCTCCGCCTGCACACCCTCGATCTGAATTGTTGCAGCTAAGCTCTGTGATCCATAATGAATGGACTGAAGGTAACAATTGATTTTCCTGCGTTCAGGTGGATAGACGGCCTGTTTGCCCTTCACCACGATTTGAGGTTCTTTCTTCATTTGTTCAAGAAGTGTGACTTTAAATTGAGGTTTTCCTGCTTTTTTCTGAACAATCGGTAAAATCAATCCCGGCTCTTCAAACATCTCACCATGAACGTCCAAGCCATAATTTTTGAAATAATCTGCTCCTGCAAAATAGAGGTCTTCATGCAACGCATCTAAACTGGACAAAAGATCATTACGGCTTGCCAAACGTTCATCTGGCTCACTTGCAGTAATCTCTAATTGCATCTGCGCGAAAAATGGCTGCTGTGCCTTAGTTGGCTTGCCATTTGTCCGTTCTTCAATCCATGAACGGCAACTTGGCAGCACCTCTTCCTGATAAAGTGTCCAAATTTTTTCAATGTCTGTTTCAACGCGCTCTTCTAAAACAGTCGCGGCATTAATTTTCACTCGCAGTCTTCCAGTTGGCGGATGAACCTTTCCCATACCTGGATAAGCAGTTAGATACGGTCTTTCAGAATAGCTGGCTTGATAAGTCCAGCGTTTCTCCTCCGTCTCTGTTTTCACTATCAATTCATAGGTCAGCTCTTCTGAGCCGGAATAAGTAGCAAACGCTATCTGATCCGCCGACAGATTGAAGGCCTTCATCAGATTATCTTGAATCGGATAAAGCTCTTGCAGATAACGAATCGGCAGATCATTCCATTTTTCCGGATCACGACCATCTACATTATTATAGGTCGGTGTCGCACCAGATTCCTCTGTCCATTCCGTTACACCTTCTGGTAAAAAGGGCTTAAAAGCTATTGTAACATTCTCAATTTTCTGACTTTTCAATTTAGGTATGATGATGTCATTGATCCAGGAATACCCTTGCTTATGGGCGCAAACCAGTTCAATCTTTCCATCTGCATGACGAGCTGTCAGTTCCTTGTGAATCCTTTGTTGAAGCGCCTCACGCACTTGCCGATCCTCACTAAGCACACCTGTAATTTCTACACGATCGCCTGACTGGATTTTAGGATAAACAGAAGCTAATTTTTCTAAAAACTCATCAACCTCCCAGGTTAAATCAAAGGTCTTCTCGTAGGCTTCGATCATAGAACGATGATTGACAAAGGTTAAATCAGGAAATGCCTGTTCAATTTCTTCCTGCCGTTGCGTAATTTCAGGTGAAGCATACACCAGCTTCTCCTCAGCTGGCAAGCTCGCGGCATAAGCCAATTGACCATCGAGGTTTTTCATTGAAAAGCTCTCTACCAACTTTTGAAGATAGCTGCTCCAAGTCTCAAAAGCGGAAAGCTTTGGAAACTGTTCGCACAAAATCGCCGAAAATCCCTCCAGCTCTGTACCAGTTCCTTCTATAATAATTTGTTCACCCTGTTTGAAAATTTGACAATTTTCTGCTTCTCGGAATAAAATTGCTGGACCACTCTCATAGCACTGGCTAAGCAGCCAATCCGTTATTGCTGTGGTCTCCATGCCAAAACGAAAAGCAATATTGCTTGCCGCAGCCATCATTGAAGCACTGCACTTTTCGGGTACAATCATCTTAACTGCTAGTTTATCAGGTAAAAAATCATGATTTCGATCTTGTAAAAGCGGGCCCGTACTGAATAATTTCTCTAAGCCGGTCACTTTCCGCCATTCAAAATCAATGACCTTCTCAGCATATTTGTTTGTTGCTTGATAATCCTCTGGCGGTCTTTCATGCTTCTGCTTTTGTACAAGCTGTTTCATTAACTCTTGTTCAGTTGGCGTAGCCTCACCCGTACTCGTACTAGCAATTGGAAAAGTTGAATGTTCGCACATAAATCCTGAAATCAAAGCTGCTTGAATGGTCTGCCGTTGTTCAGGAAAAGCCAACTGTCCTTCTACTTTTAGCACATCATTTCCTCCCTACTGCTGTTTTTTAAACAATGTCCCAATCTCACGTCCAGCTAAAATATCATATAAGACATGTGGATCTCTGCCATTTGCTAGAACCATCGAGATATTCGCCGTTAAAGCCCCAGTCGCTGTTTTCAGCTTACTACGAATCCCGCCGCGGCTTAATTTTCCTAAGCTGGGATCAGAGGCTTCAAATAAGCGTTGATCAATTTTACTTAAATGTCGAATCATTTGTGCTTCTTCGTTGATTGTTGGATTTTCCGAATACAGGCCATTCACATCGGTCAACATGATTAATAAATCAGCATCAACTGCCTCAGCGATCAATAGAGATAATTCATCATTGTCTTCAAATTTTGTTCTGTGTTCTCCTTCATCGACCGTCACCGCGTCATTTTCATTCACAATTGGTAAAATTCGGCGGGCCAAAAGCTCCTGAATCGTTTGATCAAAAGCCTGACGATTTTCAGGAACTGTTAAAATATCTCTACTTAATAATAGCTGTCCGATTTTCTGATCGTGCTTCTTAAATTCAGCTTCGTATAAGCCGGTTAGGATACCTTGACCAACCGCCGCAGCTGCATATTTTGATACTTCACCTAATTGGACTGTCCCAGCACCAACAGCTCCTGACGATACTAAAATAATTTTCTTCCCTGATCTCATTAATTGGGCCAAGACACTGGCTAATTTTGAGATAGCTGATTCAATTATTCCTGTTTCCGGTGACACTAATAAACTTGTTCCAACCTTTATAACTATGATATCTGCCTTTTTTATATCTTCTCTCATCAAATACACCTTAACTATAAAAAACAGACGATTAAACTATATAAAACATCAACCGACCATTACAATTCTTTTATTTTGTGCTAATCATATCACAAAGATATCTACATGAAAATATTTTATTTTTAATCGCCCACTTTTATCTCATTCATTCTGAGTTTATAAAAGCGGTTTTTCTTTGCTTTTAATTGATTGGTATATCCTATTACAAAACGAACGTTATATTATAAGCTTGATATAAAATATTTTTTCATAAAAATAGAGCAATTAAATATCATCTAAATTTATAATAAATAATTTAATAAGGTAAATTGTTCAAATTTTCTATTCGAAATAATCCAACGTCCAAGATTATTTTCATTCTTCCAAAAGGTAAACACATTAAATCATTTAAAAGAAAAGATGGAATCTTCTTTTAAGGCATCTAAGAAAACGATCAAATAATGGACCAACAAAAAAATTGCTAAGCAAAAATTTCGTTGATCCATTATTAAAATCGATTCATGTATCTTCCGTAAAGAAAGCTCTACTCTGAATCGTCTTACATTAAGCTTTGATACAACTCAATAATCTCAGAAATACTAGCATCACGAGGATTCCCAGGCGTGCAAACATCCTTGAAGGCATCTTCCGCGATTTTAGGAAGATCCTCTGATTTCACACCTAACTCAGCAATAGTCGCAGGAATCCCGACATCCTTACTCAACTGATCGATCGCCTCACAAGCCGCGGTTCTAGCTTCTTCAATACTCATTGTTTCAATCGCTTCTACCTGTAATACTTCGGCGATTTTCCGGTATTTTTCTCCAGTGAAGTCTTTATTGAATTTCATTACTGTCGGTAAAAGTGCGGCACAGGCTACGCCATGAGGAATATTGTACCAAGCACTCAACGGGTGAGCCATTCCATGAACCAGTCCTAAGCCAACATTTGAAAAGCCCATCCCAGCAATGTATTGTCCTAGCGCCATTTCTTCGCGAGCTGACTGTTTTTCATTCACTGAATCTCTCAATGAGCGTCCAATGATTTCGATTGCTTTAAGATGCAGCATATCAGTTAATTCCCACGCACCTTTGGTAATGAAGCCTTCAATGGCATGAGTCATGGCATCCATCCCCGTCGAAGCAGCCAAATTTTTCGGCATGCCCATCATCATGTCACTATCAACGAAAGCGACAATTGGAATATCATTCGGGTCCACACAGACAAACTTGCGATGATTCGTTTCATCCGTAATAACATAGTTGATCGTTACCTCTGCGGCTGTTCCCGAAGTTGTAGGTACGGCTAGAATTGGCAAGGAAGGATTTTTTGTCGCTGCGGTTCCTTCTAAGCTTACTACATCGGAAAATTCTGGATTTGTCATAATGATGCCGATCGCTTTGGCCGTATCGATCGGCGATCCTCCACCGATTGCGACAATCGCATCCGCCTTTGAAGCTTCAACGAAGGCGACGCCATCCTTCACGTTTTGAACTGTTGGATTAGGAACGATCCCATCATAAATGTCATAAGAAACATTCGCTTGATCCAGCATTTCAGTTACTTTGGTTGCCACTTTAAAATCAATTAATCCTTTATCTGTAACCACAACGACTTTTTTAAAGCCGCGCGTTTCAATTTCAGGAACGATGTTTTCAATCGCACCTTTGCCAAAATAAGATGTTTCATTCAAGATCATTCTGTTTACTGTCATTTGTTTTCCTCCATCTAATGTGTTTATTTTCACAATATCACTTAACAAATTGGAGGGTTGCCCCTCCGATTCATTTAGCTGTTTAGATAACCTTCTCTAGGTGTTACACCAAAGCTGTCGGCTAATAAACGTAAGTTTTCATCGCTGATGGTTTGATTGATTCCGCCTTGAGCGCACACATAAGTATAAACTTCTGCCGCCTTTTCAGCCGTTTCGATCAAACCAAATACCTCATCCATGTCTTTTCCTGCACCATAGATCCCATGCTGCGGCCATAAAACTAAGCGAGTTTCCTTCATTTTGGCAGCTGTCGCCTCGCCTATTTCGGTTGTTCCAGGAACAATCCACGGAAGAATGGAGACGCCCTCTGGAAAGACCACTAAGCATTCCGTACACATTTGCCACAAGGTACGAGTAAAGGCTTTTTCATCTAAATCGTGGGTAAAGCTCATGGCCAATAAATGTGTCGCATGGTTATGCATAATGATACGATTTTCAGGATCAACCTCTAGTCGTGCCATATGACTCATAAAGTGACTTGGCAGTTCGCTAGTAGGAACCGCGCCATTTTCCAATCCCCATAGCAACTGTAAGGTTTTTCCATCCTCTTTTACACGGATGATTCCTAAATTTTCCGCTGGGTTCGCTTGAACATTTTTAAAGTACTTGCCAGAGCCGGTCACGATAAAATATTTCCCTGCTAACGAAGCAGCATCAAAGATCATCGGAATTTCCCGAATGACTTCAGTCGGATTTAAAAACGGCAATACTTCATTTTCTTCCAACAAATAGCTGATATTTCCGCCATTGCGCTCATCCCAGCCTAGTCGGTATAAATTAGTGGTTACCTCGATCATTTCTTGTACATAGTTTGCATTTAATATATTGTTCTTTTTCAACACGTTTTCCCTACTTTCTTAAGCTTAAAACATCTTTTTCATAGTGCTTAACCTCTGTTAACCAATCCAGACCAACCGGTACATTGTTGATTTCGCAGAAGTAATTCCAAACATCCGCAAATGGAAAGTCCTTCAATTCCTCGATCATTGCTAGGCGAGTCGTGTAATCGCCAGACAATTCGATTTCCTTAAGCGTATCAATTGGTTCAAGCATCGCCTTCAACAGTGCCTTTTGTGTATTACGAGTACCAATCACCCACGCGGCTACACGATTGATCGTCGCGTCAAAGAAGTCTAAGCCAATATGTGTTTTCTTAAGCAGATCATTGCGAACCAATTCACGTCCAATTTCCTGTAATTCATCGTCCATGATTACCACATGATCACTATCCCAACGAACCGGACGGCTAACATGGAGTAAAATCCCATCACTGAACAAGCCTAATGAGGATAATTTGTTTGAAATGACTTCGGTTGGATGAAAATGACCAGCATCTAAACAAATCAATTTATTGCGAGTCAATCAATAACCCATATAGAACTCCTGGGAATCAACAGTATATGCCTCGGCACCAAGTCCAAATAACTTACTTTCCACTGCATCTAAGGTGTAGTTGGGATCAAGCTTCTCGGAAAAAATCTCATCCAATGCTGTCATCAAGCGTTCTCTCGGTGTATAGCGATCGATTGGATTGTCTTTGTACCCATCTGGTACCCAGAAATTATTGACACATACCTGACCGGTTTCCTTCCCAAAATATTCTGCGATCTTTCGAGAACGCTTGCCATGTTCGATCCAAAATTCGCGAACCTCAGAATCCGGTGAGGCCAAAGTAAAACCGTCTTTAAACATAGGATGTGAGAAGAAGGTTGGATTAAAATCTAAGCCTAAGCCTTGATTTTTAGCCCAATCAACCCATTTTTCAAAATGCTTCGGCTCAAGTTCATTTAGATCGACTTTTTCATCTGTATCTAAGTAAATCGCATGCAGATTCAATTTATGCTTACCAGGAATTAAGGAATAAGCTTTTTCTAAGTCTGAGCGTAATTCTTCCGGTGTGCGAGCGCCCCCTGGATAATTTCCTGTAACTGAGATTCCGCCAGAAAGCTCATCATCACTCAAAAAGCCTTTCACATCGTCTCCCTGCCAAACGTGCATCGAGATCTTTACCTCGGCCAATTGCTTTAATACCGCATCTGTATCAACATTTACTTTTTCATAGGCCGCCTTAGCAGCTTGATATTTTTGAGTTACTTCACTCATTTTCCTTGCTCCTTTTTTCAATAAATTTTTTATACTTTTCTAATACCTCATGATCACAGGTTTGTGGTAAATGCTTGCTAAATGTGAAGGAATCCAAGATACATTGGCGTCCAGCTTCAATCGACTCAAATTCTTTTGTAGCAACCATCTGCATCAGAATATTTCCGATTGCTGTCGCCTCTCCCGGTCCTGCACTGATTTCAATTTGTGCGACATCGGCGGTAAGCTGATTAAGGAACTTATTGTTGGAGCCGCCACCAACGATGTGCAGCTTACTAAGCTTGTCATTGGTTCCGGTCATTTTTTCCAGCTTCTCTAATTCACTGGCATAGCAGAGGGCTAAATTGTCATAAATACAGCGGGCGATCGCGCCTGGTGTTTCAGGTATCGTCTGTCCGGTTTTTTGACAATAATCTTGAATAGCGACGATCATGTTTTCTGGATTTAAAAAGCTCTCATGATTCACATCAATAAATTGTTGAAAAGGTGCTTCCTTTGCGGCCATTTCAGCTAGCTCAGGAAAACTATATTGATAGTCTTGCTCTCGAGCGACTTCTTGGATCAGCCACATGCCCATAATATTTTTTAAAAAGCGAATCGTGTTATGAGCGCCCCATTCATTCGTGTAGTTTTCATTAAAGGCTTCTCGACTGACGTTCGCTACTTTCGTTTCGACTCCTAAAAGCGACCAAGTACCACTTGAAATATAGCCCCAATCACGCCCCTGTCCCGGTGTTCCGAGAATCGCCGAGGCGGTATCATGACTAGCCACGGAAACAAAGGTCGCCTCAGGTAAATCAAAATCAGGAAATTTCTCCTTCACAAGCGAGCCTAGAATGGTTCCAGCGTCCACTAACGGCGGCAGCTGCTCTTTACGAATTCCGACTAAATCTAACAGCTCTTCATCCCACGTATCATTGGCGGGATTTAGCAGTTGCATGGTCGAAGCATTCGTTTTCTCCGTTACGGCTTGATTGGTAAAGGCATAACCAAGGTAATCTGGAATCAATAGCAATTTATCGGTTTTCTCTAGCAGTTCTCTTTGTTCAACCAGCAGCTGGAAAATTGTATTAAAGGATTGGATTTGTATCCCGGTTTTCTCATACAACGTTTCTAAACTCATTAGTTTTTGAAACTTCTCGACTGCTTTTTTCGTTCGGCTATCTCGGTAAGCAATCGGATCGCCTAAAAGAGTGCCATCCTTGTCTATAAGACAATAATCAACCGCCCAAGTATCAATGCCAACGTAGCAATGTTCAATGCCGTTTTGCTTTATTTTTTCTAAGCCAACGACGATCTCCTGAATCAAATAGTTGATATCCCAACGTTGAAAACCATCCAGCATTCTAAACCCGTTTTTGAAACGATGAACTTCGGTCAAGGTCAGCTGCCCATCAATCAATTCACTTTTCATCAAGCGACCACTAGAAGCGCCAATATCAATAGCAATATATGTTTTCATCACCTGCTCCTTTCACTTTATTGATAGCATTTTAAAAACTGAGAATTGATGACTCAATCTCGTATTTTCAACTTATGATGTTATTCTACAATCACATGTAAGCTTTTACATTACACGATTTTGATGTATACTTGCATTATCTTGGTGAAAGGAAGCTCACAATGACTTATTGGGAAAAAGCCAACCATTCATGGACCGCTGATTCAACTAGATTTATTCTTACTCCAAAGCAAAAAAGCCGCGATTTATTTTATTACATTCAAGAAATCGGATATTTCAAGGCAAATAAGCCGTATTTTACCGAACGAGAGAATCTTCCTTCCTATTTGATGAAATTTACCTTGTCTGGTACTGGGGAGCTGCATTATCAAGACGAGGTCTACACTCTAAAAGCGGGGGATATTTTTTTCATTGATTGTAAGAACTATCAGTATTACAAAACCATCAGCAGCGAGCCCTGGGAGATGGATTGGGTTCACTTTTCTGGTGGAAATACTGAAAGCTTCTATCACGAATTCATCAAAAATGGCTCGAATATTCTACATACGAACTCAGAAAACGTGCGTAATAACCCGATTCACTTACTCATGGAGAAATTATTACAGCTGCAAAAGGACCCAAATGCCAAAACAGACTTTGAATCCTCTGTCCTAGTCCATGAATTATTAAATGAGCTGATTCTGCAAAAATACCAAATGGACTTTGCCGACAGCGAAATTCCTGAATACATTCTGGATGTGAAAAGCTATATCGACGAGAATTATCGCCAGGGCGTTACCCTGGAGGATTTAGAAAAACATTTCCATCTAAATAAATATCAAATCGTCAAAGACTTTTCGAAATTCATGGGACAGCCTCCAGTGGATTATCAAATAAGCTGCAAAATTTCCTATGCGAAGGATTTGCTTCGGTATTCCAATCTTTCAATTAAGGAGATCTCATTAGAAGCAGGTCTGGACAATTTTGCTTACTTTAGCCGCCTCTTCAAAAAAAAGACCGGGATTTCTCCTAGTGAATACCGCCGAACAGATCGAGTTATTAAGGAATAGGTTGGCAAGTTATTTGTAAATACATTTCAAAAATAGAAAAATCTCTCAGAAACCTCAAAAACCATCTCTGAGATTTCAGAGATGGTGAATTATCAAAGCGAAAGCCATTTTTACCGCCTACTTAAAAAAAGATTCCAGCTGTCACCTAAACAATATCGGCTTTTGATAAAATGGCTGTTCGCTTTTCTTATTCAAAAAGGGCCCAAGCTACCTGATTAAGCTTGAACCCTTTTTGGTTATTTCAATTTATTATTTGACTAGGATTTTGCCTTCACAAACTTCTTATTAAGCGTCAAATAGACTGCCCCCATCACTAAACCTAAGATATTCGAAACAATCGCAAGGATAAAGGCCTGTTGGTAATTTCCAGTCTTTTCTAAAACAAGACGCATAACTGTCGGACCGAAGAAGCCAGCTAAAGCAAAACCAATAAACATAATCCCATAGTTAACGCTATTATTTTTAGCTCCAAACTGATCGGCCGTAAAACCGGGGAAAATCCCCATGAAAGCGCCGAAGCAAATGCCAATAATCGCGATTCCGAAATAGAAAGCAATAACGGATTTTCCACCGAAAAAGAACAAAATAGCCAAGCCGAATACAGAGCAAATACAAGAAAACATCAATGTGTAAATCCGTCCGATTTTATCCGATAAGGACCCTGCCATAATTCTTCCTGACGAATTGAATAGAGCCAGAACTGATACAGCCGTACTAGCAGCTAATGCGTTCATACCTGCCATTCCTTGGGCAATTCCGGAAGCCTGAGAAATGATCATCATTCCTGGAAAAGCCCCGCATACTAATAAAAGAATCATCACGTAGAACGTTTTAGTCTGAAGCATTTCTCTCCAAGTCTTTTCAGAACCAGATGCTTCAACTACGACTTTTGTAGAAATCTTTCGCTCTTTTTCTGGTGTTGTCACAAAAAAAGTACAAAGAAGAATTAGAAAAATGAATGCGAGACCTAAAATTTTGAATGACGTCGTCGCACTGGTTTTTTCCACTATTAAAGTAGCTAATGGCGAAACAATCACTGCACTTAATCCGTATACGGCTGTAGCGATACCGCCGACTAACCCTCTTTTATCAGGAAACAGCTTAACAACTGTCGAAATTGTACAGCCATAAGCCATCCCTAGTCCTAATCCACTAACTAAACCATAACTAACGACTAGAAAACCGACACTCGTAGCAAAACCGGATAAAAACATTCCCAATCCAAACATCGTTCCCCCGACAATGATCACTTTTTTAGGTCCAAAATGATCGTTGAACCAGCCGCCAGTAATCATTGTGATCGGACCGACTGAATTCGCCACCGTGTATACAAGTGCTAGGTCTGCCGAAGTAATCTCTGTTTGCAGCAAATTAGTCAAATACACCGACATCGAGGAAGCAAAAACACTCCATGAATAGATTGATCCTAAACACAAATTAATGATGCAGCAGGCAATAAGCGTAAATAGTCTTTTATTTTTCATCTGCCTACCCCCTAAATATCCAACGCGGCATGATAGCCTTGGTAGACGGCGGTAGTGATAGTCGAGGCCCGAACAACATCCCCGATTTCTACAACATAAGGCGCTGTGTCATATAGCTCTTCTGCAACGAATCGATTTGCTCGTTGGCCGACAGCGACGATGACAGATTTCCCAGGAACATGGACAACGTTTCCGGTGGAATTCTCACAATAAACCCCATCTTCGGTTATCTCTAATCCTTTGTGATTAGTCAAAATAGAAACATTTTTTTCCAACTCCTGAAGCAGCAGCGGGCGATGCCGAACATTTGCGTCTGGCGCAACCGCATCCCGCATTTCGATCACTGATACTTTTTTCCCTTGACGTGCTAAATGAATCGCCATTTCACAGCCAGCTAAGCCGCCGCCTAGAATCGCTACCTCATCGCCAATTTTTTCTGGGGCTAAATGATACTGATTGATAATCGTTACATGTTCCTTCTCAATTCCCTTTAGCTTAGGAATAATCGGCTGTGATCCCGCCGCAATGATTACCGCGTCAGGTTGTTCAGCTTCAACGGTTTCTTTACAGGCCGTCGTATTTAAACGAAGCTCCACGCCAGCATTTTGGGCTTGATGAGTAAAGGTTTGGCCTAGCTGATACATTTCATATTTGAAAGGAATCGCTTGTTCACAGTTTAATATGCCGCCAGTTGTACTGGATTTTTCCAACAAAACAACGTGGTGTCCTCTTTCAGCCGCCGTTGTTGCTGCCTTTAATCCGCCAGGTCCACCGCCGACAACCACTACTTTTTTCGGTTTAGCTGCTGGTTGAACATCAAAGCCTTCGCTTTCTCTTCCTATTAATGGATTTACTGTACATCTTCTCGTTGTGGTCGCCGCTCGTTCTGCCATACAAACGAAACAACGCAAGCAATGAACGATTTCCTCTTCTTGATTGGCCATGACTTTTCTTGGTAGATAAGGATCTGCTAATAACGCGCGGGCCATTTCAACAACATCGGCTTTGCCAGAGCGTAAAATCTCTTCCATTTGCTCAGGGTCATTCAATCCGCCAATCGTTGCGACAGGCTTGTTGACATTTTTCTTGATTGCTTCAGCTAGGTGAACATTGGTGCCATGCTCTGTAAACATCGATGGATGCGTGATACCAAAGGTTCCTTGATAGGTTCCCGCAGAGACATGAATTAAGTCCACATACTCTTCAACGAGCTTAGCAATCTGAATTCCCTCTTCGATGCCATACCCATTTTCGACAAATTCTGCTCCACTCATTCGAAATTCAATTGGAAAACCTGCACCAACTGCTCGACGAACACTTTTCAATACTTCGATCGCAAAACGAGCGCGGTTAGCCAAGTTGCCGCCATATTTGTCGGTTCGTTTGTTAAATAATAGCGATAAGAATTGATTAATCAACCAGCCATGTCCGCCATGCACCATGACCATTTCAAAACCCGCTCGTTTAGCTAAGCCCGCCGCATCTCCATAAGCCTGAACGATCTCATCAATTACTTCTTGGGTCAGTTCCTTTACTTTTACTCCGTCAGCTCGTACTGTTGCGGATACTCCCCATTGAGACAATGATTGCTTTTTGCTTTTATCTGCCAAATAGGTTCCTGCAAACTGACCCGAATGAGAAAGCTCCACACTGGCAATCGCTCCATGACGGCGGATAGCATCCGCGGCATACGTCGCACTGGATAACGAATTTGGGACACTCAAGTCCAAGTGATAGGCATGGGAACCATCTGTTTCAGGATGAACCATGACCTCAGATACTGTAACTGCTCCTGCTCCGCCTTTTGCTCGCAACTCATAAAATGACTTTGATGCTGGACCAATACAGCAGTCTGCAGTAATATCAGTCCCACCCATTGGAGCTGAAAACATACGGTTACGAAACATGACATTACCGATTTGAATAGGTTTTGATAAATTTGGATACTTTCTTTTCATCCTCGCCACTCCTTTTGTTATATAAATCACAATTAGAGTGTAACAGACCCCCATATCCCATCGGTACCAATCAAAATCACTAACCTTATACCAATTTATTTCTACGGTTAATATAGCTCTTAAATCGCTGTACATTTGGCGAATCCGTTTGATCACGATGAAAGATCGCATAAATGTCACAGTATAATGGTTCTTTTAGTGAGACTACCTTCAAATCCTTCATTTCAAACCCATCCAATGAAAAATCTAAAACAATCCCCAATCCTATCTTCATTCGACTCAAATTGACCAATAATGAAGTATCTTCAGTCTTTGCTGCCAGCTCGATTTTAATGTTATTTTCTTCACATGATCGGGTAAATTCATGGTAAACGTGGTAATTCTCATTTAAGATAATCAACTTTTCCCCTTGCAGCTCGGCTAAGTCAATCGTATCTCGTTGATAAAATGGATGCCCATGATACACTAGCAGTTTGACTTCCTTACGCTCAATAAAAAGTGAAGTAATTTCCTTGTCATCAACTTTCCCGATGACAATACCGACCTCTCCTTCTAGCTGTCGAATCTTGTGATTGACCCCCTGATTAGCCATCTCCTTCCAGCTAAACTCAACCTCTGGATAAGCACATTGAAAATCATGCAGAAAATCAAAAGATAGAGCCTTCAGAACACCTCTAGCCAGATAAATTTTTAAGTGATTTTGCTTTTCTTTTTCATTTTGAATCGCCGTGTGCAGCAAGGTGAAATAGTCAATTAATCGTTCACTGTAGCTGTACAGTATTTTAGCAGTCGCAGTTGGCTCAACTCCTTTACTGCTTCGAACAAATAATTGCGTATCAAGCTCATTTTCTAGACGGTTGATGATTCTTCCTACGCCTTGAGCCGTCATAAACTGCTGACTCGCCGTCTGGTTCATACTTTTTGTCTCGAATACTTTCATAAAGCATTGAAGTTCTTGAACGTTCATTTGTTAAGCTCCTTCTTTATTTTTGTACCTACTAAAACCCCTTTTCATGTCTTATTCTATCGTTTATGAAGGATGGTTTCTATAGCATTACATAGATGTGCAGTAATAAAGATTGTATCTGCTTCTAAAAATATCGTAACAAATAGTATCTATATCCTTACCTATAATGGGATTTCTGTCAGACTTAAGCACAAAAATCACCCCTGACGATCTGCCTTGCTAATTTTTCTCAATTCAAAAAAGCTTAACCATCACAAAAGATGATTAAGCTTGATTTTACTTGAACATTCTTAATTTCTATTAAATAACAACTTGCCTTTACGGTAAAACCTAATCAATCCTTATCCACCCATCTTGCCAAGCTTCAATCACAGGTTCAAGACGCGATCTGTTGCTTTTTAAAAAGCTTGCGTAAAATGTCATTTCGGCAATATCATCCTCGATTTTAATTGGCACGCGATCATTGACTAGCTCCTTATGCAGGCAGGGATCGAGTTTGGAAACATTCGTTGTAAAAAACGGAAAAACCGAATAATTCTTTATCTCCTCAAAATTCTCGTGATTGTCCTGGTAAAGAAATTTAGCATTGGGAATTTTTCCTTGAATAACATCAGTCCAAATACCGATGTCCCTTAATACTAAAAAAGTCAAATCACTCAGCTGCTCAAAGGTAACACTTCCTTGACTAGCTAGATCAGTAAATCCGCTTAAGTTTACCGTTAATCTTTCTTTTCCTAAATACACAGAGTCAATTCTCTTATCCTTAAGCGGATAATTGGTCACGACACAACTATACTGTTCCTTTAGCAACAGCTCAATCCAGTTCGGTCGTTCAGCCAGCTTTTCTTCCACACTTATTTTGGGAAGCTTTAATGAATCCAAAACGATTAATGGTCCCGGAGCAGCGGAACAAATCGTGAGCTCTCTTTGACTTTTGTCGAAACGCTGGATATCGGATACGTAGCTTCTATTTACTGAAAGAACATCCTCCGCTCTTTCTGCAGCGAATATCCCAGCTTTGGTCAACGTAATCCGATTAGCTCCACGATTAAAAAGCTGAACCTCTAGCTCAGTCTCCAATTTCTTCATCCCTCGAGTCAGGGCTGGTTGAGAAAGTCCCAGTTGATCAGCGGCCGCCGCGAGTGTTCCGTATTTTTTAAATGCCACAAGCTCCTCCAGCAAATAATTATCAATCATGATTCCCCTCCATACGTTTACCGTATACTAGCATAATTAATTATGAATTTCCAACGCTCACTTTATCTACTAAACTTTAGTTAATTAAGACAAAGGAGTGTATCTACAATGAATAATCCTTCATTTAAACTAAACGACAATAACTCAATTCCAGCCATCGGATTTGGTGTGTTTCAAATTCCAAACGATGGGTCAACCTATGCGGCCGTTTTGAAGGCCTTGGAAATTGGCTACCGCCACATTGATACCGCAGTCGCCTACTTTAATGAAACAGAAGTCGGCAAGGCCATTCAAGACAGCGGCATCTCTCGTGATGACATTTGGATCACTTCAAAAATGTGGCTGCAAGATTATGCTTACGAAGATGCAAAAAAGGCCATTGATCTTTCGCTAAAAAAACTACAAACAGGCTATATTGATCTCTATCTGATCCATCAACCCTATGGAAAAGTCGATGAAGCCTGGAAAGCAATGGAAGAAGCAAAATCAGTAGGAAAAATACGTTCGATCGGCGTTTCCAATATGACGCCAAAAATTTGGCGAAAATGGGAAAATAGCTTCACAACTATGCCTGCTGTCAATCAAGTAGAGTTCAACCCCTATTTCCAGCAAAAGGAACTGCGAAAAATAATGGCTGAAAACAACGTGACGCTTGAAGCTTGGGCACCACTAGGACAAGGAAATCAGGAACTGCTGAATGAACCGATTTTGAAAAATCTAGCAAAGAAATACGCTAAAAATGTTGGTCAAATCATTCTGCGCTTTGAATATCAGGAAGGAATCATTGTTTTTCCAAAAACAGTCCACTCCGAACGGATGATTTCTAACTTAAACATTTTCGACTTTGCACTTACGAGTGATGAAATGGATAGTATTCGCCTGCTAGATAAGAACAAAGGCATGCACGATCCAGATGCATCTGGTACGAAAGAAATGTTGCTGAATGCTTTTGATGTTCATGCAGACGATAAATAAGAAAGAAGCTGAACTGATTATGACAACCATTCCTATGCTAAAAATGAACGATGGACATAAAATTCCTCAATTAGGCTTTGGTGTTTTTCAAATAACTGATCATGCAGAAGCAGTCACAGCTATCGAAAGTGCTCTGTTTAATGGTTATCGATTAATTGACACTGCCGAGGCTTATAATAATCAAAAAGCCGTGGGTGAAGCCCTTAAAAATAGTAAAATTCCACGGGATGACGTCTTTCTCACCACAAAGCTTTGGGTTTCTAACTACAGGTACGAGGAAGCAAAAAAAGCGATTGATCATGATTTAAAAGAATTAGGAACCGATTATATTGATTTATTTCTTTTGCATCAAGCCTATGGCGATATTGCTGGTGCCTGGCGAGCTATGGAAGAAGCGCAAAAAGAAGGAAAAATTAAATCCTTAGGCGTATCCAACTTTTGGCCAGATCAACTTAAAAATCTTGAATTAATGAGCAATGTTAAACCAGCAATTAACCAGATTGAAATCAATCCTTGGTACCAACGAGATTCAGAAGTTAAATGGTACCAGCGAAACGATATTTTACTCGAAGCCTGGGCGCCCTTCGCAGAGGGAAAAGGTGAAATCTTCAGCAATCCCTTAATTGCCGAGATCGGACAAAAGCATCATAAATCTGTAGGCCAGATTGTTCTGCGGTGGCTGATCCAACGAGGCATTATCGTCATTCCAAAATCAGTGCATTCTGAGCGTCAAAAAGAAAACCTGGCGATATTCGATTTTGAATTAACTGCCGCGGATATGGAGCTAATCGGTTCTTTGGACAAGAATGCCAGCCAATTTTTTGACCATCACGATCCAGACACGATTGAACAGATTTTTGGAGCAAGTCTAAAAAAGTTGCGCAACTAATTGTCACTATGAGATAGAAGGCTGAGACTAGGTAGTCCACTACACAGCGACTGACTGATGCTTCCTCAAAATTCATATTTTAATAAAAGGACTGAGATTCCGTAGTTTTTCAGCATAACTACGTGGATTTCAGTCCTTTTGTTTAGTACTACTTGCTTATCGCTGATAGCTCTAACAATTATATTAGTGTCACCAAAGACACTGCAATAATTTTTAACTTTTAATCATTTGTGACACCCAGTGCTCGATTGCCTTTGGATTAGAATTTGTTAGTTCTCTTCCTTGAACCCAGTTTGCCTGTTCATTGGTAGCTTCTTTCAGAGCTTGATCACTAGATCCAAATCCGCTGCCGCCTGACGTACAAAAGGGAATGATTGTTTTCCCCTTCCAATCATACTGCCGGAAAAAAGCTTCTACGATTTTAGGAGCCTTACCCCACCAGATTGGATAACCAACAAAGATCACTTCATAATTGGCTAGATCAAGTGCATTTTCAGCAAGTTCTAGCTTATTCGAGGAACCCGTCATCTCCAGACTGCTGCGACTATTGGGGTTGTTCCAATCTAGATCAGCACTAGTGTACTGTTGCTTCGGTTCAATCTCAAGGATATCCGCACCAAGAATTCCAGCCAGCTGAGTGGCTGTCCGTCGCGTTGTTCCACTTGCCGAAAAGAAGGCAACTAACTGTTTTTGTGTCATTTTTTTCGCTCCTTTAGTTAAGTTTTTATTCCAATTACAATTTACCGCCAAATACTGGGAAAAAGCTATGTTCTCCGTAATCATCAATTTTTTCAATGGCCTTCAGCGTTTCCATGTCTGCATCGCTGATTTCAAAATCCAACTCTGCATTGTTTTTCATATGATCCGGATTGCTTGTTTTCGGAATCACGACAATTCCTAGTTGCAAAGCGTATTTCAGGCTAAGCTGTGCCACGCTGACATCGTACTTCGTCGCAATAGCTTTCACGTCCTTTCGGTTTAAAATCGCCCCATGACCGATTGGCGAATAGGATTCAACTTTAATTTCCTTCGACTGACAAAACTCGATCAGTTCTAGCGGTGTATTTCCAATATGACACAACACTTGATTTACCATTGGCTTGATCTCTGTATTTTCCAATAGGTTCTCTAAATCTTCTCTTAAAAAGTTAGAAACACCAATTGCTCTTACTTTTCCCGCTTTATAAGCAGCTTCCAACGCTTTCCATGCTTGGATATTTCCTTCAAAGTAGCGATCATCTAACTGATTCACTTCCTTCCATGGTTGCGGGCTGTGAATAATCATTAGATCGAAATAATCCAAACCGGTTTTACGAAGAGATTCATCAATGGAGGCAGCTGCACCTTCGTAAGTCTTTTCCTCAGCCGCAACCTTGGTTGTAATAAAAAGCTCCTGACGGTCGACTCCACTTTTTCTAACCCCTTCACCAACTCCCTTTTCATTCCCATAGGCTTGCGCAGTATCTATGTGGCGATAACCTAATGAAATTGCATCAATCACTGCTTGCTCTGTCTGCTCATCATTCAGTAACCATGTTCCCAAACCCAAAGCTGGGATTTTTACCCCGTTGTTTAGTTCAAAATTATTTGTGTAAGTCATCTAAAATCCCTCCAAAATTGATTGTCATTTTCTTTGTTCAATCTCATCATAACCCTAAAGCCAACTTTAGGTTCAAGCCCTAAGGAGAAAAAAATGTTTCGAAGACAATAGAAAAATTCCATAAGTCGCAAGATAAAGCTGCCTCATACTCCTTCAAAAGCTTAACTAGACGCGCTTATAACTTTTAAAAGTTTTTTATTAGCACCTTCAAAAAAGCATTCTATTCTACATTAGATCAGACTTTAAAAAAACTATACAACAAAGGGAGCTATCACTTAAGAAAGCTCCCTTTGTTTTCTTCTATTCATAAAACCCTTATTGAAATCCCCTACTAAAAAGACTCCTCAGAAAAATTTTCTTGTCCTTTTCGTTTTACTATTTTTTTCTGCAGCTCTGCATCATAATTCCGTGCCTGAGGAATCAAAATATTTATCAAGCCGCAAACCAAGGTGCCAATCCCAGCAATCATAAACATTTTTTCAACTCCGATATTATCTGCGATAGGTCCGGCGAAAATCAATCCCACAGGACCTGTGATACTCATCAACGAGTTAATTACTCCCAACACTCTGCCTAAATATTTAGGTTCGTAGCTTTGTTGAATCATTGCCATCAATAAGGTATTAAAATAAGGTGTCGCAAAGCCTGCAATAGCATTTAGAACCACAAACACCATAAATCCTTTTTGTGTCCCTGGCAATAATCCACTTAAACCGATGGTTACCCCAATAACCAAATAAGAAAAAAGAATCGGCCGCATACGATTTTTCCATTTACCAAACAGGCCAATCACTGCGCCGCCAGCCAACATCCCAGTCGCGTAAATCACTTCAATCAATCCTGCTTGCCCCACCGTTCCCTTAAAATATTCCATCGTCATTAAAGGATATAAACTAGCTGCAGGCATAAAGATCAGCATGAACACCGAGCCGATAAGCGTAATATACCAAAGGCCCTTATTTTCAAGCAGCTTCTTCAACCCAAACTTTGAATCAGCTAAAATATGAATGCTTTCCCCTTCGGACACAACATGAGGAATCGTTACAAAAAGCAGTAGCCCAACGCCGAGAATAGCACCAAGTACGTCAAACAGAATCAGCCAATTCATCGGGATAATCGAGAAAAGGAAAGCACCCAATGCTGGGGCAATAATATAGTTCGCCGATTGGACCATTCCAAGCTGCCCGTTGACTTTAGTCAATTCCTCTTCTGGTACCATCGTAGGCAGTATCGATTGAATGATCGGCATTTGAAACGTTTGAGCGACAGCCCGAACAAATAACGATGCAAAAACCAGCCATAATGGAAACTCAGGTGAAATCGTCCCCGTAATCGAAAGAATCAGTGCAAAGAGCGCGACAACAATATCAGTAATAATTAATAGAAATTTTTTATTGCGTCGATCCACAGCCTACAAACGGACTCAACACAACCATTGGTATCATCCCTAACAATGTAGCAAAGCTTAAAACCGTTGCAGAACCCGTTATCTTAGTCAAATACCAAATGATGGAATACTGAACAATCATACTGGTTATTCCCGACAAAAACTGACCAGCTAGAAAAAAATACAAGTTCCTCCGCCACTTATCCGGCAGTGATGAATCTATTTTTTTATTCATCTATCAAACACTCCTATTAGATAAAAACAAGGAAACAATCAACAATTCTCTACTTCTAAAATCAAAGTAATGGAATATCGCTGTTCTATTGAAGAATGCCAAAACAGCTCTATCTTATGGATTATCCTTGATGATAGCTTAATATAGTAGGCGGCACAAGTAGCGAGACTGCTCTTTTTGTGACTGATTAAACGAATGTGTTTATTCAATTGTCTACCGTTAGTAAATCACGTTGAGTCAAAACTTCTCTTGCCATCAATGAGAAGCCGATTTTTCTCAACCATTATCATAAAAACACCTAGTCTGTCACTAAAGACAAACTAGGTGTTTTTTAGCATCACTAACTATTAGCTAATCTTTTCTCACTAACTGCAGCAGACCTAAGCTTACGATGAACACACCGCAAATGATCACCAGCCACTGAATTTTTACAGCATCCGCAAGCGGACCAAAGATTGCGGTGCCAAGCGGCATAAAACCACTATACATGGCACCTAAAAGCCCAAAAATTCGTCCCTGCTTATCTTCAGGCACATGCTCTTGAAGCATAGTCGTGGTTGAAGATTGAACGACTGGAATAAAAAAACTCATGAAAAACATACAAGCGGCAAAGAGCCAAAATTGATAGGTAAATCCAAGTATTAATGAGAGCAGGCCAAAGCCGAGTAGCCCATAGATAAACGTCCGCATCCTATCCTTAAAACCGCCCCAAGTCCCAAGCAAAATACCTCCCAATACCATTCCTGCAAAACCGGCCATCTCATTGACTGTCAGATATACATAGCTATCCCCAAAGGTTCGCTCGATCATCAGTACCGTTAAAAAACTAGATGGTACACTCAAAAAGATAAATGCGCCATAGGTCAGCAGCAGCCGTTTTACCTTTTGTTCTTTCACAGCGTAGGAAATACCTGCTTTCATATCGACAAGAAAAGAAGTAGCGTGCATCCGTGTCTCACGTTTTTGATTCGCGATGGTGATAAAGCAAAGAATGGTAATGCCAATAATTGCTGTTGCTACATCCAGCAAAAGAATCCAATGAAAGGACCCAATCGCTAGAATTGCTCCTGCTACCGCTGGAGAAGCAAATTGGACGATAGCCATCATACTTCCGTTGATACCGTTATAGCGTAGCAACTGCTCTTCTGGTACAATTTGCGGAATGACTGCACTCACGGCTGGCGACTGAATGCCAGAGCCAAATGATCTCAGAGCGGATATTATCAGCAGCAACGACAGGATATTTGCTATTTTGCCAACAATCAGAATAACAGCTAATAGCAAGGTCACTAAGGCAATGCCTAGATCCGCAAGTATAATTAGTCGTTTTCTCGGATAACGATCCGCCCACACCCCGCCAAAAAAGGAAATGATTGTTTGCGGAATCGTCGAGCTCAAGGTCAGTAACGTCACCCATAAGCCAGATGAGGTCTCCAATGCCACCTGCCAGATAATCGCCATCTGAACGATGGATGAGCCAAACAGCGTGATGGCTTGGCTGATAATAAATAATATCGTTTTTCGACGCCAAGTTTGTGGTTGCTCCTGTGCATTGTTTGTTTCCATATTATCCCCTCACTTTCTTGTCACCAGAAAAGTTTACTAAGAAAAAAGCAAGTGGTGACTTAGTGGAGGGTTAATTTTTCTTTTATTAAATATTGCTTTAGAAGCAGCCGTTTTCTTTAAGTCAGATCGTGTGAAGTGCTTAAGTCTTTAGTTCATTTTTTTGCAATCATTCAGCAGAGCCATGCCGATTTTCTTTAAATCAACTAATCCATAGTTCGTCATGATGGTGACGGCTAATGTATTTTTCCGATCAAGTATCAAAATACAGCTGAAACCTCCTGCGTTTCCATCATGCCAGTGAATATTCTGACTGTCCTTATCAATTCTCCAGCCCAGCCCCATATCCCATTGCTTATTCCCATTCGTGTATTTATTGTGGCACAGGTCTAGATAGCTTGGTGTATTCATTAAATGGGCCTGACTAAATTTTAAAAGATCGCTTGCCGTTGAGACTAATGATCCTGCCGATGAGACGATATCCGTTTTATCCCATTCCCAGCTTTTTGTCTTTTGCTGCTTACGGTCATGTCCAAACATTTCAGCAGAACTACTTGAATTTGTTTCCTTCAAACCAAGATCCTTTTTAATAAAGTCATCCATCGCTTCATACGCTGTTTTTTGCGTTTGCTGCCCAAGAATATATCCAAGAACACCAAATGCAAAATTATTATAAGCAAACTTATACGTTTTTGGTTCTATCGGTGTTGTCCGCAGCACCTCAAACATTTTTGTACTATCCAAAGTTCCGTGATAAGGATTTGTATGCAAAAAAACATCCTGCTGATTCATCGTCAGCATCATTTTCACCGTTTGGAACTTCGTATAGGGAATCTCTGTTGGATAGCCCGAAGAATGTGTTGCCAATTGCTGGATTGTAGGATAAAAACGCTCTGGCAATCCTAAAATATAATGATTCAACGGCGCATCCAAAACAATTTTATTTCCAAAAACATACTTAGCTAGTAAAGAAGTCGTGAAAAGCTTAGTAATTGAGCCAATATCATAGGACAAATTATGCGGAATAGACTCATTTTCAGCATTCCAAGCATCAAAAACCGCCTCACCTTGTTTTAGCATGCCAACAGTGATGTTGATTCCTTTATGTTTATTCGTGAGTTCCTGTAATAACTGTCGGGTTTCTGATGAATAATAGTTTTCCATGACGAATCAATCTTCTTTCTACTCTAATATAGTTTAAAATTCTAAGAAGTAACGATCGAGATTTTTCAAAATAATTAAAGAAAAATCTGAGTAACTTCCGCAAATAATTGTATTCGCTTTCAACTTTAGTATACCGTATCCAACTCATTCTTCGTAATCACTTGTAAAAATCTTCCCTTAGCTTTTGCTGAAAAACATCGGAATTCTATTATTCTTTCTATATAAAAAGCTCAGCCATCACTTTTGATGATTGAGCTCAAAAATATTAATCGTAGTATCACTCATTTTGAAATCTTCCCGCAGCTACTCCGATTCTGCCTTCCACTTTTTCAGTGTCTCAATATCTATGCCGCTTATCTCTGAGATTTCCTTCAATGAGAGAGAGGTTTGCATTAAGTTTAGAAGCAGCACTCGTTTTTCTTCCAGATTTCTTTTTTGTTCTTCTTGTCTCCCATTTTCCATGCCTATCTTCAGACCTTTTGCCATGCCTTCATCTCGAGCGTACTCCAACTCTGCCTCTGCTATTGCTCGGGCTTTATCGATTTTCATGATCATTTCCTTTTCCTCCTCTTCCAATGTTAAGAAGTCTGTCTTCTTTTTCGCTTCTTTGATATAGTCAGGGGCGTCAGTCTTCACTTCTCCTGTCTTGAAATAGTAATGCCAGTGATACGCTGCATGTTGCGTATTAAGTACGTCGTTCTTCAAACTAAGAAAACCAAGTACCAACAGCTCTTTTCCCTCTTTATTTAGAAAAAGGCGATTGGTTTCGGGATTCATTAAACGGAACAATTGCAGGCACTTTCTGTGTCATCAAACAAATGAAAGTCTACAATATTGATACCATACGCTGGGCGCAGACTCGAAAAATTGCTTTTCTTCACCTCATTTTTAGCGAGGTTGCCAAAAGGCGAGCGGTAAGCTTCCCCGAGATAAAAGAGGCTTCTTTCGCGAAAATATTTTTGCGCCTGAACTTGACACTCAATCGTGGTATAGCTCCCATCTTCAGCGATTGCCAGAATATCAACTTCGGTAAGCTTTACCTCCATCTTTTCCCGTTCCTCATAGGATTTCTTGTAGCTGTAAATGTGATAGTTCTGCTTTGGCATCAGTCTCTCGAATTCTAAGCCTAATAAATCTTTGACGAACGCTTTTAGAATATGCTGGGAATCCTCCGAAGTTAGTAATTTTTTGAATAATAGATCGTTGGTTGGTAAATACACTTGCATCTCTTTTCCTGCCTTTCAGACAGCAGGTTTTCTCGCCTACATTATAACATGGCAAAACAACCGCTATCAAAGTCCTTTACTCTAAAATACGCAGAAAAATGAAAAGTATTTGGATCGATTAATGATCGCCTTTTCAGCAAAACTCTTCTTTATAAGCCCAACAGAAAACGATTTCAAATCGCAATTTGACACTTCTAAATATTTCAAAATGCAAAAAAAGAAACACTCCCAAAGATTCGAAAGTGTTTCCATGGCAAGCTATCAAATATTACTCAGACACAACCACCATTGATTTAATTGTTTTACGCTCCTGCATATCTTGATAGGCTTGGTTAATATCATCTAGATTATAGGTTTCAGTAAAGACACGACCCGGATTAATGTCACCGTCTAGAACTGCCTTAAGAAGAAATTGTTTGTCATAGGTTGTGACCGAGGCAGAGCCGCCGGCAACAGAAATATTTTGAGCGAAGGTTGAACCTAATGGCCGATTATTATAATGAGGAACACCAACATAGCCAATGCGACCACCATTATGCAGAACACCTAGAGCTTGTTCAATCGCGGCTTCTGTTCCTACACACTCAAGGGCAGCATCTGCGCCACCGCCTAGAAGCTCGCGAACTTTGGCAATCCCTTCTTCTCCACGCTCAGCTACTACAGCAGTTGCGCCTGACTGAAGCGCCATCTTCTGACGATCTTCGTGTCGGCTCATAAGCACGATTTGAGAAGCCCCGCGCATTTTAGCGGCGATGACCGCACACTGACCGACAGCGCCATCACCGATTACCACCACTTTATCACCTTTTTCGACATGGGCGCAGCGTGCCGCATGGTAGCCTGTTGGCATCACGTCTGCTAGAGTCAAAAGCGACTTAATCATGCCTTCTGTATAATCTGATGGTTGTCCTGGAATCTTTACCAATGCCCAATTGCCGTAATGGAAGCGAATATATTCTGACTGGAAGCCATTAGACCAATTGGTGGCACCTTGATGACGATCACAAGTCCCGTCAAAGCCCGCACGACAAGCATCACATTCACCACAGCCGTGTGTAAACGGCACGATCACAAAATCCCCCGGCTTAACCGTTGTGATCGCAGAACCGATTTCTTCGACGATCCCTAGAGCTTCGTGCCCATCATTAACAGAATGGGCTTCTTTATTATCCCCATGAGCATAAGACCAAAGATCAGAACCACAGACACAAGCTCGAACAACTTTGATGATTACATCGTCATCGGCTTGCAGACTTGGTTTAGCCACTTCCTCTACTGTTACTAATCCCGCTTTTTCAAAAATTGCAGATTTCATAAATAAATACCAGGAACGACCGAAAAACTTTTCGGCGTTCTTTCCTTTCCTAATAGTCTTTTTTTGATTTCAATTTTATTCATTGACTTACCTTTAGCGACTTACAAAACTGGAAGAGCGATTATCTAGTTCAGCTGTTGTCTGCCGCTCAAAGTTGGAGGTGTTTTTAAAGCTTCCAAGGCGTCTTTCCTCTACCCCTTTCAATTATCCTGTCATCTTGCCATCAATTCTACCGTCAATGGAAGTCATCATGTGGCAAACAATAAATGGATTCTTCATCTGATTTTTCCCTTCATTTTTGATCTCTTTATTATTCATGAAAACAGTTGCGGACATTCCATTACGAAGGCCCTGAAATCATAATAAACCTAAAGTCAACTTTAGGAGCAAGAGAAAAGCAGAAAAATTTTTAAACTTTCTGTTCAATGACCTCACCTAGTAAAATAGAAAAGCTCTTTGAAAAATCATTTTTTTGGATCATGCAACTAATTAAAAAGAATGGGTCTTTTATTTCCTTAAATCCTTTGGTAATAAACCTACCTTACAAAATTGTTCGTTTAGGATCAGACCTTAGTCTGGTTCTTTATTGTCATCTTTTTTGTACTCTTTTGTAGAAAGGGCGGATTCGTTTGAAACGACTAAGTGGTTTTTTATTTATAATAGCATTGTTGCTGGGTGGTTATTATCTTTGGTATCACCAAAACTATTCAACGCAAGAGTATTACACAAAAATTACAACAAATGGCGAAAGAATTAACGTAGCTATTAAGAATGGCAAAGAGACTTATCCTCATTATCGCTATCACTTAAATGCCTATAACCAAAAGAACGAGAAGAAAGAAGTTGAGTTTAATTCAGTGGATAGCGTACCATTAAAAAAAAATGCGTATCTTGTTCTTCATATAAACAAAAAAAAAGGCGTTATCGGATGGGAAGAAGTAAAAGCTAGTAAGGTCCCTTCTATTATCATAAATACCTTAAATCATGAAGCTTCGCAGCAATGATTCTCTGTCTTTTTAGAAAACTTGACATTGCTTCGTATTACATGAAAAAGAACCCAATACGTTGAAATTGCACAGACAATTTCGAGTATTGGGTTCTTTTTTATTGAAGAAAAGTACAAACTTAGCTGTTAAATGAAGGTTTTCAAGCTCTTCTTCGATTTTAAAGTTATGGTAATTTTACGATATTAGTACGACAAAATAGAAATAAGAGTGAACATGACCCCGATCACACTGCAATATAGACCGATTTTCTTTTGATTTTCCACAATTTTTTCAGCCATCTCTCGCGGAGTTAGTACGACCTGCAGCTGATTATCAGGATTTTCCTCCAAATAATGATACCAAAAATCAAATTGCTGATCGATGGTTGGGCTGCAAATAACTACTAACGAAAGAGAATAATAACTGACTGCTAACAGTAGAATAGGAATAAACAAAGAGCCAGACGTTATCAATGCATAGATTGCCCCCGTGACTGCCCCAATGATACCAATGATGAATCCCAAAATAGCAAGCAGGATTACACCCTTTTTAGGATTATGCATATGGATACGCTGATAAGCCTCTAAACTGGATTGACGATATTTCAAATCCGCCTCTGATAAATCTGGATATTTCTCTTTCACAAGCTGCTTTTTGTCAATTTTAAACTGTTTGTTTTCCCTTTTTATTTTCAAGCCTTTTATGATAAAAAGAATTATAATAATAACACAAATGACGATAAGGAAAATGCGAATATTGCTCATACCTATACCTCAACAATTTGAATGGTTTCTATTATAATAACAAATTAAACACACAGTGAGAATAAAAAAATAATTTTAACTTGTTTATGGGATAATCAAGCGTGATGAAACACCATTGGATTGTGAGGCTTTCTTCAATCTATAACTAAATAGAACAACATTGTTTAGCTTTCTTTGGCTAAGTCTCCATTCCCAACTCTCTATAAACAGTCTGTCTAAACAAAAAGATCACTCGAAAATGAGTGATCTGCCCTTTTTATGATACACATCTGTTCAATACTGCTTCTCCTGCATCAGACAAGAAAAAGAATCTAAACGGATTTCTTAGTGAGCCGTTACCTTCGAAAATACTGCCTTGGATAAATCCGCTTTCCTTCAAGATTTCGATACTTTCTTCAAACTCTGCTTTAGATGCTTTAAAAAATTGATGTGTTAAATTGTTGAAATTCTTTTTAGCAATTTCGTTTAAAATATCATACTCTAGTTCATTTATTCTCATCGTACTCTTCCCCTCTTAAACCTATATTAATATTATAAACAAATTATTTGAATGTTTTTTCACAATTATTTTATTTTTAACCATATTTTAATTTTATAGTTATGCTAAATCATTTATTTTAATTAAATAAAGATAGTTTTTTCTGATAAAAACCATAGAAACAGCTTTCATAGAATATATTTATCAAAATTCCCAATAATAATTTTTATAACTATCGTTTTTTTAAATTATCAAAAAGAACTTATAGTTTATAATTTAAACGAATATGCGCTGTTATATTAAGCATATTCTTCAAATCCTAAAAAGAACGAAACACTGCCTGAGTCCCCTCTGCTTGGCTTATCGAGATTGAGAAACAAAATCGTGAATTTGAGTTGATGATGAAACACTGTTTGAAATGCTCAATGAAAGGATGCTGACGATAGATCCTGTATTTTGTCCCGATCTTCTGAAACATCGAGAAAAAAGAAGCTCGAAAATCACTCGAACTTCTTTTGGTCTTAATTAAATTTCTGCTAAAACAAAATCTACTGCACCTTTTGGATCGCGGGTTAATTTGATATACTCCGCACCTTTTGTGGCTACTACCTTCACGCCAAGCTTTTCGGCGTCCTTTTGAATATCCGCCAAATAGGAGTTTACTTGAGGAGCCAAAACAATCAGATCAAAGTTTTTCATAATATCGTAATGAGAGCCATAAGCGCCGGCCTGTGCTTGAATGTTGGCGCCTGTCTCTTTTGCCCCTTCTTCAAGCGCATTTGCTAACATCGCACTCGTACCAGCCCCAGCACATAGAACTAAGACCCGTTTTCCATCACTTAGCTTTTCTAACACATCCTCCGACAGTGCTTCGACGGCAACTGCTCCAGATGCATTTCCTGCCTCTACTACCTCTGCTTTTACTTCTTCTAACTGCGCATTTTTACTTTCTTCCTCTAGCAATACCGCATCATAAGCTTTGATAAATGGCAGGTAGATAGCTGAGTCAACAGCAATTAGGATCAACGCAAGAATAATCGCTAGTACACTGACACCAGTTCCCAAAACTAATCCGATCGGCGCCGGCGTTGCCCAAGGCAAGACATACATGAAGCTGTTCATACTAAGAACATCCACAAAAAATTTGAATATCCAGACATTGACGATTGGCGCGACTAAAAATGGAATAAAGAAATAGGGATTCAGAATCATTGGTGCCGCGAACAATAACGGTTCATTTACTGCGAAAATAACAGGAACAAAGGACGCTTTACCGACTGCCTTTAATTGCTTAGAACGAGCAAACAGCATGAATAAAAATGGCACCACTAGGGTTGCTCCAGTTCCCCCCATTGTTCCGACAAAGTTTCCCATACCGACAGTCAACACTTTCGAAGCCTGTTCGCCATTTTGGAAAAGCATTAGATTAGTCTCGACATTCGCATAAATAATTGCGGCGATTGCCGGCTCTACAATCGATGGTCCATGCACCCCAACAAACCAGAACAAAGCCATCGCACCCCAAATGATTGCAATTCCTAAATAGCCATCCGCGGCGGTGAACAGTGGTTGCAGGGCACTAATCGCAGTATGAGCAAAGGAACCATGAAAAACATTTCTAAACAACAAATCAATCAAGACAGCCCCAAACACAGCAAAGGAAAAAGGGATCACATCACGAAACATTTGGGAGATCGTTCCGGGAACTTCCTTTGGCATCCGGATCGTAATATCGCGCTGCACACAGAATTTATAGACATTGACAGTTAAAAATGCGGCGACAAACGAAGCCAATAAGCCTTTTGTTCCCATGAAATCACTAGCGAACCCGCCATCAATCTGTTCTACGCTTAGCATCATAAAGCCAGCGATTGATGCCAACATGACCGACACTTCATTGATTGATTTGCCGTTTTCGAGTCTACGATTCATCGAACCTGCCAGACATCGTGCAGTAGTTGCCGCTACTAGCAAACCAACAATCCCCATCGAATACCCATAGACCTTCCACAGCCAAGTAGACACAGCTTCAGGCAAAGTGATACCAAAAACTTCTGGAATCGCCGCGATCATAATAAAAATACTAGAAAACAAAATAGCTGGCATCGCAGTTAGGAAGCCATCACGTATCGCCCCTAAATAGATATTTCTCGATATTTTTTCGAAGAAGGGTTTTCCCTTTTCAATTTGCTTGATAATTGCATTCATAGCCGTTACTCTCCTTTACCCTTGAAATTTATCTTTATACAGCTCAATAAAATCCTGTACCAAATCTCGTAACAATAAGGTGGTCATCAAGTGATCCTGCCCATGGATAAAAATAAAACCAATATCCAAATTGCTGCCCGCCGCCTCATCTGCAAGGATTTTCGTTTGTGAATTATGGGCCAGCTTTAGATTTTCATCCGCATCCTTCAAAGCTTCTTCCACGTGTTCGAAATTTCCCTGGCGAACCTCGCTCAATAGTGTCATCAATGTGCTTCTAGCATCGCCAGAATAGGCAACGATCTCAAAACCCAGCATTTGTAATTCTTCTTTATTCATAATTATAAATCCGCCTTCCTACGAAAGGCACCAATGAGGTGATGAAAACCTTAGAGCGCCTTCTTTCTTTTTTTATTCCGTGTTACCCTTTCCTTGCAGGTCCCTGGTACACTACAGAACCCG
>ENA-OQNO01000415-OQNO01000415.1-human-gut-metagenome-genome-assembly--contig:-NODE-415-length-42205-cov-4.889111_pt1 | contig 42205 bp, 28 predicted proteins | sample MGYA00242629_ERZ504880 | MGnify/ENA primary metagenome ERZ504880 (study PRJEB26092, sample SAMD00036377) | human gut metagenome | host: Homo sapiens | study: EMG produced TPA metagenomics assembly of... | reverse complement strand
GCTACAGGCTCGCCTCCACGAGCCCCGAGGCGCTGCCCCAGGCGGGGGACAAGGTGAACTCGGGCACCGTCATCCAGGTCAAGTACGTCAAGGACGACGCCCAGACCCAGCCCACCTCCTACACCGTCAAGCACGTCGTCGAGGGCGTGGAGCAGGCCCAGGATAGCGCCACCTACGCGGGGACCGCCTGGGTCAACGACGAGCATCCCGGCATCGTGGTGGCGGGGGACACCATCGCGCCCAAGACCTACGAGGGCTACAAGTTCGCCTCGATCACGCCCGCCATCGAGGGCGGGGCCTCCGTCGCGAGCGGCACCACCATCACGCTCGCCTACGTCAAGGACGACGGGCAGACCCAGGACACCCTCTACACGGTCGAGTACTTCAAGGACGGCGTGAGGGTGGAGGCCGACTCGTACACCGAGCACGCGACCGCATGGGTCAACGACGACCCGGCGCAGATCGCGATCAAGGCGACCATCGACGCCGCGGGCGACAAGTACCGGGGCTACAGGCTCGCCTCCACGAGCCCCGAGGCGCTGCCCCAGGCGGGGGACAAGGTGAACTCGGGCACCGTCATCCAGGTCAAGTACGTCAAGGACGACGCCCAGACCCAGCCCACCTCCTACACCGTTCAGTACACCATTGAGGGCCAGCTGCAAAGCAGCGATACCATCAAAATCGACGGCACCGCATGGGTCAACGACGACCCGGCGATGATCGTCGTCGCTGAAGGCGGCATCCCCGCCCCGGCCGACAAGTACAAGGGCTACAAGCTCGACGAGGCCAACCCTGTCTATCCTGAGGCCGGCGTGCGAGTTGAGTCCGGGTCGATTTATACCGTCAACTACGTCCCTGACTTCTCGTCCCTCAGTGCAAGCGGTTTCGACGTCACCTACGACGGAGTTCCGCATAAGGTGTTGCTGCATGGTGTTGTCTTGCCTGGGGACGCAATCGAATACTGGGTTGGCGACACGCAGCTTGCCGCCAACGAGTTCGTCAATGTGGCGGATTCCGCTGAAGTTACCGTGAAGGTGATCCGCGGGACCCAGGCGTGGACCAGCGATCCCGTGACCGCCAGGATCGCCCCCGCACCCGCCACTATCAAGGTCAACGACTCGTCCAAGAAGTACGGGGAGCTCGATCCCGCCTTCACGGGCGCGGTTGAAGGGCTGATCGGTTCCGATTCGCTGGGCGATGTGGTCTACAGCCGTACCAACAACGACGAAGCCGTCGGATCCTATGCGGGCGTCCTTACCGCTACGGTCGATAACCTCAACGGCAACTACACCTATACGGTGGAGCCGGGCAACTTCTCCATCGAGCCTGCAGAGGGCAACATCGTTCGCATTACCTCCGATGCCGAGGGCTTGACGAAGGTCTACGACGCGCAGCCCGTGTCCGTTGCGGCCGCGGCTGACGTCGAAGGCTCTACGCTGCTGTATTCGGTGGACAACGGGGCAACCTGGTCCGAGAGCAACCCGTCGTTCACGGATGCTGGAACGTACACGGTGTACGTGAAGGCCACGCATCCGGGGTACCAGGAAACGGCTCCGGTGAGCGCGACCGTTGTCATCACCCCCGCGCCCGTTACCATCACGGTTGCCGACGCTTCCAAGGTTGCGGGTGCCGCCGACCCGACCTTCACCGGCACGGTCGCGGGTTTGGTGGCCGAGGGCGACCTGGGCGACGTGACCTACGTCCGCCCCGGTGGCGAAGAGGCTGTGGGCGTGTACCAAGGCGCTCTGACCGCTCTGTTCACGCAGAATCCGAACTACGCGGTTTCCGTGGTCAACGGCACCTTCACCATCACCGCACCGCCGGTTCCGCCCACGCCTCCGACGCCGGTCGAGCCCACCCCCACGCCTACGCCGCTGCCCGACCCGGGCACGGTTCCGCCGGATAGCCCCCTGGCACCCATTGTCGCGCCCATCGTTGATGCGCTGCAAAGTGCCGCGGAGGCCGTGATCGGCGACAACGAGACGCCCCTTGCCCAACGTGAAGCGGAGATCTCCGACAACCAGACTCCTCTTGCAAACCACGATCACGCTTCGTGCTGGGTGCATTTCTACATCATCCTGGGCATCATCGTGACGGCTATCTACTCCGCTTGCGTGGCGCTGCGCCGCGGCTTGTTCTCGCGCAAGCTCAAGCAGTACGAAGACAACCTGACCGGGGGCGGCAACCCCGCTCCCGGCGCCCCTTCGAATTCCGACGACGGCGCCGCGCAGGTGAACATCCCCAAGGGCGCCCCTGCGGGTGCCGCCATGGCCGCCGGACTGAGCGAATAGGGAAGGAAGGATCAGCATGAAAAAGAGCAACGTCATCATCTTCGCCCTGCTTGCGGCAATCTCGGCGTTCTTGTTGTGGCTGTGGTATTTCTTAGGCTTCAACAGGGTCGACGATCCGCTCGACCTGGTGCTTTCCATCGTGTGGTGGGTGGTTATCGCAGCGGCTATCCTCGTTATCGTGAAGATGGAGCAGGTTCGTCGCCAGCGCATTCGCACGGTGTACGTGGGCGACGGCTCTACGTTCAACAGCGAAAAAGGGCTCATGAGCTTCATGGAGGGCGCATCCATGCAGGATGCGATCGCCTCCATCGTCGAGAACCTGAAATACGACTTCACGCGGGAGGATTTTCCCGACCAGGACAAGTTCCAAGCAAAGTACTTCGTCCGTACGAAGGATTTCAAGACGGAAGAAAGCCCCGAGGCCGTAAAGGACCAACCGACGGAATCTGCTCAGACTTCACCGGGCTCCTCCGCGTCTGTTCAACGGATATGGTCGGGCGAGGTGGTCGTTGCGGCCACCGGCGAGGAAAAGCCGTTTGAAACGCCCGAAGAATTGGCCGCTATTTTGACCACGTTCGAAGCTCCGGCTTAAAGCCGCCCTTCTGGTCGCGCTCGCATCGACAGCCCTTCCGGCAAAGTTTCTGGAGGGGCTGTTTCTTAGCTTACGCGACATCGTCGTTTGATCATGGTTCGACCGCGTGAGTCCTGCGGTGCAAGTTGGGTCGACGCCTCTCTTGCTTGCAGGGCCTGGCAGGCTTTTGAATGTTTAATTGCAAGTAGAATGGTTGTGATTCGCGCCTGAGGAGCTATCGGCTTAACGACATCGAGGAACTTTCCGATCTGCGTCATCTGCTCGAACGCAGCGCGCGGTTCTTTTCGGATAAAACCGCATGTGCCGAGTTGTCGCGTTCTTCGGAACTGCACGAAGTGAGCTATGCTCGCCTTTTGGAAGATGTGCGCGTTCTGGGAACCGCGTTTTTGGAACGGGGGTACGCCGGCAAGCGCATCGCGCTCATCGGGGAAAACTCTTACGCATGGGTTTTGGCGTACTTCGCCGTGGTCAATAGCGGGATGACGGTGGTTCCTTTCGACAAAGAACTGTCCTGTTCCGAGGTCGTCGATCAAATGACAAGGGCGAACGTTGATGCGCTGTGCCATACCGCATCGTACGCACCCGAGGCGCGCCGCGCGGCCGATGCGTTGAAGGAGCGCTGCGGGCTTGAGGTGGAGCTTTTTGACATGGGGTCGCTGGCTGCGGGCGAATTGGCGTGCGAACTGCTTTCTTGCGGGCGAGAGCAGATCGCGCTCGGCAACGATCGGTACGCGCGGGTCGAGCTGGACCCGGATGCCGTGTGCTCCATTCTGTTCACGTCGGGGACCACCGGCGTGAGCAAGGGCGTTTTGCTGAGTCATCGAAACTTTGCATCCAATATAAAAGGAGCATGCGAGCTGGTGCTTTTCGGCCCGCAGGATACGCTGGTCTCCGTTCTTCCCGTCCATCACGCTTACGAGGACATGGCAGGCATCTTCTGCCCGTTGTACTATGGGTGCACCGTGGGGTTCTGCTCCGGTTTGAAAATGTTGCCGAAATGCCTCGATGCGTTCAAGCCCACCATTTTGTGCCTGGTTCCCCTGTACGTCGAAACGTTCAGGAGCAAGATCCTTCGTGCTGCAAAAGAGGGAGGCCGCGAACGGCAGCTTGCCTTCGCCTGCAAAGCAAGCTCGCTGCTTCGGCGTGTTAGCGTCGATGTTTCGGACAAGCTGCTCGCGCAGCCCCGGGGGGCGTTCGGCGGCCGCCTGCGGCTCGTTATCTGCGGAGGCGCGCCGCTCGATCCGGCTTATGCGCCGTTTTACCGCTCTCTTGGCATCAACCTCATTCAAGGGTACGGCATTTCCGAATGTTCCCCCATTGTTTCGGTCAACCGCAACAACGAGTTCAAAGACGATTCCGTTGGCCGCGTGGTCTCGTGCGCGCGCGTGCGGTTCGACGAGGACGGGCAAATTTGGGTCAACGGGCCGTCGGTTATGGCAGGGTACTTGGATGAAGAAGCTGAAACGCTGGTCGATGGCTGGTTCCCAACGGGCGATCTGGGTCATTTGGATGCGGATGGGTTTCTGCATATTACAGGGCGGTGCAAAGACGTTATCGTGCTGAACAACGGCAAGAACGTTATGCCCCAGGAGATCGAACGCGCTTTGATGGCGTGCGATTCCGTAGCCGAAGCGGTGGTCGTCGGCGGGCCTGGAAGGGGCAACGGTTCCGAGTACTTGGCGGCGCACGTCTACCCGGACTTCGAAGCTATCGGGCTGGATGCGAAATCTCCGGAAGCTGCGGCGGCTGCCCGGGATCGGGTGCGCGCCGATATCAGGCGCGTCAACAGGGGACTGGCGTTTTACAAGCGCATAGCAACGTTCGCGGTGCGCACCGAACCGTTCGAGAAAACGACAACGCGCAAGGTCAAGCGGTTTCTGCTTGTTGACGATACGAAGGGAATGACGCATGTTTGATCGTGTTCGAAGCATTATCCAAGGCTACATCCAGCGCGATGACCTGGAGATCACGCTTGATACCGATGTGCTGAGCGACCTGGGCATCAACTCGCTTGAGTTGGTGGAGCTGGTGTGCGCGTTCGAGATGGAATTCGATCGGGAGATACCGGAAAAAGACATTCGCCAGTTCGTGACGGTCGAGGACATCGTGCGCTATCTGGAAGCGATCGAGGCGTAGGCCGAAGCGCCGTGGACCTGTACCTTGCATCCGTGCCCGCCGCTGACGAGCGATCGCTCGTCGAAGCGGCGCTTCCCTTCGCGACGCCAGCGAAGCGCGTCCGCATGGAGCGCTGCCGCGTTGCGCAGCAGCGCGCGGGCATGGCGCTCGTCGAGGTTCTGCTCGCATGGGCGCTGTGCGAAAAGCGCGGTGTAGACTTGCGCGCCGTCGACCGTTTCGAGGACGACAACGGCAAGCCCTTCGTACGTTACGTTGGCGGCTCGGTCGAATTCAGCGTGAGCCATTCCGGATCATACGCCCTGGTTGGGATCGATGATGCTCCCATCGGCGTGGATATCCAGCAGCAGCGTCAGGCGGACGAGCGGCTTGCGCGCAAGGTCATGGACGCGGCCTCGTTCGAAACGTGGTTGGGGTCTTCCGACGGAACAACGCTGTTCTGCGATTACTTGGCTCGCATGGAAAGCGAGTTGAAGTGGTGGGGGGTTGGGATTGCGGGTCTTGGAAGGGCCGACCTTGTTCTTCCGGAGGGCGTGTCGGCCTGCGCGGTCGATGTTCCTGCAGGGTATTCGGCTTCCGTGTGCGCTGCGCTGCCCAAGCCCGCCCCGGTGCGGGCGTTTCCCCGAATCGTGCAGATCGAGGAGCTGCTTGCTTTTGCCGAAAGGGAAGGGCTGCAATCGTGAAGCAAAACGAGGATACCCAGAGTGCATTGCCGTCGCCCGATGCGACGGTGCGCGCAAGCGAAAACGAAGGAGCGTCCCTTATGGCAGGTCGGTATCCGTTGACTCATCCGCAAAGCCGCATTTGGCATGTCGAGCAATCGCATCCGGGAACCAGCATGTGGAACAACGCCGGTACGCTCAAGATTCGCGGGCACCTTGATTTCGATTTGCTGGATAAGGCCATTCAGCTGTTTCTGGAGGCGAACGAGTCTCTTCGCCTGCGCATTTGCCTTGTCGACGGCCAGCCCATGCAGTACGTGGCCGCGTATCGGCCCGTGCATGTCGACCGACTTGATTTCAGCTCTGCGGGCGTGAAGGGGCTGTACGAGTGGGATGTTCGTCAAACGCAGGCTCCCATGTCGCTGATCGACAGCCCCCTCTATTACTTCGCTTTGGCGAAACCCGCCCCCGACGCGGGGTACCTGTCCGCGAAAATGCACCACATCATTTCCGACGGCGTGTCGTTCGTGGTGTTCGCAAACGAGGTCATGGATTGGTACGACATGCTTTTGTGCGGGGAGGACCCCGTGCCTCGGCCCGCAATCTCGTACCTCGATTACGTCGAGGAGGAGCGTCTCTATCGGGAGTCCAAGCGATTCGCTTACGACGAGGCGTACTGGCTCAGACGGTTTTCGGACTTTCCAGATGCCACGTTGCTCAAGCCGCGAACGTCGGACTGCTTCGCAACGAAAGCGAAGCGCAAGGCGTGCGTGCTTTCGGCCGAGCTTTCCACGGCGGTGCGGGACTTTTGCAAAGAGCATCGCGTGTCGGTGTTCGCGTTGCTGCTGTCTGCGTTTTCCGTGTACTTGAATCGCGTGTTGGGGAAAGAAGACCTGGTCATAAGCGCTCCCGTATCGAATCGCACCTTTGCGGGGTCCAGCGAGCGCTTCGGCATGTACGTGAGCACGGTGCCCGTGCGGGTGGCGGTCGACAACGAACGGACGTTTCTTGATTTCGCCGAAGGAGTGTCCAACGAATGGTTCTCCGTTCTCAAGCATCAGCGGTATCCGTACGACGTGCTCATTGAGAAGATCCGCGAAAACCGCCCCGACGTCGATCAGCTGTACGATATCTCTTTGTCGTACCAGGTGGGGACGTTCGAAACGAAGAAGCGCCGCTTCTCCTACGAAGGCCGTTGGCATTTCAGCGGGCATCAGGCGTCCTCGCTCAACGTTCACTGGAACGATCGCGAGAACAACGGGCGTTTCGTGCTGGATTACGATTACCTCTCGCCCCTGTTCGCGGCAAAGGAAGTTGATTTCATCCACGAGCATTTGTGCAACATCGTAGCCGATGCCGTTGCTCATCCCGAAAAGCGGCTCTTCGAACTTGCCATGGTTTCTGCAGAAGAGCGAGACAAGGTGCTGTACCGGTTCAACGACACCGATGACGGCTTCGAGCGAACCGACCTGGTCAGCTTGTGGAAGCGCCGCGTTGCCGAGGGTCCTTGCGAATCGGCGTTGACCTATCGCGACCGAAGCTGGACGGCGGCCGAGCTGGATCGGGCCTCCGACGAGGTTGGCGACGTGTTGGCGAATGCGGGGGTTGCGCCGGGCGATGTGGTTGCGCTTGCCTTGCCGCGAAGCGACGTCTACTATGCGGCCATGCTGGGCGCCCTCAAGGCGGGTGCGGCGTTCATGCCCATCGACCCCTCGCTTCCCGAGGAGCGCGTCCGTTACATGCTGAACGAGTCGGGCGCGCGGTTTGCGCTGGTCGGACCAGGGGATTTGGAGGAGCGGCAGAAGGGGGCGCTCCTGTCGGTCCCGGTCGCCTCGTTGCGTGCCGAGGAGCTTGTGCGGCGCGTTTCCTGCGTGCGATCGGAGGCGGCTGCGGGGAAGGACCGCTGTTCGGAAAGCGCTGCCGCAGAGGGGATCTGCGCTGCGCGGCGCTTTCCCGATCCCGGCCAGGCAGCCTACCTTATCTACACGTCGGGTTCGACTGGCACGCCGAAGGGCGTGGTGGTCGAGCATGCGCAGATAGCCCATTTCGTGTTGTCGATGCGCGCGGTGTGGGGTCGCACTCCCGGCGGCAGGATGCTGTGCGTGGGCCCGGTGTCGTTCGACATCAACATCATGGAAGCGGCTATCGGCCTGTTCTCGAACCGTACGCTTGTGGTTGCCGACGACCGACAGGCCGATTACCCCGACGATCTGTGCGCGCTGATGGGAAAGGAACGCGTGGACCTTATGATGGTCACGCCGGGGCGCATGGAGATGATTCTTTCGGCCCAAGCGGGCGCTCATGCGCTGCGAGGGGTCCGGGAAATCGGATTGGGGGCCGACGTGCTCCCGCCCGAGCTGCTGCGGCGCATCCAGCGGGTTACGTCGTCGTGCATCACGAACTTCTACGGTCCTACCGAGGTGACCATCGCGGCCACGTGCTGCGACGTGACCGGCCGTGCCGACGTCAATATCGGCCGCCCCATGAACGGCGTGCGCGTTTACATTCTGGACCCGCACCTCAATCCGGTTCCGATTGGCGTTCCAGGCGAGCTGTACGTTGGAGGCGCTGGCGTGAGCAGGGGATACGTTGCGCGTGCCGAGTTGACGGCCGAGTGCTTCGTGCCGTCTCCCTTCGTGAAAGGGGAGCGTCTTTACCGCACGGGCGACGTGGGCCGCTGGTATCCGCTTGGCGAAATTCAGTTTCTCGGACGCATCGACCGTCAGGTGAAGATTCGCGGATACCGCGTTGAGCTGGGAGAGATCCAGAACAGGTTGTTGCAGTTGGAGGGGATCCGCTCGGCGGCGGTGGTGGCGCACGATGAGCCGGACGGACGCAAGTCGCTGTGCGCGTACGTGGCGGGGGATTGCGTGCCGCCTGCTGCACGGATGAAGGCGCACCTGTCCGAATCGCTGCCGTTTTACATGGTTCCTTCATGCTTCATGGAGCTTGACGAGCTTCCTCTTACGGCAAGCGAAAAGCTTGACGTACGTCGCCTTCCCGAGCCTCATCGGGAAACGGTGGGTACGTGCTCGTTTGAAACCGACACCCAGCGCAAGCTCGCGGAGTTGTGGGAGAGCGTCTTGGGGGTGCGTTGCGTTCGCCCCGACGATCACTTTTTCGAAATCGGCGGGGACTCGCTGTCCATCGTGCGCATGATAGCCGAAGTGGCCGAGGTCTTCGATGCGAACATCGATTTGGCGGACGTGTACCGCGACCCGACGCTTGCCGCCTGCGCTGCGCTTGTTGACCGGGCGGAGGCCAGCTACTGCAAGCCGGTGAAGCCCGTGGCGGCGCGCCGTTACTATCCGGCCACGTCAACGCAGCAGCGCATGGTTTTGGCGGCGAACGAGGCTCCTGACTCCGTTGCTTACAACGTGCCGGCGCTGTTCGTGTTCGAAGGCTTGCTCGATGAGGACCGGCTCAAGGTTGCCTTGGAGAGGCTGCTCGCTCGGCATGCTGTTCTGCGCACGTCGCTGCATGTGCGCGACGGCGCGATCGTGCAGCGGGTTCACCGTTCGGTCGAGGTGCCGTACGAGTCGGTTGCGTGCGCCGATTCCCGCATCGCGGCATGCGCGAAGCGGCGCGTTCGGCCCTTCGACGTCTCAAGCGCTCCGCTCATGCGGCTTGTCTCCATTCGAACGCCTCGGCGGCATGCGCTGCTGTTCGACTTCCATCATGCCGTTTGCGACCAGGCGGGGCTTCGAATCGTGCTCGACGACTTCGCCGCTTTGTACCATGAAGACGCATTGCCTCCGCTTGCCGTCGATTACAAGGACTGCGCCGTTTGGTTGGAGGGGCGCCTTGCTTCGGACGCTTCGGAGCGGCATGCGGCGTATTGGCGCGAACGGCTTTCCGGCAACCTCCCCGTACTGTCGCTGCCCACCGAGCGCCCTCGGACGAACGAACGGAAGGGCGCAGCATGCGAGGCGCGCATTGCCGCGAGCGCGCTCGCGGCAATGCGCGCCCTTGTGCGGTCTCGGAAGGCTACGGTGGCCACGGCGCTCATGACCGTGTTCGGGCTGGTGCTTTCCCGTACTGCCTTGCAAGACGAGGTGGTGATCGGCATGCCCGTAGAAAACAGGATGCAACCTGCGATGCAGCATACGGCGGGCGCTTTCATCAACACGGTTCCGGTGCGGTGCGCGTTTTCGGACGGACAGACCGTCCGTGCATGCTTCGACGCGGTGCATCGCGCTTTGAGCGAAGCCCTTTCCCATCAGGATTATCCGTTCGAGCGCATCGTGGCCGACGTGGGCGCTGCGCGCCAGCGCGGTCGCAACCCCTTGTTCGACGCGATGCTCGTGTTCGGGAAAGACCAGGTGAGCTTGACGCTTGAAGGCGTATCCGCAACGCCTCGGTTCGTGGACGTTGCAACGGCGAAGCTCGATGTGACGCTGTTCGTCTACGAAGCAGCGGACGGCCTGACATGCAGATTGGAGTACGATCGAAATCTGTTTTCCGCTGCGGCAGCGCGGCGCATGCTCGATCGCTTCACTCATACCGCAGCAACGCTGTTCGAAGCTCCCGACGAGGGCATCGCGCGCGCAAGCGTGCTGCCCGTGGAAGAGTATCAGCTGGTGACAAGCGGGTTTGCGGGAGACGAGATGCCTGTTCGCAACCGGCCGCTCTGCGCGTGGGTGGAAGACCTTGCCGATCGGCGGCCGTGCGACGAAGCCGTTGTGGCCGTGGACGGTCGGTTGACGTTTTCCGAGCTGGATCGGCAGGCCGATTGCATCGCATGCGCTCTTGCCGAAGCAGGAGCGGGACCCGGATCCTTGGTGGCCGTCATGATGCGGCGCAGCGCGGCGTTGCTCCCGGCTCTGTTCGGCGTCATGAAGGCGGGCGCTGCTTACGTTCCCGTCGACCCGACGTATCCGGCCGACCGCAAGGCGCTCATGCTGGCCGATAGCGGGGCGCGCCTTGTGCTGGTCGATGGCCAGACGCGTGACGACTGCCCGGAAATCCCGACCGGCGTTGCAACGGTAATCGTCGAGGACGCGCTTCTTGCGCGGGCATCGCTGGACTCGGCGCGGGCTCGCGGCGAGCGTATGCGCAGGTGCTCCGGGGCGAAGCCGGACGATCCTGCGTACGTCATCTACACAAGCGGTTCGACCGGCGTGCCGAAGGGGAGCCTCCTCACGCGCGCGGGCGTGGCGAACCTGCGGGACGCTATGGCTTCGTGCATCGGCTACCGTCCTGCATGGACCGCAGTTTCGGTGACTACGATGTCGTTCGACATTTTCGTTGCGGATGCGCTGCTTCCCTTGACGTACGGCTGCCGTACCGTGCTCGCCGACGAAGAGGAGCTTCGGCAGCCTCGGCTGCTTGCCGGCCTCATCGAGCGCGAACGGGTCGATTTTCTGCAGGCGACGCCCTCGCGCATGCAAATCATGGTGCGTGACCAAGCATTCGTCCAAGCCGCTTCACGGCTTTCGACCGTGGTTCTGGCGGGAGAGAAGCCGCCGCTTCCGTTGGTTCGAACGTGCAAGCGCATCATGCCCGGCGCGCGTCTCAAGAACGGGTACGGCCCGACCGAGGTGACCGTGTACACCTCGTTTCAGGATATGACCGACTGCTCGTACGTGAGCATCGGGCGACCTATCGCGAACACGCGCGTCTACGTGCTCGACGAGGCGCTGCGCCCCGTTCCCGTGGGAACGTACGGGGAAGCCTACATTGCCGGAGCAGGGGTGTCGCCGGGCTACATCGGCCGTCCCGATCTGAACGAGTCGCGCTTTCTTCCCGATCCGTTTCACGAGGGAGGCGTTATGTACCGGTCGGGAGACGTGTGCCGGTTCGACGAGCACGGCGAGCTGTTCATTGCGGGTCGCGTCGATCACCAGGTGAAGGTGCGCGGTTTGCGCATCGAACCCGGTGAGATCGAGGCGGCTCTCTGCGCTCTTGACGGCATTGCCGAAGCGGTGGTGGTGGCGCGCGGGGCGGGCGAGCGCAAGCAGCTGGTTGCGTACTACACGGCGTCCGAGCCGCATGAGGTTTCGCAGCTGCGGTCTGCGCTTGCGGCGCAGCTCCCTTCGTTTTTGGTGCCCGCGCGCTTCGTTTGCCTTGAGGCGCTCCCCGAAACGGCAAACGGCAAGGTGGACCGCGGGCGCCTTCCCGATCCAGATGCCAGCGGCTGCGCGACGACGTCCGCGCCTTCCGGCACGCCTGCGAAGCGGGCATGCTCGGCCGAGGAGCGACGGCTTCTGCGCGCGATCGAGCACGTCTTGGGAGTGCGGGGCATCGGCCTGGCCGACAACGTGTTCGATTTGGGAGGCGACTCCTTGGCGGTCATCTCCATCCAAGCGCGGCTCGCCCCGCACGGGTGGACGCTGCGCACGCAGGATTTCTACGATGCCGCGACCATCGGGGATCTGCTCGCACGTGCGCACATGCCCGGCGCGAAGGGTGTTTCCAAGCGCCAGCAGAAAACGGGCGGAAGCGCATCGGATCGTCGTTTGGCCGATCGAAGCGAAGCGGCGGCATCGGTTGCGCGCAATGCGGCAGCGGCTTGCGAAAAGCCCGTTGCCGCATGCTCCCTTGACCGTGTGCTCGTAACGGGAGCAACGGGATTTCTGGGCGCCCATGTGGTGGCGGAGCTTTTGGCTGCGGGCGCGGGGGAGGTGCTTTGCCTGGTGCGCGCCGCCGACGACGTCGAGGCGCAGGTGCGCCTCGATCATGCGCTGGCAGCTTACGGGATGGACTTTGCCCCCGCGGTTCGCGCCGTGCGCGGCGACGTGTCCCATGACGCTCGCGGTTTGGCCGCGTCGCTTGGTTCGATCGACGCGGTGTTCCACTGCGCGGCCATCACCGACCACGTTGGCCGGCGCGAGGAGTACGAGCGCGTCAACGTCGAGGGCACGCGTCGCATGCTGGAACTGGCCGCTATGCTGGAAGCGCAGTTCATGCATGTGTCCACGATGAGCGTGGCCGGCAGGGGCGGTGCGCTGTTCGACGAGCGATCGTTCGACGTCGGGCAAGACGTTGATTTCAACGAGTACGCTCGAAGCAAGTACCGGGCTGAGGCCGTCGTGCTCGACGCTTTCGCGAAGGGCGTTGCGGGCCGCGTGTTTCGCGTGGGGAATCTGACGGGCCGCGCTCGTGACGGGGTGTTTCAGCGCGATGTCCATCGCAACGCCTTCGCGATGCGCCTTGCCGCTTACGCCCGCTTGGGATGCTATCCTGAAAGCCTGGTCGAACGGTTCGAGATGACGCCCGTCGACTCATGCGCGCGTTCCATCGTGCTGTTGGCAACGCATGATTCGCATTGCGTCGCGCACGTGTGCAGCGATCGGCGGATCGACGTCAAGGCGCTTGCCGCGCTTTTGCGGCGTTGCGGCCATCCTGTTGAGCCGGTGTCGGACGAGGCGTTTGCCCGGTGCGTTTCCGGGCGCCTGAACAACGAGTTCAAAAGTTTGTTCGGCATTGTTCGGGATGTTGTCGAGCGCCCCGCCGCCCAGCCTACCGAGGCGTCGGCGGCGGCTACGTGCGCCGCGCTGCAGGAGAAGGGCTTTTCCTGGCCGGACCCCGATGCGGCGTACTTTGCCCCCTACTTCGCTCAGATCCAAGCTGCCGTCGAGGCTTCGGGCCCCGTTCGAGAAAGGAGTTAACGTGGACGCTGCTTCCGTAATCGTGTTGACGGTGGTTCTCATCGCGTTGGTCGCCATGCTGTGCTACGTGGCGTTTGCCAAAGAGAAGAAAACGCTTCACTACCTGTTCATCACCATCATCGTCGAGCTGATCGTGTGGAACACGGCGGTGCTCGGCGGCAAGTACGTTGCCGCCGATCCGGAGCTTTCCGTGTTCGTTGACAACTTCGCCTACTTTGGGGCCGCATTTGTGCCGGTCACTATGCTGTTGCTGGGTTTGGCGTACCAGAAAAGCTTCAAAGGCTTTTCGAAGGCATACGGGCTGCTGTTCGCGTTCCCCATTATCACGATGGTTGTGATATTCACGAACGACTTCCATCATCTTTTCTACCTTTCGTATACGCCGGGCGTAGGGTACGTACAGGGGCCGTACTTTGTGTTCTACGCCTTGTATTCGTATGCGTGCCTGTTCACCGGCATGGGGCTGCTATGCTATACCGCCATCAAAACCTCGGGCGTGCTTTCGCTGCAGGCGCTGCTCAACGTTGCGGCCGCGCTTATTCCCACGGTCACGAACATCTGCTACACGCTGCACGTTCCCGGCTTCTACGTGTACACTACGCCGGTTGCGTTCACCATTACCGTACTGCTCTACATTGTGTCGCTGTTTCGATTCGGCTTCCTTAAAACCGTTCCCATTGCCACGCAAACCGTCATCAATCGCATTTCGGATTGTTTCGTGGTTATCGATCGCGAGCTTCGCATGCTCGATTGCAACGAATCGTTCACCCGTCGGTTCTATGATCGATCGAACGCCCAGAAAAAAACGAAGCTCGACGATCTGCTGGTCGGTATGGGATTGTCTGCCGACCAGGTTGCTTCCATTCGCTGGAACATTGCGGTCGCCTTCGAGTCCGGCCGTTTGCAAACGGCTGACCTTGCCGTCGAGGCGGGCGAAGGTCCTCTGTTCTACACGGTCGAGTACACGCCTTTGTCGGAGAGCTTGTCGTATCCGGCGCTCGTGCTGTTGTTCAAGGACGTCACGCAACACGTGCTTGACCTGCAGGCGTTGCGCGACAATCAAGACATTCTGCTTGAGCGGGAGCGCTTGGCTTCGCTCGGGCAGATGATCGGCGGGATCGCGCACAATCTCAAAAGTCCCATCTTGGCTATTTCGGGAGGCATCGACCAGGTGCAATGGCTGGTGTCGGAGTATCGCGACTCGGTAGGGGACCAAGAGGTTACTGATGACGATCATCGCGAGATCGCCCGCGATATGGATGAGTGGCTTGCGAAGATGAAGATCCAGCTTTCGTACATGTCCGACATCATATCCACCGTCAAGGGACAGGCAGCCCAGTTCAGCGAGGACTCATCCCATCCGTTCACCGTTGGCGAGGTGCTGAAGCGAACGCAGATACTCATGCAGCATTCGCTCGTGAAGGGCGGATGCACGCTGGAAACCGAGGTGAACATCAGTCGTGAGCAGGTGGTGTTCGGCGATGTGAATAGTCTTGTTCAGATTCTAGATAACGTCATCGACAATGCCATCCATGCGTATAATGGGGACGGTGGCACGATCAAGCTGAACGTGGAGCCGGTCGAGGACAGCGTGCGTTTCTCCGTTTCCGATCAAGGGGCGGGCATTGCACCCGATGTTCAAAAGCTCCTGTTCAAAGAGATGACGACAACAAGGGGCAAGCACGGGACCGGACTTGGCCTGTACATGTCCTACAGCACGGTAAAAGGCATGTTCCGCGGCAGCATGTGGTTCGAAACGCAGCCGGGCGCGGGCACCACGTTCTTCATTCAAATTCCTTTGGCAGGAAAGCGAGGGTAGCATTGTATGCGCAAGCGGCGTAGTCGGGAGGTTTCCGAGGAATACCGTATTATGGTCGTTGATGACGAAGAGGGGATCATCGACACCGTTGTTGCCATGGTGAATCGCAGCGGATACTGGTGCAAGGGGTTCACCAATCCGCTTGAAGCGCTCGAGGAGCTTGAGCGCGAGCACTACGACCTGCTCATCCTTGACTATTTTATGCAACCCATTCACGGCGACGAGGTGGTCGAGCGCATTCGCAAGACCGATTACGAGCTGTACATACTTCTTCTGACCGGGCATAAAGAGCTTGCGCCGCCGGTGAGCACGCTCAAGTCTTTGGCTATTCAGGCGTATTGCGAGAAAAGCGACCGTACCGATCAGCTGCAGTTGCTGGTGGAATCCGGCGTCAAGTCCATCAGCCAGATGCGCACCATAAAGCAGTTCCAGGAAGGACTCAACAGCATTTTGGGCGCCGTCCCCAAAATCTACCAGCTTCAGCCCATCGGCAACATACTCGAGGAGATTCTTCGTCAGATTCTGCCCCTGGTAAACGGCGAGGACGCGTTCATTCTCATAGACGAGCTGCCTGAATCGTTCGATCCTGCGGCAGGCGCGGGCTCTCAAGAGCGCAAGAGCATCTTCTGCGGCATCGGCGCATACCGCGGCTCAGTGGACTCGTTCACCAACCTTTTGGATCACGACCTCATGGAGGCCGTCGGTCGCGCGCGCACGGATTGTGCGCTCGTGCATGCCCCCGAGGGCGTGGTGCTGCCGCTGTGCGACGAACAGAAGCGTTCGCTCGGGGTGATTTACGCGCGCAACGTGTCGAGCGAGTACGGCATCAAGCTTTTGGAGATTTACGCCCATCAAGCTGCGTCGTCTATCAGCAACGCGTTTCTGCATTCGCTCGTCAATATCAAAAACGAGGAACTGCATGACACGTACGCGCAGCTCAAGCAGCGATACATGGATACGGTCGAGGTGCTGCGCCTGGCGGTCGACGCGAAAGACGAGTACACGCGCGGCCACTCCGATCGCGTGGCGGCCTTGGCGGTGGAGATCGGTCGAGCGTACGGGTTCGATGCAGATGCGCTCGAAGAACTGCGGGTGGCCGGTCTGTTCCACGACATCGGCAAGATTGGGACCGCCGACGACATTCTGCTCAAAACCGACACGCTCGACGATGTCGAATACGAAGAGATCAAGCGTCATCCCATGAAGGGAGCCATGATCTTGTCGGCGGTGTCGATGTTCGAGAGCATTGTGCCCGTGATCAGGCATCACCACGAGCGTTACGACGGACGGGGCTACCCTGACGGCATCGCCGGTCAAGACATCGAGCTGAACGCGCGCATTATCGCGGTGGCGGACGCGTTCGATGCCATGACCTCGGATCGCCAGTACCGGGCGCATCTTTCGTTCGAAGACGCAGTGCAGCAGCTGCGCGACGGCGCGGGCACCCAGTTCGATCCTTCCGTGGTCGATTGCATGCTTCGCCTGATCGAGACGCAGCCCAGAATCTTGCGCATCGTGCGTCGTTAGCTTGTTTTGGTACGCGGCGTTGCCAGCGTATCCGGGTGCGCGCCGTGCTCGTCGGCCTTCTGGCTGACGGGTGAGCGTGCCGGTCCTTCCAGGTGCCAACTTTGGTTCGTAATTAAGTAATTGTAATTCTGAACTGGGAAAACGGTAAACTTTACAGAGTTTTAACCCGTATCCGACATTCCTTTGATGCTCCAACTTCATCATGTTCTTTGCAACGGGCCGGAAGGCCCGTACTACTGCAGCCAGTATTGCGCCAACGGGGGCGCATCGAAGGAAGGAAGAGCATGAAGAAGCGTTTGGTTATGGCGGTGAGCGCGGCAGCGTTGGCGCTGGGTCTGTTCGGGCTGTTCGGGTGCGCGTCAGGCAACGGCGGGTCGGCTGGCGACGAGGGCGCGTCCTCGTCGCCGTCGGGCGCGGTTTCCGTGTATTCGCGCGAAGACGGCTCTGGCACGCGCGGCGCGTTCGTCGAGCTGCTCCGCATCGAGGAGAAGGACGCCAACGGCAAGAAAGTCGACATGACCACGCCTTCGGCGGCCATCACGAACTCCACGTCCGTCATGATGACGTCCGTGTCCGGCGACAAGAACGGCATCGGATACATTTCCCTGGGCTCTCTGAACGACACGGTGAAGGCCCTTGCCATCGATGGCGCTCAGCCGACGGCCGAAAACGTGAAGAGCGGCGAGTACAAGGTTGCTCGTCCCTTCAACATCGTGACGAAGGACGGCCTGTCCGACGTGGCTCAGGATTTCGTGGCTTACATCATGAGCGCTGACGGCCAGAAGGTTGTCGAAGAGAACGGCTTTATCTCGGTTGCCGACGGTGCTTCTGCCTACAAGGCTTCCGGCAAGTCCGGCAAGATCGTCATCGCGGGTTCCTCTTCGGTGACTCCGGTTATGGAGAAGCTGGCCGAGGCTTACAAAGCGCTCAACTCCGGCGTGACCATCGAGGTGAACCAGTCCGATTCCACCACGGGCGTCAACATGGCTACGGAAGGCACCTGCGACATCGGCATGGTTTCCCGCGAGCTGAAGGACTCCGAGACTGGCGTCAAGGCGACGGTTATCGCGCAGGACGGCATCGCCATCATCGTGAACAACGGCTCTGCGGTGGACGGCCTTACGTCCGATCAGGTGAAGGGCATCTACACCGGCCAGCTGACCACGTGGGAAGACGCGCTGGCCTAAGGGCGAGCGACGTAATCGAGTAGGACTCGCATGTCTCGCGTACACATCAAAGAAGGCATTGCGAAGGCGCTGTTCGTAGCTGCCGCGGGGATCTCGATCCTCGCGGTGGCCCTTATCTGCGTCTTCCTTTTCGCGAACGGCGTACCGGCTATCGCGCAGATCGGCCTTCCGGAATTTCTCTTCGGTACAACGTGGCGTCCGGCCAACGATATCTACGGTATCTTCCCCATGATCGTGGGCAGCGTATACGTAACGGCGGGCGCTATGGTGGTGGGCGTTCCCACGGGGCTTCTGTGCGCTATCTTCCTGTCCCGGTTCGCCAGCGGCAAGATCGCGGCGGTGCTCAAGCCGGGCGTGGAACTTTTGGCGGGCATTCCGTCGGTCGTGTACGGTTTCTTCGGCCTGGTGATCATCGTGCCGTTCATTCGCGCCAACGCTCCGGCCGACGCTCCGGGCAACGGCTTGTCCTTGCTGGCGGCTGCCGTGCTTCTGGGCGTCATGATCCTGCCCACCATAATCACCGTCGCGCAAAGCGCGCTTGACGCCGTTCCCAAGAAGTACTACGAAGGCGCGCTCGCTCTGGGTGCGGACCATGAACGCACGGTGTTTCGCGTTATCGTGCCTGCCGCCGTGTCCGGCATCATGGCCGCGGTGGTGCTGGGAGTGGGGCGCGCCATCGGCGAGACCATGGCCGTCATCATGGTCGCCGGCAACCAAACGCTCATTCCCGAGAGCATATTCAGCGGCGTGCGCACCATGACGGCGAACATCGTGCTGGAGATGGGCTACGCCGCCGACCTGCACCGAGGCGCGCTGGTGGCAACCGGCGTGGTGCTGTTCGTGTTCGTCTTGCTCATCACCATGTTGTTCAACGTCATCAAGAAACGGGGTGAGATGAAATAATGGCGCCGAAACTGACTATTGCCTACGAATCCGCCGACGCGGGCCCCGTTGCGCCGTCCAATCCAAGCGACCGCATCGACGCCTTGTTCGCAGCCGCGGAAGCCCGTCACGGCAAAACCCGCCGCATCGTATCCGCCCTTCTGCGCTGGGTCGTGTACCTGGGCGCCTTGGTCACGGCTGCGGTGCTCTTGTTCATAGTGGGATACATCCTGGTGAACGGCGTGCCGTACCTCACGCCCAGCCTGTTCGCCTGGGAGTACACGTCCGACAACGTGTCGCTTATGCCTGCGCTGGTGAACACCCTGGTCATGGCGGGCCTTTCCCTGATCATGGCGGTGCCTGTGGGCGTTGGCTCCGCGATCTATCTGGTTGAATACGCGAAGCGCGGCAGCAAGTTCGTGCAGATCGTGCGCACGACCACCGAAACGCTGCAGGGCATTCCCTCCATTATATACGGCCTGTTCGGCATGCTGTTCTTCGTGACGGCCCTGCAATGGGGGCTGTCCCTTATGGCGGGCGCATGCACGCTGGCCATCATGGTGCTGCCCGTGGTCATGCGCACCACCGAAGAGGCGCTGCTGGCCGTTCCCGATGCCTATCGCGAAGGCGGTTTCGGCTTGGGGGCCGGTCGCTTGCGCACGGTGTTTCGCTGCGTGCTGCCCACGGCCGTTCCGGGTATTCTGGGCGGCGTTATTCTGGCGCTCGGTCGGTGCGTCGGCGAGGTGGCAGCCCTTATCTTCACGGCGGGTTCCATCGCTCAGATTCCCAATTTCTTGGATGCGGGCGCCATGGCCGTGTTCGATTCGGCGCGCACGCTGGCCGTGCATATGTACGTGCTTGCCAGCGAGGGCCTGCACGTGAACGAGACGTACGCTACGGCGGTGGTCTTGCTGATCATGGTGGTGTTGCTCAACTTGATGGCCACCTTCGCCGCGAAAAAGATGAACAAGGGAGGCAAAGATGACTAATGCCACGCTCGAGAAGGCTGCCGATCAGGTGATCGTCAACCCCACCTACATGCCCACCGCTCAGGGCCAGGCCGCGGATCGCCGCGCGAAGGCCAAGGCGCCGTCCAACGCTCCCGCCAAAATGAGCGTGCGCGACCTTGACCTGTACTACAAGGATTTCCATGCGCTGAAAAACATCAACCTTGATTTTCCCAAGAACCAGGTGACAGCCCTCATCGGACCGTCTGGCTGCGGTAAGTCCACGCTGCTCAAGTCGCTCAATCGCATGAACGATCTGGTGGAGGGCTGCCGCGTTGAAGGTGAGATCGCCCTCGACGGAGAGGACGCCTATCGCTCCCTGGACGTGAACAACCTGCGCCGCCGCGTGGGCATGGTGTTCCAGCAGCCCAATCCGTTTCCCATGAGCGTGTACGACAACGTGGCGTTCGGCCCGCGTACGCACGGCGTCAAAAACCGCGCCGATTTGGACGAGATCGTCGAGCAGAGCCTGCGCGACGCTGCCATTTGGGACGAGCTCAAGGATCGTTTGAAGAAGAACGCGCTGGGCTTGTCCGGCGGACAGCAGCAGCGTCTGTGCATCGCCCGTGCGCTTGCCGTTCGTCCCGAGGTGCTGCTCATGGACGAGTCCACCAGTGCGCTCGATCCCATCTCCACGGCCAAGATCGAGGACTTGGTGGGCGAGCTCAAAAGCAAGTACACCGTCATCATGGTTACGCACAATATGCTGCAAGCGTTGCGCGTGTCCGACAAAACGGCGTTCTTCCTGTTGGGCGAGATGGTGGAGGCTGGCGATACCGACGACATCTTCACCAATCCGAACGATCCTCGCACCGCCGACTACGTCGCCGGACGGTTCGGCTAGTCCGAGCGGCACGCGAGGCTGCTGGCGGTGGGGCGTTCCGGCCGCCTTTCGCGTGGGGGCGAGACGCCCGCGCGAGGGCGGGGCGCCCCGTGAGGAGGGGCTGCCCTTGCGGGGCGCCCCGTGCGGCTACCACGCTTTCGATCGCAAGGACCGTCTCGCCTGCGTGGGTCCCGGCGTGGGCTCTGCCGTGGACGCGCGCGAGCTTTTTGCGCCGGGACCTTCGGGCTGTTCGGTCGTTTCGACAGCGGATGCCGCAAAGCTTGGTACAGAATCACGGGCCTGCGCTCCTTGATCAGCCCATTACTTGCGGTTGTTTTGAGCGCTTGCATCAACAGGCCAGGTCAGTGAAGCTTGACGGATTCGGCGGTTGCTGGAGGCGTTTGTTCAAGAGCGCAGACCCGCAATCCCGTGCCAAGTTCGGAGATTTTCGCCGCCAGAAGATCCTCCTGTCCGTTCGCAGGCCTCGTTCCGGTCGGCTACACGGACGCTGCGGGGCGCCCTTGGGGTTCGGCCGGCTGCCGAGGGCATGACCTCCGCACCACTTTACGCAAATTTGACTCGCTCGTTGTCCCGTTGGCAAGCGCGCTGCTTTACAATGGGCCGAAACGACCGAAGCTGCCACCCGGGAGCCATCAATGATTTACTACGTAGAAGACGATACCAATATCCGCGACCTTACGGTGTACGCGCTCAAGCAGGCGGGATTCGAGGCCGAGGGGTTCGCTGCGGCTGGCGAGTTCTTCGCGGCCTGCCGAGAGCGCGTGCCGGAGCTGGTCCTTTTGGACATCATGCTGCCCGAAATCGACGGGTTGGAAATCCTGCACATGCTGCGCGAGGACGCCAGCACGAAGCCCCTGCCCGTTATGATGCTTACTGCCAAGGGAACGGAGTTCGACACCGTGTGCGGTCTCGATGCCGGCGCCGACGATTACCTGGCGAAGCCCTTCGGCATGATGGAGCTCGTGTCGCGCGTGAACGCGCTCATGCGCCGCGCCTCCGCGCCGGCGGTCATTCCCGATGACGACATGGCGTGCGGTCCGATCGAGCTGTGCGTTTCAGCCCATACGGTGTCGGTGGACGGTCAGCCGGTCACGCTTACGCTCAAGGAGTTCGACTTGCTGCATACGCTCATGAAGAACGCAGGGCACGTGCTGTCGCGTCGGCAGCTGCTTGAGGATGTGTGGGGCATGACGTACGTGGGCGAGACGCGCACGGTGGACGTTCATATCCAAACGCTGCGTCAGAAGCTCTCGGCGGTTCGCGAAGGCGCCGATTCCTGCATTAAAACGGTGCGTGGCGTTGGCTATTGCATCAAGCAGCCTTCTTAAACTATGAGTCCCACGCATTTTACGGTGAAGAGCCTTTCGGGAAAAATCTTCTCGAGCGTCCTTGCGTTCACGTTGGGCATTATCTTGGTGCTGGCCGTGGTCATGACCACCATCTACTACCTGTCCTACGAGCACGATGCCGAAGCGGAGATCGCCGCGAACGCGCAGAATGCCGCCACGTACCTGAACGCTACGCCCACGTCGGCCAACTTGCCCGCGCTCAAGGAACAGTTCTCGGGTCTGACCCGTTACACGCTGATCGGCGCGGATGGAACGGTGCTCTTCGACAGCGCCGCCGACACGGCGCACATGGACAACCATGCCGACCGTCCTGAGGTGCAGGAGGCTGCGAAGTCGGGCGAGGCCGTGACCATGCGCTATTCAGAAACGCTTGGAACCGACACCGTGTACGCGGCCGTGAAGCTTGACGACGGTACGTTCGTGCGCCTGTCCGAAACGCGCCATTCGCTGCTGTCGTTTCTGGGCGACATGCTCATGCCGGTTCTGGTGGCGCTCGTCATCGCCGTGGCCTTGGTGTTCTTGCTGTCCAAGGAGCTTACGAAGCGCATCATGAAGCCCATCGATGCGCTCGATTTTTCCAGTCCGCTTGAAAACGAGATCTACGAAGAGATGGATCCGCTGCTCATTCGCATCGACGAGCAGCAGCGCCAGCTCAAGCAGCAGAACCGCGAGCTTGCCGAAGCGGAGAACATGCGCCGCGACTTTTCAAGCAACGTGAGCCATGAGATGAAAACTCCCTTGCAGGTTATCTCCGGCTACGCCGAGCTCATGAAGAACGACATGGTGCAGCCGGCTGATCGCCAGAAGTTCGCCGCGCTCATCTACGACGAGGCCCAGGCTATGCGCTCGCTCATCAACGACGTGCTGACCTTGTCGAAGCTTGACGAATCGGCGTTCGGCAAAGAGGGCGCGTCCGTGATCGATCTGCACGGCGTGGCCCAGCGCGTGGCGGGACGCTTGTCCAGCTTCGCCGCCGATCAGAACGTGAGCGTACGCGTCGAAGGCGGTCGCGCCTGCATTGCCGGCAGCGAGACCCTTGCGGAAGAGATGCTCTACAACCTGATCGAGAACGGAATCCGCTACAATCACGACGGCGGAAAGGTGACCATGTCGGTTGGGCTGGAGATGACGAAGGCCTCCCGTTGTGCGGAGCGGGCTTCGCGTGCCGAGAGCCCTTCGCAGCGTTGCGCGGCGGGGGAGGGGCAGCCGTCGGTGCAGAAGCAGGCCGTGGTGCGCGTGAGCGATACGGGGCCGGGCATTCCCGAGGAGATGCACGACAAGATATTCGGGCGCTTCTTCCGGGTTGATAAGAGCCGTTCGAAGGAGACGGGCGGCACGGGGCTCGGCCTTGCCATCGTCAAGCACGCGGTCATCCATCACGGCGGAACGATCACGGTGGAAAGCGCCGAAGGCAAGGGAACCACCTTCGTGCTTCGGTTCCCGGCGGAATAGCGCTGAGGGCGGCCGGCGTCGGCGCTGAAGGGGTTGGCATCGGGGCGGGGAAGCCGAACTGCATCCTCGTGCGGGGCGCATGAGGATGCAGCGTAGTTCTGCGCTCGAAAAGATTGCTGAGTCAGTGATCTTGCAAGAAGGAAGCCCTGCCCCCGGCCAGAAGGATGAACCCACCTCAAAAGGTGGGTGCTCGCAGTTCGCTTCCTGGCTTTCGTATCAACAGATGCGAATCTCCATTCCACGCACTATCTTGAGCTCCCTCGTGTATTAGCATCGGTCCATCGCAAAGTATGGCTTCGAGGGCAGGACCTGTATTTGAGTATATGGGCATCGAAGGCAAAATAAAGTCTTGACATATATTTTCATGAAAAGGATCTCGAAAACAGCAAAGCCTGATTCGAAAAGCAGCTTCTAGGCAAACAAGCGTTCGCATGGTACCATACGACTCATGGATACCTTATTTACAGCAATGGAGAACGAACGGAAGTCTCAAGTGGCGCCTCTGGCGGTGCGCATGCGTCCGCGCACGCTCGAAGAAGTCGTCGGGCAAGAAGAGGCCGTCGGTCCGGGAAGCTGGCTGCGCAACGCGATCGAGCAGGACCGCCTGAGCTCGGTCATACTGTTCGGCCCCGCCGGAACGGGCAAAACGTCCTTGGCTCACGTCATCGCGGAAACCACGAAGGCAACGTTTGTGGAGGTGTCGGCCATCGGGGGCACCGTTTCGGACCTCAGGCGCGAGATCGACGCGGCTGAAAAGCGCCTGTCCATGAGCGGTTTGCGCACTATTCTCTTCGTCGACGAGATCCATCGTTTCAACCGCAGCCAGCAAGACACCTTGCTGCACGCGGTGGAAGATCGTGTGGTGGTGCTGGTGGGCGCTACCACGGAAAACCCGTTTTTCGAGGTGAACTCGGCGCTGATCAGCCGCTCCCGGGTGGTCGAGCTGCACGGTCTGTCCGACGAGGAGATCGTTCGCCTGGTGAATCGCGCCGTTGTGGACGAACGGGGCCTGGCGGGTCTTTACCAGCTCGATGCCAAGGCGCTGCAGGCCATCGTGCTCCTGGCGGGAGGGGATGGGCGTACCGCGCTCACCACGCTCGAGCTTGCGGCGGGCATGGTGGAGCCGGGAACCTCGAAGGATCCGGCCACCGTTTCGGAGGAAGCCGTGCGCGCCGCCACGCCGCATCGTGCTCTTCCTTACGATAAGAACAAGGACATGCACTACGACGTTATTTCCGCGTTCATCAAATCCATGCGAGGAAGCGACCCCGATGCCGCCCTGTATTGGCTTGCTCGCATGATCGACGGAGGAGAAGACCCCAAGTTCATTGCGCGTCGCATGTTCATCGCCGCTTCCGAAGACATTGGAAACGCCGATCCTCAAGCGCTGCTTATTGCCGAGGCAGCGTTCAAATCGGCCGAGGTGATCGGCTATCCCGAATGCCGCATCAACCTGGCTCAGGCGGCAATCTACTTGGCCCTTGCCCCGAAAAGCAATGCGGCCGAGGCCGGCATCGATGCCGCGTTGGCCGAAGTGCGCAACGGTCCTTTGCGCAACGTACCGGACCACTTGCGCGACCGGCACCGTCCGGGATCGGAGCAGTACGGCGTGTACAAGTACCCGCACAGCTATCCAAGCGGGTGGGTTGCCCAGCGCTACCTGCCCGACGGCTTGGAGCGGGGGTGCTTCTATCGCTCTAGCGACCGTGGATGGGAGGCGTATCGCAGCGAAGCCGCTGCTCGGGATCGCCTTTCTTCAGGAGAAAACCCCACGTCGCGCGAAAGGTAACCGATTTCCAACTCCTGTGAACGAGGGGTGGAAAGGCGGAGCGATCTCGTTAGAATCAAAACCGATTGTGCTATAGTGTAGGCTTCGGAAACAGGAGGCTTCTCGTGGAATTCAGCGAACTTATCAGCGTGGCGTTGCCGGTTGTCTACGTGATCGTCGGAGCGGTTCTCGTATGGCTGGCCGTCGAGTTGATCATGACGGTGCGCAAAGCGCGCCAGACGGTCGAGGACCTGCACAAGCAGGTCGAGCCCACCCTTGCAAGCGTCGAGCGCATAACCGCGTCTTTGGAGCCGGTGGCGGCGAAGGTCGATCCGCTGGTTGACCGCGTGTCGCTGACGGTGGACGCCGCAAACCTTGAGCTTATGCGGGTCGATCAGATTCTCGAAGACGTAAACGAGATCACCGACACCGTGTCCTCTGCCGTCGAGGCCGTCGATACGGTGACGAACGCCCCTATGGAACTGGTGAGCTCCGTTACCAATCGCGTGCGCAGCGCCTTCAAGCCGCGCCGCGCCAGCGACGAATCCGTTGCGCTCGGTCAGGCGAAGGCTGAGCAAGAGGCGCGGTTCGAGCAGGCGTCGAATGCGTCCGTGACGCAAACTGCCGCCGCTGCAACCCAGGTGGTCAAGGAAGCGGCCGTCACGGCTGCTAAAGCCACGCAGGAAGCGGTTGCCGAGCAGCGCGAACAGCGGGCTGAACAGCGCGTCCAGCGTGAGGAGAAGGCGGCTGCCAAGAGGGCTGTTGCCGAGAAGACGGCCGAAACCGCCGCCACCATGGCCGATGCGGTGACCGCTTCCGTTGACGAGGACGCTGCAACTGCTCCCAAGTACTTCACTTATGACGGCGCCCCTCAGTCTGCGGATTCCCGAGGTGCGTCCGCCCAGGATCGCTAGGATCGTCAGACGCGCGAAGGAGCATTCCCTGTGGATATACCCAAGATCGAGCTGGAATCGGCTGATTCCGCCGTGAAAACCGAGAAGGCGAAACGAAGCTTTCTCATGGTGTGGACGGCGGTCGGCGCCATCCTGCTAACCGGCGTGGCCGTATACCTGTTCAATATCCTAAGCGTACCGGTCGGAATCGTTCTCTGGTCCGTCATCATCGTGTTCTGCCTGCGCGGGCCGGTGTCCAAGCTGGAGAAGCTGGGCGTGCCGCGCATGTGGGGAACCGCGATAGCCTACGTCCTCATGTTCGCCGTTCTTGCCGTGGTGTGCCTGCTCATGTTCTCGCCCGTTTTCGGCGTGGGCGACCAGTTCGTGAACCTTATCGAGAGCATTCCCACGTATGTTAACGACATCATCGTTTGGGGCAACGCCGTGTACTCCCAGTATTCCGACATCCTTGCGAACGCTGATGTCCAGAAGTACCTCAACGATGCGCTCGAGGCCTTCGGCGCATGGGCGTCCGACTTTGCGAAAACCAGCGCCACGGGCGTCGTGGCTATCGGCGCGGGCGTGGTCAACAGCTTGGTGGCCGTGGGCTTTTCGCTGGTGGTCGCGTTTTGGATCCTCATGGAGCTGCCGGCCATCGGACGCGAGAGCATGCGCTTGGCGGGCCCGAAGCATGCCGAAACCATCGAGATGCTGCATGTCACGTTCACGCGCGTCATGGGCGGCTACATCAAAGGAACCCTTTTGCAGTGCGCCATCATCGGCGTGGGCTGCGGCGTGGTGTTCGGCATGCTGGGCATTCCCAACTACGCGGCTCTGGGCGGCATCACCGGCCTGCTCAACATCATTCCCATCGTGGGCCCGTGGCTGGGCGGCGCTCTTGCCGCCATCGTCGGAGTGTTCGTGAGCCCGTGGATCGCGCTGTTCGCCCTGCTGGCCACCATCGTCATCCAGCAGGTCGTGTACACGTTCATATCCCCGAAGATCATGGCGAACTCCGTGGACGTGCACCCGGCCCTCACCCTGATCGCCTTGATGGCCGGTTCCGCCATCGGCGGCGCGATGAGCGGATTCATGGGATCTCTCGTGGGCATGCTGGCTTCCATCCCCGCCGTGGCTGTTGCGAAGTCCGTTTTCGTGTATTATTTCGAGAAGCGCACGGGACGCCAGTTGGTGAGCGAAGACGGGGTGTTCTTCCAGGGAACGCCGGCGTCGGACGGCAAGCTGGATCCCATGGCCGATGCGATTTCGCCGCATCCCGACGTGTCGGCGGCGTTCGACCGCGTCGAACAGCGCAAGGCAGAGGCCAAGCGGGCTCGCCATCGTAAGAAACGCTGAGCGTCGTCCGTAGGCGACGCCGAGCTTTTAAGACAGGCAGAGATAGAAAGACAGACAACCATATGAAGTACATGACCAGCGCGGAGATTCGCGAGAAGTACCTGAGCTTTTTCGAGGAAAAGGGCTGCAAGCGCTGGCCCTCGTCGTCCCTTATCCCGGACGACCCGTCGCTTTTGCTGACGAGCGCCGGTATGGTGCAGTTCAAGCCCTACTTCCTGCAGCAGAAGCATCTGGAGGCGCCTTACATCGGCACCACTACGGTGCAGAAGTGCGTCCGCACCAACGACATCGAGATCATCGGCACCACGGGCCGCCATCAGAGCTTCTTCGAGATGCTGGGCAACTTCAGCTTCGGCGAGTACTTCAAAGAAGAGATGTGCGCCTGGGCCTACGAGTTCTCGACCGAGGTTCTGGGCCTTCCCGCCGAGCGCCTGTACTTCACCGTGTTCCTGGACGATGACGAGACCATCGAAATCTGGAAGAAGCTGGGCGTTCCCGACGATCATATCTCGCGCTTGGGCGAAGACGACAACTTCTGGCGCGCCGGGCCTACCGGTCCGTGCGGTCCGTGCTCGGAGATTTACTTCGGCCAGGGCGAGGAGTTCGGCTGCGGCAGCCCCGATTGTGCGCCGGGTTGCGATTGCGATCGCTTCCTTGAGTACTGGAACTGCGTGTTCACCCAGTACGACGGTCAGGAAGACGGCACGCTCAAGCCGCTGCCCAAGAAGAACATCGATACCGGCATGGGCCTTGAGCGCATGGCCGCCATCATGCAGGGCGTCCAGTCCAACTACGAAACCGATGTGCTGCGCAGCCTGGTGGGCGTGGGCGAGAAGCTGACCGGAACCGTGTACGGCGACGATCCGGCGGCGGATCTGTCTTTGCGCATCATGGCCGACCATAGCCGCGCCGTGGCGTTCATGATCGCCGATGGCATCCTGCCTTCCAACGAGGGCCGCGGCTACGTTTTGCGCCGTTTGCTGCGCCGCGCCGTCATGAAGGGCCACCTGCTGGGCCTGGACAAGCCGTTCCTCAACGAGTACGTGGACGAGATCGTGAGCCTCATGGGTCACGTGTATCCGGAAATCGTCGAGAACCGCCAGCTTATGGGTCGTATCATCCTTTCCGAAGAGGAGCGCTTCGGCGCGAACCTGCGCCAAGGCCGCGCCTTCCTTGATGACGCCCTTGCTGAGCTTGAGGGCACGGTTTTGCCGGGCGATCAGGCATTTACGCTGCATGACACGTACGGCTTCCCGGTGGAGGTCACGCGCGAGCTGTGCGAAGAGCGCGGCATTCAGGTTGACATGGACGGGTTCGGCGTGTGCATGGAAGAGCAGCGCAACCGCGCTCGTGCCGCCAACACGAAAGACGCCGAGGCCGCATGGTCCACGTACGGCGGCGTGATGGCCGAGATCCTGGAGGCCGTCGGCCCCACGGAATTCGTGGGCTACGCCAAGAACGAGAGCGATGCGCGCGTTTTGGCCATCGTGAAGGACGGGCAGCAGGTTGACGCGCTCGCCGCAGGCGAAGAAGGCCGCGTGGTGCTGGACGTGACGCCGTTCTACGCTGAAAAGGGCGGTCAGATCGGCGACGTGGGCGCGTTGGCGAAAGACGACGCCGTGGCTGCGGTCCTCGATACGAAGGAACCCGAAAAGGGCTTGATCGCGCATGCGGTGAAAATGATGGAGGATATGCCGGAGGGTCGCATCCAGGTGGGCGACACCGTTCGCGCCGCTATCGACGCGCCGCGCCGCGAGCGCATCCGTCGTAACCATACGGCTACGCATATCCTGCACTGGGCGTTGCGCGAGGTGCTGGGCGATCACGTCAAGCAGGCCGGCAGCCTGGTGGCCGAAAACCGTCTGCGCTTCGACTTCACGCACTTCGAGGCCATGACGGCCGAGCAGATTGCCGAAGTCGAGCGTCTGGCCAACCAGAAGATCATGGAGAACCACGCTGTACGCGCGTACGAGACGTCGCTGGCTTCGGCTCGCGAAGCGGGCGTTATGGCGCTGTTCGGCGAGAAGTACGGTGAATTCGTGCGCGTGCTCGATATCGAGGGCTTCTCCCAGGAGCTGTGCGGCGGCACGCATGTGTCTGCTACCAGCGAGATCGGCTTCGTCAAGGTGACCAGCGAATCGAGCGTGGGCGCGAACCTGCGCCGCATCGAAGCGGTAACCAGCTTCGATGCCCTTGCTTACATGAATCGCGTAGAAGCCGAGCTCAAGGAAACGGCCGAGGAGCTGCGCGTGCCCATCTTCGATGTGAGCGAACGCGTTGCCGCGAATGCCAAACAGGTGAAGGAGCTTCAGGCCAAAATGAAGCGCAATCGCCAGGGCTTGGCCGATGACGCTTACTCGTCCTTGCTGGAGTCCGCCGTCCAGGCCAAGGGAGGCTTCCCGGTTGTCATCGGTCGTTTGGGCGAAGCCGATGCCGGTCAGATGCGCAACATGTGGGACGTCATGCGCGCCCGCATGAGCGCGCCGGGCGCGGTTGTGCTTGCGGGCGAAAAAGACGGCTCTCCCATTTTGCTGGCTGCCGGTGCGCCCGAAGCCGTGGAGGCCGGGTTCGACGCCGGGGCCGTGATCAAGGCCATCTCATCGAACATCAAGGGTGGCGGCGGCGGAAAGGCCGCCATGGCTCAGGCCGGCGGCAAGGACGCTTCCGGTATCGACGCGGCCCTCGATGCCGCGCGCGAAATGCTGCTGTAAGACGTTTTCTGTCTGGGCGCGGGCGGAAGGACCCGATGCTCAGACAGTCCTGGCTCGCACGGGCGCTCTTGCAGGGGCGCCCGTGCTCGTGCGGAACTCGCCTCGGTTCTTTCCGCCTATGTCCGAGGCGTCTTGTCTGCAGCTCGGAGCGAGGGACGCAGCGGCGGCGGGGCGCTTTCCAAGCCGGAGAAGCCCTTTTCATCTTGCGTGTGAGCTGCGGCTTGCGGCGCCCTCGTAGGCGGGCGCCGCAAGCGCGTAGTCGAAGGCTTTTCAACGACGGATAGGAGCGCTTGTGCGCATCATGGGCTTGGACATTGGCGAGACGCGTATCGGGATTGCCGTGTGCGATCCGGGGGAGCGGGTTGCGTCGCCGGTGTGCGTGCTTCCGGCAAGCGAGGTGCTTGGCGGAGCGAAGTCGTTCAAACGCGTGCTTGAGGACTGGGAGCCGGAGCTGTTGCTGTGCGGGCTTCCCTACACGATGGCGGGGGCAGAGGGGCCGCAGGCGGCGCGTATTCGCGAGACGGCCGGTCGTATCGGAGGGGCGTGCGATATTCCCGTTGAGTTCGCCGACGAACGTCTTAGCTCCCAGGAAGCCAAACGGAGTTTGCGTGAAAAGGGCTTGAGCGAACGCGACATGCGCGGCAAAATAGATATGATAGCCGCGAGTTTGTTCTTGCAGGCGTGGCTCGATGCTCGCCGCAACGGGGAAAGGTGAAGGACAGCCCATGCCCTCACGGAAAAGGCAAGTCACGTATTCGCAGCGACCGAACCATGCAGCTCGTTCTGCGCATGCTCGCGGCGAACGTCAATTTAGAACGTACGATACCAGCTATATCCGACCGAAGAAAAGCAAAGCGCCCATTGTCTTTGCGATCATTCTCGCTATCATCGTGCTCGGCGGTTTGGGATGGGGCGTGCTCACCCTGTTCAACAGCTGCTCGGGTCCGCAGGTCGAGCTGCTGGCCGAAGGCGAAGAAGCTACGATCACCGTTGCCGACGGATCCGGCGCTTCCGCTATTGCCGACCAGCTGGTTCAAGCTCGCTTGGTGTCGAGTGCGAGCGAGTTCACCAAGCGCGTGAACGAGTTGAACGCGGCGTCCCAGCTTAAGCCGGGCACGTACACGTTCGCGGGAGGCGCATCGCTTGACAGCATCATCAAGGCCCTGGAAACCGGACCCGTCATGACCGGCGGCTTGACCATTCCCGAAGGCTTTAAGCTTGCCGACATCGCCAACGCTGTTGCGACGGCAACCGAAGGCCGCGTTTCGGCGGAAGACTTCACGGCGGCTGCGTCCAACGCAAGCGTTTACGCTGCCGATTACAGTTTCTTGGCCGATGCGGGAACGAACAGCTTGGAGGGCTTCTTGTTCCCCAAGACGTACAGCTTGGGAGATGACGCTACGGCCGATTCTATCGTTCGTACGATGCTCACCCAATTCCAAACCGAAACGGCCAACCTCGACTGGTCCTATCCTCAGTCGCAGGGCTTGTCCATCTACGATGCGGTCAAGCTGGCCTCTATCGTAGAGAAGGAATCCAGCGGAGACGAGCATGTGCGCGCCCAGGTTGCCGCCGTGTTCTACAACCGCCTGGCCACGCAGGGGGACCCCAGCTACGGCTTCCTTCAGTCCGATGCCACTACCGCGTACGAGGTGGGCCACGATCCCACGGGCGAAGAAGTGCATGCCCAAACGCCGTATAGCACGTACGCCAACAAGGGCTTGCCGCCTACGCCCATCTGTTCTCCGGGCCTTGATTGCCTTACGGCAGTGACGGCTCCTGACAAGGAGGCGTTGGGCACCTATTTCTTCTTCTACTTCGACAAGGACGGCAACTACTTCTTCAGCAAAACCTACGACGAGCACATAAAGACGTTCTCGTAGGCTGCGGCCCGCTGAAACGAATTCGCCGCCATGTCGTTTTTGAAACCTGACAGATACTTCTCGCGCCTTTCGAAGGTCGATATCGATCGCGATCTTTTGGCGTTGGGATACCGCAACGTCTTTTTGGACGTCGACAACACCATCCTCACGCGCGATACGCACGAGGTTCCGCGCGATGTGGGGCTGTGGCTTGGCCAGGCGCGCGACGCGGGCATCTCGTTTTGCCTGGTGTCGAACAATTGGCATGAGGGCGTGTACCACCTGGCACAGCGGTTGTCGCTGCCCATCGTGGCGAAGGCGGTCAAGCCTTTGCCGCCGGCGTTCATGATTGCCCTCTCGAAGCTGGGAGCCAAGCGCGCGGAAACCGTGGTGATCGGAGATCAGCTGGTCACCGACGTGCTGGGGGCTCACTTCATGGGCATGAAAGCGTATTTGCTGGCTCCTTTGGTGGAGCAAGATCTGCCGCACACGCTTATGCTGCGCAATTTCGAGCGTCTGGTTATGGGGGATCGCAAGCCCGAGGGTGCCGTTACCCCCTCGGCTTCAACTGCGCATCCCGCCGGAACGACGAACGGGTCGCACGCTCAAACGAACATAGAATCGGCGAACAAGGAAGGATAGCCATGACCGAGGCCACGAAACCGCAAAGCTTGTACCTGTTGGGACATCCTATCGCGCATTCGAAATCGCCGGTCATGTACAACGCCGTCTACGAACGGCTGGGTTTGCCGTGGACGTACTCCCCGAAAGACTGTGCGACCGACGACGAAGCGCGGTCGTTCCTGGATGCGCGCGATTTTCTTTCCGTCAATATCACCACGCCCTACAAGCCCCTTGCGTTCCAGGCGGCAACGGCTCAGGCGGCAACGGCCAAGCTGGCGCTGGGCGCCAACGTGCTGGTGCGCAAAGGCGACGCCCTGATCGGCTTCAACACCGATGGTCAAGGCTGTGTGTCCTATCTGGAGCGCACGGGTTTCAGCTTTGCGGGCAAACGCGTGGCCGTGTGCGGCACCGGTCCTACGGCATTGTCGATCCTGCATGCAAGTTCGTTGGCCGGTGCGGACGTGGCGCTGCTGGTCGGTCGCGACAAAGAGCGCACGCGCCGGGCTCTCGAAGCGTACGTCGAGCGGTTCGGCCTTATGGCCACGGCAACGATCGACCTGCCGCCCGCGCGTCCGCATCATCGTAGTTTTCGCACCGCGTACGAGCGCACTACGTTCAAGTTCGGTAGCTACGCTACGTCGGAAAAGGCGCTTGCGTCGGCTGATTTGGTAGTGAACGCCACGCCCTTGGGTATGAAAGCGGGCGATACGGCACCGTTCGATACCGCATTGCTGCGTCCTTCCCAAACCGTGTTCGACGCCGTGTACGGACACGGTGAAACCGCGCTCGTAGCTGCGGCGCGCGAAGCGGGATGCACGATGTTCGACGGGTCGGGCATGCTGGTGGCCCAGGCGGTGGCTACGGTGCTGACCGTGTGCGATCTTGCAGACGTCGAGGTGAAGCTGGAAGAAGCCGAGCTGTTCGACACCATGGCGCAGGCTGCGGGGTTTGACTGCTAGCGAGCGTTTGGCTGAGAAGGCGGCTTTCGTAAAAGGCTCGCTCCCTTGCCGTGGCGTTTCTCGACGTGCGCCCGCTTTTCGTCGGCCTTGCTGAACTGGTGCGCTACAATATTCTATGAACGTACTTAGAATAACGCGGAAAGCGAACCACCATGAGATACCTCACAGCAGGCGAAAGCCACGGGCCGTGCCTCACGGCTATCGTGGAGGGCGTGCCGGCCGGCCTTAAGATTTCCGAGAAGCAGATCAACATCGACTTGGCGCGGCGCCAGGCGGGCTACGGCCGCGGCGGGCGTCAGAAGATCGAAACCGACACCGTCGAGGTGACGTCGGGCGTGCGCTTCGGGCGCACGCTGGGAACCCCCATCGCGCTCGTGGTGCGCAACCGCGACTGGCAAAATTGGACCGACCGCATGGCTGCGTTCGGCGATACCCCATCTGACCTGGTGCGCGAAGTGTGTCCGCGCCCCGGACATGCGGATTTGGTGGGCGCTCTCAAAACCAACACCGACGACTGTCGCAATATCTTGGAGCGTGCAAGTGCGCGCGAGACGGCGGCTCGCGTGGCCGCCGCCGGCATTGCGCGCGAGTTCTTGGCCGATTTGGGCGTGGAGGTGTTCTCGTACGTCACCTCTATCGGATCCGCTGTTTTCGAAGAGCAGGACCCGCTCATGAGCGCAGCGGACTACAAGCCGCTCGCCATCGAGACCAGCGAGGTTCGCTGCCCTGACGAGGCGGCCACCCAGGCCATGAAAGCCGAAATAGATCGCGCGAAAGGCGCGGGCGAAAGCCTGGGCGGAACGTTTCGCGTGGTGGTTCGCGGGTTGCTCCCCGGCGTAGGGGGCTACGCTACGGCGGGGGATCGCCTGACCTCGCGCTTGGGCGCTTCGCTGTTCTCGATCCCCGCCATCAAGGGCGTCGAATTCGGCTTGGGTTTCGAGGCGGCGCGCCGCGTTGGATCGCAGGTGCACGATCCTATCGCTCTGGATGGCAAAGCGGGATTCGTGCGAACCTCGAACAACGCAGGCGGTTTGGAAGGTGGCATGACCACGGGAATGCCGCTTATCGTGACGGCCGCCATGAAGCCCATCCCTACGCTCATGACCCCGCTTGAGACGGTGAACCTGGACACGCTCGAGGTTGAGGAGGCGTCGAAAGAGCGCAGCGATACCTGTGCCGTTCCCGCTTGCGCGGTGGTGGCTGAAAGCGAGATGTCGTTCGTGCTGGCCGACGCCTACCTGCAAAAGTTCGGCTGCGACAACATGGCCGACATCAAGGCTGCCGTGAAGGCGTATCGGCAGCGACTGAGGACGATGTCCCGATGACCGGCGGGGGATCGAGCACCAATAGGGAGCATGCCCGCGTCGCGTCCGGCTGCTCGCGTCCGGCTGCTTCGCGGCCCCGGGTTGCGGGGCAGCTTGGCCGCCCGGTGTTTTTCGTGGGGTTCATGGGCGCGGGCAAAACGTCGGTGGCACGGCGCCTTGCGCGAACTTGCGGCGTCGCGTCGGTGGATATGGACACGTACCTCGAGCGTCGGGAAGGAAAGCGCGTCAAGGAGATCTTCGCCGAATCGGGCGAGGACGGCTTCCGCGACATCGAGACCGATGTGCTTCGCGAGCTTGCTGCCAAAGACCCCCTGCTGGTTTCATGCGGCGGCGGGGTGGTGAAGCGCTCGGAAAATCGTGCCATCTTGCACGACGCAGGGTTTGTCGTGTACCTCAAGGTGACGGCCGACGAGGCGAAATCGCGCATTAGCGACACGTCCACCCGCCCGCTGTTCCAAAACATCGAGTCCGCTCGCCAAACGGCGGAGGAGCGCGTGCCCCTGTACGCTGAAGTTGCCGACATTACCATCGACACTGCTGGAAAAAGCGTTGCAGCTATCGCCCGCGAGGTGCAGGCTGCGCTCGAGAAGGAGGGCGTCTTGTGCCTGCAACGAAAGTAGTGGTCAACCTTGCGGATGAAAACCCGTACGACGTTCGCATCGGTGCGGGGGTGCTTGCCAAGCTGGGCGCCCATGTACGGAAGCATCCGGCGCTTGAGCGCGTGGAGCGCGTGCTCGTCGTCACCGACGACAACGTGGCTCCGCTCTACCTTGCCGACGCGAAGGCTGCGCTCGCCCAAGCGGGTTTTCGCGTGAGCGACGTGACGGTTGCGGCGGGCGAGGGTTCGAAGTCCGTCGAGGTGGCCGCTGAAATCTGGGAAGCCATGGCTCAGCTGTCCTTGGGGCGCGATTGCCTGGTGGTTGCCCTTGGCGGCGGCGTGGTGGGCGATCTGGCCGGCTTCGTCGGCTCGACCTACATGCGCGGCGTGTCGGTGGTGCAGGTTCCCACGACGTTGCTCTCCATGGTGGATTCTTCTGTGGGCGGCAAGACCGGCGTCAACCTTGCGGCGGGCAAGAATCTGGTCGGCACGTTCAATCAGCCTGCGTACGTGTGCGCGGACACCGCCGTGCTGTCCACGCTCGACGATCGCGAATGGGCGTGCGGATGCGCCGAGATCGCAAAATCGGCCGTCATCGAGTCCGACGAGTTCTTTTTCTGGTTGGTCGAATCGGCGCAGGCGCTGGCTGCACGCGATCAAGCCGCGGTTGAAGAGGCCATCGCTCGATCGGTGGTGTTCAAGGCCAACGTGGTGGCTGCGGACAAGCAGGAGAGCAAGGGCGTGCGCGAGTGCTTGAACTACGGGCACACGTTGGGTCATGCCGTGGAGGCTTTAGCCGGGTACGGCACGTATTCGCACGGTGCGGCCGTGGCGGAGGGCATGCGGTTCGCCGCGCGCCTGGCGGTGGATCTAGCGGGCGCTTCTTTGGAATTCGTGCAAGCTCAAGACGATCTGCTTGACGCGTTGGGATTGCCGGCTCTTGCGTGGTCGGCCGAACCCGGCGATATGCTGGCCGCTATGAAACGGGACAAGAAAGCGCGCCATGGACAGGTTCGCTTCGTGCTTCCTCGTGACGTGGGCTCGTGGGAGCTGATGGACGTTTCCGATAACGTGATCTTGGAGCATTTGAGCGCCTGGGCGAAAAGCAAGGGGTAGACCATGAAGAAGATACTGGTGGTTAACGGGCCGAACCTGGATATGCTGGGGGTGCGCGAGCCGTCGGTGTACGGGCGCGATACCCTCAACGACCTGGAACGCGAAGTGAAAGCGTACGGCAAGAAGCGCAACGTGGAGGTTGCTTGCTTCCAGTCGAACAGCGAAGGCAAGCTCATTCGCAAGATTCACGCGGCCCGTGACGTGTACGACGGCATCGTGTACAACCCCGGTGCGCATACCCATTATTCCTACGCGCTGCGCGATGCCGTTGGCGGCATCGACGTTCCATGCGTCGAGGTGCATATCTCGGACGTGGATGCGCGCGAGCCGTTTCGCCGCGTGTCGGTGATCGCTCCCGTTTGCGTTGCTCAGGTGAAGGGTCGCGGCTTCAAAGGGTACTGCGACGCCATCGACGTGCTGCTTGAAGGCGCGTGCGAGCGTCTGGGCGAAGGGTATCAGGATCGCTACGGTGCCGGGCAGGTGATCGTAGGAGGCCGGATGGAGCGGGCTGCGGCTGATCAGGCTGCTTCCGACGCGGCTGCGCCGATGCAGCCAGGGGCCGCTGCGCGCCGCCTCGACCGCTTGCGCGCCGCCTGTGCCGACGAGCGCATGGGGGCGTTTCTGGTTCGCGACACGTCCAATATCGCGTGGTTGACGGCGTTCGACGGCGTTTTCGACGACGAGAGCGCCCATGCGCTGCTGGTCGATCCGCAGGTCGCGGTTCTTCATACCGATTCGCGCTACAGTGAAGCCGCCCGTGCCGCCGCTTCGCCCGAGGGCTCGATTGTCGTGGACGCCCAGCGTGCGACGCACGCCGAGTTCGCGGCGAAATCCGTAGCTGCTTTGCAAGAGCAGGGTTGCGGCCGGGCATCGCAGGAAGGCGCGTGCGAGCAAGCGCCTCGTTTCCATCTGGGCATCGAAGATTCCCTGGCTCTCTCGAATTACCGCGCACTCGAGTCGGCGTTCGCGGGAAGCGCGGTCAAGCTGCGCGAAACGTCCAGTTTCGTGTTGGGCTTGCGCGCCGTGAAGGACGCTTCCGAGATTGCCCGCATGAAGGCCGCGCAGGCCGTCACCGATGCGGCGTTTGCGCATATCGTCGGGTTCATGCGCGTGGGCATGACCGAGCGAGAGGTTCAAATCGAGCTGGAGGATTTCATGCGTCGCCACGGTGCCGACGGCTTGGCGTTCTCGTCGATCGTCGCCGCGGGCCCGAACGGCGCCAGCCCGCATGCGATACCGGGAGCAACGCGCCTCGAGGCGGGCCAGTGCGTGGTGCTCGACTTCGGTGCCCGGGCTTACGGGTACTGCTCCGACATGACGCGCACGGTGTTCCTGGGGCAGCCGGATGCCCGCATGCGCAGCGCTTACGAGGCTATTCGCGCTGCGAACGAGCAGGTGGAGGCGCTTCTCGGGCCGGGCGTTACCGGCAAGGAGGCGCACGAGCTTGCCGAGCGCGTTTTGGCGGAAGCTGGCTTCGCTGGCAAGATGGGCCACGGCTTGGGTCATGGCGTGGGCATCGACGTGCATGAAGAGCCCGTGCTGTCTCCCCGCAACGATCGTCCGCTCGCGGCGGGCAACGTGGTCACGGTGGAGCCGGGCGTGTACCTGCCGGGCGAGTTCGGCATGCGTTTGGAGGATTTCGGCGTGATCACCGAATCCGGGTTCGAGGTGTTCACGTGCTCTCCGCACGATCCGGTGGTGCTCTAGCCGGATTGTTGGAGTCGGGTACGAGCGTGCGCTTGGGCGTCGACGCAGCCTCCTGTTTTGGCGGGCCGGGCGCCAGCTTGCCAAAACGAACGAGTTTTGCGGGTGTAAAAGGCCTTTTGAGACGAACTTCTCTCAAGGCATTTTTTAAAATCCCAGGTCACAAGCCTGGAGGTTCGCTTTATCCTTGGTTAAGGACCAGTAAAACTCGCTCGTTTTGACAGGGGAGGCGCCGTGCGAAGGCCGTGCAACGTTCCGATGCTCATGCCGGTCTCGTTGCAGCGCAACTCCTGATTTTTTTCTGACGGGAGCGATGCGCGCCGTGTCAAGAACGCATGCTATGAGTATAATGAACCAGTTTGAACGCTGATCGGGCCCCGCGGCACGCAGCGGAGACCCGTGAACGAAAGGAATACCCAGAATGGCTATCTCTACCGCCGACTTCAAGAACGGCATGTGCATCGAGTACAACGGCAAGCTGTGTACGATCGTTGAATTCCAGCACGTGAAGCCCGGCAAGGGCGGCGCCTTCGTCCGCACGAAGCTGCGCGACATCAAGACCGGACGCGTTATCGACAACACCTTCAACGCCGGCGTCAAGGTTGAGTCCGTGCGCCTGGAGACGAAGAAGCTGCAGTACCTGTACAACGATGGTGCAGACTTCAACTTCATGGACAACGACACGTTCGAGCAATTGGCCATCCCGGCCGAGACCGTGGGCGATGCGGCGCAGTGGCTCAAGGAAAACGACGAGGCTAGCCTGCTGTATGCCGGCGACGAGCTGATCAGCATCGAGCCGCAGATGTTCGTGGAGCTTGAAGTGGCCGAAACCGATCCCGGCTTCAAGGGCGACACCGTGCAGGGCGGCTCTAAGCCCGCTACGCTCGAAACCGGCGCTACGGTGCAGGTTCCCATGTTCGTCGAGCCTGGCGACATCCTGCAGATCGACACGCGCGACGGCCGCTTCATTAAGCGCGTCTAACCTAAGCTTGTTCTTGATTGGAAACTCCGAGGGGGCGCCTGCATGGGCGCCCCCTCGTGCGTAGTCCGGTGAGACGAAGGGACGGGGTCAATGACTCATTTTCGGCCGCAGGCCAGAAAATGAGTCATTGACCCCGTCCCTTCGTCTCACCGGCGACTGTCGAAGCGTGGTGCGTGCTAGAGCGGCGCGTGTCCGTCAGGGGGCAGTGGGAAGTCGCGAGGGTGGTGCGCCTCAAGATCCAGAAGCTCGCTCGGACGTACGTCGAGGGCGCGGGCGATCTGGTCGATTTCCGAAATGCGCAGATCGGCCAAGCCGTACTCGATGTCGCTGATGCGCGGATGCTTCGTTCCTATCATCTGCGCCAGGCGATCCTGCGAGAGCCGCTGCGCTTTGCGCAGGCTGCGCACGTTCTCTCCCAATTCGCAGGCGTGGCAACAGGCAAGGGGGTCCTTGCTCCTCAGGTGCTCGTGTTTCTCCAGGCGGCTCATGGGCACAGCGTAATCACGCAATTACATAGTGTTGTAATCGGTTGATTACATTTTGCTATTTCCCTTCGAAACAACGGCATTGTGAAAAAGGCTCGATTGACGCGCTCGTTTCGTCCTTCGAACCCTCGCGCGTCTCCTCCTGCCTTGGTATTCTGTTGCTTACCGGTGAATTTTCCTCCCGGCAGCCCGGAGGGTGTAACCTTCTTCTATAATGCTTAATTCGATCTTTGACTAACTGCAAACCGAAGGGGGTGTGAGTTCATGCCAAGGCTTCAAATCATGGATACCACCATCCGTGACGGCCAGCAAAGCCTGTGGGCCACGCGTATGCAGATTGGCGACATGCTGCCGATTCTGCCTAAAATGGACCGTGTCGGATACTGGGCTATCGAGTCCTGGGGCGGTGCGACGTTCGATACGTGCCTGCGCTTCCTCGACGAGAACCCATGGGATCGCCTGCGCTCCATCAAGGCCAACACGCCGAACACGCCGCTCGCGATGCTTTCCCGTGGTCAGAACCTGGTGGGCTACAAGCATTACTCGCGTGAGATCGTCAACCGTTTCATCAAGGCCGCCAATCGCAACGGCATCCATGTGTTCCGTGTGTTCGACGCCCTGAATGACATTCGCAACGTGATCGACAATGCCGAGGCCATCAAGGAATGCGGCGCGCATTTCGAGGGAGCCATCTCCTATACGATGTCGCCGGTCCACACCCTTGACAGCTTCCTTGACTACGGCCAGCAGCTCAAGGACCTGGGCGCGGATTCCATCTGCATCAAGGACATGGCGGGCATGCTCACGCCGTATCGCACCGAGCGCATGGTCAAGGCGTTCAACGCTGAAATCGGTTTGCCGGTGCATATTCACTGCCATTACGTCGGCGGCATGGCTCCCGCCAACATCCTCAAGGCCGCCGAAGCCGGCGCCGCCATCGCGGACACCGCGCATGCGCCGCTTGCGTTCGGCAACAGCCACCCGGCGGTCGAGATGATCGCCGCCGCGTTGCAGGAGAGCCGCTACGACACGGGTCTTGATCTTGACCTGCTGTTCGAGATCGCCGAATACTGGGAAGAGGTGCGCAAGCGCGGTCACTACAAGCGCGGCGTCTCCTCGCTCATCCACATGCAGGTGTACTCGCACCAGGTGCCCGGCGGCATGATGTCGAACCTGCTCTCGCAGCTTGAGGTGCAAAACGCCAGCGACCGCCTGCCGGAAGTCATGCGCGAGATCCCGAAGGTTCGCGCCGAGGTGGGCTATCCGCCGCTGGTTACCCCGATGTCGCAGATCGTGGGCACGCAAGCCGTGTTCAACGTGCTGACCGGCAAGCGCTGGGGCGTGGTTTCCAAGGAGATGAAGGATTACATCTGCGGTTATTACGGCAAGGCGCCGGGTCGCATGGACAAGGACATCGTGGCGAAGGTCGTCGGCAACTCCGAGATGTTGCCGCCCGACGTGGCGCCCGGCTCTCTGGTGACCACCACGTTCGACGAGGTTGCCGCCGAGATCGGCGACCTTGCGAAGACGGAGGAGGACGTGCTCATGTACGCCCTGTTCCCGAACGAGGCGCGCACGTTCCTGAGCAAGCACCGCACATCGGAGAAGGTCGATTTCCTCATGGAGCAGGAGTCGAGCCAGACCAAGGAGGACGATTACGTGGATATCAATCAGATTCGCGAGCTGGTTCGCGTTGCCGAGGAAAGCGGCGTCGGCGAGATCATAGTGGAAGAAGAGGGCGCCCGCATTGCCGTGCGCATGCCCAGCGCCATGTCCGCCGTGGCCGCGCAGCCCCAGGCCGTGCCGCAGGTTGCCGCCGCTCCGGCCGCGCCCGCAGCCGCTCCGGCCGAGGCTCCTGCCGAGAACAGCCGCCCGGCCGATTGGTATGCCGTCACGGCTCCCATGGTGGGCACGTTCTACACGTCTCCGGCTCCGGGCGAGCCGCCCTTCGTCCAGGTAGGCGACGAGGTGACCGCCAACCAGACGCTGTGCATCGTCGAGGCCATGAAGCTCATGAACGAGATCACGGCCGAGGAAATGGGCACCGTTCGCGAGATTTGCCTTGAAGATGCCTCGCCGGTCGAGTTCGGCACGGTGCTGTTCTACGTCGAGCCCGTCAGCGAGCAGTCCAAGATTCCGGAGACCGTGTAATGTTCAAGAAGATCCTCATAGCCAATCGCGGCGAGGTGGCGCTGCGCGTCATGCGCGCCTGCAAGGAGCTGGGGGTGAAGACGGTCGCGGTCTACTCGACCGAGGACGCCGACACCTACCCCGTGCAGTACGCTGACGAAGCCGTATGCATCGGCCCTGCTCAGGCGAACAAGAGCTACCTGGTGATGCCCAGCATCATCGCCGCTGCCAAAAACACCGGTGCCGAAGCCATCCATCCGGGCTATGGCTTCCTGGCCGAGAACGCCGATTTCGCGCGCGCTTGCGCGGACAACGACCTGGTGTTCATCGGCCCCGC
>ENA-OQNO01000413-OQNO01000413.1-human-gut-metagenome-genome-assembly--contig:-NODE-413-length-42347-cov-3.880294_pt1 | contig 42347 bp, 38 predicted proteins | sample MGYA00242629_ERZ504880 | MGnify/ENA primary metagenome ERZ504880 (study PRJEB26092, sample SAMD00036377) | human gut metagenome | host: Homo sapiens | study: EMG produced TPA metagenomics assembly of... | reverse complement strand
AAAAGCACTGGCAGGCGGGCAGAAGGTTCTGTTCGGCGGCAACGGCGGCAGCTCAGCCGACAGCCAGCACCTGGCAGCCGAATTTGTAGGGCGATTTCAAAAAGAACGCAAAGGCATTGCCGGTATTGCGCTTACCGTCGATACTTCCATCTTGACGGCAGTTGCCAACGACTACGGCTATGACCGCGTGTTTGCCCGTCAGGTGGAAGCTCTCGGTCAGAGTGGCGACGTGCTGGTGGGCATTTCTACCAGCGGCAACAGCAAAAACGTGCTGGCGGCTATTGCCGAAGCTAAGGCTAAAGGCATGCAGTGCATTGGCATGACGGCGCAGGGCGGCGGCAAAATGAAGGACGAATGTGATATCTGCATTGCCATTCCCTGCCCGGTAACGGCGCGCGCACAGGAAATGCACATTTTAATCGGCCATATAATCTGCGAACTGGTGGATGGTGAATAAATTGTCACAACTCAGCTGCACAAAATTTTTAGCAGAAAAAATACAACAATTAAAAATTGCCGTTATCGGCGATGTAATGCTGGACCGTTATTTTTACGGCGACGTAAAACGCATTTCGCCGGAAGCACCGGTGCCTGTAAATAAGGTAATGCGCATTACTTCCGTACTGGGCGGTGCGGCAAATGTTGCTGCCAACCTGGCGCATCTGGAATGTAAGGTTTATGTTGGCGGCGTTACCGGCGATGACGAAAACCGCCGCCTGCTTGAAGGCATGATGGCAGAAGCCGGCATTGATTACAGTGGGCTTATAAAATCAGATAAGCGCTCTACCATTACCAAAATGCGCATATTGGGCGCCAAACAGCAAATGCTGCGTCTTGATTTTGAAGAAGTAGGCGATCTGTTTGAAGATGAAACGGAGCGCCTTTCAGAGTGGCTGTTAAACCTTATTGACAGCGGGCTGGATGGCATTGCCGTTTCGGACTATGCCAAAGGAGTATGCTCGCATAACTTTCTGCAATGGGTAATTAAAACGGCAGGAGAGCATAAAGTGCCTGTGCTGGTTGACCCCAAGGGTGCAGACTGGACGAAATACAGCGGCTGCGATTTTATTACGCCGAACTTAAAGGAAATGTGCGAAGCAGCACATGAAACCGTGCCTAACGAGGATGAACCGGTATTGCGTCTGGCGCGTGCCGCTGCGGCGCAGTATGATATAAAAAATGTAGTTGTAACCCGCAGTGAAAAAGGCATGACGCTGGCAGGACGGGACGGGCTTATTATTAACGCCCCTGCGACTGCGCTTGATGTGTTCGATGTTTCCGGTGCAGGCGATACGGTCGCGGCAACGCTGCTGGCCGGTGCGGCAGGCGGGCTGGCACTGGAGGATGCCGTTTACATGGCAAACCGTGCGGCGGGCATTGTTGTTGGCAAAGTTGGCACCTACCCCGTACACCGCGATGAACTTTTAAAGGATTTGCTTGCCGAGCAGCGTAAGGACGGTTATGGCTACCGTACGCTCAGCTGGCAGGAAATCGAATCGCTGGCCAATACCTGGCGTGCCTGCGGCGAAAAAATTGTTTTCACCAACGGCTGCTTTGATATTCTGCATGTCGGGCATGTTTCATATCTGGAGCAGGCGGCACGCCTTGGCAGGCATTTAATTGTCGGGCTTAACACGGATGCTTCCGTAAAACGCTTGAAAGGCGCAACGCGCCCGCTGAACCACGAGCTTGACCGTGCGCGTGTGCTGGCGGCTTTGGCCTGCGTTGATGCGGTAGTTCTGTTTGACGAAGACACGCCAACAGAACTTGTGAAAAAAATCCGCCCCGATATTTTGGTTAAGGGCGGCGATTATAAACCTGAAGAAGTAGCCGGGCGCGAATACGCCGGTGAAGTACAGATTATAAAATTTGAGGACGGTTATTCTACAACCGGGTTATTAGAAAAAATAGCGCAGCTTGTAAAGGAGGGCAAATTATGATTATTGTAACCGGCGGTGCCGGCTTTATCGGCAGCAACATTGTAAAGGGCCTTAACGAACGCGGACGCGACGATATCCTTATCGTTGATAACCTTACCAACATGGTAAAATTTAAAAATATTCAGGGCTTAAAGGCTTTGGATTATATGGATAAAATTGATTTTGCCGAAGCACTGAAAGCAGGCAAATTCAACCATGAAAAAATTGACGTTATTTTCCACGAGGGCGCATGCAGCGATACCATGGAATACAACGGCAAATACATGATGCAGAACAACTTTGAATATACCAAAAAACTGATGCACTTTGCAGCAGACAGGAAAATTCAGATGATTTACGCTTCTTCCGCTTCTACCTACGGCAGCGGCGCGCACGGCTTTACCGAAAAACCGGAATGCGAGGAAGCGCTGAACGTTTATGCGTTCTCCAAACTTTTCTTTGATAACTATGCCCGCCGTTATTTTGGCAAAACCGGCAGCCAGCTTGTTGGCCTGCGTTACTTTAACGTTTACGGCCCGCAGGAAAACCACAAAGGCAAAATGGCATCCATGGTATTCCAGATGTACAACCAGTGGAAAGCCGAAGGCAAGGTTAAACTGTTTGAAGGCATCGACGGCTATGGCAACGGCGAACAAACCCGTGACTTCATTTATGTAAAAGACGTTGTAAAAGTAAACTTCTTCTTCTGGGATCATCCGGAACTGAGCGGCGTTTACAACTGCGGCACCGGCCATGCGCATACTTTCAACACGCTTGCCAAAGGCGTGCTCAAGCATTTCGGCAGCGGCACGCTGGAATACATTCCGTTCCCGGATGTTTTGCGCGGCAAATACCAGAGCTATACGCAGGCAGATACCACGAAACTTCTGGAAGCAGGCTACGACGGCGGCTTTACCGATATTGACGAAGCAGTAGCCGAATACTGCGCACTTTTGGATAAGACCGGCGGGTATTATAAATATGAAGCTTAAGGCTGCATTTTTTGACCGCGACGGCGTTTTAAACGTTGATAAATCTTACTTATATAAAATTGAAGACCTGGAGTGGATTGACGGCGCCAAAGAAGCGCTGGCCTATCTTATCAAAAAAGGTTACACAATTTTTGTTGTTACAAACCAGAGCGGCATAGCCCGCGGCTATTATACTATTGGCGATATGCAGAAGCTGCACGCTTATATGGCGCAGCAGATTGCAGAATCAGGCGGCAAAATAGAAAAATTTTATTACTGCCCGCATCTTCCCGGCGGCGCCGTGGCGGAGTTTGCCGTGGAGTGCGATTGCCGCAAACCCAAGCCGGGCTTGATTCTGCGTGCTTTTGAAGAATACGATATTGATAAGGATACTGCCTTTTTAATCGGCGATAAGCCGCGTGATGTGGAATCCGCGGAAGCGGCAGGCATTAAAGGATACCTGTTTGAAGGCGGCAGTTTACTTGATTTTGTTAAAGAGATAGCGTGAGATGGAATATAAAAATATTTTACTTATTAAAATGAGCTCGCTGGGCGACATATTGCACTCGCTGCCCTTTGCGGACGCACTGCGCAGGCGTTACCCAAAAGCAAAAATAACGTGGCTGGTGCACCCGCAGTTTGCAGGCTTTTTGCCTGATCCTCCCGTTATTGACGAAGTTATTTATTTTGATAAGGTAAAATTTAATAAAATGGGCCTTTGCGATAAGCTGCATTATTTCAGGGAAATGCGCGCGCTGCTGCACTCCAAACACTTTGATTTGGTGATTGATTTGCAGGGGCTGTTTAAAAGCGCCGTGCTGGCGGCAATAAGCGGCTGCAAGAGCCGCATAGGTTACTGCGAAATGCGCGAGGGCAGCAGGTTCGTCAGCCGCCCAATCTGCGGCAGTCACAGCAAAGACCATGTTATCGAGCGTTATCTTGATGTTGCACGTTATCTTGGCGCAGAGGTAAACGAAATACATTTTCCGCTGCCGGATTTGACTAAAGAAAGTAAAGCCGTGGCGGAAAAACTTAAAAATAAAGGTCTGTGCGGCGAATACGTTGTAATGGTGCCCGGTGCGCGCTGGGAAACCAAAGTGTGGCCGCCGGAAAATTACGCCAAGCTGGCGCAGATGATTATTAGAGGCGGAGCAAGCGTAGTGCTGGCAGGCGGGCCGGATGATGCGCCGAAGGGCGAAGAAATCGTCAAAGGCTGCCAAGCGGACAAGCTGATTAATTTAATCGGGCAAACCTCGTTGCGCGAACTGGCAGCGCTGATTAAGGGCAGCGTGTTTTATATCAGCGGCGATACAGGACCGCTCCATTTTGCGGCGGCGCTTAAAAAGCCGCTTATAGCCATGTACGGGCCTACCAAGGCAGACCGCACAGGCCCATACGGCAGCAAAAACAGTACAGTAATTATCAGCCCGGCCAAATGCGCAGGCTGCTTAAAAAAACATTGCAGCGACTGGCACTGCATGTACGATATTACACCGGAAATGGTGTACGGGCATTATATAAAAAAGCGTGGTGAAACAAATGGTTGAACTTAACGGCAAAAAAATACTGGTTACCTTTTTAATGCATCTTGGCGATTTGACGCTGACGACGCCGTTTATTCATGCGCTGCGCAAGGCTGCGCCGGACAGCCATATTGCCATGCTGGTGGATGAAAAGTTAAAAGACGTAGTGCTTTTCAATCCTTATCTTGACGAAGTAATTACAATCGATAAAAAAGGGCGCGACAACAGTATTCTGGCATTAATTGCCTGCGCGCGCCATTTAAGCAAGCATAAATTTGACGTATTGATAAACCTGCATCCTAACGAAAGATGCTCTTTTATTGATGCGCTGACCAGTGTTAAACTGCGTACCGGCACAACTCATACCATTTTTAAATGGCGCTGGGATGTGTTTACGCCGCTTGACCGCACTATGCACGCAGCGGATATGTATCTTGACGTGCTGAAGCAGCTTGGCGTAAAAGACCGCACAAATAACGGGCTGGAAATTTTCCCGGGTGAACGCCATGTTAAAGAGGCGGCAGATTTTTGGCAGGCTCACGGCGTAACGGATAAAGATAAACTGATAGGCTTTAATATAGGCAGCGCGGTTGTTACCAAGCGCTGGGCACCGGAACGCTTTGCCGAAGTTGCAGACCATTTTGCAAATAATGGTTATAAAGTTGTGTACTTTGGCGGTGCCATGGATGAAGAAATGGTGCAGGAGGCCGTAAGCCATATGAAAACTGTGCCTGTTATTGCAACAGGTGCGTTCGGCATCGGCGGGCTGGCAGCAGCAATGCGCAGGTGCAGCCTTATTATTACTAATGACAGCGGGCCTATGCACGTTGCCATCAGCCAGAAGGTTCCCATTGTAGCTATGTACGGGCCTAGCAATCCCAAACTGTATGGCCCTTATACCAAGGAGGCTGTTATCGTAACTGCCCAGCCGCCGTGCCTTGGCTGTGCTGGCGGCATGAAGCATAAATGCGATGATATGCAGTGCATGACGCGCCTTACCGTAGCGCAGGTTATCGAAGCGGCAGAGAAAATGTTGGAAAATAAAAAATAAGAGGCGTAAAAATGCAGCGTTTCCAAATTTTTTGGCATAATTTACAGCAAGATTTAAAAATATTTTTGTATTTTACTATCCTGTTTAGTGTTTTCAGATTAATTTTTATAGGTATTTTTAATACTTATTTAAGTGACTGTACTATGCAGGATATTTTATTGTGTCAGTGGTACGGCTTCAGGCTTAGCCTGAAAACAGCGGGAATGATAGCGCTTATTGGCGGTGTTTTGGCAACATTGCCGCAGATTGGTTTTATGAAATGGTCGGCTGAAATTATCCGCAGTATATGGTCGGCTTTAATGATATTAATATTTACTATTGCCTTTTTTGCGCGCATACCTTACTTTGAAATATTTAATTTCGGCTTTAATATTATGCTTATAAACGGTGCCCATGATGACTGGGGTGCCATTTTAGATACGGCGATTAATGAATATGGCTTATTGTGGCGTTTGCCGCTGGCATTTTTGATAACCGGTATTTTAATATGGCTTTTACTGAAATTTTTAAACATAAAAACACGCCCGGCAAAAATTACAAACAGCAGGCAGCTGTTTTTTGCCATAGTTCGTGTAGTAATTGTACTGCCGGTATTTTTTGTTTTTGTCCGTTACGGCGGAGCTTTTAATTATGCCAATTCCATTAATTTTGAAAGCGCAGAACGGTTAAAATCAGCCTTTTTAAACGAAGCAATACTTGATGACGGTCAGGCTTTATACCGCGTTTATAAAACATATAAAGAACAGCAGAAAATAACGGATGTTAATATAACTGCTGAAGAACTTCGCAAAGAAATCATGGTTCTCAGCGGTAATCCGCAGGCAGATAATATTGAAGATGCTTTTATCAGAACGGTTGACGAGCCTAAACTTGCAAATCAGCCGGAAAATGTAATTGTAATTTTAGGCGAAAGCTATGCCCTGTGGCCCATGCTGCCTAAATATCAGCCCATGGGGCTTACTGATGAAGCTTTGCGCATGGTAAACAGCGATAAAAGCTGTACAACTGCGCTTATGCTTGCACATGGCAGCGGCACAATGCCGGCAGTTAACGGCTTTGTAACAGGCCTTGCCGAGGCAGGCATTACAGAAGAAACTATGCCCGAAAGTTATAAAAGCCAGTATGCAACAGGCCTTGGAAAAATTATGAAAGATGCAGGGTACAGAACGGTATTTTGGTATGGCGGCATGCCTTCATGGCGCGATATTAAAAACTATGTGCTTGCACAAAATTTTGACGAGTGCTATTGCGCCAGTGATTTTAAATACAGCGGCGGCAACTCCTGGGGCTGTCCTGATAAATCATTATTTGAACAGGTATATCAATATATTGAAGGGCATCCTGCACAGAAAACATTTCATATTATTTTGACAACCACCAATCATCCGCCTTATACTATTGATGTAGGCAAAGAAGGTTTTGACAAAAACAAAGTTTTGCAAAACCTGCCGGATGATATTGCTGCTGACAATGAAAAAATAATTGAACTTGGGCATATTTGGTATGCTGATATGGCAATGGGTAGTTTTGTTCGCAGCACAGAAAAATTAAAACCGGATACTTTGTTTGTAGTAACCGGCGATCATGCGGAACGCTTTACTTTCAGTAAAGACGTTGACGATAAAACCTATTCAGCTATACCTTGTATTATTTACGGGCAGGGTGTGAAAAAAGGCTGGCTGTCTGATGATGCTACCGGCTGTGCCATGCAGATTTTGCCAACGCTGGCAGAAATAGCAGGCAAACCGAACATGCAGTATAGCAGTATTTTGCCAAGTTTATTTTCAAATGATAAACCTGTATTTAATCATAAATTTTACGCATTGAAAGATAAAATTTATGATTTAAATGCCAAAGCACCTGATGATATTAAAAAACGTGCAGACGCCGCTAAAAAAATAACCGCTTGGCGTGTTGTAAAGGGAAATAGAATAAGCACAAAATAATTAAAAGCCATTAACTTTAAAAGTTAATGGCTTTTAAAATTTTATTTTATTTCTTCGATTAATTTATTTATTAAAGGTGATTGGTAATTATTTTTCAAAACATCTAAAAATTTGGTCCATCTGCGTAAAATTTTAGTATGGGCAAAGTAAGTAAAATGATATTCTAACGGAATTAAAACAGAACTTCCCATATCATTTATTATGCGAAGGCGGTATTTGTTTTCTGCTGTTTTTTGAAATATAATATTTTCAGGAAATAACACCATCGTAATAATTTCGTTTTTATAAAGTTCGTCTTTTAGTTGTTTTAATAAGGAGGCAATCATAGTGAATTTGTCTGCAAACAATTCTGGGGAAGTTATAAAATCTTCTAAAGTCTGGCATTTATTCCCGTCATAATCTTTGATTATTTCAAAAACATAGCCTTTACCTAAGTTTGTATTTACCTCACCATAATATTGAGGTAAAAGGCTATAATCTTTGTTTCGCCTGCGCAAAACGCTGATGTAATTTATCTCACGCAATAAATCCTTTTGTCCCCCCCTGATTGTACGCAATTTTAATGCATAAATCTTTTTTATCAGGATATAAATAACATTTTTTATGCGTTCCTTTGCCATAAAATAGGTTATCATTCAGTTGTATAAGCGTTTCTGATGCTTTTGCCATTTTATTCACATCCATAATTTAGTGTAACGATGTTTCGTTGTCTGCAGTTAATGGAGTTTCACCTAAATTAGTTCTGAGAGTTTCTCGTGTAAATTTATATTTAGGTGAAGCTATACTTTGGGTCTCATCATAGTTTGGAGATTTTATATTTAAAATTCCGCACATCATATCATAAATGAGATCATTAGTAAAATATTTATCTTTATTTGCAATCAATGTTTTTGTAGTGTCTGGATACAAATTTTTGTATTCATCGGATAAGTATACAAATAAAGGTATTCTTAAAGAAGTAAATGGATTTTTATCTGGATGACGTTTCCAGTCGGGAACTGTTCCGTGGTCTGAGAAATAAACCATTGCTTGTAAGTTAAGGTTAGTTTTAGCATATTTGTATATTTCTGACAATACATAATCAGAATAATACAAAGAATTATCATAGTTTAAAATGGGTTCATTTATTTCAGGATTTCCCCATTTTGCAAATTCTAAAGGATATCTATTTTGATAATTGTCATGGCTGCCCATAAAATGCAGCACAATAAAATTGTTTTTTGTATTATCAATGTCTTTTAAATATTTTAACAAACTGCCATCATATTGAACTGTTGTAGGATCTTCATTTGTCCATTTGGCAGTATCCGCTGTACGGCCAACTAAAGTTATGGGTGTATCTGAACTATCAATTGTTCCCTGGTTACTAAGCCAGGTAGTATAATAGCCAGCTTTTTTTGCAATATCAATAATAGTTATACTTTGATTAAATTCTTTGTTATTATATTGATTTTTTTCAGTTAAAGCACGTTCCAATGCTTTAACTGTATTATTTCTAGTTGAATATCCGTGTGTAAATAAGATAAAATTAGGATCATTAATTTTACTTTTTAACCATGGTGTTGTGTCATTATTAGTGGGTGAATATGCACTCATAAATGTTCTCGAAGCACATTCTCCTATTACCATGATAATTGTACTAGGTTTAGAAAATGAAACTGAAGGTTTTTCAACATACAGGTTTTCATAATTTTTGATATGATATTCTTTAAATCTATCTACAGCGGCAAAATAATTATGAACATTATTAAATAATGTCATAATACCTGTTTGTGGAAATGCATTACCAAAAGAATAACCAGTAGCGGCGATTGCTGCAAGTGCTAAAAAAATATTAACCTTTTTGTTAATATTATAGTCAAAAATAGTATTAAGAGCAGCTTTATTTGCTTTAATAAGAAGATATAATATGATAATAAATATAACTATAATGGCGGTTAAACCTAGAAAACCAAGGTTTTGTAGTAAAAATTCTTTGCTTTCAGCAAAATTTGTTTGAAATAATAACATCACCGCTGTTTCAGAAACACAAGTACCATAGGAATAAAAATATAGTAATTCTACCAAAGGCGGCAATAACATTAGAAACTGTAATATTGAAGTAAATATTACAGTTACAGATGGTTTTAAAAATTTGTTAATACAAAAAATGAGAGATGTTAATCCAACAAAAGAATATACAGCAAATACAATATCAAAATGGTTGCTGAAAAAAGGAATGTTGTCATTATATGTTAATTTGTATGCTATTGGATAAACTAAAATCCAGCTTAAAGCAGTAACACTAAATGTTAAGAAGTACTTTAATGAAGTTTTTTGCTTAATAAAAGTAAAAGTCAATACAGCAATAATTGACATGGGAATAAAACGCCTAAATTGAAGCCAATAAGGTTTATTTCCTAAACCATTTGAGGTAAGAGTATAGTATAAAAATAGTATTGCAAAAAGCAACAAAGATTTTAAAAGTAAGTTTCTTATAAATATGGATTTCAAAACAAAAATCTCCGTTCGTAAAATTGATATAATTACCTTTCTATATTATACTATAAGTAGAATTGCATTATCAATATTAAAGAGGTTTGATTATGGTTGACTTAAGTGTACTTATTTTAGCTAAAAATGAAGAACGTAACATTGCAGATTGTATTAAAAGTTGTAATTTTGCAAAAGAAATAATTGTAATAGATGACAACAGTACTGATAATACAAAAAATATTGCGCTTGATTTGGGCGCTGTTGTTATAAATAGAGCGATGAATGGTGATTGGGGAGGACAACAGACATTTGCCATTCAACAAGCAAAATATGACTGGATTTTTTTTATTGATGCTGATGAACGTTGTACTACTGAATTAGCTAAAGAGATATCAGATGCTGTAAATAAGAATGAGAAAAATGCTTATTGGATTCAACGGAAAAATAAATTTAGACACAATAAAGCGGAGCATGGTATTTTAAGGCCGGATTATGTATGCAGGTTAATGCCAACAAAAGATTCTTATGTAGAAGGTTTTGTGCATCCAGCAATTATAACGCCTTATCCAAATAAAAAATTAAATGGATATATGTATCATCATACTTATGATAATTGGGAACAATACTTTAATAAATTAAATAATTATACGACATTAGCTGCTGAAAAATATAAGAAAAATAATAAAAAAGTATCGTTTGTTAAAGATATAGTGTTAAGGCCATTATGGGCATTTTTTAAAGTCTATATTCTTAATTTAGGTTTTTTGGATGGTAAATTAGGCTGGATTTTCTCAGTTAATCATTATTTTTATACAATGACAAAATATGTTAAACTATATTATCTTTATAAAGATAATGGTAAATTATGATTGATGGTGACTCAAATGAAAGTTGCAGTGTTAGAAAGTATAATCATGCCTGCCGGGCACGAAGTAGAGTTTGATAGGATATTGGTTGATGAACTTAACAGGCAGGGGCATAAGCCAATAATGCTTGTACCTGAGAATTTTCAATTTAAAATAAAATATAATGCTAAAACAGAATATTTAAATGGCGGTGAAGTTGTAACATACGCAGGAGCTAATAAATTACAAAAGTTATTTTTATCATTAAAACGAGAGTACAGACGGAAAAAATGGTTTGAATCTGCTTATCTTAAATCACAGCAGGGGTTATTCAATGCTTTAATTATACCAACAGCTACATATAGATATTTGCGTACTTTATTGAAAACAAATTTAAAAAATTCTTCGGTACCTATTTATTTTATTTTTCATGGTATTAATCCGAACGAAAAAGCAAATTTTGTTAAGTATGCCCAAAAATGCGAAAAATATAAAAATATACATTTAAAAGTAATAACTTTGCGTAATGATTTTGTAAACGATAACTTAAAAAATGTAGATTTAATAGAACCGCCGGTTTTTAAACCAGTTAATTTAAAATTAGAAAAATCTACAAAGCAAAATAAAGAACTTATACTTGGCTTTTTTGGTCAGTATAGACGCGAGAAAAATGTTAGATTTTTTTTAGATGCTTTTAAAAAAGCAAAATTTACTGTACCTGTAAAGCTGATAATGCAGGGTGCGACAGCCAGAACAGAAGATAGTAATGAATTTGAAAAAATAATAAGTGAATATAAAAATATTAAGAATATAGAATTTTGGCATAAAAATTTAATTGGTGAAGAGTGGGAAAAGGCATTACTTTCAGTAGATATTATAATTGCGCCATATGCTGCTGAACGTTATCGCTATCATTGGAGTGCTATGCTTTTTAATGCAATAGGATTTTATAAGCCAATTTTGCAGTCTCCTGAAATGAATCCGGAAGTTTTACAAAAATATAATGTTGGTTCAGCGATAGATACTACTGATGAACAATCTTTTGTAAAGCAACTGGAACGTTTTGTTGACAATTTTAGTGAAAATAAGGATGAGTATTTTCATGAGCTTCAAAAAGCTAATGAAGAATATAGTCACAAAAGATTAATAAAAAATATTTTAAAATAATTACAGGGGTTAATTATGCATATTTTACTTGCTAATTTCACAAAAATGGTAAATGATAGTGGTGGCCTAGCAAAGGTAACTTGTGCTTTGGCCAATGAAATGTTTAAGCGAGGGCATAAGGTAAGCTTATTATATAGTGATGAAAAAGAAGGAGACTTCTTTTATCCGATTGACGGTAGTGTTGCTTTGTATAATTTAAAGAAAAATGAAAATGGCAGCATTATTAAAGTGCCTTTTTATGTAAAAGCATTGCGAGAAATATTACGCTGTTTTGGTAAACGACCTGCGAGAACAATCAATAGCTGGTTTGAAGAACATAATTTGGTTGGTAATTTACGATATTATTTAAATAAAATAAATCCTGATATTATTGTTTCTTATCAGCCGGCTGCAAGTAAATTATTATTGTGTGATATTCAGACTAAAATCCCTGTAATTACAATGTCGCATGGCGATCCGGAAGATTATTTTCATATTTATCCTGTAAAAGAAATACCTGCTTTAGAAAAAAGTTCAGTTTGTCAGGTTTTAATGCCTTCTTTTGAAGAACATATAAAAAATCATCTTCCGAATGCTAAAACTGTTGTTATTGGCAATGCTATACCACAATTTGATTTTAGCGCAGATTTAGATGTTGAAAAGCAAAAATATAAAATTATTTTTGTAGGCAGGTTATCTAAAAATCATAAACGTCCACATTTGATTTTAGAAGCATTTAAAAATCTTGTAGATACATTCCCCGATTGGATTGTTGAAATATGGGGAGCTATTGATAATAAAGCCTATTATATGGAATTAAAAAATTTTATAAAATTGCATGGGTTAACGGAAAGAGTATTTTTAAAAGGAACTACTGATAAAGTTCCACAAGTATTAAAAGATGCTGATATTTTTGCTTTTCCAAGTGCATATGAAGGCTTTGGTATGGCTTTAGCAGAAGGTATGAGTGTTGGTTTGCCTGCTATTGGCTATAAAAGTTGTCCGGCAGTTAATGAGCTGATTAAAGATGGTAAAAATGGTATTTTATGTGAAGACGGGGCAGAAGCTTTTAGCATGGCATTAAAGCAGTTAATGGAAAATAAAGATTTGCGTATAAAAATGGGTAAAAATGCTAAGTTTGATATGCAGCAATATGCACCTGAAGTGATATGGGATAAGTGGGAGTGTTTATTAAATAAAATATTAATAAATAGTAGGTGAATATTTTGAAAAAATATAATGATATAATTATTAGCCGATTAATGGGTATTGGAGATACAATAATGCTTACGCCATTATTACAAGGCATAAAAAGATTATATCCCGATACAAAAATAACAATGGTTACCGAATACCATACATTGCCATTAACAAAAAGGATGCCTTTTATTGATCAAGCATTAGCTTTTGATAAGAAACTGCATGATGAGTGGTATTTTATAAAAAATTTATGGAGGAAAGATTTAGTATATTGCGTAGATACTTCTTATAGAATATCATTAATTTATGCATTGGCAATGATAAAAGAGCGCATAGGTTTTCCGCATAAAAGGGGAATGTATCTTACCAAATATTTACAATATGAGCCTTGGATGGATAATGCATATGAACCATTTGTACATGCTGTATTATTTAAACAGGCAACAGGTATTGATGTAACTAAATTAGATAATTGGGATAAATTTTATTATCCTGAAGTTAATCGTGATGAAAAATCTAATATGGATAATTTAATGCGTTTAAACAGGCTTAAACAACATAATTATATTGTTTGTAGTTTAGAATCTGATACTTGGCAAAAAGATTGGCCAATTGATAAATGGCTAGAGTTATTTAATAAATTAAATAGCTTGCGGAAAAAAGTTGTTATATTGGGAATAAAATCTAAAAGGTTAAATGATATAAAATTTCCTGATAATGTAATAGATTTTCGTGGAGAAACCAATTTAATTGAAATGGGATATATAGTAAAAAATGCTAATTTGTTAATAGCTGTCAGTAGTTTATTTGTTCATGTGGCTAATGCATTTAATATTCCAATTATTGGATTATATGGTCCTCAGCCGATTATACGTGATGCACCTCCTAAAAACACATTTGCGATTATAAAAACAACAGCTGAATGTGCTCCATGTGATTTACTTATAGGACCATCCCGAGGACATTGTGATGCTCCATTTTGTATGAATAGTATAACAGTAGATGATGTTTTTAAAGAAGTAGAAAGATTTTTTGCAGAGGAATAACCTATGGATAATTTAATACTAAAATATGAAATAACAAAAAAAGAAGCGCTCTTATGCCATTTTATAAGAATTGTGCGTGGTACAAGTAATTGTCCTAAGTTTATTTATAAGTTATCTAAAAAAAAGTATGGTTGGAAAGATAATCTTGCAAGATATTTTATAGAAAAATATAGTGGTGTAGAAATTGGTAAATATACTTATGGGTATAATAATTTAGGAACATTATTTGTAAAAAAAATAGGTAGTTTTTCTTCAATTGCTCCAGGTAGTATTACAGTGCCTAATGGACATAGAATAGATTGGGTTACATCTAGTTCAATATTATTTTTAAAAGAGTATGGATTTTGTGATAGGGACTGTTTAAATGATTATTGTCCAAATTTGGAGCATTCTATAGAAATAGGTAATGATGTTTGGATTGGTGCAAAATGCATCATATTTAATAATGTTAAAATTGGGGATGGTGCAGTAATTGCAGCTGGGAGTATTATAAGAAAAGATGTTCCTCCGTATGCAGTAGTTGCAGGTGTAGATAAAATAATTAAGTTTAGATTTACAGATGATATTATAAAAAAGCTATTAAAAATTCAATGGTGGAATTGGGATGATGATAAAATAAAGAAAAATATTTTTGATTTATATGATCCAAATAAATTTGTAAAAAATTTTTTTGACAAGGAGATAAGAGTTTAATAATGAAACCATTAGTTAGTATTGTCGTGCCTATATATAATGTTGAAAAGTATTTAGACAAATGTATCAAAAGTATATTAAATCAGACATATAGAGATTTAGAAATAATACTAGTAGATGATGGTTCAACAGATAAATGTAATAATATTTGTGACAATTATGCTGAAATTGATACAAGAATAAAAGTAATTCATCAAAAAAATGCTGGTTTGAGTAGCGCACGTAATACTGGAATATCTTTATCTAAAGGAGAATATATTTATTTTGTAGATAGTGACGATTGGATTGAAGAAAATTTAATAGAAGATAATATATCAATAATGTTATCAAAAAATTTGGATATTATAATTTTTGGTTTTTATGAAGAATGGGCAGATAAAAATATAAAAAAGTTACAGGGAAATGAGTTATTGTCTACACAAGAAATAAAAGAAAAATTATTAAATATAGAATTGGAACCATGTGTTTGGAATAAAATTTATAAGAAAAAAATATTTTGTGATATAAGATTTCCTGTGGGACAAAATATGGAAGATCTTTATGTAATTGGTAATATACTAAAAGGTTGTAATAAAGCGTTTTGTAATGAAAAGTGTTATTATCATTATAATCGAACCAATATTAGTAGTATTACAAAAAACACTAATATATTAAAAGAAAGCTATGAGCTGTTTTCTTCATACAGTCAATTGTTTTTTTTTGGCGAACAAATTACGACCAATAGAATTATTAACAAAAAATTATTAATAAGTGCAGTAAAATATGCTATTAAAAGTTTTGATATAAATTTGTTGGAAAATAAGCTATCGGAGAAACAAATTAAAGAGATAATTAATTTTTTAAAAAAACAAAAAAATAACAATAATATTAAAATAAGAAATAGAATTTTAATATTGGGTATTTTACATAATGTTAATATTTTAAATATAATTGACGGTTATTGTAATATTATGAAAAGGAAATATAAAAATAGGTATGAATATAAATATATCAAAAAATAATTTAATTTTATTTTTTCTTTTGCTAGTTTTGTCAATGCCAATATTTAATGCTGTTAATAGTATTGGATTTTTTTTCAGTATTTTTTTATTAATTTTTCAATATAAAAACTTAAATATAAAAGTAATTCCTCAAACAATATTTGTTGTCATTGCTATTTTTGAAATTTCGTTATTGCTTTCTTCATTTTCAATAAATGATGCAGGTAGTATTAATTATGCATTTAAGTTTTTATATTGGATGGTACCATTTTTTTTAGTTTTTTATAGCATGCAACTTTGTAACAGTGATAAGCTGATATTATATAGCTTCATTATAGCTTTATCAGTTTCAATATTCGCAGTAATATATCAATATATTTTTTTAGAAAAGTTAAGGCCTGGTGGATTATATTTTCAACCTAATCAATTTGCAAGTATGATGGATGTTTTATTTCCGTTTGCAACAATGTTTGTTTTAAAAAACTTGTATGAATGTAAAAATAAGATTATAGGTGTAATTTTATTTTTACCAATAATTATAGGTATATATGCTTTGGTTTTGAGCGGATCACGTGGAGGATTAATTGGTATTTTTATAGGTTTTTTGTTATGCTTAATGTGTTTCTTTTTGAAAAAGTTAAAATTAACAAGCTTTCTTTTAGGATTATCAACTATAATAGTTTTATTTACAGGAAGCATGATTGTAGCATATAATTATCTGCCTGATTTATTTCAACGAAGTTATGACAATGAACGTTTGTTATTAATTGAATCAAGCTATAATATGTGGAATGACCATAAATTGTTTGGTATTGGATTAGATAATTGGGAAGAGGAATATAATGATAAATATAAGCTCCCACAGGCGAAAGAGAAATTAGATATGCCGCATAACATATTGGCATTTTTCTTTTCAACGACAGGATTAATTGGCGGAGTTGGTTATATTATTTTTGTATGTGGAATATTTGCTTTTTTAATTAATAGTTTGCGTAAATGTAGAAAACAACAAACAATATTTGTTGTTTTGGCAATGCTGTGGGCTCTTTTTGCAATAAATATCCATGGAATGGTTGATGTTGGTTTAAATAATAAGTTTGTTATGCGTTTGTTTAGTGGGACATTAGGATTAACTGCAGCATATTTGTATTTAAAAGAGCAAAAAGGGGATTATAAAAATGATAGAAGTGGATGCTAAGGTTACTATTATTGTACCTGTTTATAATGTAGAAGAATATCTTGAAAAATGTTTGGATAGTTTGATAAATCAGACATATAGAAATTTAGAAATTATAGTTGTTGATGATGGTAGTAGTGATAATAGCGGTAAAATTTGTGATAAGTTTGCTGAAATTGATAATCGAATCATGGTTATCCATCAGGAAAATTCCGGTGTAAGTGTAGCAAGAAATATTGCATTGGATAAAATGACAGGGGAATACATTACTTTTGTTGATTCTGATGATTATTTGGAAGAGAATGCTATTGAAAGATTTTTAAATATGCTAATGGAACAAGACGCAGATATTGTTTTTGCTGAAGGGATTACTTTTTTTAAAAATAAAAATTTGTATTTTCCAAATAAAGAAGCTGAAACTTACAATACAAGTTTAATTCAGGAAAAAGTTTTATTAGATCAAATAGGTAATCAAATTGCTACTAATTTTTATAAAGCAGATGTTTGGAAAACAATACGCTTTCCTGAAAAATTAGTTTACGAAGATTTTTATATTATGCCATCAGTATGTATGAAAGCAAAAAAAATTGTTTATAAATGTGAACCATTATATTGGTATAACAGAATGAATACAAGTTCACAAACATCATTGTGGAATGATTTTAACGCATGGCATAGATATAGCAAATTTAAAGGATATTGTGAGCATTTAAGAGTTGCTAAGCTTTTAAAAAAGCAAGATATTGTAGAATGGGCAGAGAAAAAAGCCTTGCATGAAATAGTAAGGGCATTTTGCAGAAATTATGGTAAGCCTTGTTTAGCAAATGATAACTTGAATGAAATGAAAGCTTATTTGCTAAGTAATATTAAAAATATAAAAAATTTAAAAATTAAAGATAGGTTTTTAATTTGCTCTATTTTAAATTTTCCTTTTATATGTAAATTGTATGGGAAAATATTATATATTATTTTTATGTTGAAAATGAGTATAAATAATAAGTAATTAAAATTTTTGGAGAGTTTTTTATGAGTAAAGTTGGAATAATTACTTTAAATGGATACTTTAATTTTGGCAATCGGTTACAAAATTATGCATTACAAAGATTTTTGAAAAATTTAGATTCTAATATTTATTCAGAAACTATTTGGTATGAAAAACTTAGTTTAAAGTTAGATGAAAAATTAACTAGATATGTAAATATAAGAAATTATGTTTTTAATAAACATGGATTTAGAAAATTCATAAATAGCGGAAGATATATGTTTGATGTAATCAGAGAATATAATTTTAAAAAATTTAATGACAGGTATATAAATTCTGCATTTGATTATAAAATTAAAAAAGATCTAAATGATAGATATGATTATTTTATTGTTGGAAGTGATCAAGTTTGGAATCCTCACTATGTAAATTTAAAGAATGAATTTTTACAATTTGCAGATCGAAATAAGCGTATTGCTTATGCGGCAAGTTTTGGTGTAAGCGAGATAAAACATGATAAATTTGATATTGTAAAAAAAGGTCTTGAAGGTATTGACTATATATCAGTGAGGGAACAGGCAGGTGCAAAAATTATTAGAGAGTTAACAGGGAAAGATGTTCCGGTATTGGTTGATCCGACGTTGCTTTTAACGGTGGAAGAATGGGAAAAAGTAATGGAACGTCCTGCTTGGTATAAAGATGAAAAATATATTTTAGTTTATTTTTTAAGTAAAATGCCTGATAAAATAAAAAAAGATATTAATGAATTAGCGAAATTATATAATTTACAAATTATAGATTTAACAAATAATGCAAATATAGATTACTATTGTTCCCCCCAAGTGAATTTTTGTATTTAATAAAGAACTGCTCTTTAATGTATACAGATTCTTTCCATGGAACGGTATTTTCAATCTTAAATAAGAGGCCTTTTGTTACCTGTTCCCGAGAAGGCGGTATGAATATGGATTCCAGAATAGATACGCTGCTTTCTATGTTTAATTTACAAAGCCGTAAAATTTCTAAAGAGAATAATTACGAATTTGCTAATCCTATGGAAATAGAATATCCTGATGTTGAAGCGATTTTGGATAGAGAACGCCAGCGTTCTAAGGAATTTTTATGTAAAGCATTAAATATTAAAGGTTGATATTGTAATGAATATAGAAAGTAAATTGAAACAGAAGAATTTAAAATGCAGCGGCTGCACAGCTTGTTTTGCAATTTGTCCTAAAGATGCAATTACTATGCAAGCGGATTCAGAAGGCTTTAAGTATCCCGTTGTTGATAAAAACAAATGTATTGATTGTGGATTGTGTTGTAAGGTTTGCCCTTTGGATAATGCGCAAAGTAATTTTGAAGAAGATAAAATATCTTTTGCTTGCAGCGCAAAAGATGAGAACTTTACAAAACAAAGTTCTTCCGGGGGGGTATTTGCCATTCTGGCGAATATGTATATAAAAGAACAATTAGTAATTTATGGTGCAGCATTTGATGATAATTGGAATGTATGCCATATCAGAGTAGATAAAAAAGATGAATTAAAACGGTTATATACGTCTAAGTATGTTCAGAGTGATATGGGCAATACTTTTAGGCAGGTGAAAAGTGATTTAGATAATGGGAAAAAAGTTTTATTTGCAGGTACGCCGTGCCAAGTGGCTGGGTTAAGAAGTTATTTGCAAAAAGACTATTTAAATTTATTGATAGTTGATTTTATTTGCCATGGTGTTCCATCGCCATTAGTTTGGCAACGTTATATTGATGAATTGGAGCAAAATTTAAACAATAAAATAACAGAAATATCATTTAGAGATAAAAAAGATGGATGGAAGAATTATTATTTTAAATTATCTATGGTTAATGGTTATGTTTTTTATGAAAAACATAACGATAATATATATATGGTGGGATTCTTAAAAAATTTATATTTAAGGCCTTCATGCTATGATTGTAATTTTAAAACATTACAGCGTGCAAGTGATATTACTTTAGCTGATTTTTGGGGTATTGAAAAAATTATATCTGATATGAATATTGATAAGGGAGTAGCGCTTTGCTGGGCTAGTAGTGAAAAAGGAAATACAATTTTAGATAAAGTGTTAAAACAAACTATATATAAACAAGTATATTTAAATGAAGCTATTAAAGAAAATCCTTCTGCTAGTACCTCTGTTAAGATACATAAAAATAGAGATAAATTTTTTGAAGCTCTTAGTAGTTCAGATATAGATGTTATTAGTTTGATTGAAAAATATTATGATAATAGAAGTTTAAGAAAAAGATTATCCTATAAATTAAGAACAAAGATGAAAAGTTTGCTTAAATAATATTTCCTTCCGGAGCTTCACCATGCCGATAAAAATAATTAAAATCCTTCTTGCCGGGTTGTTTGCCGGGCATTTATTAAAAGCGAATAGAGTGCGTTCTGTGGCGCGGTTCAGCCGGGCAGGATGGGTTATGTTTTTTACGGCGGTTAAGTTTTTCTGGCTGATGTTTAAGTATGCGCGGCAGCGGGATAAGGAGTTAAAGAAAAAGCTTTAATGATTAACATTATTTTAAATTTTTTACACTGGTAAGTTATAGTTAAGTAAAAGATAGTTGAGCAATATTAAATAAAATTATCTAAAGGAACACACCATGCAAATCATAATTTCGCCGGCAAAGAAGATGCGCGTCGATAATGACGATATTGGCGCGGCACGTTTGCCGGTATTTTTAACCAAAACTGAAGAACTTTTAACTGCCCTGCGCGCGCTGGATTACAAAGGCCTGCAAAAGTTGTGGCAGTGCAACGACGCTATTGCGGAGCTTAATTACAATCGCTTGCAGCGTATGTATTTGCGCCGCAATTTAACGCCTGCCGTTTTTAGTTACGACGGTTGGCAGTACCAGCATATTGCGCCGAATGTTTTGGATGAAGCCGCGTTAAAATATTTGGAAGGGCATCTAAAAATACTCAGCGGGTTTTACGGAATTTTAAGTGCGTTTGACGGTGTGGTGCCTTACCGGCTGGAAATGCAGGCGCGGCTTGCCTGCGGCGGAGCGAAGAACCTGTATGCTTTTTGGGGCAGCAGCCTGTATGATGAACTTGTTAAGGACGATAACGAAGTTTTAAACTTGGCTTCCAAAGAATACAGCAAAGCGGTGGAGCCTTACGTTACGGATAAAATCCGTTTTGTAACCTGCGTGTTTGGCAGTCTGCAAAACGGCAAAATTAAGGTTAAGGCAACGGAGGCCAAAATGGCGCGCGGAGAGATGGTTCGCCGCTGTGCGGAAGATAACGTGCAGCACATTGATGAAGTAAAAAAATTTACCGTTAATGGTTACAGTTTTGCCGGAGAATTATCCGGTGCAAACGAGTTTGTTTTCTTAAAATAAAAATATTTAATCTGCCTGCGGCAAATGCTGCTGGCTTTTTTATTTATGTGGGTTTAAAAGAAATTGCTGACGGTATAAAACAGATTTAAGACGTTATCTGCTCCTTTACTAATAGCATAGTTTACAATAATAATAGCATAGCATAAATGCACAGAAACCGGCATAAAATAAATACTTTTGTAAAAAAACAACTCGAAGTATAATGCAAGTGACAAAAATACACTAAAATTCAAAATAATTATACAAAACTTCTTGACAGAAATGTGAAGTTTTCTTATTATATTAATAAAGTAAAGCAAAAAGTAAACTAATTTGCTTGAAAACGGTATTTGTCTGCGCAGACAGATGAATACTGTTTTATTTTAATTTTATGAGGAGGAAAAATGATGGGTATTAAGGAAAATGCGTTTGCGTATATTGATGCGCACCGCAGTGAGATGCTGAAAATGTGGGAAGAACTTGTCAGCATAGACAGCGGCTCTGACTATAAACCCGGCGTAGACAAAGTTGTTGCCAAAGTAGCAGGTATTTTAACGGATATGGGCGGCAAAACACGTATTGTGGAGCACGAAAATGCTGGTAATGCCGTTGTAAGCGAATTTGGTGACTGCAAAACAAAGCCTTTTATTGTTTTAACAGGGCATCTGGATACTGTTTTCAGCGACCCGGAAACGACGAAGAAGCGTCCGTTTACCATTAAAGAGGGCAGGGCTTACGGCCCGGGCGCGCTGGATATGAAGGGCGGCGTTACGCTTGCCATTCATGGGCTGCAGGCCTTGCAGAATGCCGGATTTGACAAATATGCCTTTAAGGTTGTTTTTGCCGGTGATGAAGAAACGGGGCATAAAAACAGCGATTTGGCAGAAACTATGATGGCAGAATTTAAGGGTGCATTAGCGGCGTTTGATTTTGAAACCGGCTTTATGAACGATAACGTAGTTGTAGAGCGCAAAGGGTTTTACCGTTTCGTTATGGAAACATTCGGACGCAGCGTGCATGCAGGCAATGAGCCGGAAAACGGCCGCAATGCTATTGTAGAGCTGGCGCGCAAGGCTGTTGATATCGACGCCTTAACCGATTGGAACACCGGCACAACAATTAATGTCGGTAGTATCGAAGGCGGCACGGTTGCCAATGCTGTTCCGGCTTATGCCAGAATGGAAGTGGATGTGCGTTACCTTGACCCGGCGGATTTTGAAAAGAAGAAAGAGCAGTTTGAAGTTATCGCCGGTAAGGTTTACATTAAAGATGTAACTACAAAAATGACGCCGGTAGCAGGGCTTGAGCCGATGGTTCGCCTTGACGGCAATATGAAGCTGTTTGATGTGTATAAAGCGGTTTATGAAGAAGAAGGCTTCGGCAGCCCGGAACCGATTTTAGTCGGCGGCGGCAGCGATGCTACTTACACCACCAAAGTTGGCGTACCTACCGTTTGTGCTGTTGGCGTAAAAGGCGGCTTGAACCATACGGTTGATGAATTTGCCGATGTGGAATCGCTGTTTATGCGTGCCAAAGTATTTATCGGCACGGTTTTAAAATTATAATCAGGGGGGATTACTGTGGCTGAAAAAGATGTAACTGCGGTAGAAGAAAAAGATTACGAGCATCATTTAACCTGGCGCGGATGGCTGTCGTTTATTGTTATCGCGCTGTCGTTTTCGGGTGTTTTAAAAGATATGGGCCCGCTGAGCGCCTTTGATTTTACGGTGCTGACAGGCAAATTCGGCAAAATCGAAGGGCTGAGCTTTATCGGCAAAGGCGGCGTTGGTGCTGCCGAAGGCTTTATGTTTGCCTTAACGCTGTTCCCAACCGTTATTCTGGCTTTGGGCTTCGTGCGTGCGGTTGAATCACAGGGCGGCCTGCTTGCTGCAGAACGCATTATCCGCCCGTTTTTAAAACCGCTGATGGGTTTGCCCGGCTATGTAGGTTTGGCGTTAATCAGCAGCTTTACCACCACCGACGTTGGCGCTGTACTTACGCGCGACCTTGTTGAAGAAGGCAAAATTACCGATGACGAGCGTTCTATTTTCGTTGCTTACCAGTACGCTGCTTCAGGCACGCTGGCCAACACCATTAACTGCGGCGCGCCGCTGATTCCGATTTCGCTGCTTTCCTTCGGCGTAATTTTTATGGTGGAAATTTTTGTAAAAATCGTCGGCGCAAACATTGTAAGATTTTATCTGCTGTTTAAACGTAAAAAAGCTGGGGGTGCTGCATAATGGCTGAGGCTGCTGCTAAAAAGAAAACTTTATTGGAAGAATTTATGTCCGGTTGTAAAAAAGGCTTTTACATCGGCGCAGAAAACATTATGCCGGCAATGGTTCTGGCTTATTCGCTGATTTTGTTTTTGAATATTACCGGTTTAATGGATATTATTGCCAATGCCGTTGCACCTGTTATGGCGCTGTTCGGTTTGCCCGGCGGGGCGATTGTGGCGCTGATTTCCGCGTTCTTTGCCAAGGCTGCGGGTGCTGCTACTGCTGCTTCTCTTTATGCAGAAGGCGTTATTAACGCGGCACAGGCAACTATTTTGTTCCCGGCGACGATTACCATGGGCACGCTGGTTGGCCATTTTGCACGCTGCGTATTAACTTCCGGCGCCAATCCGAAGCACCATGCGCTGCTTTTGGCAATTCCCGTTATCGACGCTTTGCTGTCGATGATTATTGTAAGAATTATACTTAATTTTATGGGCATTTCCTGCTAACTGGAGGAGAACAATCTTGGATATGAAAGAAAAGGCTTTTGGCTATATTGATGAACATCGTGACGGCATGATGAAAATGTGGGAAGAACTTGTTATGATGGACAGCGGCTCCGGCAACAAGCCGGGCGTTGATGCCATTGTGGCAAAGGTTGCCGGCATTTTGGAAGGCATGGGCGGCAAAACCCGCATTATTGAACACGAAAATGCAGGCAATATGCTGGTAAGCGAGTTTGGCGACTGCAAAAATAAACCTTTTGTAATTTTTACAGGCCATCTGGATACTGTTTTTGACGACCCGGAAACCACCAAAAAACGCCCCTTTACCATTAAAGACGGCACTGCTTACGGCCCGGGCGCGCTGGATATGAAGGGCGGCGTAACGCTGGCCATTCATGCTTTGCAGGCCTTGCAAAGCGTCGGTTTTGACAAATACGGCGTTAAGGTTATTTTGGCAGGCGACGAAGAAGTTGGGCACAAGCACAGCGATTTTGCCGGTAAGATGATGGAAGAAGCCAAAGGCGCGGCTTATGCTTTTAACTTTGAAACCGGCTTTATGGATGACAGCCTGGTGCTGGCGCGCAAAGGCGTGTACTGCTTTGCCATGGAAGCCTTCGGACGCGGCGCGCATGTAGGCAATGCTCCGGAAGAAGGGCGCAGCGCCATTAAAGAACTGGCATACAAAATTCTGGATATTGAAGCGTTAACCGATTGGAGCAAGGGGCTTAATTTAAACGTCGGTGTTATTGAAGGCGGCACTGTGCATAACTCCGCACCGGCGTATGCCAAAATGATTGTGGATATGCGCTTTACCGACCCGGCAATGCTGGAAGCAATGAAAGCCAAATTCCAGAAAATTAACGACAAAGTTTACGTTGACGGCGTAACCTGCAAAATGACGCCGGTATCTTTAATGCAGCCGATGGTGGAACTGGAAAGCAGCAAAGAACTGTTTGAACTTGTTAAAAAAGTTTATGAAGAAGAAGGCTTTGGCAGCCCGAAAGCAATTACCGTTGGCGGCGGCAGCGATTCCGCCTATACAACCATGGTTGGCGTGCCTACCGTGTGCGCTATGGGCGTTAAAGGCGGGCGCAACCATACGGTTGATGAGTTTGCCGATGTGCAATCGCTGTTTATGCGTGCCAAATTAATGTGTGCCGTAATGCTGGCACTGTAATTTGCGGTTGACAACGGCGGCGCAAAACTTTATACTTAATTTAACTGAACAGGGGAGCTTACAGATAGGCTGAGAGGAAGCTGTGCGCTTCGACCCTAAACCTGATTTGGATAATGCCAACGTAGGGAATGTTTGCAGATGACGGCAAGTGCCTTGTTGGTGCTTGCCGTTTCTTTATATCAGGCAGTTGCAATTTAATATGCCGTTAGAGTGAGCAAAGCTCATGAAGGGGTGCACCACCGCGGGTGCAGGCTTCTTCATGGGCTTTTTTAGTTGCGGCGGAAGGGAGAAAAGATGCGCGTTAACGGAAAAGACATTGAACTTAAACGCGGTATGACGCTGGCGGAATTTTTAGCTGATCATAACTACCGTGCAGAACTGGTAGCAGTGGAGCGCAACGGGCAGATTGTGCCGCGTGCGGAATTTGGCGCAGCCGTTTTAACAGACAGTGACGAACTGGAAATTGTAAGTTTTGTGGGAGGAGGTTAAAGCCGTGGCAGATGATTTTAACGGTCAGCTTGCGCAAGTGCGTGTTGGTATTGCCGGGCTGGGTGGTTTGGGCTCGCACATAGCGGTGTTTTTGGCGCGTGCGGGCGTGCAGCACCTGCACCTTGTGGATTTTGACCGCGTGGACGAAAGCAATTTAAACCGCCAGCATTACTTTCTGCGCGATGTGGGCAGGCTTAAAACAGAAGCGCTGGCGGAACAGCTTTTGGCAATTAATCCGGCGCTTAAAATAAAAACGCAAAATATAAAACTTACGGAAACAAACGCCGCCGCTGTTTTTAAAGCAGATGGCATTATCTGCGAAGCGGTGGACAGCCCTGAAACCAAAGCCATGCTTGTAAACACGCTGCTTGCCGCTTATGCGGATAAAACGCTTATTGCGTGCAGCGGGCTGGCGGGCGCAGGACGCAGCAACGCCATTAAAACGCGGCGCATAAGCAAAAACTTTTATTTGTGCGGTGACGGCGAAAGCGGCATAGAAACCTGCGGGCGGCTTTCGGCACCGCGGGCAGCCTTATGTGCTGCACACGCGGCAAACCTTGCTCTGGCGCTTATTTTAGTATTGGAGGAATAACAATGGAAGAAGCACTTATTTTAGGCGGGCATAAATTTACCAGCCGATTTATTTTGGGCAGCGGAAAATATTCTCTAGAGCTTATTAAGGCGGCGGTGGAAAACGCCGGTGCGGAAATTTTAACGCTGGCCCTGCGCCGCGTAAACGACGGCGGCATGGCCAATATTTTAGATTATATCCCCAAAGGCATTACACTTTTGCCCAACACCAGCGGCGCACGCACCGTCCAGGAAGCTGTGCGCATTGCCCGCCTGGCGCGCGAGGTATGCGGCAGTGATTTTGTAAAGATAGAAGTAATCCGCGACAGCAAATACCTGCTGCCCGATAATTACGAAACAATTAAGGCAACGGAAATTTTGGCGTCCGAAGGCTTTGTGGTAATGCCCTATATGTACCCCGATTTAAACGCCGCGCGCGACCTGGCAAATGCCGGTGCTGCCTGCGTAATGCCGCTTGGCGCGCCTATCGGCAGCAACATGGGGCTTGTAACAAAAGAGTTTATACAAATTTTAATTGACGAAATTGACCTGCCTGTTATCGTCGATGCCGGTATCGGCTCTCCTTCGCAGGCGTGCGAAGCAATGGAAATGGGCGCGGCGGCAGTAATGGCCAATACTGCCCTTGCCACCAGCGGCGATATTCCCGCCATGGCGGAAGCGTTTAAGCTGGCCATTAACGCCGGGCGCAAAGCCTACCTTGCCGGGCTTGGCGCAGTAACCGGGCGCGCGTCGGCAAGCAGCCCGCTGACAGGCTTTATAGGGGAGTGACGCAGATATGAATGAAAAACAAAACCTTGCGGCAGCTGCGCAGGACTGCATGGCCTACCTGCCGGGAATGGAAGTAATAGAATCGGATATTTTGCGCGAGGTGCAGCACGCGGCAGACCGCGTGGACTTTAACGCTTTTACGGAGCGGGACGTAAAGGCCGCGCTTATGCGCAAACACAAAACTGTACAGGATTTTGCGGCGCTTCTTTCACCGGCCGCGCTGCCGTTTTTGGAAGAAATGGCGCAGCAGGCAAGGCAGCTTACCTTTAAATGGTTCGGCGCGGCACGCAGCATTTTTACGCCGCTGTACCTTGCCAATTACTGCGAAAATTACTGCGTGTACTGCGGCTTTAACTGCCATAACAAAATTAACCGCTTAAAGCTGGACGAAGACGGCATGGAACGCGAAATGCAGGCTATTGCCGCCACCGGCCTGCGTGAAATTTTACTTTTAACCGGCGAAAGCCGCAGCATGAGCGGCGTGGAATATATTGCCTCCGCCGTAAGGCTGGCGCGCAAGTATTTTGCCGTTGTGGGGCTTGAGGTATATCCGCTGAACAGTGATGAATACGTGTACCTGCATGAATGCGGGGCTGATTACGTAACGGTGTTTCAGGAAACTTACGACGTTGATGCTTACGCCAAACTGCATCTGGCGGGGCGTAAGCGTGTGTTCCCCTACCGTTTTTACACGCAGGAGCGCGCGTTAAAAGGCGGCATGCGCGGCGTGGCGTTTGCACCGCTGATGGGGCTGAGCGGCTTTTGCCGCGATATTTTTGCCTGCGGTCTGCACGCATATTTGGTGCAGCGCAAATACCCGGCTGCGGAAATCAGCTTTTCGTGCCCTCGCCTGCGCCCGGTGGAAGGCAACGAACTGCCGCCCGAAGCCAACGGCACGGATTTACGGCATTTAGTACAGGCTGTGTGCGCTTACCGCCTGTTTATGCCGCAGGCAGGCATTACTGTTTCCAGCCGCGAAGGTGCCGGAGTGCGCGATAATCTTTTACAGATTGCGGCAACGAAAATTTCCGCAGGCGTAAGCACGGGCATTGGTACGCACAGTAAGCAGGAGCGCGAGGGCGACGAGCAGTTTGAAATTGACGATAACCGCAGTGTGGACGAGGTGTTTAACAGCATAAAAAAAGCCGGCTTACAGCCGGTGCTTACGGATGGCAGCTATGTATAAAAATTTTGTTTGCGTTACGGACAGAAAAATAAGCCGCGCGCCGTTTTTGCAGCAGATAGAAACAATCTGTGCACTGCGCCCCAAAGCGCTTATTTTGCGTGAAAAGGATTTAAGCGAAGCGGAATACACGCAGCTTGCACAGAAGGTGCAGGCAGTTTGCAAAACCTGTGGAGTTAAATTTATTGTACATACCTTCTGGCGGGCGGGGCTGGCGCTCGGCGCGGACGGAGCGCACCTGCCGCTGCCCGTATGCACTGCAATGACAGCGGCGGAGCGTTTGCAGGCAGGGCGCTTTGGCGTTTCCGTACACAGTGAGGAAGAAGCAAAGGCGGCGCTTGCTTTGGGCGCGGCATATTTAACAGCCGGGCATATTTACGAAAGCAGCTGCAAACAGGGCGTGCCGCCGCGCGGCCCGGCGTTTTTAAAGGAAATCTGCACGCTGAGCCCGGTGCCTGTTTATGCCATTGGCGGCATCGGGCTTAATAAAGCGCAGCTTGAAGAAGTACTGGCGTGCGGCGCTGCGGGGGCGTGCGTGCGCAGCGCGTTTATGCAGCTTTAAAGCTTAACGGCCTTAACGCAGAACATGGGCACGGGAATGTAAAAAATATCTTCGGCGGCGTAAATGCGGCTGCCTACTGTGGTATCCGTGCTGACGCTGCACTGCCCGGTGCTTTGCAGAAATTCTTCGTCCCACTGCGGGCGGTTATAGGCGCTGATGTCCAGCATATGGTAAATATTGTGGCATTCGTCCAAAAGCTCCGGCGCAATATCCGCATGGGCGTTTTTGGCAGGCAGCTTCTGGCTGTGGTGGGCGCGGGCATATTCGGCGTCGTAATTTAAAAGCAGGCCGCCCGGTTTAAGCACGCGCAGCCACTCGCGGTAGGCGGTTTCCGGGTGGGGCAGGTTCCACATTACGTTGCGGCTTATTATAGCGTCAAAACTTGCGTCGGCAAAGTCCAGCGCTTCGGCGTCCATAACCATAAATTCTGCATTGCTGCGTTCTGCGGCGGCAAGTGCCCTGGCGGCTTCAATCATTTCCGGGGTCAGGTCAATGCCGGTAACGCTGTGTTTCTGCCCCAGCAAAATTCCAAAAAAGCCTGCGCCGCAGCCAATGTCCAAAATTTTTAAACTGCGGTTCTGCGGCAGGTGGCACGTAATTTCCTGCTGCCATAAAAGCTGTTTTTCGCTGTGCAGTTCTGCCTTGCGCAGATTGGCAAAGCCTGTGCTGCGTTTTTGCCAGTAGCCTGTTATATATTCTTTTTCGTCTGTGCGGTGGATGATGCTTGCTGCGGAAATTTCACTCATAATAATGCTCCTTTAATCTATGCTTAAATCTTTGGTAATTTCGTAATAATCACAGGGGTGCGCGGCAAAGCCCTGAACCGTGCTTTTCATTACCAGCGTCATTTTTAAATGGGCAATGTAGGCAAAGGCGCTGCCGTCAACCAGCTGCTGGCTGATGGCTGCCGCAAGCTCCGTGCGCTTTTCGGGGCTGAACTCGCTGCCGAGCTGCCCTATGAGGCTTTCGGTATCGGGGTTATAGTAATTGCCGCTGTTGTAGGCGCTTTCCTTCAGTACGTGATTGGTAAAATAATACTGCGCGTCACCGGTGGGCGCGGTAACAAAGGCTTTGGCGTAAATATCCCACTCGCCTCGGCGCAGAAAGTCGGCATAACCGTCCGTTGGGTTAATTTCAAGGCGGATGCCTGTTTCTTTAAGCCAGCTTTGCGCGGCTTCTGCCAAAAGCGGCAGTTCCTGGCGGAAGCTGTAAGTAAGCCAGCGCAGGGTCAGCGGTTTGCCGTCTTTATCCACATAGCCGTCGCCGTCGGTATCCGTCCAGCCTGCTTCGGCAAGCAGCTGCCGTGCGCCTTGGGGGTTATATTCCGGTGCATGCACTTTAGCGCCGCCAAAAGGCAGGTTTGGCGGAAATGGCCCGGCTGCGGCAATGCCGTTGCCCATAAGCTGCACTCTGGCGAAAGTTTCCTTGTCAAGGCTCATAACAACGGCGCGCCGTACGCGTTCATCCTGCAGGGCAGGCGTGTTAAAATTAAAGGCAGCTAAAAACGTGCGCGAGGTATCGGTACTGCTGGTTTTATAAGCCGCGCTGTCTTTAAAAAGCGGCAGCGAAGCATAGGGCAGGCCCTGCGCGGCGTCAATTTCGCCGTTTTGCAGCGCCAGTGCCAGCGTGTTGCCGTCGGTAATGCTGCTGACGATAATTCTGTCCGTTTTCGGCACGCCGCCGTAGTAAGCGGGGTTTTTAACCAGCACAACTTCTTTCGGCGTCAGGCTTTCTACCATAAAGGGGCCGGTGCCGCTTATTTTGGTATCGTCGCCGGTGCCGCGGCTCATGTCAATAATGCAGCCGTAGGGGTCGCACAGGTAGTTAATCAGCACCGGTACTTTGGCGGCCGATGTAATGGTTGCGGTTTGCCCTTCGGCGGTAATGCCCGTTATTTTTAAATCAACCCTGGCGCGGTTGTGGCGGCTTATTAAATCCTCAAGGCAGGCTTTAACGGCTGCGCCTGTCATTTTGTTGCCGCTGGTAAAGTAAATATTGTCTTTTAAGGTAATTTTAACTGTGTTTTCGTTAATAAATTCGTACTTTTCGGCCAGCCACGGCTGAGGCTGCATGGCGTCGTCAAATTTAAAAAGCGTTTCGCCTACGCCGTAGCGGATGGCACTCCAGCCCTGATAGGCTTCGTGCGGGTCCATACCGGCGTTTTCGTTGGCAATGCCGTAGGCAGGCGTGCCGTAGCGGAATACCTTTTCGCCATTGGGGGCGGCGTTGTTGCCGCAGGCAGAGGTTAAAAGCGCGGCGGAAAGTACAAGCAAAGCTAAAAATTTCATAGAATCACCCAAATAAAAAAGCCATGAAGAAACTGCCGCTTATCGAAGCGGTTACAGCCTTCATGGCTTTGGTTTATGTTTTAAAAGAATAATTTTAACGGCTGCTCCGGCAGCCCGGCGGTTGCTCCTGCAACCTGTAATTTATTATAAAACTTAAAGCGGACTCTATGTCAAGCCCTGCTGCTTAAAAAAGAAACAAATTTTACGTGCTTATCCATGTATTCGCCAATGCTGCCTATAACCTTGCCCATGGTAAAGGCGGCAAGTATTGTGCCGAAGCCCAGCCCGTCCACACGGCCCAGAAAGAAAAAGGTCATGGCGGCGGTAATGGCAAGGCAGATAACGTCAAAACCTATTTTAATGCGCGCATAGCTCCAGCCGGTAATGGCGGCAAGCTCGCGCGGAAAAAGGTCGGTTGGTATAATTGGCAGCTGGCAGCGGTTGGCAAGCGCCACGCCAAAGCAGATAACAATGTAGCTGATGATAAAATAAATAATATCAAGCGTCAGGCTCTGCGGCAGCTGCTTAATCCACATTTCGTGCACGTCAATCATGGCGCTGAAGGCCGAGCCGACAACGAAGCTGAACAGGTATACCGGCACAAAGCGTTTGCTTAGAAGCATCAGGCTGAGCACCAGCGAAACCTGAAAAACCTCCGTCCATGCGCCGAGCGTTATAACCGGCAGCACATCGGCAAAGGCGTAAGGCACACTGGAAATTGCCGAAATGCCGGAACCGGAATGCAGCATTAAAACAACGCCCAGACTGTTGATGACAATGACCAGAAGCAGCGACAGTTCGCCGCGGATGGTAAGTTTGTTTTCCTGCATAAAAAATCCCCCTCAAAACAAAAATACATTATATAATTATAAAACTCTGCCTTGTTCAGCGCAAGAAGTGAATTGCCGGTCAGCAAAATTTTGCTGGAATTTAACATGGGGTTTTATAAGTTATAACTGATAAACAACGCTGAAATAGCAATTTTATCAGTTATAACTTACAAAATGCATAAAATTATCAATCTTATCAGTTATAACTGATGAAATTTTAAGAGAATGCCTGCGAAAATTACATTAAAGATTTACGGCAAAGCGGCAGGAAAATTTCAGGAAGGGGAGAATAATAATAAAGTTATGCTGGTATAGAATGAATGTATTTAGTTAGTGTTTTATGGAGGAAAGAATGACTGTTGATTGTACTTACGGACTGAATCCGCAGCAGGCGGAGGCTGTTATTAATACCGAAGGGCCGATGCTGATTATGGCAGGCGCAGGCAGCGGCAAAACCAAAGTGCTTACCTGCCGCGTGGCCAACCTTTTGCAAAAGGGCGTGCGCCCGTACCGCATTTTGGCAATTACCTTTACCAACAAGGCTGCCGCCGAAATGCGCGAGCGCGTAAACAATATGAGCGGCCCGGCTGCCAAGGATGTGTGGCTGTTTACCTTCCACGCTTTCTGCGCGCGTTTTTTGCGTATGGAAATAGATAAGCTGCCCGGGTACGGCGGCAATTTTGCCATTTATGATACAGCCGACAGCCAGAACCTGATTAAGCAGATTTTAAAGGAAATGAACCTTGACGATAAACGCTTCCAGCCTTCGGGCATTTTGTCGCGCATCAGCAATGCCAAAAACGCTTTGCAGGACGCAGCGGCTTTTGCGCGCCAGGCAGGCGATTTTTACGAGCAGAAAGTGGCAGACATTTACAGCCGTTACGAACAGAAACTGCAATTAAACAACGCGCTCGATTTTGACGACCTTTTAATGCTTTCTATTAAACTTTTGCAGGAAAACAAAGAAGTGCGCGAAAAATATCAGGACCGTTTTGATTATCTTTTGGTGGACGAGTATCAGGATACCAACCATGCGCAGTACCTTTTAACCAAGTTTCTGGCTGCCAAGCACCGCAACATCTGCGTTGTGGGTGATGCCGACCAGAGCATTTACGGCTGGCGCGGCGCCGATATTCAGAACATACTCGACTTTGAAAAGGATTACCCCGACGCCAAAGTAATTAAGCTGGAACAGAACTACCGCAGCACGCAGATTATTCTGGATGCTGCCAATGCAGTTATAGAAAACAATAGCGGCCGCAAGCCGAAAAATTTGTGGACGGAAAACAAAAGCGGCGCCGATATTATTTATTTTCAGGCGGTGGACGAGCGCGACGAGGCACGCTTTGTAATTGAACAGTTACAGAATTTGCAGCGCACCGAAAACAAAAAGCTGGGCGATATGGCAATTTTGTACCGCACCAACACGCAGAGCCGTATTTTTGAAGAAATGCTGATAAAAAGCGGCATCAGCTACAATATGGTAGGCGGGCTTAAATTCTACGAGCGCAAGGAAATTAAAGACATCATTGCCTATCTGCGCGTAATTTTTAACCCGGCCGATTCGCTGAGCCTGCTGCGCATTATCAACGTGCCGAAACGCGGCATTGGCGACGCTTCGCTGGCAAAAATTCAGGCTTATGCCGCTGCCAACAATGTAAGCTTGTTTGAGGCTGTTTCCAACGCGGCGGCAATTGACGGTTTAAGCAGCCGCTTTGTAAGCAAGCTGGATGATTTGGCAGGCATTATTTTTGAACTGATGAACCTTGCTAATGAAGCACCTGTTGAAGATTTGATTGACCGTGTGCTGCGCGATACCGGCTATCTTGAAGAACTGGAAAACGAGCGCACTCCGCAGGCGCAGAGCCGCATTGACAACCTGCATGAATTAATCAGCGTGGCGCAGGAATTTGCGGCATCCGAAGAAGAAAATAATCTGGAAAACTTTTTGGCGCATGTTGCGCTGGTAAGCGATATTGACGATACGGAACTGGGCGAGGACGCCATTACCTTAATGACGCTTCATTCTTCCAAGGGGCTGGAGTTTCCGGTAGTGTTCCTTGTGGGCATGGAAGAAGGGCTGTTTCCGCATGCGCGCACACTGATGGACGAAACGGAAATTGAAGAAGAACGCCGCCTGTGCTATGTAGGCATTACGCGCGCCAAAGAAAAATTGTTTTTAAGCAGCACCAAAATGCGCACCATTTACGGCAACACGGTAACTTATCCGCCTTCCCGCTTTTTGCAGGAAATTCCCGCGCGTTTGGTGAAAACCATTAAAAGGCAGGAACGTTTCAGCGCGCTGGAAAACTTTAAACAGGTAAGCGAAAAATACAGCGCAAGGCCGCAGAAGCCTGCAAGCACTTTTAACCCGCACAGCTTTATGCCGCAAAAACCGGCTGCCGCCGCAGGAGGCACGGGCACGCGCTTTAACACCGGCGACAGGGTAAGCCACAGCAAATGGGGCGAAGGCATGGTTGTAAGCGTTAAAGACAGCCCGGACGGGCAGGAAGTAAAGGTTGCCTTTGCCGGTGCGGGCGTGCGCAGCCTGCTTACCAAATATGCGGTGCTGAAAAAATTGTAAGTTTTAAGCGGAGGGCATTATGGATTTAGAACGTGCGCAAGCACTGGACGAAGCGCAGAAACTGCGCAGGGAAATACGCCATCACGAATTTTTATATTATGTACTGGATGCGCCGGAGATTACCGACGCCGAATATGACGCTTTAATGCGCCGTTTGCAGGAGCTTGAGCGCGCATATCCTGACGATGTGCCGCCAGATTCGCCTACGCGCAGGGTTGGCGGCAAGGTAAGCCCGGAGTTTACCGAAGTGCGCCATATGACGCCGCTGCTTTCTTTGGGCAACGCCTTCAGCGACGAAGAACTTGCTGCGTTTGACGCGCGCGTAAAAAGCGGCCTGCCCGAAGGCAGCGAGGTGGAATATGTTTTTGAACCGAAAATTGACGGCCTTGCCTGCAGCCTGATTTACGAAAACGGCCGCCTGGTACGTGCTGCAACCCGCGGCGACGGCGAAGTTGGCGAAAACGTAACCGCCAATGTGCGCACTATCCGTTCCATTCCGCTGACGCTGAACGTTAAGGAAGGCGAAGAAGTGCCGGAGCTTTTGGATGTGCGCGGCGAAGTTTACATGCCCCGCCACGCTTTTATGAAGCTGAACGAGCAGCGCAGCGAAGCGGGTGAAAACGAATTTGCCAATCCGCGCAACGCGGCGGCGGGCAGCCTGCGCCAGCTTGACCCGAAAGTAACGGCAAGTCGCCAACTGAGCTTTTTTGCCTACGGCGTGGGCGCAGGGCATAAGGATAAACATTCTGCCAGCCTTGCCATGCTGCACGATTACGGCTTTAAGGTAAGCGAAGGCTATGCCGTTGTAAAAAACATCAATGAAGCGATTGCCAAAATAAAGGATTTTGCCTCCAAGCGCCAAAGCCTTGCCTATGATACGGACGGCGCGGTAATTAAGGTTAACGCCGTGTACCAGCAAAACATTTTAGGCGCAACCGGCAAAGACCCGCGCTGGGCCATTGCCTTTAAATTTCCGCCGGAACAGGCAGAAACAAAACTAGAGGACATCATCATTCAGGTTGGGCGCACTGGCGTGCTGACACCGACGGCGATACTGACTCCTGTAAAACTTTCCGGCAGCACCATCAGCCGCGCAACGCTGCATAATGAGGACTTCATCCGCAGCAGGGATATCCGCATTGGCGACACGGTTGTTATTAATAAAGCCGGTGAAATTATACCGGAAGTGCTGCATGTGGTGAAGGAAAAACGCACCGGCGCGGAACAGGAATTTTTTATGCCCGCCGAATGCCCGGAATGCGGGTGGAAAACGGAACGCCTGAACGGTGAGGCGGCAATACGCTGCACCAATCCGCACTGCCCGGCGCTGGGGCGCGAAGGGCTTATTCACTTTGCTTCCAAAGGGGCAATGGATATCGACGGCTGCGGTCCGGCAGTTATTAACCAGCTGCTGGATAACGGGCTTATCAGCGACCCTGCCGACCTGTACCTTTTGGTTAAGCCGCAGCTGACGGCGCTGGAACGCATGGGCGATAAATCGGCAGACAACCTTTTAAACGCCATTGCCAAAAGCAAAAAGCAGAACCTTGACAGGCTGCTGTTCGCGCTCGGAATCCGCCATGTGGGCGCAAAGGTGGCAAGGCTTTTGGCGCTGCACTTTGGAAGCATGGAAAAGCTGATGGCGGCGGAAACGGACGAAATTGCCGCCATTGAAGATATTGGCCCGAAGATTGCCGAAAGCGTGGTAACGTATTTTGCTTCGCCGGTGAATATTGATTTGATTGAACGGCTGAAAGAGCTTGGCCTTAACATGGAAATGGAAGCAGCGGAACTTGACACGGCGCACCCGTTTTACGGCAAAACCATGGTGTTTACCGGCACCATGCCAAATTTGGACCGCGCAACGGCGCAGACTATGGCGCAGCAGGTTGGCGCAAAGGTTACGGGAAGCGTAAGCAAAAAGACCGATTATGTTGTTGCCGGTGCGGAAGCAGGCAGCAAGCTGACGAAAGCGCAGCAGCTGGGGGTAACCGTTATCGATGAAGCAGAGTTCCTGCGCCTTTTGGGCGAACGCGGCGGCGAAGCCGGAAATGACGCGCGCCCCGAAAATGAAGCAGCAAAACCGGAGCAGGGAGAAGAACAGAGTTTGTTTTAAAGCGGTGATATTATGAAGATATTTTATAAATTTTTAGCTGTTGCGGCAGTGCTTTTGTGCTTTGCAGGTACGGCACTGGCGGCGGAAAAAGAAGTAAGCAGCATTGACGCTATCGACATGGGTGTTGCTGATACCGGCGAAACGCATTTTACCAATACCGATGCCGAAATTACCGAATGTACACAGCCTTATACCGTGGCTGTGCTGCCGTATGTGGATGTATCCGGCCTTGAAGGGCGCAGCCGCGAAATGGCGGTAAACGCCGTTAAAGAAGCGCTGGAAACCAAATATCCCGGCAAAAAGCAAAGCGTTACCAGAATCATAGGCAATAACGCCGTGCAGAAAGCGCTTTTGGCGCATCCGTTTGAAAACGCCGAAGTGCCAACGCTTGAAGAACTTGCTGCCGTGGGCAAAGCCTGCGGTGCGGATAGGGTACTGTTTATCAGCCTGCTGCCGGTGCGCGAAAAGGAAACCGGCTTTATGGTTATTGTAGGCTCGCAAACTTACAGCGCTGTGGTAACGATGAAGCTGAAATGCGTGGACGTGAACGAAGAACGCTTTTTGTTTAACCAGAACGTGGAAAGCATCGGCTCGTCCAGCTCCATCAACTTCTGGAAAATCGGCGAACCGAGCCGCGCCAAAGCCGTTAAACGCGGCGTTGAGGACTGCATGCGCAACTTTTTAACGTCATTTGAATAAACAATCTGCCTCCGTAAAGGTTTTGCGGGGGCTTTTTTGCTGTTTGGCGGCATTAGGCATTTATTTTACGCAATTTTATTTAGCTAAGGCTTACCAAAATACTGCACAAGACTGGTACTGTGTGGTATAATAAAACAAGTTATTGATAAAATTCATCATAAATTTTTTAGGAGGCGTACTAATGAAGGTAACAGTAAAAGATGTTGAACACATCGCCGGGCTTTCCCGTTTAACGATTCCGGAAAGCGAAATGGAAAAATTTACCGAACAGTTTAACCAAATCCTCAATTATGCCGATATTCTGGAAAAGATTGATACGGAAGGCATTGAGCCGACCCCGTACGTACTGCCGATAAGCAACGCATTCCGCGAGGATGTTGTAAAACCGGGCGTATCCCACGAGGACGCGCTGAAAAACGCGCCTGCCGTATACAACGACGGCTTTAAAGTACCGCGCGTAATCGAATAACAGAAGGAGGAACAACTGTGGATTTATATAAATTAACAGCCCACGAACTGCATGACAAGCTGGTTAAAAAAGAAATCAGCTCCGTGGAGCTTACCGAAAACGTATACAGCCGCATTGACGAAGTTGAAGATAAAGTACAGGCTTATGTAACTTTAGATAAAGAAAACGCACTGGCTCAGGCTGCCAAGGTTGATGCCAAAATTGCCGCAGGCGAAGAAATCGCTCCGCTGGCAGGCATCCCCGGTGCAATTAAAGACAATATCTGCACCAAAGGCCTTTTAACCACCTGCTCCAGCAAAATGCTGGCCAATGTTGTGCCTATTTATGACGCGCATGTTATCAGCAAGCTGCGTGCGGATGACGCCATTTTTACCGGCAAAACCAATATGGACGAATTTGCAATGGGCTCTACCACCGAAAGCTCTTACTTCCATAAAACCTACAATCCGTGGAATCTTGAACGCGTACCGGGCGGTTCTTCCGGCGGCAGTGCTGCTGCCATTGCCGCAGGCGAAGCTATCTGGAGCCTTGGCTCCGATACCGGCGGTTCCATCCGCCAGCCGGCTTCTTTTAACGGCTGTGTTGGCATTAAACCGACTTACGGCCGTGTAAGCCGTTACGGCTGCGTTGCGTTTGCGTCCTCTCTTGACCAGATTGGGCCTATTACCCGCGCCGTTACCGACGCTGCCACTGTTTTGAACTGCATCTGCGGCAAGGACGAGCACGATTCCACTTCCCTGCCGGTTGATGTGCCCGACTTTACCAAAGCGCTGCGCGCCGATGTTAAAGGCCTGCGCATCGGCCTGCCGAAAGAATACTACGGCGAAGGCGTTGACGCCAAAGTTAAAGCCGAAATTGAAAAAGCCGTTAAAAAATACGAAGAACTCGGCGCTGAAATTGTTGATGTTTCGCTGCCGCATACCGAATATGCAGTAATTACTTACTATATCATTGCTCCGGCAGAAGCAAGCGCCAACCTGGCACGTTATGACGGCGTGCGCTACGGTTTCCGCGCTGCCAACGCCACCAGCGCGCCGGAAATGACAAGGCTGAGCCGCACCGAAGGATTCGGCCCTGAAGTACGCCGCCGCATTATGCTTGGCACATACGTTTTAAGCAGCGGTTACTACGATGCTTACTACAAAAAAGCAATGCAGGTACGTACCCTTATCCGCTGCGACTTTAACGAAGCGTTTGAAAAATGCGACGTGCTGCTGACCCCGACTTCTCCGGTTGTTGCTTATCCGGTTGACGGAAAAATGGACCCGCTTTCCATTTACATGCTGGACGTAACCACCATTCCCGTAAACATGGCAGGCCTGCCGGGTATTTCCATTCCGTGCGGCTTTGCAGACGGTATGCCTGTCGGCATGCAGCTTATCGGCAAAGTGCTGGATGAAGAAACCGTGCTGCGCGCAGCCTACACCTTTGAACAGGCTACTGACTTCCATAAAGCAATGGCACCGCTGGGAGGTAACAAATAATGAAAAACTATATTACAGTTATCGGCCTTGAAGTACATGCCGAATTAAAAACCAAAACCAAAGTCTTCTGCTCCTGCTCCACCGAGTTCGGCAGCACGCCTAACACCCACGTTTGCCCCGTGTGCCTCGGCATGCCTGGCGCACTGCCGGTGCTGAACAAACAGGTTGTTGAATTTGCCATCCGTACGGGCCTTGCACTGGGCTGCGAAATTCAGAAATTCAATAAATTTGACCGTAAAAACTACTTTTACCCCGACCTTGCCAAAAACTACCAGATTTCTCAGTTTGACCAGCCGGTTTGCCTAGGCGGCCATATTGACATTGAAGTTGACGGCGTGCCCAAACGCCTTGGCATTACCCGCATTCACATGGAAGAAGACGCAGGCAAGCTGAACCACAGCGGCGCTACCATCAGCACTTCCGATTTTTCTTCTGTAGACTACAACCGTGCCGGCGTACCGCTTCTGGAAATCGTTTCCGAACCGGATATGCGCAGCGCCGAAGAAGCACGCGCTTATATGGAACAGCTGAAAGCAGTTTTGGAATACATTGACGTTTGCGACTGCAAAATGCAGGAAGGCAGCCTGCGCTGCGACGCCAACATTTCCATCATGCCGGAAGGCGCCAAAGAATTCGGCACCCGCGCCGAAATTAAAAACCTTAACTCCTTCCGCGCACTGGTACGCGCCATTGAATACGAAGTTGAACGCCAGAAAGCAATTCTTGAAGACGGCGGCCATGTAGTACAGGAAACCCGCACCTGGGACGAAGCCAACGGCGTAACCCTTTCCATGCGCAGCAAGGAAGAAGCACACGATTACCGTTACTTCCCTGAACCTGACCTTGTACCGGTTGAAATTGACGATGCCTGGATTGAACGCGTACGCGGCGAACTGCCGGAACTGCCGGCACAGCGTTTGCAGCGCCTTGTTGAAAAACACGGCCTGCCGAAGTACGATGCTTCCTTAATCGTTGCAACCAAAGCCATGGCAGATTACTTTGACGCTGCCTGCGCGAACAGCAAGGATGACAAAGGCGTATCCAACTGGCTGCTGGGCGATGTTTCCGCATATCTTAATGCTGAAAACATTACCATTGAACAGTTCCCGGTTAAACCGGAAAACCTTGGCGAACTGGTAACTTTAACCAAAGACGGCGTACTGAGCAGCAAGCTTGCTAAAAAAGTATTTGCCGAAATGCTGAAAAACAGCGACAAAACCCCGAAACAGCTTGTTAAGGAGCTTGGACTTGAACAGGTTAGCGACGAGGGCGCTATTGCCGCTATCGTTGACGAAGTGCTGGCAGAAAACCCGCAGTCCGTTGCCGATTATAAAGCAGGCAAAGATAAGGCCATCGGCTTCCTCGTTGGCCAGGTAATGAAAAAATCCCGCGGCAAAGCTAACCCGGGTATGGTTAACAAACTGCTGAAAGAAAAAATGCAGTAAGGAGCGCACATGAAACGCGATTTTGAATTTGACGGCAGCGGCTTCGGTTATCTGTGGCTTTGCATATGGACAACCGTGCTGACCGTTATTACCTGCGGTTTGTTCTTTCCGTGGGCATACAGTGCGCAGCAGCGCTGGATTTGCAGCAACACCTACGTTAACGGCAGGCAGCTGCGCTTTGAAGGAACGGGCTTTGGTTTCTTCTTTCAGTGGCTGCTGATTATGGTGCTGACAACCATTACCTTCGGTATTTACATTCCGTGGGGATATTGCCAGTTTAAACGCTGGGAAACCCGCAACACCGTATTTGCGGACTGAAAACTAAAAAGTTATAACAAACATTAAAACGGCAGGCGTAAAAGCCTGCCGTTTTTGCGTGCGGGTGTTATTTTATTGTAAGTCCATGGCGTATTCCAGTTCCTTAATTTTTGCGCGTCCGCATCCGTCAGTATAAGGCTGTATGCTATGCTTCAGTGGCAAAAGGTCTTTTTGTTAACTACCTTGCGTGTAGGCTTTTTAAAAGGTGCTGGTCGGGCAGGGCTAAAATAAAGACAGATATTACCGGCAAAAAAATTTAAAATATAAAAGAATAAAATTGTAAATTTTGCCGGTAATATGTTATACTTTAAATATAGTTAATTGAGTTGGGAGGCGGGCAAATGCAGTATCTTTCGGCAGCAGAAGCGGCAAAAAAATGGAAAATTTCCGAGCGCAGCGTTCGCAATTACTGTGCTAAAGGGCGAGTAGAAGGCGCGGTTTTGAAAGGTAAAACGTGGAAGATTCCCGCAGATGCGGAAAAACCTCAGCGCGTCAACACTAAAACTGCAAAGCCGCAAACTTTGCTGGAGATTTTGCTGTATGAAAAGGCTGCCAGATACAGTGGCGGCATTTATCATAAAACGCAGATTGAAATGACATATAATTCCAATCATATTGAAGGAAGCCGTTTAACGCATGACCAGACCCGCTATATTTTTGAAACCAATACTATAGGTGTAACGGGTGAAGCGGTTAATGTAGATGATGTTATTGAAACAGCCAATCATTTCCGCTGCATTGATTTTATTATTGAACACGCCAAAAGCGCGCTTTCAGAAAAAATGATAAAAGAACTGCATTTAATGCTGAAAACAGGCACCAGCGATGCGCGGCAGGATTGGTTTGCCGTTGGCGCTTACAAAAAAATGCCTAACGAGGTAGGTGGCATGGCAACGTCGCTGCCGGAAGATGTTGCTGCTGAAATGCAGGCGCTGCTGGCGGCGTATAGTGCCAAAAAGGAAAAAACGCTGGAAGATATTTTGGATTTTCACGTGCGGTTTGAAAGGATACATCCGTTTCAGGACGGCAATGGCCGCGTCGGCAGGCTGATTATGTTTAAGGAATGCTTAAAATACGGCATTGTTCCGTTTATCATTGAAGATAATTTAAAAATGTTTTATTACCGTGGTTTAAAGGAATGGGGCAGGGAAAAAGGTTATCTTACCGATACATGCCTTACCGCGCAGGACAGGTATAAAGCCTATCTTGATTATTTCAGAATTAAATATTGATTTTATCGGCAAATACAAAACGGCAGCAAGGTTTGAGCATTACTGCCGTTTTTGCGTTTTTGCGTTTATTAAG
>ENA-OQNO01000412-OQNO01000412.1-human-gut-metagenome-genome-assembly--contig:-NODE-412-length-42397-cov-3.607310_pt1 | contig 42397 bp, 33 predicted proteins | sample MGYA00242629_ERZ504880 | MGnify/ENA primary metagenome ERZ504880 (study PRJEB26092, sample SAMD00036377) | human gut metagenome | host: Homo sapiens | study: EMG produced TPA metagenomics assembly of... | reverse complement strand
TTGAAGATGGCTGGGATTATGACTTGCAAAAATTTGCGCAAGCGTTATTATGAGATTAGTCAACCAATGCACAAACAACAATGTGGTTGCGAAGAATAGTCAAATAATTGCAAGGAAAATCAATGCTGCCTAGCAATGATGGGTGACATTGATTGCCGTTAAAAAGGTGTACAAACGCTTGCATGATAGGAGGAAAAAATGACTGAAGTCACCGATCCCGCACTGTGGTGGAAGCAGGCCGTGGTCTATCAGGTCTACCCGCGTTCCTTCAAGGACTCCCGTGGCGAGGGACTCGGCCAGATTGCCGGTGTGACCGAAAAGATCGACTATCTGAAGGACCTTGGCGTCGACGCCATCTGGCTCAGTCCGTTCTATCCGTCCCAGTTGGCCGACGGTGGCTACGACGTGGACGATTACCGCAACGTCGACCCGAAGCTCGGAACCATGGATGATTTCGACGAACTCGCCAAGGCCGCACACGCACGAGACATCAAGGTCGTGGTCGACATCGTGCCGAATCACAGCTCCAATCTGCACGAATGGTTCAAGGCCGCCCTCGCAGCCGAACCGGGATCGCCGGAGCGTGACCGCTATATCTTCCGCGACGGCAAGGGTCCGAATGGCGATCAGCCACCGACCAACTGGGAGAACCATTTCGGCGGCCCGGCATGGACCCGCGTGCCCGACGGCCAATGGTATCTGCATATGTTCACCAAGGAACAGCCTGACTGGAACTGGAACAATCGTGAGGTGCGCGACGATTTTCTCAGGACCTTGCGCTTCTGGCTCGATCACGGCGCCGATGGCTTCCGCGTGGACGTGGCGCACGGCTTGGCCAAGGATCTTGACCGCGATGACCTCGATGACTATGTGGTCTGGTGCACCAACGACCAGCCGGAGGACGGTTCCCATCCGGTAATCGATCGTGACGAAGTGCATGACATCTATCACGAGTGGCGCAAGGTGTTCAACGAGTACAATCCTCCGGCGTTCGCCGTGGCCGAGGCCTGGGTGCGTCCGAGCCGACAGCATCTGTATGCTTCGCCGGACGATCTTGGCCAGATCTTCAACTTCGAATTCGCCAAGAAGGACTGGATCCGCGACGACATGCACCTGGCCATCGAGGAGGGGTTGGAGAGCGCGGAACGTTCCGGCTCCACCGCTACGTGGGTGATGAGCAACCATGATGTGATCCGTCATGCCACCCGTTACGCCCTGCCGCAGGTGCCGACCGGTGAATATCATCGTCTGGCGCTTGATTGGCTGCTGCGCGACGGCACCACGTTCGAAGAGAATCGCGAGCTCGGCACCAAACGCGCCCGCGCCGCGATCATGATGGAGATGGCGTTGCCCGGTTCCGCCTACGTGTATCAGGGCGAAGAGCTCGGCCTGTTCGAGGTGGCCGACATTCCATGGGATGAACTGGAAGATCCGTCCGCATGGCGTACGTCCCGTTCCGCCAGCACCAAGGGCCGTGACGGCTGCCGTGTGCCGTTGCCGTGGGTCGCCGCGGACGCGCCGAAACTGGATGATCCAGACGATGAATTCGGTCACGACGGTTCCTTCGGATTCTCCCCGGCCGACGCCACTGCCGAACCGCATCTCCCGCAGCCGGCATGGTACAAGGATTTTGCGGTCGACGTGGAATCCGCCGATCCTGATTCCATGCTGAACCTGTACCGCCGCGTGCTGGCATTGCGCCATGACATGCAGACCACCGACCTGAGCGTCGAATGGCTGCCGGAAGACCGACCGGGCAAAGCGCATGACGGCGCCAATGGATTCCCCGGCGGCACCATCGCCTACAAGCGTGCCAATGGATGGGCCTCCATTACCAACTTCGGCGAAGAACCGGTCGCACTGCCGCAGGGCGATGTGCTGCTGACCTCCGGACCGCTCACCGATGACGGCAGGCTGCCGCAAGATACCAGCGCCTGGCTGAAATTGGCCGACTAATCGCAAACATCGCGTAAAGGGGATAATCATGTCGAAAATCACTACGGTCGCATCCACTGTGCCGGTCGTAACGGAGGAAGGATCGGCGGATAGTGCCAAGTGGCGTTTCACCGGAGGCTTTCTTGCCTTCTCGGTGCTGTCCGGCGCGGCCTTCTACATGACGATGTCGGTGCTGGTGCCACAGCGCCTGCGTGACATCGGCATCGCCAACTCCACTGCGGTGCTTGGCACCATCAACGCGGTCGGCTCAATCGCTTCCATCTTCATCGCACTGTTCATCGGCGCGCTATCCGACCGCACCGCAACCCGTTGGGGCAGGCGCACGCCATGGATCTTCTGCGGCGCGTTCATCTACGGCGTCTGCTTCTGGGCGTTGAGCCGTCCGATCAGTGCCGTGATCATCGGCCTCGTCTACGTGCTGGCGTTGATCGGTCTGAACATGGTGCAAGCCCCGATTTACGCCCGTATCTCCGATCAAGTGGCTCCGACATCGCGTGCCACCGTGTCCGCCGCAATCGGCGCGGGCGGTGTGATCGGCCAAGGCATCGGTACGTTGGTCGGCTCCTCGCTGATCGAACATATGGAACTCGGCTTTATCTGCGCAGGCATGTGTGCGCTGGCCGCGGGCGTACTGTCCGTGGTGATCGCCCCACGCGAGCCTTCCAGTGAAAACATGCCGAAGAACACCGACGAGCCGCTGTGGAAGGTCGTGGCGGCGTCGCTCACCCCGCCGCTGAAGAATTGCGCCGACTTCTACCGTGCGTTCATTTGCCGCACCTGCCTGATCGTCGCCTACCAGATGGTGTTCAGCTATCAGCTGTACATTCTGCAGGATTACATCGGCCAGGACAAGCTGTCGGCGGCGGCTTCCATCCAGGTCATTTCCGTGATCACCATGATCGTGTCCATCATCGCGTCCCTGGTGGCCGGACCGATCGCGGACGCCCTGAACCGCCGCAAGGCGCCGATCATCGTGGCATGCACGTTCTTCGCCATCGGTTTGGCCATGCCGTGGATTCTCCCGACGCAACAGGGCATGTTCCTCTTCGGCGGCATCGCCAGCTTCGGCTACGGCATGTACCTGTCCGTCGACCAAGCGCTGAACGTCGATGTACTGCCGAACAAGGAAACCGCCGGCAAGGATCTCGGCTTCATGAACATCGCCACCTGTGCGGGGCAGGCCATCGGCGTGGCCATCACCTCCACGCTGGTGAGCGTGCTCGGCTCCTACACGGTGGTGTTCCCGGTGGCCATCGGCATGACCGCCATCGCCGCCATCAGCGTGCTGGGCATCAAACGCGTGCGCTGAACAACGAACCGGAGCGCACCGCATACCGCAGGGCGGGGAAGAATCTCCCTACCCTGCGGTATCTTCATATGTTCGGCTCCACGCAGCGGGCGCGGCCGCAAACATATGAAACGAGGCAACAATGGTAGATGCGCATGACGGCGAAACATACACCGCTGAAGGCTCGCGTCTGATCTGGATCGACTGCGAGATGACCGGCCTGGATATCTTCGGCGGCGACGAACTCGTCGAGGTGTCCGTAGTGCCGACCGACTTCGATCTGAACGTGCTTGACGAGGGCGTCGATTTCGTGATCAAGCCCAGCCAGAAGGCCGTGGATCATATGAACGACTTCGTGCGCAACATGCATACCCGCTCCGGCCTGATCAAGGAGTGGGAACACGGCCTTTCTCTCGACGAGGCGCAAGCCAAGGTCGTCGAATACGTCAAGCGGTTCACGCCGGACGGCGTCAAGCCATTGCTGGCCGGCAACACCATCGGCTCCGATAAGAAGTTCCTCGACCATTACATGCCGGAACTCATGGAGCACCTGCATTACCGCACCATCGACGTAAGCACGTTCAAGGAGCTTGCCCGTCGCTGGTATCCGGCCGTCTACCTCAACCGTCCTCCGAAGAACGGCGGTCACCGCGCGCTCGCCGACATCATTGAGTCCCTGGATGAACTGCGTTACTATCGCAAGGCGTTCATGGCGCCGACGCCGGGACCGGATGAGGCCGAGGCCAAGGCCATCGCCGACGATATCAAGGCCACCAGTCTGATCGGCGAGAACTGATCGATTCGGGCGCATGGAACGACGGCGGTCCATGCCGTCCGTGATGTTTCCCCGACAATCGAAGGCAATGCAGGAAAGGACCCTTATGAGCGCAGCCGACTGGACCACCATCGACCAGCCGCAGGATATCCGACTCGTGGTCGCCGATATGGACGGCACCTTGTTGGACGAACATGGCCGGATTCCCGAAGGCTTCTGGGACATGCTCGCCAGACTGCGTGCGCGCGGCGTCGAATTCGTGCCGGCTTCCGGCCGCCAGTACGCCACGCTGCGCAACATGTTCGCTTCGAAGGCGTCCGAAGTGCTGAACGGGGGAGAGCTTTCCTATATCGCTGAGAACGGCAATGTCGTGGCGGTGGACGGCAAGGTCGTCGAAGTACATGGCGTCGATCTGGGCATCACGCGTCGCACCATCGACATGGTGAACGCCTCCGTGTCCGCCGGCGAATACGATATGGGTCTGGTGATCTGCGGTCTCAACACCGCATACGTGCAGCGTACCGATACGCCGTTCCTTGACGAGGTCGGCAAGTATTACGCGGCGTTGAAAATCGTCGATGACCTGCGCGAGGTGCTGGATTTCGCCGTCGAACCGGACGATTACGTTCCGGGCGAAGAAATCATCCTGAAGCTCGCGATTCTCGATTTCGGCAGTTCCGAGCAGATGACGAACAACAAGCTCGCTCATGTAAGGAACGATTACCAGGTGGTCGTCTCCGGGCAGCATTGGGTGGACATCATGAATCCGGCCACCGATAAGAAGCAGGGCGTCGAGGCGTTGCAGCGCGCGTTGGGCGTCACTCCCGCACAGACGGCGGTGTTCGGCGATTATCTTAACGACCTGCTGATGCTTGAGGCGGGTGACTGGTCGTTCGCCATGTCCAATGGCCATCCGGATTTGCGGGCGGCCGCACGTTATCTTGCGCCGTCGAACGCCAGTCGCGGTGTGCTCAAGGTTGTTGATAGGCTGATTGACTGACGGATGATTGCGCGCGGAGGCGCGGTTGCCCGGTGACGGCCATGCGATTCGGTCGCAGCCGAGTGCGGACGGTCACATGACGGAGGGGAAGGCGGTGCGATATGCGGCAGGAAGAGGCTCTTGCGATTCTGGGCACCGGCGCGAACGTCTTTCTGACCGGTGCGCCCGGTGCCGGTAAGACCTACGTGCTTAACGAATTCATACGTCAGGCGCGTGCGGATGGCGCCTCCGTGTCGGTCACCGCGTCGACCGGCATCGCGGCCACGCATATCAATGGAGTTACCATCCATTCATGGAGTGGCATAGGTCTTGCCAACGCGCTGTCCGATAAACTCGTCACCACCATTCGCACGCGACGCAAGCGCAAGCTGCAGGCGACCGACATCCTCATCATCGACGAGGTTTCCATGTTGCATGCGTGGCTGTTCGACATGGTCGATCAGGTGTGTCGTATCATTCGCAAGGATTCGCGGCCGTTTGGCGGACTGCAGGTGGTGCTTTCCGGAGACTTCTTCCAGTTGCCGCCGGTGTCCGTTTCCGGGCGCGATCATGACCTGATCGTGCCCAGTCCGGAATTCGCGGCATCTCGTGAACGTTATGCGCGTGCCGGGCTCAATCCTGAGGGATTCGTCACCGAATCGTTGGTATGGCAGGAGTTGAGCCCTGTTGTCTGCTACCTGACCGAGCAGCATCGTCAAGATGACGGCAAACTGCTTGGCGTACTCACCGACATCCGGGAGGGTTGCGTCAGCGATGAGGATCGTGATCTTCTGTTGACCCGGCTGGGCCGTATGCCAGAGCCGAATCAACGGGCCGTGAATCTGTTTCCGGTCAACAGACAGGCCGATTCACTCAACGACATGCGTCTGTTCGCGATCAGGGAGGAACCGCACGAGTATGTCGCCGAATCCTCCGGCCCGGCAAATCTGGTGGAACGGCTCAAAAGGAACATGCTCGCGCCGGAACATCTGTTGCTCAAGACCGGAGCTGCCGTGATGGCGGTGCGTAACGATACCGACCGTCAGTTTGTGAACGGCTCCTTGGGCACGGTGCGTGGGTTTGCCTCTGATGCCAAAGGCGGCTGGCCGATCGTCGAGTTCGAGAGCGGCAATATCGTGACCATGAAGCCGAACTGTTGGCAGATGCAGGACGGTGATACCGTGCTCGCCTGCGTGAATCAGGTGCCGTTGCGCTGCGCGTGGGCCATTACGATCCACAAGTCGCAGGGGATGACGCTCGACCGTGCGGTCATGGATCTGCGGCGCACTTTCGCGCCCGGCATGGGGTATGTGGCGTTGTCGCGGGTGGAGAATCTTGAGGGGTTATATCTGGCGGGCGTGAACGAGCGTATGTTCCTGGTCTCGCCGGATGCGGTGCGGCTTGACGGCGAGCTCAAGCTTGGTTCGGCGAATGCCAGCGATGCGCTTGGCAGATATGGCGCCTCCGCCTTCATGCCGTTGCCGTTGGACGACGCGGACGACGAGTTCGCCCAGGATGCCCTATTCTGATTCGCTTTGTGGCCCTTGGTCAGCCCATCGCCTGCAATGAGCGGGCGAGATCGGGGTCGAGCTCGACTTCCGTCTCGATGTCTTCCGGATCCGGATCCCAGCAGCTGACGATCACGCAGGCCAAGCCGATCAGCAGCCAGATGGGATTGTGCTGCAGGAACGTGAACCCGGGAATCGCACGTGTGACGACGAGCCATGCCATCATGCCGACCAGCGCAAGGACATTGAACAGCTTTTTCCATGGCAGTGAAATCAACACCACGCACAGCAGGGCCATGCTCAGGCCCACCCATGTATTGCCTTCCGACAGTACTTCCGGTGCGGCTGCGGCGAATACGAAATAGCAGATGATGCCGATCCAGCCGAGTTTGTTCCAAATCGAAATGTGCGCGGTAATGTGACGCATGACATGCCGTCCTCTCTCAACGTGCGCCGCTCAATCGTCAGTTTCCTGAGATTATATACAGGCCACATGACTTATTTATAACTCTATAAATAAGATGTTTTCCGAGTGTTCGTAGCGGTTACGTCGCCTTGCCTGAGTAACTTGGGGCGTATGACCAAAGCACTTCGTATGTCTACCATGTTCCTGCGTACCCTGCGCGAGGACCCTGCCGATGCCGACGTCGTGTCGGACAAGCTCCTGCAGCGCGCCTGCTACCTGCGCAAGGCCGCCCCGGGCATCTGGACCTGGCTGCCGCTGGGCCTGACCGTTCTGAACAAGATCGAGAACATCATCCGTGAGGAGATGGCCTCCATCGACGCCCAGGAGGTTCATTGCTCCGGCCTGCTGCCGCGCGAGCCGTATGAGGCCACCCACCGTTGGGAAGAATACGGCGACAACATCTTCCGATTGAAGGACCGTCATGAAGCCGACTATCTGCTGGCGCCGACCCATGAGGAAATGTTCACCCTGCTAGTCAAGGACCTGTATTCCTCGTACAAGGACCTGCCGGTGACCCTCTACCAGATCCAGACCAAGTACCGCGACGAATTCCGCCCGCGTGCCGGTCTGATCCGAGGCCGTGAATTCATCATGAAGGATGCCTATTCCTTCACCCTTGACAAGGAAGGCCTCGTCAAGGCCTATATGGACGAACGCGGTGCCTACGAACGCATCTTCGACCGCCTTGACCTGAAGTATGTGCCGGTGCACGCCATGGCCGGTCCGATGGGTGGCTTCGAATCAGAGGAATTCCTGGCTCCGATGGAGATCGGCGAGGACACTTTCGCGCAGTCTCCGTCCGGCAAGGCTTGGAACGTCGAGGCGTTGACCACTCCGGAGCCGGAAGCCATCGATTGCACCGACACCCCGGCCGCCGAGAAGCGTCCGACCCCGGATGCCGCCACCATCGACAAGATGGTCGAATTCGCCAATGCCAACCATCCGCGTTCCGATGGCCGTGCGTGGCAGGCCTCCGACATTCTGAAGAACGTGGTAATCGCCGTCATGCATCCGCAGGACGACAACCATGACGAACCGTGGCGCGAACTCGTGGTCGTAGGCGTGCCCGGCGATCGTTCGGTCGATATGAAGCGTCTCGAGGCTCAGTTCACCCCGGCCGAAATCGAAGAGGCCACCGAAGAGGATCTGAAGAAGCATCCGGAACTTGTCAAGGGCTATATCGGCCCGATGGCGCTCGGTCCGCAGGCCCGTGATGGCAAGAAGGCCGAAGCCGCCGAAGAGACCGGCGAAGCGCTGCGATACTTCGTGGATGCGCATATCGCCCGCGGTTCCGCGTGGTTCACCGGCGCCGACGAACATGAGGTTGACTATTATGACCTTGTCTACGGGCGTGACTTTGAGGCCGATGGCACCGTCGAGGCCGTTGAGGTGCGTCACGGCGATATGAGCCCGGACGGTTCCGGTCCGTTGAGCTTCGAGCGTGGCGTGGAAATCGGACAGGTGTTCCAGCTGGGCCTGAAATACTCCAACGCCCTTGGCTTGAAGGTGCTCGACCAGAACGGCAAGACCGTTCCGGTGTGGATGGGTTCCTACGGCATCGGTGTGTCCCGTGTGATGGCCTGCATCGCCGAAACCCACCATGACGACAAGGGCCTGGCTTGGCCGGCCGTCATCGCCCCGGCCCAGGTGCATGTGGTCGCTACCGGCAAGGATGCGGCAGCGTTCGAAGCCGCGGAACAGCTGATCGCCGAACTCGAGGCCAAGGGCATCGAGGTCATTTTCGATGACCGTAAGAAGGTCTCGCCGGGTGTGAAGTTCAAGGATGCCGAGCTGATCGGCGTACCACTGATCGCCGTCGCCGGCCGCGACACCGTGAACAATGGCACCATTGAAGTGCGCGATCGCAATGGCGAGAACGCCGAGGCGGTGCCGGTCGCCGATGCGGCGCAGGTGATTGCCGACCGCGTCGCAGCTCTGCTCCAATAGCGGCAAGCGCCACCCGTTGTTTTCCGAACGGGCGTAGCGAAGCCGAGGATTCTACGATATTGGGGATCCGAGGTCTTGTTGCGTCCGTTCATCATGACGGGCATTGTTTGTGTGGGGAGATCGAAGCACAGTCCATACATAACCGATTGTGGATGAGTGTGGATAGTGGGTGTCTTGTCCACCCATTGTCCACGACTCGCCCGGAGGTCTTTCAGTTATCCACATTCCCCGTTCGGCGTTGCGTCGGCCCATCATCATCGGCGATAGTGGAATCACCGCGGAAAACGCAAGGATGCGGGAAGTCGTACGGCGCTCCTCTCTCTCATACCCCTTTACCTGACCGTATGTGCTTCCGTACCGATTCGGTACTTTCCGCGGCCCACATCCGTTGGCAGAAAGGGCCGATCATGGCACAGCAACAAGGCTTACTCACCATCACCGGATATGTCGGCGCAAATCCGGTGCCATTCAACAGGGAGGGCATGCCTCATGCAAGCTCGTTCCGTCTGGCCAGCACCCGCCACTATTTCGACAATCGTGCGCAGCAATGGCGTGACCTGCCGACCACATGGATCACGGTGAAAGCGTATCGGACGTTGTCGGAGAACATCTGTCAATCATTCAAAAAGGGCGAGCCGGTCATAGTGACCGGTGTGCTTGCCACGGAGACGTGGAATGGCGAAAACGGGGAATCGCGGTCCCGCACGGTGCTTGAAGCCAGCAATGCGGGGCATGATCTCAATTATGGGGTCACCGCATTGCGTCGATTCGCCAAACCCAATGCGGCCAATGCCGAGTCAGCGACGCAGATGCCGGCGGCCCGATCCAATGCCGGAGTGCAGATCGGCGTCGATCCGTACACGAATCCACAGGGTGCGGCTGGTACGGCGGTTTCGCAACCGGTGGAGGTATTGCCTCACGATGAACCTGAACCACAATCGGCGGAGGTCGGTGCTGACGCACCGGGCGATTCTTCGGGATGGCCGGCGACTGACGTGCAGCCGGAGGAATATGCGAAGGCCGCCGAATCCGTCAAGGAGGAAGGGGAATTCGGCGGCCAGGAGTTTTAGCGGCCTGTTCGTCTACCAGATGCGCACGCGCTGTTCGGGGGCAAGCCACATGCCGTTGTCCGCAGTCACGTCGAAAGCCTTGTAGAACAGGTCCACGTTGCGTGCGATGCCGTTCGTGCGACACTCGGCGGGGGAGTGCGGATCGATCTGCAGATACTGCTCGGCCAGTTCGTCGCGGTTCTTGGTGCGCCAGATGGAGGCATAGCTCAGGAAGAAACGCTGCAAGCCGGTGAAGCCGTCGATTTCAGGCGCTCCGGCCAGAGAGGACTCAATGGCCTCCTCGGAACCGTCCTTTTCGCGGCCGGCAGCGTCATCAAGAGCGAATGCGTAGGCCTTCAGTGCGATGTTCACGCCGCTCAGATCGCCGATATTCTCACCGATGGTCAGTGCGCCGTTGACATGCGGGGCTTTGGACGGGTCATCGGAGTACTTCTCGGCGAGCTGTGTCGGCACGAACTCGTTGTACTGGCCGATGAGCTTGCGTGTCAATGCCTCGAAGTTGGCCTTGTCCTCTTCGGTCCACCAGTCGTTGAGCTTGCCGTCGCCGTCATACTGCGAACCCTGATCGTCGAAGCCATGGCCGATCTCGTGACCGATCACCGCGCCGATGCCGCCGTAATTCGCGGCGTCCTCGGCATCCGGGTTGAAGAACGGCGGCTGCAGAATGGCGGCAGGGAATACGATCACGTTCATGGTCGGCTCGTAGTAGGCGTTCACCGTCTGCGGATTCATCAGCCATTCGTCCTTATCGACCGCCTTGCCGACCTTGGCCAGTTGGTAGCCCGTCTCATACAGGTTGGCCGCGTGCATGTTCTCGGCGAATCCGGCTTCCTCGCGAACGTCCAGTGCGGTGTAGTCGCGCCAATGGTTCGTGTAGCCGATCTTCGGCACGAACTTGGAAAGCTTCTCCAACGCCTTGGCCTTGGTCTGCTCGCCCAGCCAGGCGGAGTTGGAGATGGAGACGCGGTAGGCGTCGATGAGGTTGGCGACCAGCTGTTCCATGCGCCGCTTGGAGGATTCGGGGAAGTGACGTTTCACATACTCACGGCCGATGTCTTCGCCGCAGACGCTGTTGACGAGCGAAACACCGCGTTTCCAACGGTCGCGCTGCTGCTTCTGGCCGGAAAGCACCTTGCCGTAGAAGTCGAAGTTGGTGTCGTCGAACTCATGCGGCAGTTCCAACGTGGATCCGATGATCACATGGACGCGGGCCCACAGTTTGAGGTCATCCAGATCGGCGGCGGCCCAGAAGGCGTTGAGGCCTTTGACGAAGCTCGGTTCATGCACGATTGTGCGGGAGAAGCATCCTGCGAAATCAATCGGCTGCGTCGCGGCCGCGGTGGTGGTGTTGTACGCCTCCTGCCAGGACTCGATCCAGGCATCCAGGCCATAGTCGGCAAGCATGGTGCTCAGCTCGGCATGACCGGTGGGGTTATAGGTCTTCTGCGAATCACGGGTGGCGACATTGTCCCAGTGGTACGAGGCGATTGTCGTCTCGACTTCAAGGAGGCGTCTGGCTTGGGATTCGGCCTCATCGTCGGCTTCGACGAGTTTGGCGTTGGTGAGCTGCTTGGCCACCATCTTGACGTAGGCTTCGCGGATCGGTGCGTAATGATCCTCGCGATAGTAGGCCTCATCCGGCAATCCGAGACCGGCCTGTTCGATGTGGATGATGTTGGTCTCCGGGGCGCCGGGATCGCCATAGACGGCGATGCCGAATAGGTCCGGTCCGCCAATCGGGTTCATTGCGCCCAATGCGCACACCAGCCCGGCCTTGTCGGTGGCTTCGTCGATGGCGTTGAGTTGGTCGGCGATGGCGGTGAGTCCGGAGGCATCGATGGCGTTCACGTCGAGGAAGCTCCTGAACAGCGTGCGTGACTTGACGGCCGGACAGTCATCGTCTTCGAGGATGTCGTGAATCTGGTTTTCGGCGTCCTCGGCAAGCTTGTCGAAGGAGCCGTAACGGGAGCGGTCGTCGGGGAGGCGGTACATGTCGATCCACGGGCCGTTGACATAGCGGAACAGATCTTGTGCCGGAGCGGTCACGGCGGAGAACGATGCCGGATCGATGCCGGAAGTCAAAGTGGTACTCATGGCTTCACACTATCCATATTTGGTGACAAAACGTTGTTATGCATGCCGGTGTTCCGGCTTGGCCGAGCCCCCGATATCAGCCGACGGCAAAATAGACAGCTTGTCGAATAGTGTCGATGGTTAGAATTAGACAAGCTGTCTAAGATGGTGGCGGAACGTAAAGGAAGGAACGACCATGACCGATCCGAATATGCATGATTCGCAGGAGCAGCCGGAATATGGCGCCTACGACCGGAATCGCGACGAGGCGCAGACGCCGCGCTATTTCGACAATCCTTATGGAAATCCTTATATGGCCGGCGGCAATCAGGGGCAGGATGGCTCCTGGCAGCCGGTGAGCCCGTTCAAGCTGGTGGAGGAATGGCTGCCGCAGCAGGCGAAGAACGCCATTCGCGGCGTCTACGGCGTACTCGGCGTCGTCGCCCTCATCCTTGGCCTGGCCCTGCTGATCTGGCCCGGTGCCACCTTGAAGGTGGCAGCCATCGCGTTGGGTGCCTATTTCGTGGTCTCCGGCGTGATTCGTATCGTCACCGCGGTCGTGGAACTCGGCCTGCCGGGAGGGTGGCGCGTGCTTGACATCCTCATCGGCGTGCTGCTGACCGTCGGTGGCGTGATCGTACTGAAAAACGCCGCGCTGTCTGGTGCCACGCTCGCCGTGCTCATCACCATGGTGGTCGGTCTCGGCTGGATGATGGAAGGCGTGATGGCGCTCGTCGAATCCTGGCGTATGCCAAGCTCCGGATGGGCCGTGGTCTATGCGCTGTTGTCGATCGTGGCCGGTTTCATCGTGCTGTTCTCCCCGGTGAGTTCCACCGCATGGCTCATCCTCTTCGGCGGTTGCGCCCTGATCGTGCTTGGCGTCGTCGCCATCGTCCGTGCTTTCACCTTCGGCAAGCCCCGTCGCAGGTAACGTCGCCGCTGTAGGGCGTGCGAAGTAGGGTTGGAAGCATGATTGAACTGAAAACTCCAAAAGAGATCGAAGCGATGAAGCCGGCCGGTCGTTTTGTCGGCGGAATCCTGCGCGACCTGAAGGAATTCACCAAAGTCGGCACCAACCTGCTTGAAATCGACGAATTCGTGCATAAGCGCATCGTCGACCGCAAGGGCGCCACGTCCTGCTACGTGGACTATGCCCCGGATTTCGGCACCGGTCCGTTCGCCCACTACATCTGCACTTCCGTGAACGACGCCGTGCTGCATGGCGTGCCGTTCGACTACAACCTGAAGGATGGCGACCTCATCAGCCTGGATCTCGCCATCAACGTGGACGGCTGGGTGGGTGATTCCGCCATCAGCTTCGTGGTCGGCGACCACAAGGATCCGGAGGACCTGCGCCTGATCAAGTGCACCGAAGAGGCGCTTGAGGCCGGTATCGCCGCCGCGCAGCCGGGCAACCGTCTTGGCGACATCTCCAGCACCGTCGGCGACGTGGCCCGTGAGTATGGCTATCCGATCAATCTGGAGTTCGGCGGTCATGGCGTGGGGCACATCATGCATGGCGACCCCCATGTGCCGAACGACGGTCGTGCACATCACGGCTACAAGCTGCGTCCGGGTCTGGTCATCGCCATCGAGCCATGGTTCCTCAAGACCACTGATGAAATCTATCAGGATCCGAAGGACGGTTGGACCCTGAGGAGCGAGGATGGTTCACGTGGCGCGCACAGCGAGCACACCATCGCCATCACCGAAAACGGTCCGGTGATTCTCACCGTTCGCGACTAGTCGATTCGCAATGCAAAACCTCCCTCTGGCGAAGAGGGAGGTTTTGCATATGCGTCGGCTATTTTTGAGACGTAGGTTTGTCGCGAAACAAGCATGCCATATAGTGAACACTACTTTGAACGGTTAAGGAGCGTGCGAGTATGGCCACAGCCCATCTGAGTGTGGAATCAAAGGACTTCACCCTGCCGGTGGTCGAGGCCACGGCAGGCGCGGACGGCATCGTGGTATCCACGCTGCGCAACGATGGCTGGGTCACGCTCGATCCGGGCTTCCTGACCACTGCGCAGTGCGAATCGAAGATCACCTACATCGACGGCAAGAACTCGATTCTGCGATATCGAGGCTATCCCATCGAGCAGCTGTGCGAAAAATCCGATTTCCTTGAAGTCGCCTGGCTGCTGCGCCACGGTGAGTTACCCAACCAGGAACAGTACGACCGATTCATCTCCGACATCAACCACCGTACGATGGTAGGGGAGGACTTCCGCACGTTCATGGGCTCCTTCCCGCGCACCGCGCATCCTATGAGCGTAATGGCATCCGCCATCAATGCGCTTGCCACCTTCTATCCGGACACCACCGACATCACCGACTCCGACCAGCTCGACGAGGCGGCGACCATCATCATGGCGAAGGCCCGTACCATCGTGAGCTACATCTTCCGCCGTCGCCGTGACGAGCCGATGCTATACCCGGATTATTCACGCGGCTATGTCGATGACTTCCTGCGCATGTGCTTCGCCGTTCCGTACGAGCCGTTCGACTCCGATCCGCTGTATGTGCACGCGCTTGGCCGACTGCTCATCATCCATGCCGACCATGAGCAGAACTGCTCCACCTCGGTGGTACGCATCGCCGGTTCCGCACACGCCAATCTGTATTCCGCCGTCGCGGCCGGCATCAATGCGCTGTCGGGCCCATTGCACGGCGGTGCGAACGAGGCCGTGCTTCGCCAGCTCAAGGCCATCCGCGATTCCGGCAAGTCCGTCAAGGAATTCGTGGAGGATGCCAAGGCCAATGGTCAGCGCATCTCCGGCCTCGGCCATCGTGTGTACAAGTCGTACGATCCGCGCGCGGCCATCGCCAAGACGTATCTGCAGAAGATCATGGAGCGTGCCGATACCCTGAAGCTGCCGGCCGATGAGCGCGCACTGTTCGACGTGGCCACCGAGCTGGAAGAGATCGCGCTGAACGACGAATACTTCATCACCCGTCACCTGTACCCGAACGTCGACTTCTACACCGGTCTGATCTACCGTGCGATCGGTTTCGATCCATCCATGTTCACCACGCTGTTCGCGTTGGGTCGTATTCCGGGCTGGATCGCGCAATATCGCGAGATGCTTGCCGATCCGAACACCAAGATCGGCCGTCCTCGTCAGGTCTACACCGGCTACACCAAGCGCGACTACACCCCAATGGACAAGCGCTGACCACCGGAATCGCGACAAGACTACTTGTGGTAGGGCTCGCCGGCGTTGATTTTGTAGGCGCGGTAAATCTGTTCCAACAGGATGACGCGCATTAGCTGGTGCGGGAAGGTCATTCTGGAAAAGCTCAGCAGATAGTCGGCACGTTGGAGAATCGACGGGTCGAGGCCAAGCGAGCCGCCGATGATGAGCTGGATGTGACTGGTGCCATGCAATCCGAGGCCGTCGATTTTGGCGGCCAGCTCCTCACTGGTGAGCTGCTTGCCTTCGATGGCCAAGGCGATGACGAACGCATCGTCACGGATATACCTGGCGATGCGTTCGCCTTCCTTCGCCTTGATCTGGCGTTCCAAGCCCTCGCCCGCGTGCTCCGGCGTCTTCTCATCCGCCACTTCCACGATGTCGAGCTTGCAATACCGGCCCAGCCGTTTCGAATATTCCGCGATGGCGTCTCGAAGATACTTCTCCTTGACCTTGCCGACGGTGATAAGCGTTATTTTCAATTGTTGTGAAGCTTCTCGTTGAGTTCGATGCCGGTCTTGCGATACCGGGCTTCGATGCGGCCGGACACCGAGTTGCGGATGAACAGGATGTTGTCCTTGCCGGACAGATCCGCGCCCTTGACGGTCTCGAGCGGCTCTCCTGCGGCGACCTTGGCCTTGTCATAGATGGTGACCTTCGTGCCGGCAGTCACGTACAAACCGGCTTCGACCACGCAGTTGTCGCCCAAGGAGATGCCGATGCCGGCGTTCGCGCCGAGCAGGGAGTGCTCGCCGATGGAATTCTTCAGCTTGCCGCCGCCCGACAGGGTGCCCATGATGGAGGCGCCGCCGCCGATATCGGAACCATTGCCGACCACAACACCCTGAGACACGCGGCCTTCGACCATGGAGACGCCGAGGGTGCCTGCGTTGAAGTTCACGAAACCGGCATGCATGACGGTGGTGCCCTCGGACAGGTGAGCGCCCAGACGCACGCGGTCGGCATCTCCGATGCGTACGCCGGTCGGCACGACATAGTCGACCATGCGGGGGAACTTGTCGATGGACAGTACGTTCACATCGGCCTTCGGCAGGCCCGGGGCGGCCTGGTTGGCAACGTTCATCACGTCAAGTCTGCGCAAGGCGAAATCCTCGACCGCAAACGGACCGTAGTTGGTCCACACCACGTTGTTAAGCGCGCCGAAGATGCCATCGAGGTTCAGGCTGTTCGGCTGGGCCAGACGCATGCTCAGCAGATGCAGGCGCAGATAGGCGTCGGCGGCGTTCTCGATCGGCTCGTCGAGTTTGGAGATGGTGAACACCGGAATGCGACGCACCCCGCGGGCATCGGTGCCCTCATGGGCCAGATTGCCGAAGCCGTGGTTCGGACGGGAGACTTCTTCGGGAGCTTCGCCGAGCTTGAGCTCCGGATACCATACGTCCAAGGTGTTGCCGGCGGCGTCCACGCTGGCCAGGCCCCAACCCCACGCAGTGCGCTGATCGGTCATTTGACTCTCCTTCAATGCGAATATTGCTTATTCCGTTAGCAACATTAGCGTCAGGGGATGGCGTTGGGCGTCAAGATTCCATGTGGCGGGTGTCACCGGGCATGGCCCCTGCTCGGGGCGGTGCGCGTGGGCTCCTCATCGGAAGAGGCGGGGCGTGACATCGGAGAGGGGAGCAAAGTACGACGCGTTGCGTATACTTTGGCAACGTGAGTGACTATCAGAACAATCGTGAGCAGCGTGAACGCCGCCGTCGCACCGTAGTGCGTGCGGTGGGCATCATCATTGCCGCCGCGATGTTGCTGAGTGTGGTTATTCCTGCTATCTACGCAGGTCTTTGACGTCGTTAGGCCCGCATGGTCCGGAGCGGGTCTGCATTCCCCCAAGCGAGAACAGGTTCGCGGTTTCGCTGCAAGGGAAGTGCGTGCGGGCTCGCGGAAACACCGAAGGATTGTGCGAGAGCTGTAAGCGGCTCCCCGACAGATCAAGATAATCAACGTAAAGAAATGTATGGTGTACACGATGGCAGAATTTGATTATTCCCAGGCTATTGGCGAGGCACGCGCCAAGTATGAGTCCATTTCCAAGGCGCTTGACGTCGATCGCCTTACCGCCCAAGCCAAGGAGCTTGAGGTGCAGGCGGCCGAGCCAGGTCTGTGGGACGACCCTGAGAACGCCCAGAAGATTACCAGCAAGCTCTCCGCGGTGCAGTCGCAACTCAAGCGTCTCGCCTCCGCGAGCCAGCGCATCGACGATGTGGAGACTCTCGTCGAGCTCGGCCGCGAGGAGGAAGACGCCGACACCCTCGAAGAGGCGAAAAACGAGATCGAAGGCATTCGGCACGATCTGGACGATATGGAGATCCAGACCCTGCTCGACGGCGAATACGACGAACGTTCCGCCGTGGTGACGATCCGATCCGGCGCCGGCGGCGTCGACGCGGCCGACTTCGCGCAGATGCTGCTACGCATGTATCTGCGTTGGGCCGAACGCAACGGCTACAAGGCCAAGGTCATGGACACCTCCTATGCGGAAGAGGCGGGCATCAAGTCCGCCACCTTCCAGGTGGATGCTCCATATGCCTACGGCCGTATGAGTGTGGAGGGCGGCACCCACCGTCTGGTGCGCATCTCCCCGTTCGACAACCAGGGCCGCCGCCAGACCAGCTTCGCCGCCGTGGAAGTGGTGCCTTTGGTCGAGGCCACCGATCATATCGACGTGCCGGATTCCGAAATCCGCGTCGACACATATTGCTCTTCCGGCCCGGGCGGCCAGGGCGTGAACACCACGTATTCCGCGGTGCGCATCACCCACATTCCGACCGGCATCGTCGTGACCATGCAGGACGAGCGTTCGCAGATTCAGAACCGCGCCGCCGCCATGGCCGTGCTGCAGTCCCGACTGCTGGTGCTGCGTCACGAAGAGGAAGCCAAGAAGAAGAAGGAACTCGCCGGCGACATCAAGGCCAGCTGGGGTGATCAGATGCGTTCCTACGTGCTGCACCCATACCAGATGGTCAAGGATCTGCGTACCGGCTACGAGACCTCCCAGACCCAGGCCGTGTTCGACGGCGACATCAACGCGTTCATCGAGGCCGGCATCCGTTGGCGTCATGAACAGCGCCGTGCCGCGGCCGAAGAGGCAGAAGCGTAACGCAAAGGGGAACCACGATGGCGCTGATCTCGCTCGATCACGTAAGCAAAGTCTATCCGAAGGGCACGCGTCCGGCATTGGATGATATCAACCTCTCCATCAATCGAGGCGATTTCGTCTTTTTGGTGGGCGCATCCGGCTCCGGCAAAACCACGCTGCTGAGTCTGCTGCTTCGTGAAGAGGAAGCCACGGATGGCGAGATCCGCGTCGCCGGCAACGATCTGAGACGGCTGGCCCCACGTCAGGTCCCGTTCTACCGTCGTACCATCGGCTTCATCTTCCAGGATTACAAACTGCTGAACAACAAGACGGTGTGGGAGAACGTCGCCTTCGCGTTGGAGGTGATCGGCACAAGCCGGTCCACCATCAAGTCGCTGGTGCCGAAAGTGCTGGAGACGGTCGGTCTGACCGGTAAGGAGAACAGCTATCCGCATGAGCTTTCCGGCGGTGAGGCCCAGCGTGTAGCCATCGCGCGCGCCTATGTGAACCATCCGCAGATCCTGCTTGCCGACGAGCCTACCGGCAATCTCGACCCGACTACGTCGCTGGGCATCATGGAGGTGCTGGACGCCATCAACCGTACCGGCACCACCATCGTCATGGCCACGCATAACGAAGAGATCGTCAACTCCATGCGCAAACGCGTGGTCGAACTGCATACCGGGAAAATCGTGCGCGATGAACAGCAGGGATCGTACGATTCCGCGCTGTACTTCCCGGACGCCGAAGTCGAATCCAAATCGCATCAGGCGTTGGGCACGTCCGATAAAGACCAGCGGTATCGAGCCCCCAATGCCATCGAAACCGGTTCACAGGTGGATGTGGAAGGCGAGACCCGCGTCGAGACCGCGGCGAATGCCGTCGACGCCATCACACAGACGCTGAGTTCCGGGGCAGGGGACGAAGGCATCGCCCGACTGGCCAACTCCGTGCATTCCGGACGTACCGGACGATATGGCGACGCCTTCGCCTCTCCGGAAGACACCATGACCTGGGGCAAGGGTCTCAAGCTTGACGATATCGACGGGTCTGAAGGGCAGGCCGAAGCCGTGAGCGAGCCTCCCGCACCGCCGACGGCGGTAAAATCCGAAACGTCTGCGGAATCCGAGGTGACCGCAACGACCGAGACTGCCACGGCAACCGAAACACCGGGAGAGAACGAGACCCTGAATCCTCCGGCACCGCCCGCTCCATCCGGCGATGCCGCCCAAGAGGCGGAAGAAGTACACAAGGAGGACGACTGATGCGCCTGCGCTTCATTCTTTCCGAAACCTGGACCAGCCTGACCCGCAACGTGTCGATGATCATCTCCGTGATGCTGGTCACCTTCATCTCCTTCCTGTTCATCGGTGCTTCGGCCCTCATGCAGGTGCAGGTCACCGAGGCGAAGGGCGAGTGGTACGACAAGGTGGAGGTCGTGGTGTGGCTCTGCCCGGATGGCACCAGCCAGGCCGCATCCTGTGCCGCCGGCACGGCACCGACCGATCAGGAGATCGTCGATCTCGAGAACCTGATCCATCAGGAAGCAGGCAAGGTCGTTTCCAAGATCACCTATGTGAGTCGTGAGGACTTCTACACGAACACCTTCCTCAAGCAATACCCCACAGGTACCTATCAGGGCCGTACGTTGACCGCCTCCGATATGCAGGCCTCCCTACGGCTGAAACTGAGCGATCCGACCAAGTATCAGGTCGTTTCCGAAATCCTCAACGGGCGAACCGGCGTGGAGGAAGTGCAGGATCAGCGCAAGATCTTCGATCCGGTGTTCTCCGTACTGAACCGCGCCACCGCGGTGACCATGGTGCTTGCGGCCGTGATGATAGTGGTGGCCATCATGCTGACCGGCACCACGATTCGTATGAGCGCCGCCTCGCGTAAGAACGAGACCGAGATCATGCGATTGGTCGGCGCTTCCAATTGGACGATTCGATTGCCGTTCGTGCTGGAAGGCGTATTCGCCTCATTCCTCGGATCGTTGCTTGCGGCCGGTGCGTTGAGCGGCATCGTGAAGGTGTTCATTACCGATTGGCTGTCGCAGACCGTGCAGTGGATGCCGTTGATTACGCAGAAAACGGTGTGGTTGGTCGCGCCCGCTTTGATTCTCGGTGCGGTCGCGTTGTCGGTCGTCGCCTCCAGCATTTCGCTGAGAAGGTACCTCAAGGCGTAGCGGCTCCCAAGGTTTTTCCGGCATGGTCCCAGGAAGTTTCATTACTTGGACTTCCAGCTTTCTTCTGTACAATGCCGAAAGAACGGTTGGTATCGGAAAGGCTTCAATGTCAAGGAAAATGGTTCAACGGGCACACGCCGTCGCCGGCATGCTGCTGGCCTCGGCGATGCTGTGCGCTACGGGGATGGCGGTCATGGTGGCGCCCGCACCGCAGGCCCGTGCGGTGAGCGTCTCCGAATATCAGAACAAGGTTGCGGATCATGCGAAGCTGAAAGCCCAGCTTTCCGGCGTAAGCAGCGATCTTGCCGATACGATTCTGCAACTTGCGGATCTCAACGACAATCAGATTCCGGCCGCCGTCGAGGCCGCCGATGCAGCTCAGCAGGCGGCTCAGCAGGCGCAGAGCCTGGCCGATGCCACTGCGGAGCGACTTGAGGCGGCCAAGCAGGATAAGGCGACTTTGGAGGAGCAGATCGCGCAGACCGGCAGCGATTACGATGATGCCAAGGCCGCGGTGGCCCAGTTGGCACGTCAAAGCTTCCATGGTTCCGACGTGTCCGATGTGTTGGACGTGGTGACCAACTCGACCACGACGGACGAATTCGTGAACAAGATGCAGTCCGAAGCGGCGGTGACCCGTAGCGAAACGAACGCGGCGAGCGATGCCGCGAACGATCTGAACACATCGATGAATCGTGAGGAACGTCTGAGCGCCATCGAAGACAAGATCACCCAGCTCAAGACCCAGGCCGATGAACAGGCCGCCAGCGCCCAGCAGGCCGCCAGCGACGCCAATGCCAAGAAGGAGGCCCTGCAGCAGCTGCGTGATGAGGGTGCGGCGAAGCGTGAACAGCTGGAGGCGCAGAAAAGCCAATTGACCACGCAGAGCGCACGTGAGGCCGCGGACATCGTGGCCATGAAATCACAGATCGATTCGTGGAACAACCAGTACAACAGCGGCAATAGCGCCACGCCGAATCCAGGAAACAACCAGCAGCAGTCCGGCGGCAATTCCAGCGGCAACACATCGTCGAACAATTCCGGCACCAACACCGGTGGCAACGGTCAATCCACCAATACCAATACCGGTGGCAACACCAATTCGGGCAGTGCCAGCGGCATGGACTACTCCGTTCCCGGCAGCTGCCCATCCGGTTCCGGATACTGCTACGGGCATAACACCGGCAATACGGTCGGCGGCTCCGCCTACCCGGCACGGCAGTGCACGTTGTGGGCATACCTGCGGCGCTCCCAACTCGGGCTTCCCGTCGGGTCCTATATGGGCAACGGTGCCGAGTGGGCCAATACCGCGCGCAGCCTTGGCTATCTGGTGAACAATACCCCGCATTATGGCGCGGTCATGGTGTTCGCCCGTGGGCAGAGCGTCGGAGGTCACTGGACCGCCGATTGGCAATATGGGCATGTGGCCGTGGTGGAACGCGTCAATGCGGATGGTTCGGTACTGATCTCCGAAGGCGGCACGGGATTCTCCACGTTCCCCGCATGGGAGACGATCTCCAATGCGGGAGCCTATCAGTACATCCATTACTGACATATCGGTGAATGTCCTGTGGCCAAGCGTGCCGTTCGAATCGTCGGGCGGCACGCTTTCGTGATATTGTCTGTTGTTGCATCGCATCGCACCATGGGAAACCGGAAAGGAGGTCCGGATGGTCAAGGAACAGGGAACGAAGCCGATCGCGCAGAACAAGAAAGCGCGGCACGATTACGCCATCGAGGACAAGTACGAGGCCGGTCTGGTGTTGACCGGCACCGAAGTGAAGTCGCTTCGTGAGGGGCGTGCATCGTTGGCGGAATCCTTCATCACCATCGATCGCCGCGGCGAGATATGGCTTGAAGGAGCGAATATTCCTGAATATCTGAACGGTACGTGGAACAACCATGCGCCCAAGCGCAAGAGGAAGCTTCTGCTGCATGCCGAACAGATCGCCAAGCTCGCACGGCAATCGGAGGCCAAGGGGTACACCATCGTGCCGTTGAGCCTGTACTTCAAAGACGGACGGGTCAAGGCGGAAATCGCGCTCGCCCGAGGCAAGAAGGAATTCGACAAGAGGCAGGCCCTGCGTGAGGAGCAGGACAAACGTGAGGCACTACGCGCCATGCGCTACGCCAACAGGCAGGTCCGCTGACCACATTTCGAACATTTTGCGCAGGATTTACGTAGCTGTAGCAATGGCCTCTTATCGTGCCTGACATGACCTGGTTTGGCTGGGTCGGTTTGGCTGGGTCTTTAGAGAGAGGACTTGATATGGCATTCAGGAACATGAAGGCGTGCGCGGCGATTGCATTGAGTGCCGCAATGGTACTGTCGATGGCCGCCTGTGGCACTTCGGACAAGGCGGATTCCTCCGCTTCCGGCGGCTCAAGCTCGTCTTCGAGCACCACCGGTTACGATGTCTCCGGCGTGAAGAAGGACGACGACATCGCCGCAATGCTGCCGGATTCGGTGACGAAGGACGGTAAGTTGTCCATCGGCATGGACACTTCTTACGCTCCGGCGGAATTCCTTGCCGAAGACGGCAAGACCCCCGTCGGCTTCGATGTGGACATCGCCAAGGCGTTGGCCAACATCTTCGGCCTGGAAGCGGATCCGGAGACCTCCAACTTCGATTCGATCATTCCATCCGTCGGGTCCAAGTATGACATCGGCATCTCCTCCTTCACCATCACCAAGGAGCGTATGGAGGCCGTCGACTTCGTGAGCATGTTCAAGGCCGGCTCCACGTGGGTCGTCAAGAAGGACAATCCGAATAAGGTGGATACCTCCAGCCTGTGCGGACTCAAGATCGCGGTGCAGACCGGCACCACCCAGGAAGAGGAAGTCAACGAGGCCCAAGAGCAGTGCAAGGCCGACGGCAAGCAGGACATCCAGATCCTGTCCAACAAGCTGCAGACCGATGTGACCACCAACGTGGCCACCGGCAAGGCCGACGTGTTCTATGCGGACTCGCCGGTCGCCGGCTACGCCATCGCGCAGACCGAGGATACGCTGGAGGCCCTTGGCGAGGATGTCGGCGTGACCAAGGAGGCCGTGGCCATCAAGAAGGGCGATTCCGACACTGCCAAGGCCGTGCAGGCCGCCCTGCAGAAGCTCATGGATGACGGCACCTACATGAAGATCCTCAAGCATTGGGGCGTCGAATCCGGCGCCATCGACAAGGCCGAGATCAATCCGACCGATCTAAGCTGATTCCTCCGATTCCCGCCTCTGGCGGGGGAGGAAATACTCACGTAGCATTACTGCCTTATCGTACCCATTTGGGATACTGGGGATTCGTTGCTTCGGGAAGCGATGAATGTTCGGTAGAAGAAGAGAAGACAGAAGAAAGAAGAATACGATAATGGCAGTGAAATTCAAGTCCATGGCGGCCCTCGCGCTGAGCGCCGCCATGCTGCTCTCCATGGCCGCCTGCGGCACCACCGACAGCGCCGATTCCAGCGCCTCGGCGAGTTCATCAAACACCACCACCGGCTATGACGTCTCCGGCGTCCAGAAGGATGACGAGCTGGCCAAGCTGGTCACCGAAGGCACCACCGTCAAGGACGGCGAGCTGTCCTCCGGCATGGAACTTTCCTACGCTCCGGCTGAATTCTATGCCGAAGACGGCAAGACCCCGGTCGGCTACGACGTGGACATGACCAAGGCCATCGCCCAGGTGCTGGGCCTGAAACCGAAGATCGTCTCTTCCATGTTCGACACCATCATCCCGTCCATCGGAACCAAGTACGATCTGGGCATTACCTCCATGACCATCACCAAGGAACGTATGGAGTCCGTGGACTTCGTCAGTTATTACCGTGCCGGCTCCACCTGGGCCGTGCAGAAGGGCAATCCGAAGAAGCTCGATGCCTCCGACATGTGCGGCGCGAAGATCGCCGTGCAGACCGGCACCACCCAGGAGGACGACGCCAACGACATCGCCAAGGGATGCAAGGCCGACAACAAGGCCGAGGTGCTCTCCTATAAGCGTCAGGCCGAAGCCGCCACCGCCGTGGCCACGGGCAAGGCCGATGCCTTCTACGCAGATTCGCCGGTTGCGGGCTATGCCATTTCGCAGACCGACGGCCTTGAAGCCCTCGGTGACGTGGAAGGCGTCGCCAAGCAGGGCATCGCCATCGAAAAAGGCAACGAAAAGCTGGATGAAGCCGTGCAGAAAGCCCTGCAGAAGCTTATGGATGATGGCACGTACATGAAGATCCTCAAGCATTGGGGCGTCGAATCCGGCGCTCTTGACAAGGCCGAGATCAATCCGACCAATCTCGACTGATTCCGGCGCAAGCGGAGACAAAAGGAAGTCAGCATCATGGCGAAGAAACAAGTCGACGGCGACGGCCTCGATATTCCGAATCGCATCAAGGCGTTGCCGGTCAGGCGCACCGGTCCGATCGTTGCGGCCGTCATCGTCGCGCTGTTCGCCGCGATGCTGGCGTAAGGCCTGATTACCAACCCGCGTTTCGAGTGGAACGTGGTCTGGAAGTATCTGTTCAACGAGAATGTGCTGGAAGGCATCAAGTACACGCTGTTGCTGACGGTCATCTCGATGGTCATCGCCATTGTCCTTGCTGTGGTTCTGGCCGTGATGCGCAAATCCATCAACCCAGTGCTTCGTGGCGTGAGCTGGTTCTATATCTGGTTCTTCCGTGGCACCCCTGTGTACACACAGTTGGTGTTCTGGGGCCTGTTCGCCGTGCTGATTCCGCGTATCGGCATCGGTATTCCGTTTACCTCCATCGAATTCTGGAGCGTCGACTCGCAGTCCGTCATCACCGCGTTCAACGCGGCGTGGCTCGGTTTGGCACTGAATGAGGCCGCCTATCTGGCCGAAATCGTACGCGCGGGTTTGGAAGCCGTCGATCCGGGCCAGACGGAAGCCGCCAAGGCTTTGGGCATGAAGCGTTCTCTGATCATGCGCCGCATCGTGCTGCCGCAGGCCATGCGCATCATCATCCCGCCGACGGGCAACGAATTCATCGGCATGCTCAAGACCACGTCGCTTGTCAATGCCGTGCCGTTCACGTTGGAATTGCAGTTCGCCACCACCGCCATCGCGACCCGCCTGTACAAGCCGATCCCGTTGCTGATCGTGGCCTGCATCTGGTATCTGGTGATCACCTCCATCCTGATGATCATCCAGTCCCGCCTTGAAAAGCACTTCGGCAAGGGCTTCGACGCACGCCCCGCCGGTGCCCGTGGCAAGCAGACCCCGCTTCCGGGCAAGACCGAAGGTGAGCCGCAGGATGACATCAACAAGCAGAACGAAGCCACGTTCGCTGGCATGAACGCGTGAGGGAGTGGCAATGACTGAAACAACGATTGATGGTGTCGTTCCTGCAGTGAAGGCCACGCAGGTACATAAGGCCTTCGGCAGCCTGCACGTGCTCAAAGGCGTTGACATGACCGTAATGCCGGGAACCGTGACCGTGATTCTGGGTCCTTCCGGTTCCGGCAAATCCACTTTCCTGCGCCTGATCAATCAGCTTGAGACGCTGACCGGCGGCGAAATCGACGTCGACGGCGAAATGATCGGCTACAAGTATGTCGACAAGGGCAGTCGGCAGGTGCTGCAGACCTTGAATGACAAGGAAGTGTCCGTGCAGCGTTCCAAGCTGGGCATGGTGTTCCAGCGGTTCAATCTGTTTCCGCATATGACCGCGCTCGAAAACGTGATGGAGGCGCCGGTCCGCGTCAAGCACATGGGCAAGAAGGAGGCCCGCAAGCTGGCCATTCAGGAACTGGAACGCGTCGGCATGGGGGAGCGTCTTGACCACTATCCGGCACAGCTTTCCGGCGGTCAGCAGCAGCGTGTGGCCATCGCCCGTGCCCTTGCCATGAAGCCGGAGATCATGCTGTTCGATGAGCCGACCTCCGCACTTGATCCGGAATTGGTGGGTGAAGTGCTCAACGTCATGCGATCGTTGGCCAAAGCGGGTATGACGATGGTGGTCGTGACCCACGAAATCGGCTTCGCCCGCGAAGTCGCCGACCAGATCGTGTTCATGGACGGCGGCGTGGTCGTGGAGCAGGGCGGTCCTGAAATCATCGACAACCCTCGGGAGCCGCGTTTCAAGGACTTCCTACAGCACGTGCTGTAAGACGATTCGAAGGCTCAATCGCAACCTCCCAAACTGCCGACGCTGACAGGCTGATAAGCGTCGGCAGTTTGGGAGGTTTCGCATTCTGCCGATGCTGACGGGGCGGTCAGCGTCGGCAGATTGGATTTTTGCGTTCATATGGCAAAGGTTCGTGAGAACGAGGCGGTTCGTTTCGTGCTTGACACCATCAACCGATAGGCTAGGTATCTATGTGTGGAATCGTAGGATATGCAGGAAACGTCAAGACCGCGTGCGGCAAGCCCTTGGAAGTATGCCTTCAAGGACTGCAACGTTTGGAATACCGCGGTTATGATTCGGCCGGTGTGGCGCTGACCGCGCCCGACATGGGCCACGTGGAAGTACGTAAGAAGGCCGGTCGTCTCGCCAATCTGGTGGAAGACGTCGAACGCAATCCGATGCCGCTGGCCACCGTAGGCATCGGCCACACCCGTTGGGCCACCAACGGCGTGCCGAATGACGTCAATGCGCACCCGCATACCTCCCGTGACGGTAAGGTCGCCATCATCCATAACGGCATCATCGAAAACGCCTCCCAATTGCGTCTCGACCTGCAGACCGAAGGCTACCATTTCGCCTCTGAGACCGATACCGAAGTCGCAGCCAAGCTGCTTGGCAAGATTACCGACAAAATCATCGAGGAGGAAGGCGGGCCCGACCTGTTCAAGGCCGTGCGCCGTCTCGCACGGATGCTTGAAGGTGCGTTCACCATTCTGGCCACCGACTGCCGACAGCCGGATATCGTGGTCGGCGCACGCCATGATTCGCCACTTGTGGTGGGGCTCGGTGAAGGAGAGAACTTCCTGGGTTCCGATGTGGCCGCATTCGTGGCCTACACCAAGCGAGCCATGGAAATCGATCAGGATCAGGCCGTCATGGTCTCCGCCGACAAGGTGGTCGTCTCCGATTTCATGGGCAATATCGTGCCTGATCCGAAGATCTACACCGTGGATTGGGATGCTTCCGCCGCCGAGAAGGGCGGATGGGACTCCTTCATGGACAAGGAGATCCACGAGGATCCGGCCGCAGTGCAGCGCACGTTGCTAGGTCGTCTCGACAAGGACGGCAACCTGAACCTCGATGAGGTGCGCATTGACGAACATGACTTCAAGGCCATCGACAAAATCATCGTCATCGCCTGCGGTACGGCGGCTTATGCCGGTATGGTGGCCAAGTACGCCATCGAACATTGGGTGCGCATCCCGGTCGAAGTGGAGCTCGCCCACGAATTCCGCTATCGTGACCCGATTCTTACCCCGCGCACGCTTGTGGTGGCCATCTCGCAGTCCGGTGAGACCATGGATACGCTGATGGCGTTGCGTCACGCCCGAGAACAAGGTTCCAAAGTGCTGGCCATCTGCAATACGCAGGGGGCATCCATCCCGCGTGAATCCGATGCGGTGCTCTATACGCACGCCGGTCCGGAAGTGGCCGTGGCCTCCACCAAGGCGTTCGTGGCGCAAATCACCGCAGCGTACGTGCTTGGCCTGTATCTGGCGCAGATCAAGGGTGCGATGTTCCGCGACGAAATTCAGCAGACGCTTGACTCCCTCAAGGACATGCCGCGTAAGATTCAATGGGTCCTCGACACGCAGACCAAGGCCGTACATGATGCGGCCGCACAAATGGTCGATGCGAAGTCCTTCCTGTTCCTCGGCCGTCACGTCGGCTATCCGGTAGCCATGGAAGGCGCGTTGAAGCTCAAGGAGATCGCCTACACCTTCACCGAAGGCTTTGCGGCAGGTGAATTGAAGCATGGACCGGTCGCGCTGGTCGACGAGGGCGAGCCGGTTGTGTTCATCGTGCCGCCGGCACGCGGACGCAACGTGCTGCACGCCAAGGTCATTTCCGGCATCGAAGAGGTCAAGGCGCGTGGCGCGTATATCATCGCCGTGGCCGAAGAGAACGATCCCGATGTGGAGCGATACGCCGACGTGGTGTTCTGGCGTCCGGCATGCCCGACGCTGATGAGCCCGCTTGTGGATGTGGTGCCATTGCAGCTGTTTGCCATGGATATGGCCAAACTCAAGAACTATGACGTGGACAAGCCGCGCAATCTCGCCAAGTCCGTCACCGTCGAGTAGTGGCGACGTATGGTTCCGTCGGAACCCGACAGGGCCTCGCAGGAAGAGGTCGTGTTGCGTCAGGGGCGCAGACATAGATATGTGATTGCGGAACCTCATATTCCTTTCGAATATGAGGTTCTGTATGAGGATGACGGCATCATCGTCATCGACAAGCCGCATTTCCTCGCGACCACGCCGCGCGGCATGTGGTATCGCGAAACGGCGCTGATACGGTTGCGCGAGAGGTACGGCGAGCCGGATATCGTCCCGGCACATCGGCTGGATCGGTTGACCGCCGGTATCGTCGTATTCGTACGCAAACCGGAATTACGCGGTGCCTATCAGATGCTGTTTCAGGAACATAGGACCGTCAAGACCTACGAATGTTTGGCGCCGCTCGCCCCTGTCGTACGACCGCGGTACGGCACCGTCACGAGAATCGATCGGAATCAGCCGTTCCCGCTGGTACGCAGATCGCATATCGCGAAAGACCGGGGTAGGTTGCAGGCATACGAAATACCGGCGGCCGTCAACGCGGAAAGCCTGATTGAGCGCGGCGACAATCCGCACATCATCGATGGCAACGTGGTGATCAACTACGTCTTGCATCCCAAAACCGGCAAAACGCACCAGTTGCGCGTACATATGAATTCGCTGGGGCTGCCGATCCTCGGCGATGATTTCTATCCAGATGTCATCCAGCGACCGTATGACGATTTTTCACGGCCATTGGAGCTGGTGGCGCGCAGGCTGGAATTCGACGATCCGGTAACGGGAGAGTCCCGCGCGTTCGTATCCAACGCATTGCTCGGCGACGCGTGAATCTCATGGTGGGCGTGTCTTCCGTTGTGGACATGGCCTTTTCCCGACGCAAACGTGACGGTAGGATGATTTTCTGCTTGACGGTCGGGTGGAACACCGGCCGAGAACACGAGAGAGAAGACTATGAAGCATATTTCAGGAGCGGTCAAAGCCGTCATCGACAAATATAATGGCACGGAGCTGATCATCCGCATCATTGTCGGCCTGATCGCCGGCACCATCCTTGCCCTGATCATGCCGCACATGACATGGATCGGCGAATTCGGCACCTTGTTCGTCAGTGCCCTGAAAGCCATCGCCCCGATTCTGGTGTTTGTGCTCGTGGCCAGCGCACTCGCCCAAGGCGCATCCAAGCTTGATCGCCGTTTCGGCACGGTGATTTTCCTGTACCTGTTCACCACCTTTCTGTCCGCGGTCGTAGCCGTGCTTACTTCCCGCGCCTTTCCGCAGACCCTGTCGTTAGGCCAGGCGGCCAAGGCCGATGTGGTGCCGCAGGGCCTTGCCGAAGTGGTGCAGACGCTGCTGACCAACATCGTGTCCAATCCGATTCAGGCCATGATCGATGGCAACTACATCTGCATTCTCATGTGGGCCTGCCTGTTCGGCCTGGCCATGAAGGCCATCGCCACCGAAAGCTCCAAGGCGTTCATGGCCAACGTGGCTGACGGCGTATCCCAGGCGATTCGTTGGGTCATCAACCTCGCTCCGTTCGGCATCATGGGCCTTGTGTTCACCAATGTGGCCGATAACGGTCTCGCAGCCTTCACCAAGTACGGCTCGCTGCTTCTTCTGCTTGTCGGCACCATGCTGCTCATGGTGCTTGTATTCGGACCGCTGGTCATCTTCATCTACCTGCGCCGCAATCCGTATCCACTGGTCTACCGTTGTTTCAAGGAATCCGGCGTGACCGCGTTCTTCACCCGTTCCTCCGCTGCGAACATTCCGGTCAATATGCAGCTGTGCGAAAAACTCGGCCTCGATAAGGACATATATTCCGTATCTATTCCGCTGGGCGCCACCATCAACATGAATGGTGCCGCCGTGACCATCACCGTCATGGCCATGGCCGCTGCGAACACGCTCGGCATCCAAATCTCTCTGCCGGCCGCCATCCTGCTGTCCGTGGTCTCCGCGCTTGGCGCATGCGGCGCTTCCGGTGTGGCCGGCGGTTCCTTGCTGCTCATTCCGATGGCTTGCTCGCTGTTCGGCATCAACAACGACATCGCCATGCAGGTGGTGGGCGTCGGCTTCATCATCGGCGTCATTCAGGATTCCGTGGAAACCTGCCTGAACTCCGCCTCCGACGTGGAATTCGCGGCTACCGCCGAATACCACTCCTGGCTCAGGCAGGGCCGCCAGTTGCCGGCCTTCATGTATTCCAAGAAGGAGCGTCAGCGGCTCGGCATCGAAGCGTAAGCGAATATATGCCGATCTCCCGTCCGGTTGTCAGGCATGTTGCGTTGTGGTCTTACCTTACCTGACCGAAGCGCGTTCTATGAGGGTGGTTGCGACGGTTCGCCTGGTGTTGGCGGGCACGAGACCACCCTCGCATTGTTTGATAATCATGTCGAAGGCCTGACGTCCGATTTCGGTGAACGGCATGCGCATGGTGGTTAATCCCAGCCTCGGTACCATGCCGACCAGTGAATCGTCCACGCCCATCACGCTCACGTCTTCCGGAACTCGTTTACCCGCGGCCTGTAGCCCAAGAATCGCACCGTAGGCCATCTGGTCGTTTGCGGCATAGACCGCCGTGCAGTCGGGCTCGTTCGCCAATGCGAGGCCGGCCTGATAGCCGCTGTCGGCGTTCCAATCGCCCCTATATAGCGGTGGAATGGCGATTCCCGCCTTCCGTAACGTATCCTGCCAGCCCTGCTGACGGATGCGCGCCGCGCGAGAGACGACCGGTCCGGCAACATGGTAGACCGTGCGATGACCGTGCTCAAGCAGATATTCAACTGCGATTTTGGCGCAGCCGTAGTTGTCGGCGTCGATGGTGGGGCAGTGGGCGGCGGGCTCCTCTGCGATGATTACCACAGGCAGTTCCTTGTCCGGCTCGTAGGTGTCGAAGTCATCGATGTATTCCTGCAGTACGACGATCACGCCGTCAACGGGCAGCTGTCGCATCCGCTCGACGGCTGACTGCAACGTATGGCCGTTGCCTTTGACGATGCGTTGCACGGTCACCGCATATTCCTGTGATTGGGCGGCCTCGGCAATGGCATTGAGGATTCGTGAATCGCCATAGGATGTCATGTCGAACAGAACGACGCCGATGTTCTGAAAACGGCCGTGTTTAAGCGCACGTGCGGCGGCGTTCGGCCTGTAGCCGAGTTTTGCCATGGCCTCTTCGACGCGTTGGCGTGTTTCCGGTTTGACGGCTTTGCTGCCGTTGGACACGCGGGATACGGTCTGTGCGGACACGCCGGCTTCCGCGGCGATGTCCTGCATGGATACGGATCGTGAGCGTTCCATTATTGCGTTCCATTGTTGGTTTAGATATGTTTTCGTAATCATTATAAAGGACTACAGTGCAAATGTGCCATGCGCTGATTTGCTGAGTATCTCTTTGATGCTAGAATGATAACGCAAACATTTTGGCTGTCGACGCTGGTTCAAGCGGTGTGGACGGCCTTGCATATCGTTACGAAGGAGTGATTCATGGCTCAGCGCAGAGCACATCGTTGGCCCAAGCCGTTGTCGGGCCGGCCGGACCGCATCTGGTACGGAGGCGACTACAATCCGGACCAGTGGCCCGAGGACGTATGGGATGAAGATATCCACCTGATGAGGCAGGCGGGCGTGAACCTGGTGTCCGTGGGCATCTTCTCTTGGGCGCGGATCGAGCCGGAGGAGGGCGTGTATGACTTCGGCTGGCTTGACCGCATCATCGACAAGCTCGGCAAAGCGAGCATCGCCGTGGATCTGGCGTCCGCTACCGCTTCGCCGCCGATGTGGCTCACCCAAGCGCATCCCGAGGTGCTGTGGAAGGACGAGCGCGGTGATGTATGTCAGCCGGGCGCCCGCCAGCACTGGAGGCCTACCAGCCCCGTGTTCCGTGAATACGCGCTGAGACTGTGCCGTGCGATGGCCGAACATTACAGGGACAACCCGTATGTGGTGGCTTGGCATGTGAGCAACGAATACGGCTGCCACAACCGGTTCGACTATTCCGAGGACGCCGAGCGCGCGTTCCGACAGTGGTGCGAGGAACGCTATGGCACAATCGAGAAAGTGAACGACGCGTGGGGCACCGCGTTCTGGGCGCAGCGACTGAACGACTTCTCCGAGATCATCCCGCCGCGTTTCATCGGCGAGGGCAACTTCATGAACCCGGGCAAGCTGTTGGACTTCAAGCGGTTCAGCTCCGACGCGCTCAAGGCGTTCTACATGGCGGAACGCGATACGCTGGCCGAAATCACGCCGGATCTGCCGCTGACCACCAATTTCATGGTCTCCGCGAGCGGCACCGGATTGGACTATGACGATTGGGGCGGCGAGGTCGACTTCGTATCCAACGACCACTACTTCACTCCGGGAGAGGCACATCTGGACGAGCTGGCGTTCTCCGCGTCCCTAGTGGACGGTATCTCGCGCAAGAACCCGTGGTTCCTGATGGAGCATTCCACCTCGGCGGTCAACTGGCGTCCGATCAACTACCGCAAGGAACCCGGGCAGTTGGTGCGTGACTCCCTGGCGCATGTGGCGATGGGTTCGGATGCGGTGTGCTATTTCCAGTGGCGGCAGTCGAAGGCGGGTGCGGAGAAGTTCCATTCCGCGATGCTTCCCCACGCTGGTGAGGACTCGCAGGTGTTCCGTGACGTGTGCGAATTGGGTTCCGACCTGAACGCGCTGGCGGACAACGGACTGCTTGGCACCAGGCTGGCGAAATCCCGTGTGGCCGTAGTGTACGACTATGAGTCCGAATGGGCAAGCGAACACACCGCCACCCCAACCCAGAAGGTCCGTCATGTCGACGAGCCTCTCGCATGGTTCCGTGCGCTGGCGGACAATGGTGTGACCGCCGACGTCGTGCCGGTACGTTCGAATTGGGACGAGTACGAGGTGGCCGTGCTGCCGAGCGTGTACATCCTTTCGGAGGAGACCACGCGCCGTGTACGCGAGTACGTGGCGGGCGGCGGCAGGCTGATTGTCACGTATTACACGGGCCTGTCCGACGAGAAGGATCATATCTGGCTTGGCGGCTATCCGGGGTCGATTCGTGATGTGGTCGGCGTGAGGGTCGAGGAATTCGCTCCATTGGGGGACGATTGGCCGGGGATTCCCGAGTACCTCGATCTTGACAACGGCACGACGGCGCATGATTTCGCCGACGTCATCACGTCCGTGGGCGAGCATGCCACCGTGATCGCCTCGTTCAAGGATGATCCGTGGACGGGAATGGACGGACGTCCCGCAATCGTCGGCAACGCATATGGCGAGGGACGTACGGTGTATGTCGGGGCCCGTCTGGGCCGTGATGGCATTGCCAGGAGCCTGCCCATGATATTCTCCTCGTTGGGCGTGGAGGTTCCCGAAGCGAGCGATCCGGGGCTGTTACGTGTCGAACGCGTCGACGAGGCGAGCGGGGCGCGCTTCGTATTCCTGTTCAACCGCACGCATGCCGTGATTGAAGCCATGCAGGATGGCCGGCCGGTCATCGCATCTCTCGCCGATGTTGGCGATGGCAAGGTGACGGTGCGGCCCAACGGCGTAATCGTGCTCAGGAAGTAACACAGGCCAATCACATATAGCCGTCGGCAGGTTTGGGTTTCCTTAAACTTTCGACGGCTACGTGCATCTGAGCGTCGGCAGTTTGGACAACCATCCAATCTACCGACGCTCAAGTGGCCTAGGCGTCGGCAGTTTGGATGACTGCCCAATCCACCGACGCCTAGGTGGTTCTGAGCGTCGGTAGATTGGATGGTTGTCCAAACTGCCGACGGGGAGCGGTCCTATGTGTGGAATTCCACGGCGGCACAGCTGATTGCCGGCAAGGCGGACGAGATGGCGCCGTCCATGCGACTTCGCAGATGCGGCGCGACTTACCGGAATCATATCATGTTATCGTGAACAATGTTGAGATTGCAACATTTTGCAACAATCTTACGTTCATGGAAAGATGTCATATCTTTGGCAAATCTCTACCGTAACGCGATTGAGTACCCATCATCCTGACGTACACTCGAAACGTATTGCGAATGAGGACATCACAACACAGGATGAGGGGAGCGGGCGTGAGGCTGAAGCTGGTGAAACGACTGGTCGCCGTCTGCTGCGCCGGCATTATGGCGGCGAGCGCCGCGGCCTGCGGAGCCAGCCAGGATACCCGTACCGAAATCACCGTATGGTCGTGGGAGCCCAGCATGAAGTCGGTGATCGCCGGTTTTGAAAGGGAGAACCCCGACATCCATGTGATTTGGAAGAACACCAGCGGGTATGACAAGCTCAACAATGCCATTCAGGATGGTTACGGCACTCCCGATGTGGTGCAGCTCGAGTACTATGCGCTACGGCAGTATGCGGTGAGCAGCCAGTTGGTCGACATTACCGGTCGGGCCGATAACTATCAGGATTTCTTCACGCCTGGCACTTGGTCATCGGTGCAGCTCAACGGCCGCATCTACGGACTGCCGATGGATTCCGGTCCGATGGCGTTCTTCTACAATGAGGATGTGTTCGAGCAGGCCGGAGTGGACGCTTCCAAGATTCGTACGTGGGACGATTATTATGAGGCGGCCAAGAAGCTCAAGGAAATCGGCGTATACATCACGGCGGATTCCGGTGACGCCAGTTTCTATGATGCGATGATCTGGCTGGCTGGTGGCCGTCCGTTTTCCGCGTCCAACGATGGCAAGAACGTGAGCATCAACCTGACCGATGATTCGGGCACGAGAAGATTCACCGAATTCTGGCAGAAAATGATCGATGAGGGGCTGGTCAACACCAGTCTGAGCACTTGGTCCGACGGATGGAAGGAAGCCGTGGGCAACGGCACCGTTGCATCCATGTTCTCCGGAGCGTGGATGCCGTCATTGCTGATGTCGGATTTGCCCGGTACCGCGGGCCTATGGCGTGTATCCCAGATGCCGACCCCGGATGGCAAGGCCGCCACGGCGGAAAACGGCGGATCGGCGCTCGCCGTGCTGCAGCGTTCTCGTAAGCCCGAAGCGTCCTATCGGTTCATCGAATACGCATGTCATGAAGCCGATGGCATCAAGACGCGCGTGGATGGTGGAGCGTTTCCGGCCGACAACGATACCCTGTCCGATGCGGAATTCCTCAGCAAGACCACGGTGACCGATGACCGGGGCATCGAAGTGCCGTATTTCGGCGGGCAGGAATATAACAGGGTGCTTTCCCAAGCCGCCGAGAATGTGACGACGGGCTACCAGTATCTGCCTTTTGAAGTGTATGCGCGAAGCGACTTCCGCTCCACCGTGGGCAAGGCCTACAAGTGGGCCACGTTGCTGCGTCGCGAACAGGATAGGCTGAACATCATCGCCGCCGGTGGTGAAACCGATGCGTCCGGCATCGGCGACGCCTTGAAGAACACCGATTCCTCCGACCGGCTTAAGCTGAAAAGCGGCATTGCGCTGTGGCAGAAGGATCTGAAGGAGTACGGCAACAATCAGGGCTTTACCATTCAGTAGGCTCGGTAGGCCGAGCATGCGGCCGCATGTAGGGGGAGGCGGCGGATCGGTCGCTCCGGTCAGGGCCGATCCGTGCTTATCGTACGTTGCGTTCGTAGATGTGCAGCATGCCTTTGAAGATGAGTTCCGGATCGTAGATGTCGATCATATCGGTGTCATCGGCGAACACGCGGCTTAATCCGCCGGTCGCCACCACGCGGAAGTCCTCGTCGATCTCACGATGGAACTGCATGATGGTGCGTTCGATACCGCCCAGGAAGTTATAGTACAGGCCCGCCTGCATGGCAGGTTTCGTGCTTGTGGCGAGAATCGACTTCGGGCGCGTGATCTCCACCTCGGGCAGCTGTGCGGTCGCATCCCATAACGCCGCCGCGCCGGTTCGGATGCCCGTGGTGATGAGCCCGCAGATCACCGACGCGTCGGCCGTCACATAGTTGAACGTGGTGGCCGTGCCGAAATCCGCCACCAGAATCGGTCCGCCATACTCGTAATATGCTCCCGCGCAGTCGGCGATGCAGTCGGCACCCATGCTTTTCGGATTGTCTATGCGGATATTGATGCCGGTTTTGACGCCCGGACCCACGATCATCGGATCGATGTCAAGGAACTTCACGATGCTCGCGCGGAACGAATGCATGACCTTCGGCACCACGGAGGAGATGATCACGTCATCTACATCCCCCGGCGCGAAACCGCTCAGTTTAAGGAATTGCGTGATCATCAGACCATACTCGTCGGAGGTATGGTTCGCCTTCGTGGTGATGCGGTATGTGCCTGCGATCCTGCCATCGTGGATGAATCCGAGCACGACGTTGGTGTTGCCGATGTCCACTGCGATCAAAAGCATGCCAAACTCCTTTACGATTCCTGGGAACCCTGTTCGCCGGCCACGTCGACATGCAGTCCGGCAAGTTCCGTGAGCATACGTTCGGCCAGGTTCCGTTTGCTCATCTTCTGCCAATGTTCGATATGAGGCCGCTCCGGGATCGATCCCGGCCGAAGCACGGTCACCACATTCGTGTCGGCGGCAAAACCGGCGCCCGGCGTGCGCAGATCGTTCGCGACCAGCATGTCGCAATGCTTGGAAGCGAGCTTTTTCGCCGCGTTGCCTTCAAGATCCTGCGTTTCCATGGCGAAGCCGCACAACGTCTGCCCGTCGCGTTTGTTGGCGCCCGCCCAAGCGAGAATGTCGGGATTCGACACCAGTTCAAGCGTAATGCGCTCGCGTCCGTTTTTCTTGATTTTCTCGGCGGACCGCTCGGCCGGACGGAAGTCGCCAACGGCCGCGGCCATGATGGTGATGTCGGCATTCGCAAACGCATCCTGCACGGCCCGGAACATCTCCTGGGCGCTCCGCACGTTGACGACATCGACGCCATGCGGCGCCTGAAGCGAAACCGGTCCGGACACCAGCGTCACCTTCGCGCCCATGTCCCGCGCCTGTTCGGCGATGGCATAGCCCATCTTGCCCGTCGAATGATTCGTCAGATAGCGTACCGGATCGAGCGGTTCCTGCGTAGGACCGGCGGTGACCAGTACGTTGCGTCCCTTCAACGGCAGCGAATTGTCCGGAAGATCGCCGTGTAACAGATCCGCCACGGCCGCTTCGATGCCAGCCGGCTCCTCCATGCGTCCCTTGCCGATGTCGCGACAGGCAAGCATGCCGGATTCCGGCTCCACGATCGTCCAGCCAAGTTCCCGGCACGTTTGCAGATTGCGTTGCGTCACGGCATTGGCATACATGTGCACGTTCATGGCGGGGCATAGCACCTTCGAGCCCTCGTCATAGGCGAGAATCGTGCTCGTCAGCTGATCGTCGGCGATGCCGCATGCGATTTTCGCAATCGAATCGGCGCTCGCCGGCGCCACCACCAAAATGTCGGCCCACTTCGCGTCATCCACATGATTGATCTGCGTGGAGTGCATAGCCGTTGCGGAAACATCGCCGTCAGTACGCTGGGCGGCGAACATCGCCGTGCGTGTCGGCGTATGCGTCAGTGACGTGAACGTCAGTGGAGTGACGAACTCCTGCGCGGCCGCGGTCATCACCACACGCACCTCATGGCCCTGCTTGCTCCAGTCGGAGGCGAGATGGCAGGCCTTGAAGGCGGCGATGCTACCGGTGACCCCAAGAAGAATATGCGCAGTGGTCATGGCTTCACAGGTCCTTCCATAGAGCGAGCCGACGACGAGGTCAAGTATATATCGAAGCGGATGCGGCCGCGGGTACGCCGAGCGGTAGAATCAGACAGTGGTGATCGACCCGGTATGGGCGGTCAACCATGCATCGCAATCACATAGGAGCAAACATGTCGCAACCTTCAGGTGCGCACGGCGAAACCGGCGCAACCGAAACGAAGACCAATGCGGCGAGCACCGACGCGACGCTCAACGCGCGCGTCAAATCGCCGAAACCCAGCGGATTCAACAAGTGGATCCCCATCATCATCGCAGCCGTCGTCACACTCGCCGTCATCATCGGCATTGCGGTGGTGCGCAACGGCGGCAAAACCGACGGATCCGCCAACACTGCGAATACCGCCGATACCGTGACCATCGGGCTCAAACTCGCGCCCGTCAGCCTCGACATCCGCCACCAATCCGGTTCCGCCATCGAGCAGGTGCTCATCGGCAACGTCTACGAGGCGCTGCTGTCGCGCGATTCCGACAATCAGGTGCAGCCGGGGCTCGCCAAAAGCTGGGACATTTCCGAAGACGGCAAGACCTATACCTTCCATCTCAACAAGAACATGAGCTTCTCCAACGGCGACAAGCTCGACGCCGAAGACGTGGCATGGTCCATCAATCAGCTCAAGGAGCAGCAGTACTACAACGCCAATCAGGTGGCGAGCCTCGAAAAAGCCATAGCCGTCGACGCCGACACCGTGCAACTCACGCTGTCGAGTCCCGACTCCAACCTGCTATGGTACCTGACCGGCCGCCCGGGTCTCGTATTCGACAAGCAGGCCAAGTATGACGCGAAAACCGAGGCCATCGGCTCCGGGCCGTATACGGTCGAATCCTTCGACTCCAGCAGCAAGATGGTGCTCAAGGCCAATCCGAAGTATTGGGGCACCGCACACAAGGCCGTCACGCAGAACGTGATCCTGCGATTCCTGACCGATGACAATGCGGCGGTCAACGCCCTGAAAAGCGGTGACGTGGACATGCTCTCCCCGGTCAACGCCACGCTTGCGAAATCGCTGGACGCCAAGACCTACAAGGTTTCCGCGGCCGACGGCAGCGACAAATACGTGCTCGCCTTCAATTGCACCAACGCCAAGCTTTCCGACAAGCGCGTACGGCAGGCCATCCGCTACGCCATCAACCATGAGGAAATCATCGCCTCCAGAGGAGATGTCGACTATGCGCTCGGCGGTCCGATCCCATCCGTCGACCCCGGCTATGAGGACCTGACCGACCTGTACCCGTACGACCTCGACAAGGCCAAGTCCCTTATGGCCGAAGCCGGCTACTCCACCGACAAGCCGCTTACGCTCACCCTTACCTACGCCAATACGTACGGCACCGAACTCGGAGACCAGCTACGTAGCCAACTTGCCGACATCGGCATCGAACTGAACATCAACTATGTGGAATTCTCCACATGGCTGCAGGATGTGCACGCCAACGGCGACTACGAACTGTCGCTGGTGGACCATGCCGAAAGCCATGATTTCTACAAGTGGACCACGCCGGACTACTACTACCATTACGACAACAAGGAAGTGCAATCGCTGTATGCCAAGGCGTTGGCCGCGACCGACGATGCCTCCCGCGACGACTACCTCAGACAGGCGGCGAAGATCGTCAGCGAGGATGCGCCGGCGGACTGGCTGTTCGGATACCGCGTGAGCGTGGCCTATAGCAGGAACATCTCCGGATTCCCGGAGAAACTCAGCCAGACGGTACTGCCGCTGTGGCAGATATCCAAGGCGCAATAGCCTCTCGGCCACGAGTGGCGCATGCTGGCCTTCCGTTCGTGACGCTGACACGTTGTGATTTGAAATGGTGAAAGAGACATATCATGAGATTCCTCGGTAAGCGGCTTCTGCTGTTTGTGGGGGCGTTGGTAGGGTTATCGCTGCTGGTGTTTGCGCTGCTGCGAATCCTGCCGGGCGATGTGGCGGCCGTGGTGGCCGGCACCAATGCGACGGCGGAACGGTTGACGTCGCTGCGCGCACAGATGGGGCTGGATAAGTCGTATGCGGCGCAGTATGGCGATTGGGTGCTCGGCTTGCTGCACGGTGATCTCGGCACTTCCGTGGTCAGCGGCAAGGCGGTGTCCGCACAGGTGTCCTCGCGCGCTTCCGTCACCTTCCCGCTGATCGTGCTGAGCCTGCTGATTGCGCTGGCGATCGGACTGCCACTCGGATGCGCGGCGGTGTTGACCCGCAATGTGCGGCTGCGCGGGGTGTTCCATGCGGCTGCGATCGTAGCCGGTGCGATTCCGGCGCTGTGGGGCGGCTTGCTGTTGATTCTGCTGTTCTCGAAGGGCATTGGACTGATGGGATTGCTGCCTTCGCAGGGATTCCCGGACGCGGGATGGGCCGCTCCGCTGAGCGCGATGGCCGCGTTGGTTTTGCCGGCGTTGGCCACAGGCATTACCGCCGGTGCTTCGATTATGCGTTACACGCGTGCCGCGGTGGGGGACATGGCTTCCTCCCAGGCGGTCGCCATGGCCATGGCGTGCGGCATGACGCGCAGGCAGGCCGTGTTGCGTGTGGCTTTGCGTCTGGCGATTCCGCAGCTGGTGTCGGTGATTGGCCTGACCTTCGCGCAGATGGTCACCGGGGTGATGGTGGTGGAGAACCTGTTCGCGCTTCCTGGCCTCGGCTCGATGCTGGTCACCGACGTCGGCAATCGGGATCTGACCGCGGTGCAGAGCGAACTGTGCCTGCTGGCGGCGTTTTTCCTGTTTCTGGGACTGCTGGTCGACCTGCTGCATCGCATGCTCGATCCGCGACTGAAGAATGCGACCATTGGTTCAGGTGAGGTGCTTTCATGAACGATCGTATGCATGCCCTGCGAGTCGTGCTGCAATCCATGTGGAACCGTGCGGGCGGCCGCTATGCGCTTATCATGATGGGTCTGTGGCTGCTGGTGTCGGCGGTTTCATTGGCATGGACGCCGTATTCGCTGTTGGCCACCGACGGTTTCAACACATGGGGCTCGCCGTCCTCTGCGCACCTGTTGGGTACCGATGGTGTGGGTGCGGACGTACTGAGCTGGCTGATGGCCGGTTCTCGTACGAATCTCATGATCGCCGTACTTACGGTGGCGGTCTCGGCCGCGTTCGGCCTGCTGCTCGTCGCCGCCATGGTGTCGCGTCATGGCGCGTTCTCATCGGTTTCCGTGGTCGTCGTGGATGCGTTGATTTCGATTCCGACGGTACTCGTCGCACTGATTCTGTCCGTACCGTTCGGCGCGTCCGCGGTGGTGATCGTCGCCGCCTGCGGATTCGCGTACGGGCTGAATCTGGCGCGAATCCTAAGACCTTCCGCTCTGCTGGCTGCACGTTCGGCATACGTGGAATCGGCCATATGGTCGGGAGCCGGCCCGATTCGCGTGTTCTTCACGCATATTGTGCCGAACACGTTGCCGGTACTGTCGGTGCAGCTGTCGATGAGCGCCGGAACCTCGCTGCTTGCGGAGGCCGGCCTGACCTATCTCGGCGTCGGCGTCGGCGCGGGCGTCCCCAGCTGGGGACATTCCCTTGCCACATCCGTGCGGTTCATCAGCATCCACCCGTTGGCCGTGGTATGGCCGGGCCTGGTCGTGACGCTTGTGGTCATAGCGTTGAATCTGTTCGGCGATGCCCTGCGTGACGCCATCGATCCGCTGGTCAATCCGGCATTGAGGGAGGTCGCATGAGCGTAACCATCCGCAATCTCACCATCGTCATCGGCGGCAAAACAATCGTCAGCCATGTCGATCTGGATATCGCCGACGGCGAGCGCGTCGGACTGATCGGCTCGTCGGGTTCCGGCAAATCCATGATTGCCAAGGCCATGATGGGGCTGCTGCCAGCCACTGCGCAGGTGAGTGGCTCCATCGAAATGGGTGGCAGGCGGATCGTCGGCGCCACCGACGCCGATATCGCCGATTTGCGTGGCCGTTATGTGGGCATGGTGTACCAGAATCCGTACCTGGGGCTGCGGATGGACTTTTCCAGTTTGT
>ENA-OQNO01000405-OQNO01000405.1-human-gut-metagenome-genome-assembly--contig:-NODE-405-length-43145-cov-4.960389_pt1 | contig 43145 bp, 40 predicted proteins | sample MGYA00242629_ERZ504880 | MGnify/ENA primary metagenome ERZ504880 (study PRJEB26092, sample SAMD00036377) | human gut metagenome | host: Homo sapiens | study: EMG produced TPA metagenomics assembly of... | reverse complement strand
GGTGCCGGCCGTGGCCAGGCTGCATCCCACCATGATGGCCAGCACGATGCCCGGCAGGCGTACCTGGAAGAAGAGCGTCCCCTGCTGCGATGTCCCGAAGGGATCGATGGTCACCACGAGGTTGGCCAGCATGCCCACGGCTTCGACGGGCGTGATGGGGTAGCGGCCGAGCATGAGCGAGGCCAGCGTGCTTGCTACCAGCAGCACGCCGAGCGCGACGAGGATGAGGTTCGCGTGGCGCGCGTTGCGCTGGGAGGCGCAGCGAGCAGCGCTCTCGTCATCCGACCGAAGGGGCGCCCCTTCGGTCCCTCCGGCGCTTGCAGCGCCGGAGGGACCGCTTACCACCTGATCTAAGGTCTCTTCAATAGCTTCGATTGTTCTCGTCCCCCATGATTACCAAACAAGGATAATGCTGGGAGCAATATATACTAAATCTGAATTATTATCAATCTAGCATAATAAAAGACAAGCGATCAGCTTTGGGTTAGGCACGGGCGATGGAGGTCATCTGCAGCGCTTCGCCGAAGAACTGGCCGGCGCCGTTCATCACGGCGAAACGCGCCTTCTCCGGGTCGGCCACGACGCTGCCGGCCAGCATGTCGGCGCCCTGCTCGAACAGGTACGGCGTCATGACCACGCTCGGGCCCACGAACACGGTGGTCGCGCGCTTCGCGAGCTCGAGCAGGCGCGGCGCGGTCTTGTTGATGATGGTGACGCCGGTGATGAAGGCGTAGTCGGCGGAGGGCAGCACGTATTCGCAGGCGGGATCGGGCGTGTCGAGCTCCTGGGTGCAGTTTCGCTCGAGCACGGTGAGGTTCGCGTACTCGGCGATGCGGTGGACATGGGGGAAGTGGCCGATCACCGTGACGTTCTTGCGCTCCGCCCGCTCGATGCGCGGGCGCCACATCTCGAAGGCGTCCATCTTGCGCACGGTGCCGTCGGGCAACTCGACGGGCTCGTCGTAGGTCGCTCCGAGGGGGTCGAGCAGCTCCTTGCGCGCGTAGAAGGCGTTGAGGGCCGCCACGCCGAGCGTGGCCTCCTCGAAGCACCACGACTTTGCCAACTGAGCCATCGTCCGCAGCGACGTGCCGCGCAGATCCTGCTTGTACGTGCGCTTCGCGCCGCCTTTGCACGTGAAGCTCACGCCCATGCCGCAGTCGGCCTCGACGTAGGACCAGTGCGTGCCCAGGCAGTAGTCGCGCACGGCGAGGTTCTCGGGAATGCCCTCGATGAGGTGGTTGTAGAGCGCCCACGGCGAGGCGGGGTCGTGCGTGCCGGGGAAGTCGATGACGGCGGTTTCGGGGCGGGCCATGGTAACCTTCTCTCCTTGGGGCGGCGCGCGTCCGGTGCGCCGCGGGTCTTCGGTATGCGGTAGAGTATAATATACGTTCGAGAATAAACAACCTGCGCAAGGGGAAGGGTGGGGCACCGCGATGCTGTTCCTGCTGACGGGAGACGTGCAAATAGGAAAGACGCGCTGGCTCGAGCGCCTGGCTGCGGAATTGGCCGCCGAGGGCGTGACGGTGGCCGGCGTGGTGGCGCCCGGCGTGTGGCGGGCGGACGGTGCGGGGTCGTTCGAGAAGCTCGGCATCGACAACGTGCTGCTGCCGCAGGGCGAGCGGGTGCCGTTCGCCCGCCGCCGCGACCTGGCGATGGCCGAGGGATCGTTCGACCCGACGAGCCAAAGCGCCGCCGCGCAGCTTGCATGGGAGATCTCCGACGACGCGATAGCGGAGGTCAACCGTCACTTCGATACGATCATGCGAACGGATGTTTCAAGTGAAACATCCGGGGGAGCGGCAGATGCGGGAGAGGCGTCCGGCGCCTTTCGCGGGCTGGCGGTGGTCGACGAGCTGGGACGGCTCGAGCTCATGCGCGACTGCGGTTTGACCTCGGCCGTCGCGCTGCTCGACGCGGGCCCGACGGCGTGCTTCCCCCATGCGCTCGCGGTGGTGCGCGACTGGCTGCTGCCGAACGCCGAGGCGCGCTTCGCCGCCCGCTGGGGCGGCGCGCAGGTCCTCGCGCCCGGCGACGATGCTCGCGCCCTCGTGCGTGCGGCCTACGGGTTGGACCGGTGAGGGGCGCGCACCTTCGCGCACGCTTTCCCCAGCCCGGGCTTCTTGACCCTTGCTTTCCTTATTGATAATCATTATCATTATTGGTAAGGAAACCGAGAGAGCAGGGAAAGGCACCCATATGATCGATCAGACCGCGTTCTTCAGCTTGAGCTACGGGCTCTACATCGTTGCCGCGACGGACGGCGAGCGCAAAGCAGCCTGCGTCGCCAACACGTTTCAGCAGGTCACGTCCTCGCCGCTGCAGGTGAGCGTGGCCTTGAACAAGGAGAACGCCACCACGGACGTCATCCTCGACTCCGGTCGCTTCACGGTGTCGTGCCTGGCGAAGGACGCGACGATGGAGCTCATCGGCACGTTCGGGTTCCACAGCAGCGCCGACACCGACAAGTTCGCCGCATGCGAGGCGCACGCCGACGCGGCGGGCGTGCCGTTCGTGGCCGAGCAGTGCGTCGCGCGCTTCTCCGTGCGCGTCACGCAGGCCGTGAACCTCGGCACGCACATCCTCTACATCGGCGAGGTGGAGGAGGCGGAGAAGGTGTGCTCGGGCGATCCCATGACCTACGCCTACTATCACCAGGTGAAGGGCGGCAAGACGCCGCCGAAGGCCTCGAGCTACCTGCCCGACGCGCCCGACCCGGCGCCGGCGACGGCCGCGTCTGCAACCGACGGCGAGAAGGCCGCGCCGAAGTACGCATGGCGCTGCAAGGTGTGCGGCCACATCGAGTACGGCGACGAGCTACCCGACGATTTCATCTGCCCCGTCTGCAGCGTTGCCCCCGACATGTTCGAGCGCATCGAACTCTAGGAGCGCCCTGCTCCCCCGCATGCGAAAGCGGCCCCGGACCATCAAGTTCGGGGCCGCTGCGCGTTACTTGTTCCAGGCAAGGAAGGCCCAGGTGACGGTGCGGGGCTCTTTGAGGCGCAGCGCCTTCTCGGGCAGGCCCTTCTTGTCGAGCTGCCCCACGTGCTCGTTGGACACGAGGTTGTCGGCGAGCCAGGCGCGCAGGCGGACGAACGCCGCGGTGCGCTCCTCCTCGCCGATGAACGCCGCGGTGGCGTCGTTCACCATGCGGGTGAACACGCCGTAGGCATCGTCGGCGGAGTCGAACGTGTCGGTGCGCGTGCTGTCGATGTAGGCTACCTCGGGACGCAGCCCCTCGTTCGCCAGGATGTTGAAGGCGTAGAGGTGGTCGCGGCCGAGCACGCTGTGCAGGCCGATGGCGTTGAGGATGCGCTCGTCGGTGCGCGGGGACGTACCCGTGGCAAGCGTGACGCACACGCGGCGGCGCGCCACGTCGGTGAGGCGCAGCAGCGAGTCTCGGAGATCGGCCGTCGCCACCGAGCGCGAGGCCACGGCAACGTTCACCATGCCGGGGCGCACGCCGAAGCTGGGCCAATCGTCCTCCCAGCTCATCTGCTTGGGGAACACGGAGCGGACGCCTTCCTGGTCGAGCGCCGCCTGCAGCTGGTCCAGCATGCCGCGCGAGAAGTCGGCGGCCACCACCTTGATGCCGCGCTTGCCGAGCGGCACCGACAGCGCGCCCGTGCCGCAGCCCATGTCGAACACCGTTTCGCCGGGCTCGATGCCGGCCAGTTCGAGGAACCGTTCGACGTAGGGGTTCGGCGCGTCCTTCGTGGAAAACGTGGCGGCGCGCTTGTCCCAGTAATCGGCGTCGTCGAATCGACGTCGTGCCTGTTGAAGCTGCTTCCACTCGTCGTTCCAGTCGCGGGTGGTCAGCTGCGGAACGAAGGATTCGGGCGTGTTGTTTTCGGGCATGGGCGCGCCTCTCGCTTTGCGGGTTGTCGGCTTCGGGTACTATACTAGCGAACTACAACGCCCTTGTGCGCGCGAACCGCCGAATTTGTCTCGAAGCGAGGAGCATCCATCCCATGCAAGTTGAACTGCTGTACCACACGCCCGATCCCGAGCGCGCCATCGCCACGGCGGCGCGCCTGTGCTATGCGCCCGTCGGCGCGTCCGAGCTCATGGAGACCATGCCCGAAGAGCGCGTGAAGAGCGTGCTGTCCACCATCATGAGCAGCGGCCACTTCTCCACGCTCGAGCACGCCAGCTACACGTTCGCCGTCGACGGCGTGTCGCGCGCGCTCACGCACCAGCTGGTGCGCCACCGCATCGCCAGCTTCAACCAGCAGAGCCAGCGCTACGTGAAGTTCACGAACGGCCTGGCCACGGTGAAGCCCGAGAGCATCGCGGCGGACGAGGAGACGAACGCGGTGTTCGACGAGGCCATCGAGGCCGCCATCGCCGCCTACGAGAAGCTGCTGGCCGCCGGCGTGCCCGCCGAGGACGCGCGCTACCTGCTGCCGAACGCGGCCGAGACGAAAATCGTCATCACCATGAACGTGCGCGAGCTGCTGCACTTCTTCTCCCTGCGCTGCTGCAACCGCGCGCAGTGGGAGATTCGCGACATGGCGCACCGCATGCTTGAGTTGGCGTTGCCCACGGCGCCGTTCATCTTCATGGACGCCGGCGCGCCGTGCATCCGCGGGAACTGCCCCGAGGGGAAGATGACCTGCGGCAACCCGTATCCGCGCGTGAAGAGGGACTAACATGGCCGAGCAGAAGAGCGACCTGTCGCGCGCGTTCTCCGAGGACGGCGCGCTGAAAACCCACGTCGGCGGCCAGGCGCTCATCGAGGGCATCATGATGCGCGGCAAGTACAACTGGTCGGTGGCCGTTCGCGAGCCGAGCGGCGGCATCTACGTGGAAGAGCACGACCTGGCCTCGGGCCGCAACAAGAACGGCTGGATGCACTGGCCCCTCGTGCGCGGCTGCCGCGCACTGGTGGAGTCGCTCGTGCTGGGGTACAAGGCGCTGGAGATCGCGGCCATGCACGCATTCGGGGAAGAAGATGCAGCCGACGAACCGGTGCTCCGTTCCGTTGCTGCTGACGAACCGGCGTCCCATCCCATTGAGGCTGACGAACCTGCGTCCCATCCCATTGAGGCTGACGAACCTGCGCCCCTTCCCATTGAGGCTGACGAACCTGCGCCCCTTCCCATTGCGCCCGCTGATGGGCTTGCTGGTGACGAGGGTCCCTCCGCGGGCGCAAAGAGTGGGGGCGCTGGTTGCGGGGATGGGGATGCGGCCTCTTCTCCCTCTTTCTCCTGGAAGGATGACTTTGGGCGTCCGGACACCATGATCGATGCGCTTGGGGCGCAGCGCAGCCTTGAGGTGGTCGACGAGCCCGAGCCTCAGCCTGAGAAGAAGTCCTTCATGGACGAGGAAGTGGAGTTCGGCAAGAAGGAGATGGCCGTTTCCATGGTGCTCGGCCTCGTGCTGGGCGTGGTGCTGTTTATCGTGGCGCCGGCGTTCATCACGAACCTCATCGTGGGCGAGTACGACTCCAACACGGTGCTGTGGAACATCGTGGATGGCCTTCTGCGCGTGGGCGTGTTCGTGTTCTACCTCTGGCTCATCGGGCGGATGCAGGAGATCAAGCGCATGTTCGGCTACCACGGCGCCGAGCACAAGACCATCCACTGCTACGAGCACGGGCTTCCCCTCACGCCGGAGAACGCGCGCAGCTTCCCGCGCCTGCACGTGCGCTGCGGCACGGCGTTCCTCATCATGGTCATGGTCATCGCCATCTTCGTGTACACCATCACGCCCTTGAACGGGCTCATTGCGGCGTGGGGCGTGCCCGACGGTGCGCCGAAGCTGCTGCTCGTCATCGTCGTGCGCATCCTGCTCATGCCCGTCATCGCCGGCATCTCGTACGAGATCACGGTGAAGTGGGCCGGCAGCCATCCCGACAACCCGCTGGTCAAAGTGGTGCTGTGGCCCGGCATGCAAATGCAGTACCTCACCACGAACGAGCCCGACGACGGGCAGATCGAGTGCGCCATCGCCGCCATGCAGAAGGTGCTTGAGCGCGAGGAAGCCGAGGACGCGAAGGCGAAAGCGGGCTCAAACGCGTCGGCAAACGCGAGCGCGAACGACGCCGTGGAAGAGCCGGCTTCGGCAACCGCCTAATCGGGGCAAGCGAAAAACGCTTGCCCCCCCCCCTCACTGTTATACTCAAGCGGAATCGTTCCCGTTTCGACTCAGAGAGGTGCTTCCGTTGGAATCAGCCATATCCGCACAAGGGTTGCGGAAGACGTTCAACTTGTCCGCGAAGCAGCGCAAGGTGGAGCACACCGACACGCGCGTGAAGGTGGCCGTCGACAATCTGTCGTTCGATGTTGCGCCCGGCGAGATCTACGGGCTGCTCGGCCCGAACGGCGCCGGTAAAACCACCACGCTGCGCCTGTTGGCCGCGCTCGTGAAGCCCGACGAGGGCGACGCGCTCATCGAGGGCGCCTCCATCGTGTCCGACCCCACGCGCGTGCGGAGCCTCATCGGCTTCCTCACGAGCGAGCTCAAGCTGGAGGACGTCTTCTCGCCCGACTACCTGTTCGACTTCTTCTCCGAGCTGCACCATGTCGATCACGCCGTGCGCGACGAGCGCAAGCGCGCGCTGTTCGAGCGCTTCGGCATCGACCGCTTCGCCCACACGAAGGTGGCCGACCTGTCCACCGGCATGAAGCAGAAGACGTCGCTCGCGGTGTCGCTCGTGCACGACCCCGACGTCATCATCTTCGACGAGCCCACGAACGGCCTCGACGTGCTCACGGCGAAGACTGTCACCGACTTTTTGCTCGAGCTGGCTGCCGAGGGCAAGACGGTGCTCCTGTCCACCCATATCTTCAGCCTCGTGGAGAAGGTGTGCGACCGCGTGGGCATCATCATCGACGGCCGCATGGTGGCCTGCGGAACCCTGGCGCACGTGGCGGGGGAGCGCACGCTCGAGGACGCGTTCTTCGACCTGTACGCGGCGTGTGTGGGTGAGGCCTCATGAGCGGCGGCAAGAGCAGCGCCATCACCATCGCGCGCAAGGAGCTCGCACGCTTCTTCAGCAACAAGACGTCGGCGTTCATCTCCATCGTGCTGCCGGGCCTGCTCATCTTCTTCATGTGGACGTTCATGGGCGACGCGATGGGCGGCATGTTCAAGCCCGACATGAGCAAGACCCCCGTCGTGGCCGCGGTGAACGCGCCCGACAGCGTGAAGGCGCTCGCGGGCGATTCCGTCGTCAAGGTGGTGGACGAGGGTGCGCTGCCGAGCGCCGAGGAGATGCGCGAGCGCATCGAACAGGGCGACGTCCAGGCGTTCGCCGTGTTCCCCGAGGGCTTCGACGAGGAAGTGGCCGTCTACGATCCCGCGTCGGGAACGCCGGCGCCGCAGGTGGCGATCTACTTCAACTCCGTCGACCCCGATTCCTCGCAGGCGTACGCCACGTTCAAGAACCTGCTCGACGCCTACGAGTCGTCGCTGTCGAACCGCTTCGACGTGAACGCGGGGCAGGGCAGCTACGACGTGGCCGAGGAGCGCGACATCGCGGGCACGTTCGTGGTGTCCATCGTGCCGTTGCTGCTGCTCATCCTCGTGTTCACCAGCGTCATGTCCATCGCCGCCGAGTCGGTGGCGGGCGAGAAGGAACGCGGCACCATGGCAACGCTGCTGGCCACGCCCATCAACCGTCGCGACATCGCGCTGGGCAAGGTGCTGGCCATCACGCTCATCGGCCTGCTCATCGCCACGTCGAGCGCCATCGGCATCTTCGCGGGGCTTCCCAGCATCATGCAGGGCGCCGTGGACATCAACGTGTACGGCGCAACCGAGTACCTGCTGCTCGCGCTCGTCATCCTGTCGACGACGCTGCTCATCGTGATGCTCGTCACCATCGTGTCGACGTTGGCGAAGTCGGTGAAGGAAGCCACCATGTTCCTCACGCCGCTCATGATCGTGGTCATGCTCGTGGGCATTCTGGGCATGTTCGGCGGCGCGAGAGACGAGGTGGCGTACTACTTCATCCCGCTGTACAACGCCGTGCAGTGCATGATCGGCATCTTCTCGTTCGACTTCCAGCCGATGAACGTGGTGGTGTGCGTGCTGGGCAACCTCGCGTACACGGCCCTCGGCGTGGCCGTGCTGCAGCGCATGTTCAACAGCGAGCGTCTCATGTTCGCTCGCTAGTTCGCCAGGTCAAGAGCCCCGTGCCGAAGGGTGCGGGGCTCTTTGCCGATTTCGCGCGGAACGATCCCACTTTCGCTCTTGTCAAGCTCCCGTAACCTCCCTGCCATCTGGCACGATGACGTCCATGCTAGACTGAACGACGCATTCCATCACCAAACGAAGACCGCGGCGCCCCACCGAGATCGCGGCCTAGAAGCATACGGGAGGCGTCAAGCGTGGCTAACGCGATCACGGTTACGGATATCCGCAAGAACTTCGGCGCGGTCGAGGCGCTCAAGGGCGTGTCGCTCGACGTGGCCGAAGGCGAGAAGGTCGTCGTCATCGGGCCGTCCGGCTCGGGCAAGAGCGTGCTCATCCGCTGCATCAACGGCCTGGAAGTGCCCGACTCGGGCACGGTCGTGGTGGAGGGGATGAACCTGGCCGACCGCAAGGTGAACGCCCGCGCGCTCGCCCGCGACGTGGCCATGGTGTTCCAGAGCTACAACCTCTACCCCCACAAAACCGTTTTGGAGAACGTCACGCTGGCGCCCATCAGGGTGCTGAAGGTGGCGCGCGACCAAGCTGAACGCGACGGGCGCGCCTACCTCGAGCGCGTGGGGCTCTCCGACAAGGTGGACAAGTACCCCGATCAGCTTTCCGGCGGTCAGCAGCAGCGCGTGGCCATCGCCCGCGCCCTCAACATGCACCCGAAGATCATGCTGCTCGACGAGCCCACGAGCGCGCTCGACCCCGAGATGGTGCAAGAGGTGCTCGACGTCATCAAGTCGCTCGCCGAGACGAACATGACCATCGTCATGGTCACCCACGAGATGGGCCTGGCCCGCGAGGCGGCCGACAAGGTCGTGTTCATGGAGAACGGCCTGGTGGTGGACCAGGGCACGCCCCATTACCTGTTCGACGAAACCGACAACGCTCGCGTCAAGAGCTTCCTGTCGAAGATCCTGTAGGCCATGATGAGCAGGATGAAAGAGATGGAGAGGCATGCTTGCGAACCCGGGCGCCCCCTTCCTTGCGCCGCGCGAACGACGGGTGGACCGGTGACGGTCCTCGCGGCGCAAAGGGAAGGGGTGCGGACGCAAGGGGAAGAGGCGCGGACGCAAAGGGAAGGAACGCAAACGCAAACGGCAGGCTCCAACTCGCACTCCTCCTCCCTCTCGCGGCGTTCGTTTGTGCGCATTGCGGGGCTTGCCGGCATCACGCTTGCGCTCGGCGGGGGGCTGGCGGGGTGTGCGCCCGATCCTAACGTGCTGCGCGTGGGCACGAAGATCGACGTGCCCGGCTTCGGCTTCCAGAACCCCGAGACGGGCAACATCGAGGGCATGGAGGTGGACATCGCGCGCGAGCTGGCGAAACGCATCAAGGGCGACCCGAACGCGCTCCAGGTCACCGGCGTGAACGTCACCACGCGCGGCGCCATGCTTGACAACGGCACGCTCGACGCCACCCTGGCCACGTTCACCATCACCGAGGCGCGCAAGAAGAGCTACAACTTCTCGCGCCCGTACTACACCGACCACATCGGCGTGCTCGTGAAGAAGTCCTCGGGCATCACCGAACTCAAAGACCTCGACGGCAAAACCGTGGGCGTGGCGCTGTCGGCCACGACGCGCGACAAGCTGACGGCGGCCGGCGACGAGATCGGCATCACCATGAAGTTCGCCGAATACTCGACGTATCCCGAGATCAAGATCGCGCTCGTCACGGGGCGCGTCGACGCGTTCTCGGTGGACCGCTCCATCCTCAACGGCTACGTGGACAACTCCACCATGCTGCTGAACGCGCAGTTCGCGCCGCAGGAATACGGCGTGGCCACCAAGAAGTCCAACACCGAGCTGGCCGATCAGGTGGACGCCGCCATCGGCGCCATGCAGGACGACGGCACCCTGACCGCGCTGCAGCAGCGGTGGGGGCTCGTGGACGAGACGGCGTCCGACGACGGCAAGGGAGGCGAGTAGCATGCTGGAAATCTTCGCCCCCTACAAGTGGGAAGCGCTGTTCGAGCGCTGGCCCGACATCCTCACGGCGTTCGGCACCACCGTGGGCATCTCGGTGCTCGCGCTCATCATCGCGCTGGCGCTCGGCATCGTGTTCGGCGTGCTGTCGGTGTCGCGCATGCCCGTGCTGCGCGGCATCACCCGCGTGTACGTCGAAGTCGTGCAGAACGTGCCGCTGTTGCTGCAGGTGTTCGTGTTCTACGCCATCTTCCCGCTGCTCGGCCTGTCGCTTGCGGCGTTTTGGATCGGCGTGCTGGCCATCGGCATCTACCACGGCGGCTACATCTCCGAGGTGGTACGCTCGGGCATCGGCTCCATCCACCGCGGGCAGTTCGAGGCGGCGAAAAGCCAGGGCTTCTCGTACTGGCAGTCGATGTTCATCATCATCTTGCCCCAGGCCATCCGCATCATCATGCCGCCGCTTGCCGTGCAGGCCGCCAACTTGGTGAAGAACACGTCGGTGCTCGCGCTCATCGCGGGCGGCGAGCTCATGTACTTCTCGAACTCGTTCGCCGGCGCGACGAGCTACTACGGCCCCGTGTACGTGGTGGCCGCCCTGCTGTACTTCGTCATCTGCTTCCCGCTGTCGCGCCTCGCGCTGTACCTCGAGCGACGCACCCGCTCCCACAAGCACATCACCACGGGCGATGCGACCGACGAGCTGGCCGAGGACGCCATGGAAGTCACGCCGGGCACGCACGACATCACCGGCCGCGCGGCGGCCGACACGATGGCCGGCGGCGTGCAAACCATGTACGGCACCGTGGACATCGCCCCGGCGCGCGTGGCTCCCTCGCCGCGCCACCCGCTGCACACGTTGGCCGAAGACGCGCTCGAGCCGGGCGTGGCGCCGGAGAACCCCTACGACCAGACGTTCACCGGCAATCAGGCCGCCGAGATCGCCGACGAGATCGGGCGCGAGATCGCCCAGGAGATCGCCGACGAGTACGGCGACGAGGAGCACGCCGCCCGCGCCATGCGCACGAAGTCGGGACGCGTGAAGGCGCACCGCCGCCTCGAGCGCCGCGTTGCCGCGCGCCGCGGCGTGGAGAGCTCCCGCGATGAAATGGGAGCGGCCGTGCCCACGACGCCGAGCGCCGCCGCCGAAGGCGCGCGCGACGAGCAGGCGCGCCGTCGTTCCCCCGAGGCCGACGAGGCGCTGGCCTCGCGCGCCGAAACGGTAACAAGCGATCGTATTACGAGCGACGTCCGACGTCGTGTGGACGCGGGTGCGCAGGCGCAAGCCGAGCGCGAGCGCGTACGCGACCGGGCGGAGCTTGGAGAGGAGGCCTTTATGGACAACGACTACCTTCCGGGCGAGCTGGAGCAGTCCGACGAGCGCGTCGCCCAGGTGCGCGCACCGCACGACGAAGCCGATTTCGACGCCGAGGCGACCGACGCCGTGCAGCGCGAGGATCGTCGCGAACAGCGCGAACAGCGCCGCGAGGAGCATCGGGAGGAGCGCCGCGAGCGTCGCGAAGCGCGCGAAAAGGCCGACCAGACGGGCGGCCCGCAAACCGTCGAGCCCGACGACGTGCGCCTCGACCAGGAAGCGGACGTCGCGTTGGAGGACGCCGAGGAGGCGGCCGAGACCGACGAGCGCTCCATGGATGTCGAGCGGGGCGAGCTCGCCGACGGCGAAGAAGCCGCCACTACCGACGAAGGGCGAGAGGACCGCTGATGAGCGACATCGCCGCCTTGTTCACCTGGGTCAACATGCGCTTCCTGCTGCAGGGGCTCGGCATGACGCTGCTCATCTCGGCGCTGGCCATCCTCTGCTCGGTGGTGCTGGGCACGGTGATCTCGGTCATGCGCACGTCGCGCAACCGCCTGCTGCGCGGCATCGCCACGGTGTACATCGAGATATTCAAGAACACGCCGCTGCTGCTGTGGATCATGTTCACGTTCTTCGTGGCGCAACTGCCTCCCATCGGCGCAGCCGTGCTTGCATTCACGCTGTTCACCAGCGCGAGCGTGGCGGAAATCGTGCGCGGCGGCCTGGCAAGCGTGCCGCACGGGCAGTACGAGGCCGCGAAATCGCAGGGCTTCAGCACCGTGCAGACCTACGCCGTGATCATCCTGCCGCAGGCGCTGCGCAACATGGTGCCCGCGCTGCTGAGCCAGTTCGTGACCACCATCAAGGACACGAGCTACCTGTGGGGCGCCATGGCGCTGCAGGAGCTCATGGGCCGCGGCATGATCCTCATGAACAGCTACAACTCCACCGCGCAAATCTTCGCCATCTTCGGCATCATGGCCGTGATCTACTTCATCGTGTGCTTCACCCTGTCGCAGATCGTGCGCGCCTACCAGCGCCGCCTGAAGGAAGCCCGCGCCAGCTAGGGCCGCACGTGCTTGGGGCGTGCGACGCTCGCGGCAAGGCGGCCGACGAACGAGCGCGTCACGCGACGCAGCCGACGGCGGCCCTCGCGGGGCAGCGCGCAGTAGGCGCGCGCCGTCGTTTTCGCGTGCGCGACCAGCCTGAACGGCAGTCCTGCGAGCGTGTCGGCGCCCGTTGAGGAGAGGACGGCGAACGCGTCGTCGATGAATCCCCGGCGCTCTTCGAGCGGCAGCTCGGCAAGCCAGGCCTGCAGCTGCGCGGCGGCGCTTGCCGTGCGCGGGCTGAGCGAAGGCGCGGGGACGAATGCGTGCGTGCGCACGTGCCACGTGCCGGGCGGGTGCGCTGCGAGCCCCCAGCCGGACGAGGCGACGATGCGGCAGGAGGCCGGGTCGGTGAACAGCAGGCCGTAGAAAGACGAACGCGGGATCACTTTGTGCAGGCGGGCCTGCATGCGGCGGTATGGCTCGCCTTCGCGGTCGGCCGCCCGCAGCCCGGGGCCGTCGAGGTTGTACACCGCCTCGACGCGTGCGCGCACGTCCGGGTGCGCATGGAGTACCGCGTGTTCGGCGAGCGTCCCGCCTTTCGAATGCCCGCCGACCCGCAGCGGGCCGTCCACGACGCGCGCCGCATCGTGCAGGTAGGCGAGCGCGTCGTGCTGCGAGGGGATGTCCTCCTCGCACAGCATGTCGAAGTCTTCCTTCCATCCCGTGAGTGAGAGGTCGGTGCCGCGGTACGCGACGAAATACGTGCCGTCCCCGAGGCAAAACGTGGTGGCGGAGAACTGCCGAGCCGGCTCGCCGCGGGCGGAGCGCTCGTCGACGTGCAGGCCGGCGAGGACGGCTCCGTACCGGGCGCTCGCTCCCACGCTCCGGGCGAAGGCGCGATCGACGCGCGGATTCCAGAAGCAGTGATCGCCCTTGAGGGCGTCGAGGTGCCGCTCGCTCAGGATGGCGGAGAGGGGCGTCCAGCGTGGAGCCTCGTCGTGCGCCGGGGCTGCCACGAGGCCCGTCAGCGCGAAGCGGCCGATGTCCGCGAGCACGGCGGCATCGACGTCGCCGAAGGCGAGCTCGTCGAACGAACGCTGCTCGAGCGATACGGCGCGGGCGAGCGGAAGGCCGGCGCGCATGACGTTACTGCACGTAGGCGAGGTAGGGAAGGTAGGTCTGCGCGCTTTCGGGCACGGCGAGGGTCACCGTTTGGCCGTACGCCTCGACCGAGATGTAACCCGGGTCGTCGTAGGTGGTGATGGTGCCGTCGATGCCGGCGGCGCTTCCGTCGATGGTGCCGGTGGCCGAGGCGCTCGCCGGCAGGGGAGCGGCTTGCCATTCGTCGATGTTAAGCTCGTTGATGGCCTGATCGACCTGGGTTTCCGTCAGCCCGGTTGCCGCGGCGATGGCGGCCTTGTTGTCCTCGAGGGCGCTTTTCGCCTTGTCCTTGAGGCCGGTGGCGTCGATGGCGGCATTCGTCGCGGCCGCTTTCGCGTCGTTCGCAAGATCGCTCACGGGACCCGCATTCGTGCCCGAGAGCGCGAACACCCCCACGATTCCGACGATGATGAGGGCGATCAGCCCCAGGAACACGCCCAGAACTCGTTTCATGGCACAACCTCCTGTGCTTGGGGTTCGGTCTGTTCGTCGGGACGCCGCCGCTGCTTCATTCGTGGTGCGTGCGAGGCGGAGCGGTGCGGCGATTCGGCGGCTCATCCCTTGCATCAAGGGTACCCGAGAAGTGCCCGCTCCACAAAACACCCCCAGCATCTCCAACGCACGGTGACGAAATAACCACTCGATTTCCGGAAGTTGAGAGCGCCGCTGGGCGGAAGCTGGGAGGGTATGCGAGCCGGGGCGAAGGGGCTTGGCAAGCGGTTGCGCATCAGCTTCGTGTAGGCGGGCGCTCGGCTGCTTTCGTCTTGCTTTGCTTCAAGTTGGCAATTTTGCTCGCGCTTTTCGCAAAATCGTGTATGCTAACAGCTGCTGTGCCCGACGGCGCGGCATGCGCGGCCCGACGGGCTGCGAAACCAATCCCCGCACACGTTAATAAATAGGTGGGGCAACCGTGTGAATACGTAGGCTGCGGGAGGCGGCCGGAGAAGAACAGGAGGGAACCGCGTGAAACTGGTGGTAACCGAGAAGAACGACGCGGCTCAGAAAATCGCCGACTTGCTCGGCGTCAAGAAACCCAAAGCGGAAAAAGTGTATTCGACGCCGGTGTACCGCTTCGACGTCGACGGGGAAGAATGGGTGACCATCGGCCTGCGCGGCCACATCCTGGAGCCCGACTTCGCCCCGACCATGGTGTACAAGAAGCGCGGCGGCTGGCAGGGCGTCACCGAGGAGGGCGAAACGCTTCCGGCGGATCTGCCCGCATCGCTGCCGAAGCCCCCGTTCAAAAAGAAGAAGCCGTTCACCGAAGACGGCGTGGAGCTGAAAACCTGGAAGATGGACGCGCTGCCGTACCTCGTGTACGCGCCCATCAACAAGCTGCCCAAGGAGAAGGAGATCATCCGCTCCTTGAAGAACCTCGCGAAGAAGGCCGACTCGGTCATCATCGCGACCGACTTCGACCGCGAAGGCGAGCTCATCGGCTCGGACGCGCTCAGCTGCATCCAGGAAGTGAATGCGACGGCGCCCGTATCGCGCGCCCGCTACTCCGCGTTCACCAAAGAGGAGATCACGCACGCTTTCGACAACCTCGTCGAGCTCGACACGAACCTGGCAAGCGCCGGCGCGTCGCGCCAGGACATCGACCTCATCTGGGGCGCGGTGCTCACGCGCTACCTGACGCTCGTGAAGTTCGCCGGCTACGGCAACGTGCGCTCGTCGGGCCGCGTGCAAACGCCCACGCTCGCCCTCATCGTGGCGCGCGAGCGCGAGCGCCTCGCGTTCATCCCCGAGGACTACTGGGTGATCCGCGGCGGGTTCGGCGTCGACCCCGACGCGTTCGAGGCCCCGCACGCCACGGCCCGCTTCAAGGCCGAAGCCGAGGCGCTGGCCGTCATGGCTCACGTCGAAGGCGCCACCGTGGCCACCGTGGCGTCGGTGGAGAAGAAGAAGCGCACGGTGCAGCCGCCCGCGCCCTTCAACACCACCTCGCTCATGGCGGCTGCTTCGGCCGAGGGCCTGAGCCCCGCGCGCACCATGCGCATCGCCGAGAGCCTGTACATGGACGGCTACATCTCGTACCCACGCGTGGACAACACCGTCTACCCGAGCTCGCTCGACCTCGCCGACACGGTGAAGGCCATCTCCGGCAACCCGGCCTACGCGCCGTACTGTAAGGAGCTGCTGTCGAAGGACAAGCTCACGGCCACGCGCGGCAAGAAGGAGACGACGGACCACCCGCCCATCTACCCGACGGCCAAGGCCACGCCCGACGATCTCGCGCCCGCCGACTACAAGCTGTACAACCTCATCGCGCGCCGCTTCCTGGCGACGCTGTCCGAGGCGGCAGTCATCGAGGGCACGAAGGTGACGCTCGACGTGAACGCCGAACCGTTCGTGGCGAAGGGTGACGTGCTGTCGAAACCGGGCTTCCGCGCCATCTACCCGTACGGCCTCAAGAAGGACGAGCAGCTGCCCGCGCTTTCCGAGGGCGAGCAGATCGCTTTCAACGGCGCCACCTGCACGAAGAAGCAGACCGAGCCGCCCGCGCGCTACAGCCAAGGCAAGCTCATCCAGGAGATGGAGAAGCTGGGCCTGGGCACGAAGTCCACGCGCCACTCCATCATCGAGCGTTTGTACGCGGTGAAGTACTGCGTGAACGACCCCATCGAGCCGAGCCAGCTGGGCATGGCCGTGTGCGACGCCCTCGACAAGTTCGCGCCGCACATCACGCACCCCGAGATGACGGCCGAGCTCGAAGAGGAGATGGACAACATCGCCGATGGCCGCACGACGAAGACCGAGGTGGTGAACACGAGCCGCAACCTCCTCTCCGAGCAGCTGGCCAGCCTGCTGCCGCACTCCGAGGAAGTGAAGGACGCCCTGGCCGACGCCGTGGCCGCCGACGCCTACGTGGGCCCGTGCCCGAAGTGCGGCAAGGACCTGCAGCTGCGCGCCTCGCAGAAGACGCGCTCCATGTTCATCGGCTGCTCGGGTTGGCCCGACTGCGACGTGACCTACCCGCTGCCCAAGGGCAAGGTGGAAGCCGTGCCCGAGCCGTGTCCCACCTGCGGCATGCCGCAGGTGAAGGTGACGGCGTTCCGCTCGAAGCCGCGCACCATCTGCATCGACCCGCACTGCGCCACGAACAAGGAGCCCGACGTGGTGGTGGGCGAGTGCCCCGCGTGCAAGGAGAAGGGCATCACGGCGAAGCTCATCGCGCAGAAGAACCCGCGCACCTTGAAGCGCTTCATCCGCTGCGAGAACTACGACGACTGTGGCACGGGTTACCCGCTGCCCCAGTACGGCGCGCTCACGGCCACCGAAGAGGTGTGCGAGCACTGCGGCGCGCCCATGGTGATCGTCACCACGGCGCGCGGCCCGTGGAAGCTCTGCCCGAACTTCGACTGCCCCGGCAAGGAGCAGAAGGAGGACGCGAAGGACGCGAAGGACGCCAAGGGAGCCGCTGCGAAGAAGCCCGCGGCGCGCAAGCCGGCTGCGAAAAGCGGAAAAACCGCGAAGAAGCCGGCCGCGAAGGCCGCTCCGAAAACGAAGTAGCCCGCGCCTGCGGTACAATCATGCGAAGTACGATCAACGAACGAGGAGCTATCACATGCCTAAAGTAACCATCGTCGGAGCGGGCAACGTCGGGGCGACCGCGGCCCATATCATCGCATCCAAGAACCTGGCCGACGTCGTGCTCATCGATGTTGCCGAGGGCCTGCCGCAGGGCAAGGCGCTCGACATGATGCACATGCGCAGCGTCGAGAAGTTCACGGTCAAGGTGACCGGCACGAACGACTACGCCGACACGCGCGACTCCGACGTGGTGGTCATCACCGCCGGCATCGCCCGCAAGCCCGGCATGACGCGTGAGGACCTGCTCGGCGTGAACGCCGGCATCATGAAGTCGGTCATCGGCGCCGCCATGGAGGCTTCTCCGAACGCCGTGTTCATCTGCGTGACGAACCCGCTCGACGTCATGACCACGCTGGCGTACCGCGAGTCCGGCCTGCCGGCGAACCGCCTCATGGGCATGGGCGGCGTGCTCGATTCCTCGCGCCTCGCGTACGCGGTGTGCGAGCAGCTGGGCTGCCCGCCGGCCGACGTGGTGGCGTGGGCCGTGGGCGCGCACGGCGAGGGCATGGTGTGCTGGCCCCGCTTCACCACGGTGGACGGCACCCCCATCACCGAGCTCATGGACGAAGCGGCCGTGGCGCAGGCCATTCAGCGCTGCGTGAAGGGCGGCGCCGAAGTGGTGGCCTTCCTCAAGACGGGCAGCGCCTACTACGCGCCGGGCGCGTCCATCGCGAAGATGGTTGAGGCCATCCTCACCGACTCGCACGAGGTCATGAGCGTGTGCGCGCACATCGACGGCCAGTACGGCATCGACGACCTCTACATGAACGTGCCGGTGCGCCTCGGCAAGAACGGCGTGGAGGAAGTCGTCGAGTTCGACCTCAACGACGACGAGCTGGCCGCCCTGCAGGCGTCTGCGGAAAGCGTGCGCGCCGGCCTGGCAAACCTGCCGGAGTAGGGAGCGCTGACGCGCGTCGATCGAAGCTAGGGAATCCGGTTCTGCGCGGTGTGCGGAGCCGGATTCTTCGTTTCCGACTCGGATGCGATACGCTCTCCGCGGTGCGATACGAGGACGAGGCGATCGTTGCGGCGCTCCCAGCGTGACGTGCGGAAGCTCTTCGCGCCTCGATCGCGATCGACGGCCACGTAGCGTGCGAGATACGAGTTTGCGCTGATGCGTTCGACTTCAAAGTCGCTTATTTCGATGGCGCGGTCGAATTCGAGCTTGCTCAGCTGGTCAATCACATCGCGCCTGCCGAGCGTGCGTCCGGATTGGCCGACTTCTTGGAACTCGGGCGCGAGCGCGATTTCGAGCTTGGCCGTGTCGCGGCAGAAAGCTGCCGAGAAGAATAGCTTTTCATGTGCGAGGATGTCGTGTTCCATGGCGGTTTCTCCCGGTCGGGTGGGTTCGGTTCACGGTACGCTGAACGGAATGGAAAATCAAGGAGGAGCAAGCGTATGCTGATCGAGATCGACGAGGGGCGCTGCATCGGGTGCGGGGCGTGCGTCGCGGACTGCGTGGGGTCGAACCTGCTGGTGGAGGGCGGCCTGGCATACGTGAAAGGGCGCTGCATCATGTGCGGCCACTGCGTGGCCATCTGCCCGACGGCGGCGGTGTCCATCCCGAGCTACGACATGGCCGACGTGGAGCCGTCCGCGCCCGCGAGCGAAACGCTCGACGCGGCCGTGCTGCTGCGCGCCATCAAGTCGCGGCGCAGCGTGCGCGATTACCGCCCGCGGCCGGTGGAGCCCGAAGCGCTCGCGACCGTGCTCGAAGCGGGCCGCTACACGGCCACGGCGAAGAACGCGCAGGGCTGCCGCTTCGTCGTGGTGCAGGATGCCCTCGACGAGCTCAAGGACCTCGTGTGGGACGGCATCGACGGCCTGCTTGCGCTGCCGCCGGCGGATAAGCCGCGTTGGGCGAAGGTGTACAAGCCGTTCAGCCGCGGCCGCCGCGCCGACGCGGGCGAGGACTTCCTGTTCCGCAACGCGCCGGCCGTGGTGTTCATCGCGTGCGATCGCGCCGACGACGCGGGCCTCGCCGCGCAGAACATGGAGCTCGTGGCGGCGTCGCTCGGCTTGGGCGTGCTGTACAACGGCTACCTGTGTCGCGCCGCCGAAGAGCTGCCCGCGGTCAAGGCGTTCCTCGAAGCGCAGGACAAGCCGCTGCAGCTGTGCATGCTGCTGGGCTATCCTTCGCGCTCCTACCCGCGCACGGCCCCTCGGCTCCCGGGCGATTTCGTGGTGAAGTAGCCATGAGGCTTGCGGACGTGAGCGTCGAGCAGGTGCGGAACTTCCGTTTGCGGGCGCATCGTTTGGATCGTGCATACGGAATGGACGACGTCATCGCGGCGGCGGGGGCGTGCGGCATGCAGAACACGCCGCCGGGCGCGTGGGAAGCGGCCCTCTTCAACCGTGTGCCCACGTGCGGCCTGCGCGATATGGAACGCCTGCTCGACGAGGACAAGGCGCTCGTGCAGGCGTGGAGCATGCGCGGCGCGCCCGTCGTGTTCCCGACGAGCGCGAGCGCTGCGTTCCTCGGCGCGCTCGTGCCGCAGGGCGACGAGCCGTGGATATACACGAAGGGTATCGGGCTGGCCCTCGACGCGCTCGGCATGGCATTCGACGAGCTGCTGGACCTGCTCGTGCAGGTGATGCCGAAGCTGGACGACGTCGTCATCGCGAGCAAGGTGACGCTCGATCAGACGCTGGCCGATTGGGTGGAGCCCTTGCTGCCCGCGGGGAAGCGCGCCGCGTGGCGGGAGCCGTCGATGTACGGCAGCTCCGACAAGCAGACGGTGGGCGGCGCGGCGGTGTCGTTTCTGCTGCGGCCCTGCGCGTTTCTCGGGCTGATCGTGTTCGGCGCGCGCGACGGCGGCAGCCCCACCTTCACGTCCTACCGGCGGTGGACGGGGCGCGCGATGCGGCCCGTCGACGATGCGGCGGCCCCGCTCGTGCGCATGTTTTTGCGGTGCTACGGCCCGACGCGGCCCGACGCGCTGGCCGCGTGGCTCGGCTGTTCGGGCGCGCAGGCGCGCCGCCTGTGGGCGTCGGTTGAGGGCGAGCTGGCGCCGGTGACGTTCGGCGGCAAGCGGGCCTGGGTGCTTGCGGAGGACGTCGAGCGCCTGGCGATGCCGGAGCCGCTCGAACGCGACGTGCTGCTGCTGGCCGGGCACGACCCCTACCTCGACCAGCGCGACCGCGCGACGCTGCAGGCGAATCCGATTCTGCAGCGCAAGATATGGCGGACGGTGGCGAACCCGGGCGCCGTCGTGCGACGCGGCGAAGCGGTGGGCGCGTGGACGCCCCGGAAGAAGGGCGCGGGTATGACCGTGGCGTGCGAGCTGTGGGATGCGTGCCCGGAAAAGACGCTGCGTGATCTGGCCGAACGGTACGCGGCTTTCCGCGGGCAGAAGCTGCTCGACGTGACGATCGAGACGGTTTGACCGGTTCTCGGCACCCCGCCGAAGCCCGGCCCCCTGTTTCGCTTGCGCGGTGATCGCCGCGCGGCGCTTGCGGTATAATTCTCCCTTATGGAAACCATTATCACGAAATCATCGGTCGCACGCGCTGTCTATGCGGCCATTCCGCAGCTTGCCTGCGTGCTGCCCGCCGATATCGAGGCCGGGCTCATCGCCGCCCGCGAGGCGGAGGACAGCCCGCGCGGGCGCGCCGTGCTCGACCAGCTCGTGCTGAACGCGTCGATTGCCGCCGAGGATCGCGTGCCCATCTGCCAGGATACCGGCACCGTGTGGGTGAGCCTCGAGATCGGGCCCGACGTGCTCGTGCGCGGCGACGTGTTCGCCGACGTCGACGATGCCGTCGCGCGCGCCTACGACGAGGCGCGCCTGCGCAGGTCGGTGGTGCGCGACGCCGTCCTCGACCGTGCGAACACCGGCGACAACACGCCCGCGTTCTGCGACATCCATCCGGTGAACGAGCCGGGCGCAGCGCGGCTGCACATCATGCTGAAGGGCGGAGGCTCGGACAACGCGAGCCGCGTGGTCATGCTCGTGCCGGGCGCCGGCAAGCGGGGAATCGTCGATGAGCTCGTGCGCTGCGTGCGCGAGAAGGCCGCGAACGCGTGCCCGCCGCTCGTGGTGGGCGTCGGCATCGGCGGCACGTTCGACAAGGTGGCCGGCCTCGCGAAGCGGGCGCTCATGCGTCCGGTGGACGAGCCCGCGGCCGACCCGCGGGTGCGCGCGCTCGAGGAAGAGCTGCTCGAAGCCGTGAACGCCACGGGCGTGGGCCCCGGCGGCCTCGGCGGTCGCACCACGGCCCTCGCCGTGCGCGTGGCGACGGCCCCCTGCCATATCGCGGCGCTTCCGCTGGCCATCAACATGGGCTGTTCCGCCATGCGAAGGGTCACGGTTGAGCTGGGAGTAGAGGAGCCCCTTCTCTTGGCGCGGGGCGAAGCGTGCGACCAGGAGGTCGAGGGCCGCGCCCATGAAGGCGAGGCGCGGGTTGGCAGCCTTGGGGAGCCCTGCGGGTCCCCCTTGCTGGCACGGGATGAAGCGTGCGACCAGGGCGTCGAGGCCCGCGCCTGCGGAGAAGGGGCTTGTCATGTCTGATTCCATCAGCCTTTCCCTTCCGCTCGACCGGGCGCGGCTTGCAGCGCTCGAAGCGGGCGACGCCTGCCTGCTCACCGGGCCGCTCTTCACGCTGCGCGATGCGGGGCATGTGCGGCTCATGGCCGAACTCGAGGCGACAGGGGGCGCATTGCCCTACGGCCTCGACGGGCAGGCCATCTTCTACGCGGGCCCAACGCCCGAGGCGGCCGGCCGGCCGTTCGGCGCCGTCGGCCCCACCACGGCGAGCCGCATGGACTTCGCCGCGCCGGCGCTCCATCGCGCGGGCGTCGCGGCCACGGTGGGCAAGGGGCGTCGCTCCCCCGAGGTGCGCGCGGCGTGCCGGGAGACGGGTTCCGTTTATTTCGTGGCATGCGGCGGGGCCGCGGCCTATCTGGCGAAGTGCGTGGCATCATCGGAGACGGTGGCGTACGACGATTTGGGAACCGAGGCGCTCCGCCGCATCCAGGTGGTGGACTTCCCCGTGTTCGTCGGCGTCGACGTGCGGGGCAACGACGTGTACGACCTCGTATAGCCCCTGATCGCACAGGAGAAGGATCGAATCATACCCGTGACACAGGAACTTTCACACACAACCGATGCCCCTCGCGGCATCTTCATCACGTTCGAGGGCGGCGAAGGCGCCGGCAAGACGACGCACATCCGCTTCCTCTCGGAGGCCCTGCGCGCGCACGGCCGCGAAGTGCTGTGCCTGCGCGAGCCCGGCGGAACCGACATCGGCGAGCAGCTGCGCGCTGTCGTGCTCGACCCGAAGAACGAGGGCCTTGCCGACGAGGCCGAGCTGCTCATCTACGAAGCCGCGCGCGCCCAGCTCGTGGCGCGCGTCATCGCGCCGGCGCTCGAGCGCGGCGCCGTGGTGCTGTGCGACCGCTTCACCGACTCGACGGTGGCCTACCAGGCCTACGGGCGCGGGCTGCCGCGCATGTTCGTCGACCGCGTGAACGAGTTCGCCTGCCAGGGCGTGCATCCCGACCGCACCATCCTCATGACCACGGGCGGCACGGCCGCAACCGGGCTCGTGCGCGCCACGCATCGCGGAGGGGCCGACCGCCTCGAGCAGGCGGGCGAGGAGTTCCATGGCCGCGTGAACGAGTCGTTCCTGGAGATCGCGCGACGCGACCCCGAGCGCATGCGCGTGGTGGTGTCGGGCGGGCGCAAATCGGCGACGGCCGCCGCGGTGTTCGCCGAGCTGACCGACCTGTTCCCCTGGATGGCGGACCTCGTCGAGCGCGACCCCGGCTTCTTCGACCGTCTTGACGTCAAGCGTTCGCAGGTGGAGGCGTAGCCGTGGCCGATGCGTTCGAGAACATCCTCGGCCAGCCGCAGGTGCGCGAGTTTCTGCGTGCCACGGTGGCACAGGACAAGGTGAGCCACGCCTACCTGTTCACGGGCCCCGCCGGGTCGAACAAGACCATGGCCGCCTACGCGTTCGCGCAGGCCGTGCTGTGCCCGAAGGGCGCTTCGGGCCCGCGCGGCGGCAACTGCGGCGCGTGCGACGCCTGTCGACGGATCATGCGCAAGAAGCATCCCGACGTGCGCTACTTCGCCCCCGAGGGCGCGGGCGGCTACCTCGTCGAGCAGATTCGCGACATCGTGGCGGACACGTCGCTCGCGCCCATCCAGGCGCATAAGAAGGTGTACATCCTCGACCGCGTGGACCTGCTCGGCGTGCAGGCGGCCAACGCGTTCCTCAAAACGCTCGAGGAACCGCCGTCCGACGTGGTGCTCATCCTGCTCGCGCGCACGCGCGAGAGCGTGCTGCCCACCATCCTGTCGCGCTGCCAGGTGGTGCCGTTCCGCACCATCCCGGCAAGCGAGGCCGCGGGCATCATCGTGCAGAACACGGGCGCGTCGCGCGAGCAGGCGCGCATGGCGGTGGAGGCCTGCGACGGCTCCATCACGCGTGCGGTGGAGTTCCTCAAGTCCAACGAGCGCCTGGCGTTTCGCACCCGGGTGTTGGAAGTGATGGGCTGTTTGCGCAAGGCCGACGACTGGGACGTCATCGGGTTCGCCGCCGATCTCGTGGTGCTCGTGAAGGCGCCGCTCGACGTGACGCGGGCCGAGCAGGAGCAGGAGCTTGCCGAGAACGCCGACTTCCTGGCGAAGTCGGCCATCCGCCAGATCGAAGCGCGCAACAAGCGCCAGCTGACGGCGAAGACCTTCGAATCGCTGCGGCAGTGCACGGCCATCGCGCGCTCGTGGTTGCGCGACGTCATGGCCGTGTGCGCCGAGACGCCGGAGCTCGTCATCAACGTGGACGCCCGCGCGTCCATCGACGAGGCGGCCGCCGCCACCGACGAGGCGCGCGCTGCGGCCGCGCTTGCCGCCGTTCGCCGCTGCGACGCGGCGATCTCGTATAATGTATCACCGGAAACGTGCATCGACGCGATGCTGTTCGAGATAAGAGAGGTGCTCTATGGTTCGCATAGCGCCGATTAACCTGTACTACAACCCCAAGACGCTCTGGTTCGACGCCGGAGACCTCGACGTGCGCGCCGGCGACGGCGTGATCGTGTCCACCGCCCGCGGCACCGAATTCGGCCGTGCGGCAAAAGACGTGTTCGAGGCCGACGAGGCCCAGGTGAAGAAGCTCAAGACCCCGCTCAAGCCCGTCATGCGCATCGCGTCCGAAGAGGACGTGGCCCGCGCCGACGAGCTGGAGGCCAAGTCGCGCGAGGCGTTGCCCGTCTTCAAGGAGATGGCGGCCGAAGCGAGCGGCGACATGCATCCCGTGTCGGTGGAGTACCTGTTCGAGGGCGACAAGGCCATCTTCTACTTCGAGGCCGAGGAGCGCGTGGACTTCCGCGAGCTCGTGCGCAAGCTGGCCGCGCACTTCCACGTGCGCATCGACATGCGCCAGATCGGTGTGCGCGACGAGGCCCGCATGGTGGGCGGCCTGGGCCATTGCGGCCAGGAGCTGTGCTGCAAGCGCCTGGGCGGCGAGTTCTGCCCCGTGTCCATCCGCATGGCGAAGGAGCAGGACCTCTCGCTCAACCCGCAGAAGATTTCGGGCGTGTGCGGCCGCCTCATGTGCTGCCTGCGCTACGAGTTCGACGCGTACAAGGACTTCAAGAGCCGCGCTCCCAAGCAGAACGCCACGGTGGAGACGCCGGACGGCCCCGCGAAGGTGATCGACCTCGACGTGCCGCGCGAGATCGTGTCCCTCAAGATCATGGGCGAGAAGCCCGTCAAAGTGCCGCTGGCCGACTTCGAACCGCCCGAGGAGGGCTCGAACCGTCCGAACCGCGTGGGCGAGGACGCATGGATCGATGCCACCACGCAGGACCCCATCGGAATTGCGAACGAGTCGGCCCTGTTCAGCACCGTGCAGCTGACCGGCCAGGACAAGCTGGCCGATCCGGGGTCGGTGCGGCGCACGGGTCGCGGCGCTCAGAAGTCGTCGCGCGGCGGGTCGAACGGCAACGGCGGCGGCAACGGCAGCGGTCGCAACGGCGGCGCGAAGAACGGCGGCGGCAAGCAGGCCGACGCGCAGGGGCAGAGCTCCCGCAAGCCGCGCCGCAGGCGTTCGACGAAGGTGGGCGGCGAAGGCGCGGCCCCCGAGGCGAGCGAGCAGCCGCAGAAGCGCAAGCAGAAGCCGCAGAACGGCGGCGCGCCGAAGAACGGCAACGGCCAGGGGCAGCAGCAGAAGCGCAAGCAGGGCAACGGCCAGGGCCAGGGTCAAGGCCAAAGCCAGGGCCAGAACGGCAAGAAACAGGGCGCGAAGGGCATGCAACCGTCGAAGAAGCAGGGGCCGCGTCCCGGCCAGAAGTCCTCGGGCCTGCGTCAGGGCTCGCAGGGCCAGGGCGGCCAGCAGGCCCCGCAGGGATCGAAGCCGCAGTCGCGTCAGGATCGCGCGCCGCGTTCCGAGCGTGCCGGAGCGGCGGGCGGCGAGGCCAATCGCGCCGCCGACGGCGGACATCGTCGCGCACGGCGCCGCAGCCACAAGGCCGGCGGGCAGGACGGTGCGGGCGCGCCCCCGGCGAACGGCGGCGCGACGCCGAGCGGCGAGTAACTGAAACGACGGAGGAGGCTCATCGGTCATGAGGATCGACTATGCGTTGTTGACGGACCTGTACCAGCTCACCATGGCGCAGGGCTATTGGGAGAGCGGCCAGGGCGACACGCAGGCCTGCTTCCACATGTACTTCCGCGACTACCCGTTCAAGGGCGGCTACGCCATCGCGTGCGGCATGGCGCAGCTGGCCGACCTCGTGGACGAGTTCTCGTTCTCCGACGAGGACATCGCCTACCTCGGCTCGCTCGACGCGCCCGGCGGCGGCAAGCTGTTCAAGCAGGCGTTCCTCGACTACCTGCGCACGTTTGAGCTGCGCGTGGACATCGACGCGGTGCTCGAGGGCACCGTGGTGTTCCCGCATGAGCCCCTCGTGCGCGTGACCGGTCCCATCATGGACTGCCAGCTCATCGAGACGGCGCTGCTGAACTGCGTGAACTTCGAGACGCTCATCGCCACGAAGGCGGCGCGCGTGTGCTTGGCGGCGCAGGCCCCCGTGGCGGAGTTCGGCTTGCGGCGCGCGCAGGGCGCGGGCGGCGGCCTGTGGGCCAGCCGCGCGGCCGTCGTGGGCGGGTGCGCTTCCACGTCGAACGTGCTGGCGGGCAAGCTGTTCGATATCCCCGTGTCGGGCACGCACGCCCACTCGTGGGTCATGTCGTTCCCCGACGAGCTCACGGCGTTTCGCGCCTACGCCGCGGCCTTCCCGAAGAACTGCGTGCTGCTCGTGGACACCTACGACGTGGAGCAGGGCATCAAAAACGCCATCACCGTGGGGCTCGAGATGCGCGAGCGGGGCGAGCGTCTGGCCGGCATCCGCATCGATTCGGGCGACCTCTCGTGGCTCGCGAAGATGGCGCGAGAGATGCTGGACGAGGCGGGGCTCGCCGACTGCGGCATCGTGCTGTCGAACGACTTGGACGAATTCACCATCCAGTCCATCCGCGACGAGGGCGCGCAGGTGACCTCGTGGGGCGTGGGGACGAAGCTGGCGTGCGCCTACGACCAGCCCACCTTGGGCGGCGTGTACAAGCTGTCGGCCACGCGCGCGCCCGGCGAGACCGCCTGGACCGACCGTCTCAAGATATCCGAGTCGGCCGCGAAGCTGACCACGCCCGGCGTGCTGGACGTGCGGCGCTACTTCTACTGCGGAAGCGGGCGGCTCGCCGGCGACATGGTGTTCGACGTGAACGCTCCGGGCGACCCGAAGCGCGAGGTGATCGTCGATCCGTCGGACGACCTGCGGCAGAAGAACCTCGCGGGCCTGTGCTCCGAGACGCTGCTCAGGCCGCTCGCGCGCGACGGGCGCACGGTGCTCGACGCGTCCGAGCGCAACGCCCTGGCCGCACGCGAGCGCGCGCAGGCGGGGCTCGCGACGCTCGACGAGAGCCAGAAGCGCATGCTGAACGCGCACACGTACCCGGTGGGGCTCGAATATGGTCTTTTTGAGCGTCGCCGCGATCTGGTTGTGAAGCTGCGGGGCATCGCGTAGGGTACGAGGATACGCGATTTGTTCGAGGGCGCCTGCGCCCCATGTCTCTAGGAAGGATGTCATGATCAAGATACTCACCGATTCGGTCGCCTCCATTCCGGCCGACGTGGCGCGCGAGGCCGGTATCGACATCGTCACGCTGTTCGTGAACCGCGAAGGCACCGAGTACGCGGATGCCGACATGGACCTCGACGCCTTCTACGCGGACATCTACGACATGGTGGACAACATCCCCACGTCGAGCCAGCCGTCCCAGCTCACACTTGAAACCCTGTTCGAGGAGGCGGCGAAGGCCGGCGACGAGGTGCTGGGCATCTTCATCTCGTCGGGGCTGTCGGGCACCTACGAGGGCGCCGTGCGCGCCGCGCGTGCCGTGAAGGCCCGCAACATCGACTTCTCGTACGTCATCGTGGACTCATCGTCGTGCGGCTACGACGAGGCCTGGCCCGTGTTCGACGCTGTCGCTGCGCGCGATGCGGGCGAAGACCTGGCCGGATGCGCCGCCGCGGCGCTCGAGGGCATCACGTCGACGCGCTTCTTGTTCACGCCCGAGACGCTCACGTTCTTGCAGAAGGGCGGGCGCATCGGCAACGCGGCGGCTTTGCTGGGCAACCTCATCCAGCTGGCTCCCGTGCTCACGGTGACCGACGGCAAGGCCACCACGCTCGCGAAGGTGCGCACGCGCAAGAAGGCCCTCGACAAGATCGTGGCCACGTTCAAGGGCGACATCGAGGCGCACGGGCTGAAGCACGTGGCGGTGCACTACATCGGCGACAAGGCGCCGGCCGTCGAGTGGGCGCGCGAGGTCATCGAGCCGCTCATCGGCCGCACGGTGAGCGTGCTGCCCGTGAGCCCCGTCATCGGCCTGCACGTAGGGCCGGCGGTGGGCATCGCTTACGAATGCCTGAGCGCCGTCGCCGACAAGCTCACCGGGCCGGTGCAGGCGCGCGCCACCGCATCGTAGCGCCCGCGCTCCTTCCGCATCCATCTGTCATCACGCATGCAAACCGCTAAGGAAACGAGAGACTCCATGCAGCATCAGTGCAACCTCATCATCGACTCGTGCTGCGACCTGCCGTACGAGGTCGTTGATCGCGAGGGCGTCGAGCTCATCAAGTTCCCGTACGTCATGAGCGACGGCGAGCATGCCGACGACCTGTACCAGGCATCGTCGGCGCACGACTTCTACCAGGCTATGCGCGGCGGGGAAGAGCCGACGACGGCACAGGTGCCCGTCCCGGTGTTCCGCGACGCGTTCGAGCGCGCCATCGCGAGCGGCGTGCCCACGGTGTACCTGAGCTTTTCGAGCGGGCTGTCCGGCAGCTTCGACGCGGCTATGCTCGTGCACGGCCAGCTGATGGCCGAGCACCCCGACGCGGAGCTGTACCTCGTGGACACGTGCCTCGCCTCGGTGGCCGAGGCGCTGCTCGTGTACGAGGCGCTGCGTCAGCGCGACAACGGCATGACAGCGCTCGAACTGGTGCGATGGGCCGAGGAGGCGCGCTTTTTCGTGGACGCCGAGTTCATGGTGGACGACCTTGAGTCGCTGCGCCGCGGCGGGCGCATCCCGAGCTCGGTGGCGTACGCGGGCTCCAAGCTGGACGTGAAGCCCCTGCTCACCATCACCACCGACGGCAAGCTGTCGCTGGCGGGCGTGGCGCGCGGGCGCAAGAAGGGCATCAAGCAGCTGGCCGAGTACTACCACAAGCGCAAGGCCGATTCGCGGCCCGGGCGCTGCGTGGTCATCGGCAACGCCGACTGCTCGAAGGACGCGGCGCGCTTGCAGGAGGCGCTCGCGAAGACCGACGACAGCATCCTGTTTTTGGAGAGCAGCATCGGCCCCGTTATCGGCAGCCATGTGGGCCCCGACATGATTGCGGTCGTGTTCTGGGGCAACGATAAGCGCGAGGAGCTGTCGGTGGCCGACCGCATCGCGAAGAAGGTCAAGGGCGGCGAATAGGCCCCCGCATCGCACGAACACGTGACGCACATCAAGAAAGGTGCTTTGGATGGAAAAGTCGTTTGCATATTCCGGCAACGAAACGGTGGGCGCGATGGTGACGGCGCGCCTTGAGGCGGTTGGGTGCACGCGTACCGATGATCTGCCGCATGCGGAGATCATCATCACGTACTGCACGTCTCAGACGGCGCTCGAGGACGCGTACTTCGACGAGGAAGGACTCGTGCAGGCGGCGGGCAAGGGCGCGCTGCTCATCGACCTGTCGGCTTCGACGCCGAGTTTCGCCCGCGAGCTGAACGCCGTGGCCGTGGTGAGCGACCTCATGTCCGTGGAAGCGCCGATCGTGGTCATCGACATGGCACGCGCCGACGCGTTCGGCGACAAGGACAACCTCGTGTGCTTCGTGGGCGGCGACGAGGAAGCGGTCGACGAGGCGCGCGAAGTGCTCGAAGCGCTCGCCGGCTCGGTGCAGGATACGGGCGGGGCGGGCTCGGCGCAGCTCGCGCGCGCCGCGTACACGTTGCAGACGACGGCCCAGGTGATTTCCGCCGTGGAGTCCGACGCGCTGTACCGCGCCGTGCGCCGCTCGTCGGCGTCGCTCGATCAGGCGGTCGAGCGCGTGGGCGCGGCGACGCCGGTGGCCGAGCAGGTGCTTGCCGCGGTGAACACGGGCTTCTTCGACGGCACGTACACGGTGGAGATGTTCATGGCCGAGCTGTCCGCCGCGCTCACGGCGGCCGACGACGTGGACCTCATCCTGCCGCAGGCCGAGGCGTGCCTGCATCTGCTGGAGCTGCTGGCCGTCATCGGCGGCGCCGATAAGGCGCCCGCCGCGCTCGCGCTCGTGTACGGCGAGGAGAAGACGTGCGCCGAACAGGGCCTCGACTGGACGCGTGCCGAGCAGGCCTACGGGGATGCGCACGACGACTTCGACGAGTTCGAGGGGTACGACGACGGCTGCGGCCACGACCACGATCACAACCACGATCACGGCTCCTACCCCGACTATCCCGGTTACGGCGCCTATTCCGCGAACTAGGGATGGCCTGCGATCTCTGCCCCCGCGCGTGCGGCGTCGACCGTGCGGCGGGGGAGCGCGGCGCATGCGGGGCCGACGACCGCCTGGTGGTGGCGCGTGCGGCGCTGCACTTCTGGGAGGAGCCTCCCATCAGCGGCGAGCGCGGCAGCGGCACGGTGTTCTTCGCGCACTGCCCGCTGCGGTGCGTCTACTGTCAGAACGCCGTCATCGCCGCGGGCGATGCGGGCGCGCCGGTGAGCGTCGAGCGGCTTGCCGCGATGTGCGTGGAGCTGCAGGAACAGGGCGCGCTCAACATCAACTTCGTCACGCCGACCCATTACGCCGTCGAGGCGCGCGCCGCGGTGGCGTGGGCTCGCGCGCACGGGCTGACGCTGCCCGTCGTGTGGAACACGTCCGGGTACGAGACGGTGGAAGCCGTGCGGGCGAACGCGGGCACGGTGGACGCGTACCTCACCGATTTCAAGTACGCCGACGGCGCGCTGGCGCGCCGCTATTCCCATGCGCCCGACTATCCCGCGGTTGCCCTGCGCGCGCTCGAGGCCATGGTGGAGGAGGCGGGGGAGCCGACGTTCGACGAGGTCGACGGTGCGCCGCGCCTCACGGGCGGCGTGGTGGTGCGCCATCTCATGCTGCCCGACGCGCTCGAGGACTCGCAGCGCGTGGTGCGCCTCGTGCACGAGCGCTTCGGCTCGAGCGTGCTGCTGTCGCTCATGAACCAGTACACGCCCGTGCTTGCCGACGCGGCCGCCGCAGGCGACGAGCACGCGGCGGCGACCCTGCGCCGCTGCCCCGAGCTGGCCCGCCGCGTGCCCGACACCGACTACGAGCGCCTGCTCGACTACGCCGACCGCCTGGGCATCGAGGACTACTTCTGGCAGGAGGGCGGAGCGGCCGAGGAGAGCTTCATCCCCCCGTTCGATCTGACCGGAGTGCGATGAGGGGCGGGACGGGGTGTATGCTCCGGCTTCCCGTTTGGCGCGCTTGAATTGCGCTGGATTCACGGGTGCGGGGCGCTGGATTGGCGCGGGAACGGTGCGCAAGGCGCGTGGGCTTGCGGTTGACGGCTCGCTGGAATGCCGTCGGATCGAGAAGGTTCTGCGCTGGATGCACGCCATCGGCGCGCTAGATCAGCTGTGTATACTGGGAGATACGAACCCGCCAGGCGGGGAGGATAGCACCCTCTTTACATCCATTTCCGAAGTCTAGAACCGGAAGGGGGTGTCCTCTATGGATGGTATTGTCTTTGCTCTTACCGGGATGATCTTGCAGGTTCTCGGCCTGATGGTTGCCTTCGGCAGCCTGGCGGTCGGGGCGGCCTCGCTCGTGCTTCAAGCGCGGTCGAAAGATACACCCCGGTCGTCCCAGAGGGACGAACCGGGACAGCAATAACATCCGAACCGCCGAAGCGAGTCCGAGAGCCGTGGGGAGTTAGCAGCTCCCTGCGGCTCGCCTGTTATTGTAAGAAAGAACGGACGGATTTGCAAGCGGGATGCGGGTCTACCGCGGGGAGATTTCGGTGCCGGGGAGGTCTTCTTGCATCTCGGTGAGGTTCTTCCAGAAGCGCTTGGGCATGAACTGGCGGCGGAGCTCGGGGTTGTACCGGGCTTCGACGGCCACCGTGTCGTAGAAGCGCTTCCAGGCCTGCTGCATGAGGCGCTCTTCGGCGGCGCGCTCGGGCAGGTCGACGGTCTTCGACTCGACGAGGTACCAGTTACGGCCCTCGTACACGCCGGCCATGCCGTGCGCCTCGTCGAAGATGATGAACGGCTGCGTGTTGAAGCGACCGGTGAACCAGTCCATGAGCAGGGGGATCACGGCGGCGCTCGGGTTGCAGCGGGCGAACCACACGCCGTTTTCCAGGTGCTCGAAACGGAGGAACTGCAGCATGCGGTGGCGCTCGTTCATGACGGAGCGGTCGAGCTTGAGCAGCGGCCCGACGGCGGGGTGGGCGAGGTCGTTGAGCACGCTGTCGCCCCGCCGCCCGCGGGCGGTGCACGCCGAGGGGCCGGCGCATCCGCGGCGCTTCGGGCAGCGCGCGCAGCTGTGCGGACGGTTCTGAGCCATGGCGTAGCGGATGAACCGGTAGGCGATGGTGCCCGCATGGGGGTCGTCGGAAAGCGAAACGTGCATGACCGTCTCGAACGACCCTTGCCCGCAGGCGCGGCGGATGCCCTTCTGCACGCGCACGGCGTGTTCGACGTTCGTCTCGATGGTGCGCACCGTCTGCCCGAGGCGCGGTTGCAGCACGTGGGCCGATGCCACGTCCTGCGGGTCCTCGCGGCGCGCGTACGCTTCGAACACCGCCGACAGCAGCCCTTCGAGCGTGCCGTCGTGGCAGTACGCCACGTTGAGGAGCGGCTCTTCGGGAAGCGCTGCGGCCCGCTCGATTCCCTCGCCGTTCTCTAGGCGCATACTGCGTGGGCGGTGTCGAGGGCGCGCTGCCATCCGAACAGGCCGTCGGCCACGTTCGCGTGCGTCTCACCCGCGCTGCCCGCCTCGAGCGTTTTCGTCGTCGCGCCGGTGCCGCCGGCGATGCGGGCCTTCTCGGGCGTCTCGACGCTTTCGAACAGGCTCATTTGCCCCGGCGTGGTCTTGTTCGCGCGGCGGCCGTGATTGCCGCCCTTGATGGGCGCGGCCAACTGCGCGCGCAGCCCCTCGCGCGAGAAGTCGACGCCCTGGCCCGCGTAGCCGCCCGAGCACGTGATGAAGAAGCGGGCGCGCTTGTAGGCGATGCCCAGTTTGCGCAGCTCGGGCTCGCGCAGGCATGCGGTGCGGCGGGCGCGCATGATGAGCTGCGCCCCGCGCACGCCGATGCCCGGCACGCGCAGCAGCGCTTCGAGCGGCGCCGTGTTCACCTCCACGGGAAAGAAGTCCAGGTGGTTGATGGCCCAGTTCGCCTTCGGGTCGAGGTCGGGGTCGAGGAAGGGGTTGTCCTCGTCGATGATCTCGCTGACGTCGAAGCGGTAGAAGCGCAGCAGCCAATCGGCCTGGTACAGCCGATGCTCGCGGTTGAGCTGGATGGCGTCGGTGCCGGGAAGGCGCTTGTCGTCGTTCACGGGCGTGTAGGCGCTGAAGAACACGCGCTTGAGCGACAACGTGCGATAGAGGGCCGCCGACAGGTTGAGGATCTGGAAGTCGCTCTCGGGCGTGGCACCGACGATCATCTGCGTGGACTGGCCGGCCGGCACGAAGGCGCGCTCCTTCTTCTTGGGGCTGATCTGCTTCATGTACGTGGTCTGCTTGCGCACGAGGGCGCGCGTGTCCTTGTCGACGGCGATGTTGTCGCGTATCTGGCGCATGGGTGCGATGATGTGCTGCTTGTTCTTCTCGGGAGCGAGCAGCTGCAGGCTCTTCTGCGAGGGCAGCTCCATGTTCACGCTCATGCGGTCGGCGAGGTGCCCCAGCTGATCGACGAGCTCGGGGGAGGTGCCGGGCACCGCTTTCGCATGGATGTAGCCGCGGAAGCCGTGCTCCTCGCGCAGGATCTGCAGCGTTTGGATCATGAGCTCGGTGGTGTAGTCGGGGTTGCGGATGACGCCCGAGCTGAGGAACAGGCCCTCGATGTAGTTGCGCCGGTAGAACGCGATAGTAAGGTCGGCCAGCTCGCGCGGCTTGAACGCCGCCCGCGGCACCTCGTTCGACACGCGGTTCACGCAGTAGGCGCAATCGTACACGCAGACGTTCGTCATGAGCACCTTGAGCAGCGTGATGCAGCGGCCGTCCGCCGCGAAGCTGTGGCAGCATCCGGTGGCCAGGGTGTTGCCCAGCTTTCCCTTCTGCGCGTCGCGATCGATGCCCGACGAGGTGCAGGCCACGTCGTACTTCGCGGCATCGGCGAGGATTTCCAGCTTCGCAACGAGGTCCATACACACGTCCGTTCGTCAGATCAAATGTTCGCGGGAATGTTTGTTCGTATATAGTACGCAAACGGGTGTTCGGAGTCAAGGCCTGTTGCGCGCAATGCGACCCCTCTGCCCAAACCTCCTCAAACTTTTATTGAACCGCAGGTCAGGGGCGGGTGGAGGCGGAGCGCTGCGCTACACTTGATCGTGTGCGGAATATGGTTGTCGCCGCGCATCAGGGGTTTCTTCGTCGAGCGAGAAAGGGGTCAACCGTGTCCGGTTCCCAAAAAGCACTCAAAATCATCTCCATCATCATGATCGTGTGGGCCATCGTGGTCATCTTGCTGGGAGCCTTCATGGCGGCCGGCTCGGCGGTGCCCGGCGTGTCCTCCGAAACCATCGACACGGGCGACGGCATCATGAACATGTCGACGGCGGCGCTCGCATTCGGCATCGGCACCATCGTCGGCGGCGTGATCAACCTCATCATCGGCCTGCTGGGTCTGCGCGGCGCGAAGAACCCGCGCAAGATCGGCGCGTTCTTCGTCATGTGCATCATCGGCTTGATCTTCGGCATCGCGGGGCTCGTGCTCGACATCATGAACGGCGCCCTTGCGTGGAACGACATCGTGAGCGTGCTCATCGTGGTGGTGTGCACCTGCCTGGCGCAATCCATCAAGAAGCAGGCGTAGGCGGCGCACCGCGCCCGGCAACGCCCCGCGCCCGGCACGCTTCGGCGTCCCGGCGCACCGCGCACCGCGCCACCGCCGTCCCGGCATCCGAACGAGGCCCCTGCGGGGGCCTCGTTTCGCGCTTGCGGTATACTGCGAGACGGAGAAAACAACGCGAGAAGGGGCGAACACGATGCTATCGGTGCTGTGCGTGGGCTTGGGAGGCTTCATCGGGTCGGAGGGCCGCTACCTGCTGGGCCTCGTGCCGTACGAGGGCGATTTCCCGCTCATGACCTTCATCATCAACTTCGTGGGCGCCGTCATCATCGGCGCCGTGTTCGAAGCCGCCACGGTGGGGCCTGGCCTGCCCGACAACGCCGTCCTGTTCCTCAAGACGGGCGTGTGCGGCGGCTTCACCACGTTCTCGGCGTTCTCGCTCGAAACGCTCAACCTGCTCGAGAGCGGCAAGTTCGCCACCGGTGCGGCGTACGCCTGCGGCAGCGTCGTCGTGTGCCTCGTGGGCGTGGCGCTCGGCCGCCTCGCGATGCGCGCGATCCGCACCGCGCTCACGGGTTCCGCCGAAGCCTGATCGCGCGGCGGCGTCTCCGGCCGCGCGCCTCGAGCCCCGCCTCAGTGCGCGCGCGTGGCGTTGTTCGGGTCGATGGACATGCTCTGGAAACGCTGCTCCATATACTGGTTGTCGAAGTGCTCGCCGAAGAACTGCTCCACGGCCGTTTCGGGCGCCTTGCCCGCCATGCGCTGGTACCAGCAATCGAGCGACAGCAGCGTCATGCCGCCGTCGACGATCATGAGCACGGCGCACACGGTGGTCAGCGTGTAGCGCCAGTTCCACGGGATGAGGTTTACCAGCTTGAGCATCCACGGCAGCAACAGCTTGATCCACACGACGCCCAGCACGCCCCACATGGCCATGAACATGCCGTTCGTGCGTCCGTCGATGGACAGGAAGGTGCCCGTGTAGTCCCAGGCCACAATGCCGAAGGCGAACTGCATGAACCAGCTGGTGAGGTACTCGAACCCGCCTCCGATCACCGCGCTCACCAGAAAGATGAGGACGACGTTCTTGTCGTGGAAGCGGTTGAGCGCCACGGTCATGAGCACGGCGCCGAACCCGTAGATGGGCGAGAACGGCCCGAACAGCAGGCCCGCGCGATCCTCGTAGTGCCCCGGCGCCACCACGAGGAAGTGGTACACCGTCTCCAGCATGAGGCCGATCACGCAGCACACGACGAAGATCCAGAACAGGTTGAAGAAGTTGAGCGCGATGAAGCCCTTGCCGGTCTCGTCGCGGCCGAGCGTGCCGTCCTCGGCGTCCTCGCGGGTCTCCATGTCGCGCAGCTTGCGCTGCAGCTCGCGCTCGTCGGCCAGCGACGGGTCCACGTAGCTCGACAGCGCGATGAGCACGACGAGCACCACGCCGTAGGGGATGAGGTCGGGCGTGAGGCCGCTCAGCATCATGTCGCACAGGATGACCAGGATGAGCACCACGATCATGACCTCGGCGATCTGCGCGGTGCGGCGGCGCTTGTCGCGCAGCAGGCGGATGCCCAGGATGACGAACATCACCGACAGCACCGTCATGAGCACGGTGTCGGCGATGAAGATGACGAGGGTGGCGGTGGAAAGCTCGCCCGTGATCATGCCCTGCTGGAACGCCACGGCCATGCCGAGGATGAGCAGCACGAGCACCGGTACGAGGGCCGCGCCGCTGACGATGCACAGGGTGCCGAAGATTTTCAGCGGCAGCGGGATCTTATGGTGCGACGCGGGCGTTGTATCGTCGAGTTCGAGGGCGTTGTCGACGCGGTCGGACTGCTCGGGCTTCCCCATGGTGATGTTCTCCTCATAGGCGAGCGCGCTCGCCTCGCGAAGCGGCCGCACGGCCGCCGTGATTGCACAACGGTCACCAGTATATCGTATACGGGACGCCGCGATGTAACCGTGCGCTACTCCTCGGCGATTTCCTCCACGAACCAGCGCGGGCCTTCGTAGAAGAGGAACTTCTCGTGACCGTTCACCGACACGAGGTAGCGGATGCCCGTGCCGCCCACGCGCTGCGAGGCGCGCCCGATGGACTCGTGCACGCGGTCGATGGCGAACGTGCGGCCGTCGCGCCAGATGATTTCGAGCGGCGTGAGGCGCCCATCGACATCGATGCGCGCGGTCACCTCCACGTATGTTTTGCGAAACGCCATACCCAGCAGGAAACCACGCAGGGCCTCCCGGCACAATCGCCCGCTCCGAGTTGTAGCGCAAGGGATGGCGCCGCGTATACGAGCGCCTTGACGCGCAAGCGCCCGGCGGCGTGCCGCCGGGCGCTTGCGCCCTACTCGATGTCGTTCAGCTTGATGCCCGAATACTCGTGGGCGGTGAAGAACAGGATGATGCCGGCCACGAGGCTGATGCCCATCATGTAGTACGCGGGCATGAGGCCGTTGCCCGTCGCGTCGATGAGCGCGGTGGCCACCATGGAGGCCGTGCCGCCGAACACGACGTAGGCGATGTTCGAACCCAGCGCGGCGCCGGTGTAGCGCACCTCGGTGGGGAACATCTCGGCCTGGTAGCAGGCGATGTTCGCGTCGTTGAACGACAGCGTCACGCACATGACGAGCTCGGCGGCGATGACGATGGGCAGCTGCGCCGTGCCCAGCATCATGAAGGCCGGAATGCTGAGCACGATGAACGCTGCGCACGATCCCAGCAGCATCTTCTTGCGTCCTACGAGGTCTGACACCTTGCCCGCTCCGAAGATGATGAAGATGTACGTGACGAGCGCGATGTCGGTTGCCAGCTGCGCCGCCGACGCCTCCATCGACGTGTAGCTGGTCAGGTACGTGGGCAAATACGTCAGCACGAGGTAGAAGCCCACCGAGTTCACCATGGTGGCCGCGATGCTTGCCAGCAGGCGCTTCTTGTACTTCTTGAACACGAGGCGCGTGGGATGCGGCGCCTCCTTGGCCGGGTCGGCCACCGACGTCATCTCCTGGTAGGTGGGCGAGTCCTCGAGCCGCGTCCTGATGTAGTGCGCCACCAGCCCGAGGGGCCCGGCCAGCAGAAACGGGATGCGCCAGCCCCACGAGATCACGTCGGCCTCGGGCAGCAGCAGCTTGATGAGCAGCGCGGCCGTCGAGCCGGCCAGCAAACCCGCCGCCGTGGAGGCCGGCACGAGCGAGCAGTACTTGCCGCGATGGTTCGCCGGCGCGTACTCGGCCAGGAACACGGCCGCGCCCGAGTACTCGCCGGCGGCCGAGAAGCCCTGCACGCTGCGCAGGCACAAAAGCAGGATGGGCGACAGCAGCCCCACCGTCTCGTACGACGGCAGGCACCCGATGAGGAAGGCCGCGCCCGTCATCATGAAGATGGACAGCGACAGCGACCACTTGCGCCCCTTCTTGTCGCCCATGCTTCCCCAGAACGCGGCTCCCAACGGGCGAAACACGAACGACAGCGCGAACACGGCGAACGCGAGCAACGTGGAGTTCACCTCGGAGTCGGGAAAGAACACGATGCCGATGGTGATGGCGAAGTACGTGTAGGTGGCGTAATCGAACCACTCGATGAAGTTCCCCAGAAACGACGAGGCGGCTACCTTGAACGGTACCTTCGGTTGCGCGGCTTCTGCGCTCATAACGACCCCCTTGGTGCAGGCTCCTCCGCATCGGCGAGCTGCTCATGTCGTGCGCGCCACGCCTCTTCGGCTTCGCGCGCCTCCTTCTCCTCGTGCCACTGCGCCAGCTGCTTCGCCGCGAGGGAGCCCTCGGGAAACGGTTCGGCCAGGCCGCGCGCCACGAGCTGTTCGTCGTGGCGAACCCACTTGAAGAACTGGATGCCCATGAGCAGCACCACGATGCTGAACGGGATGCCGCCGGCGATGGTGGCGAACTGGATGGTGTTGAGGAAATCCTGGCCGGCCGTCACCATGAACAGCACGGCGAGCGCGGTGATGCACAGCGCGAGCACCGCCTTGAAGCTGCGGCTCTGCCGGGCGGCGGGCGACACGAAGTTCGACAGCGCCATGACGCCCGAGTCCACCGAGGTCACGATGTAGCCGCCGATGAGGATGGTGGCCACCACGGTGAGCACGCCGCCCACGAGCGGGATGCTGTCGATGGTGAGGAACAGCCCCATGGACGAGTCGGCCGTGGTCTGCGCCACGATGTCGGGGTTCGACATGGCGGCCCACACGCCGGTGCCGCCCACCACGCACGTCCAGACGATGCACACGGCGGCCGGCACGAACACCACGCCGCCCACGAACTCGCGCAGCGTGCGGCCGCGCGAGATGGTGGACACGAAGCCCGCCGTGAAGGTGGCGAACGCGAAGCACCAGCAGAAGATGAAGAACGACCAGAACGCCTGCCACGAGTCGCCGTACGTCGCGATGCCCGATGCCAGGTTCGTCGCTTCGGTGAACCCGCTCATCAGCATGAACTGGTCCACGAACACGCTCAACGACTCGGGCAGCACGCCGAGGATGTACAGCGTGGGGCCGAAGATGAACACGGCGACCACGAACACGATGGACACGACGGCGTTGAAGTTCGATATGTTCTTGATGCCCTTCACCACGCCGAACCACACCGACATCGTGGCGATGCAGCCGAACAGGATGACGAACGCCACCTGGAGCGCCGCCCCGGTTTGGATGTGGAAGATCTGCTGGATACCCGAGTTGAACTGGTAGGACGCCAGCCCGAGCGAGGTGGTGAGGCCGAAGATGGTGGCGATGACCACGAGGATTTCCACGACGATGCCCGCCGGGCGTTTGGCGCGGGCGGGGAAGAGGTCTTCCACCGTGCCGCGGAACGTCGTGTCCTTGTGCATGTTGTAGCGCGCGTAGCACATGAACAGCGAGACGATGGCGTAGATGGCCCAGGCGGGAATGGCCCAATGGAAGTATGTCCAGGCCAGCGCCGCGTCGCCCGCGAACAGCGGGTCGGGGATGGCGACGGGCGTGCCGCCGTACATCATGATGGGCTCGGCCACCGCCCAGAACACGAGGCCCACGCCCTGGCCGGTGGCGAACAGCATGGCGAACCAGGAGAAGTAGGAGAACGCCGGCTTGGCGTCGACGCCGCCAAGCCGGATGGTGCCGTACTTCGTCACCGCCACGAGCACGCAGACGACGAAGCAGAGGAACGCGCACAGCACGATCCACCAGCTGCAGTACTGCGTGACGAACGTGCGCAGCGCGCCCACCGCGTCGATGAACGTGCTCGCGCTGACCACGGCGATGCCCACCACCACGAGCACGATGGCCACCGACACGGCGCGGATGAGGTAGTCGTGGCGCACGGTGCGGCCGAGCCGGGCGGCCTGCGCGTGCTTCGGCTCGGGGTCGAGCTCGCCCGACTCGCTTTCGATCTCCTCGACGGTGCGCGCGTGCGCGCGACCGTCGTCGGAGTCGTTAGATCTCATGGTAGTCTCCCTCGCCGGAGAATTCGCACGCGATGGCCGCCACCATGTTCTTCACCGCCACGTTGCGCAGAATGGCGCCCTTCTCGCGCGAGGATGCCTCGGGCGACGACAGGCAGCCCGAAGGCGGCGTGTAGCCGGGGACGATGGGCAGGATGTCGTAGTTCGGCAGCGTGGCCGGCAGACCGTCGTACAGCGGGTGCTCGATGCGGTCCATGTCCACGAGGTCGGGGTAGAACAGCAGCATGAGCGAGGTCTCCATGACGCCGGCGTGCTCGAGGTCCCACCCGGTGAAGCCCTCGGGGTAGAGCGCCTCGATGGTGTCCTCGTCCACGAAGTCCCAGTAGCTCAGCAGCTGGATCTTCACGTCGCCCACGCCGTTCGCGTGGGCCTTCTCGAGGGCCAGCTCAGCGCCTTCGAAGATGAACTGGTAGTTCTCGTAGTGGCCGTTCATGAACACGATCTTGCGCGCGCCGTGCTCGATGAGGCCGTAGACGATGTCCTTGGCAAGCGCGATGAGCGTCGAGCCCGACAGCGACGTGGTGCCCGTGAGGTGGAAGCCGCCGCCCGAGCGCTGCTGCGAGCGGTAGCCGTAGGTGATGGGGGCGGCCACGATGCCCTCGAGCGCGCCGTCCGTCTCGCTCACGAGCGCTTCGGCCGTCGCTCCCGCCATGGCCTTGGTGAGCGCGGCGTCCACGCACATGGCCATGTGCGACCCGTGCTGCTCCAGCGCGCCCACGGGAATGAAGACCACGGCGTCGCGGCCGAGCTTCTCGCGGTAGGTGAACGCGTCCATTTCCTCCATGTAGACCGTCGGTTTCATAAGGGGTCCCTCCTTGGATCGGAAAGCGCCCGCCGCACGCGGCGGGCGCCGTGTCAGGTCAGCGCGTGGATCAGTAGTCTTCGAGCAGGTCCACCTGGGCCTTGCTCGCGCGCAGGATGAAGTTGCGTCGGGCCTGGGCGCCGCCCTGGGCCAGCTTGCGCAGGATGACGCGCTTGAGGCGCGGGTAGTCGTTCATGCCGTACCAGGCGACGGCCGTGCCGCCGACGTAGGCCTCCACGATGCTGTGCACCGGCACGTCGACGTTGCGCAAGCCATCGAGCTTCAGGTACTCGTCGATCTGCTCGGCGCAGAGGTCGCGGATGACGTCGGCGCTGATCTCGAGGTCGCGGGCCAGCTGGCTCAGCTGGTAGTCCACCTCGGCTTCGTCGGCATGCGGGAAGTAGGTCACGTCGTAGGCGACCGCGCCGGCGCCGGCGGCCTTCGCGAACTGCAGCATCGCGTCGAGCGACATCATCTGCACGTGGTCCTCGGTGCGCTCGGCGATGTCGAGCTCGGCGGGGAAGCCGGGCAGGCCCTGCGCGGCGAACGCGGCTTGCAGCTCGTCCTCGTTCTTCGCGGCTTCGAACTCCACCTCGGTGGCGATATGGGTCAGGTTGGATGTGATCTTCATGGTTCGCACCCTCCTCGGGTCGGTGGCGTATGGGCTAGCTCAGCGATTCCTTGGCCGATTCCTCGTCGATGTGCGCTTCGAGGGTCTCGCGTATCTCGGCCTCCTTCTCGATCTTGTCGCCCGCCTTGCTGGCGGCCTTGGTGGAGAAGAAGATCTGGGACACGCCGCCGAGGATGATGAGTGCGCCGCCCACCAGCTGCAGCTGGGTGAGCACTTCGCCGAACATGAAGAAGCCCAGCACCGACGCCATGATGGTCTCCTGGTAGGAGATGGCGGCAAGCTCGCCGGCCTTGAGCATCTTGGTGGCGTAGGCCAGCAGGTGGAAGGCGATGAAGCCGGTGATGAGCGCGGCGGCGATCCACACGAGCCAGGACGTGGCGTCCATGGTGAAGATGTCCCACGGGGCGGTCATGATCTGGCCGGCCGCGTCAACCTGCGCAACGCCGTTCACCTTCACCGTGTACTTGAGCCCGCCGGACAGCAGGCTGTCGACGGCCATGAGGCCCAGGATGGTGATGGAGGCGAACAGGAAGTTCCACCAGGAGCGCACGTTGGAGTCGCAATCCTGGCGATAGCGGCCGACGAACAGGTACAGGCCGTAGGCCACGCCGGACGCCAGGCCGATCATGTTGCCGAACATCCACTTCGGGTCGAGGTCGAGCGTGAGGCCCGTCGGGGTGATGATGCCCACGATGAACAGCATGCCCACGACCACGGCGGCGATGCACAGAAAGCCCTTGAGGTTGATCTTCTCCTTGAGGAAGATGGCCGCCAGGATGGTGGAGTAGATGGGGCCCGTGTAGATGAGGAACGACGCGTTCGCGAGCGTCGTGTACTGCGTCGAGATGACGTAGAGGCCGGACAGCAGGCCCAGGAAGATGCCCGAGAGCACCATGGCCGGCGAGAGCTTCGTGGAGCGCACCTTCTTGAAGTTGCCGCGCGCGAACACGACGAAGATGACGGTGAGCGCGATGAAGCCGATGAGGTTGCGTCCGAATGAGATGAAGTCGCCGGGGGCGTTGATATAGCGTCCGAATGCCCCGATGCCGCCCATGGCGGACGACGAGAGGAACATAAAGATGAAGCCTTTGAGCTTGTACTTCGCTTGTTCGTTCATGTATCCCTCCTTGACGCGGCGTCGTGTCGTCCGAGTCCTGGATACACGTCGACCCAAAGTCCGGGCGGGCGGACGTGCTCAAGGGTGCAACGAATCACGCGGGCGCTGCGGCGCCGCATGGGTGTTGAAGTATCGTAAGGGGAAAAGCCGGGCGGCTCCCGGAAAACCTCGAACAAGGAGTGCCTGGTGTTCGGCAGATCGGGTTTTCCGGGGCCGGTGTCGGGAGATGCGGCCCGCGCGCGGTGTCCCCTGGCGCGGGCGCTCACGCTAGTCCGAGACTAGTCGTTCCACATCTCGGGATGGATGAGGGTCGGGTCGGCGACGCGGTTCGGGAAGTAGTCGAGGCACTCGCCCTCGCGGAAGACGTCCGCGGTGGAGCAGTGCAGGCCGCCGCCGAACGGGTA